>CXWK01000597.1_pt3 | contig 30778 bp, 24 predicted proteins | sample 590851 | NCBI WGS metagenome assembly CXWK01 (sample SAMEA3498364, study PRJEB10139) | wastewater metagenome | biome: wastewater treatment plant; material: activated sludge | place: Denmark | collected 2014-08-01
TACGGGGGCACCGAGAACCAGACCCAGTGCGACAAGCAGCAGCTGATCGACTTCCTCACCTCGGACACCGACAAGGGGGCCGCGTGGGCCGAGGTGCAGGGCATCGACCCGGCCCAGATCCCCGACTACATCAACGGCCTCACGCCCCTGCTCCTGACCCAGGACACCCTGGTGACCAACCACGGTTACCAGGACGGCCAGGCCGTCCCCTTCCTGGCGCTCCTCCAGCGGGGCACGGCCGTGCTGATCGACGCCCAGGGCGTGCCCCGCGCCCGGTGCGCCTGCGGGAACCCGCTCCTGCCGCCGAGCTCCTACCGGCCGCCGCCGGGCGTGCAGGTGCCGACGACGACGTCGACCTCGACGTCGACCTCGACGTCCACCTCGACGTCCACCTCGACGTCCACCTCCACGTCCACCTCGACTTCTTCGACGTCCACGTCGACCTCGACGACATCGACCTCGACGACCTCCACCACGGCGGTCCCGCCGACGGCCCCCCCGCCGGTGGTCGCGCCCAACTGCCCACCATTCCTGCCGCCGATCTTCTGTGCGGTGCTGGTCGACCCCATCGTCACCAGGCCGCCCTGGCAGGTCATCGACGACCTCGTCGGAAGCATCTTCCCGTTCCAGGTGGTCGAGCCGGCCGCCCAGCCCGTCGAGACCTTCGACGCAGTGGACATCGTGACCGGCGTCCTCGCACCCGTCGAAGCCGGGAGCGGCGGCATGGGCGTCACCGATGACCCGTCGACCACCACGACCACCGCGTGCGTGACCGACGGCACCGACCTGACGGGCGCCCCGGCCTGCAGTACCAGCACCACCATCCCCGGCGGCGACACCACGATCCCGGGCGACACGATCCCTGGTGACACGATCCCGGGTGACACGATCCCGGGTGACACCGTCCCACCAGCCACCGAGGCCCCGCCGGACACCTCCGGCGACTTCTGACGGGCTCGCCGAAGGCGGGGGCGGGGGAGACCACCGTCCTCGCCCCCGCTGTTGCTCGCCGAAGGCCATCGACCTGATTGTCACCGGGGCTGCGTAGGTTGTCGCGATGGCCTTCGGACAGGTATCGGGTCCGCCCGCGGCGGCGAGGCGGGTGGCCGAGCTGGCCGCGCTGCTCGAGGAACGCGGCTTCGACTCGTTCCGCGAGGCCCGCCACCCGTTCGGGCTCACCCAGCGCCAGGCCGGCGGCAAGTTCACCACGGCCGAGGTCGACGAGCTGATCGAGCGACTCGAGGCCGAGGGGGCGGTCGAGGGACATCTGGGCGCTCAGGCCGATCGTTCTGCACGCGCCACGACGGCCTCCGGCAAGCCCGTCGAAGCCTCCGACGCCCGCGCTGAGCGCCGTCGGACGAAGCGCGACGAAGAGCTGGCGGTGCGCCTCGATGCCGGGGTGATGGCCACCGAGCTGGCCAATCGAGGGTGGTGCTGTATCCCGCCTGAATGACCGACGATGATGAACGGTGTTAACTTGCCTGCGGTCGACTGGAGGAATCCCATGGCATGCACGAGGCGAACAAGAGCGATCGTGTCCCTGGTCGTGTCGGGCGCCGTCCTGGTACCGCTGCTCGGCTGCACCAGCGGCGAGGCCGAGCAGGCCGCCCCCGGCACCTCGGTGGGGCGCTCCGAGCCCGATCCTGTCGCCGAGCGGCTGGCCGGGCGGTACGCGCACTACGACGTGGTGGCCTACGAGAGCAGCGACATGAAGACCCTGATCGTCAGCTTCGGATTCACCGACCTGGCGGTGGTCGACGGTGTGCTCCAGGCCCAGGAGTCCTTCTGTCATGCCGACCATCGCAGCGACCAGCCGATCACCGTCGAGATGCCCGATGCCGCCACCACGGCGATCACGCCGATCGCCACACCGGTGACCCTCACCACCGAGGACGGCGTCGCGCGCGTCTCCCGGCCGGCAACCCCCACGGGCATCGGGGTCGACCTGGAGGATCCCGCCAACGACCCCCTCCCCACCGATCCGGACGACCCTCGCATCGCCGATGACGACAACGACGGCAACCCGGGGGTGACCGCGCACGTCACCGTGACCGAGGACCTCGAGGGCGACCTGTTCATCGCCCGGCGGGAGATCTTCGCCTACGAGGTGGACGAGCAGGGCGACGGGTCGCTCACCGGCGTCGTCACCGACGACTCGGAGCAGTTGATCATCGGCGCGACGAACGACGCGTTCCTCACGCAGGCCGAGTGGACCCAACACCCCGATCTCACCAAGAGCCCCATCATCTTGATCCCCGTCGATGACGACTGGGACTGCGAGCGCCTCATGGCCGAGCGCGACGACCTCTTCCCGCCCACCCCCGAGGTCGACTGGTAGTGGGAGGACCGTGACCTCGTCGACCAGCCTGTTGATCGCCGGTGGCTCTGTGATCACGGGTCGCGGCGACGAACCGATGCCGGGAACCGACGTGCTCGTGAGCGGCGACCGCATCGAGGCGGTCGGCGTCGAGGCGACCCGCCTGGCGGCCGAACCGGGTCGGGTCGACGCCACCGGGCGACTCGACGCCACCGGGCTGACGGTCATGCCAGGGCTCATCGACGCGCACTGCCACATCACCTTCGGCGAGCCGTCGAGCAACGACGAGCTGTTCTTCCATCGAGAGCAGTCCACTGCCGCGCTCGTCGCCGCCTTCAACGTCTCGAAGCTGCTCCTCGCCGGGGTCACCGGCTTCCTCGACGCCGACTGCCTGTGGAACGTGGGCCCGGCACTCCGTGACGCCATCGCCGCCGGCATCGTCGAAGGCCCCCGGATGACGGCGGGAATGAACGCGCTCCTCACCGCCGCGGGCGGGACCGCCGGCCGCCTCATCCCCGACGAGGGCACCGCGGCCTATGCGCAGGTCGTGCGCGACCGCGATGAGATGGTTCGGGTCACACGACAGCAGATCAAGTACGGCGCCGACTGGATCAAGATCCACGTCACCGGCTCGCTGCCGAACCATGTCGGCGAGTTGACGGCGTGGACGCTCGACGAGTTGCGTGCCGTCACCGACACCGCTCATGCCCTCGACACACCGACCCTGGCGCACTGCCGCAACGCCGAGTCCACCCGCCTGGCCGCCGAGGCCGGCGTCGACCTGATCCTGCATGCCAGCTACCTCGACGAGGCCGCGCTCGAAGCCGTCGTCGCGGCCGGCAGCGCCATCGCCCCCACCTTCACCTTCCTCGCCAACCTCGCCGACCACGGCGACAAGGTGGGCGCCCTGAGCACCCAGGTCGACCTCTTCCGGGGCGAGATCGCGGCGACCGCCTCGATGCTGCGGAAGGCCCATGACGCCGGGGTCCCGCTGCTGTGTGGTTCGGAGAGCGGATTCTCGCTCACGCCCTACGGGCACTGGCACGCCCGTGAGATGGAGGTCTTCGTCGCCGAGATGGGCCTGACCCCGATCGAGGCCATCACCTGCGCCACCGCCAACGGCGCCAGGGCGCTTCGCATGGACGAGGGCACCGTCGGCATCGTTGCCGAGGGTGCCGCGGCGGACCTGATCGTGGTCGACGGCGACCCGGCGTCCGACATCGGCGTGCTCGCCGACCGTGCCAACCTGCGCCACGTGATCTCGCGTGGGCGCCCGGTCGACCTCGACCGGCCGTGGCCCGAGCGCCGGGCTCTTCCCGGTGAGAAGGTCGGTCTCTGGTCGGCCCAGCCGCTCACCTGGGACATCGCCAACCCGTGACCCGGACCGTCGTGGTCACCGGCGCCGGCAACGGTCTGGGCAGGGCGATCGCGGGTGCGGCCGTCGCCGAGGGGTGGACGGTCGGCGTGCTCGATCGCGACGGCGAGGCGGCCGAGCGGGTCTGCCGGGAGCTCGGCGCCGGGGCGGTCGCCCTCACCGCCGACACGACCGACGAGGCGACCGTCGAAGCGGCCCTCGACGACTTCACGACGGCGACCGGTCGCGACGCTCCCGACGGCCTGGTGTGCAACGCCGGCATCGTGCGCTTCGGGCCATTGGCCACCCTCGACGCGGCCGACTGGCGCGCGGTCGTCGAGGTCAACCTCACCGGTACCTTCCTCACGGCTCGGGCCGTCGCCCGTCGGATGATCGGCTCCGGGTCGGCGGGTGCCATCGTCACGGTCACCTCCATGAACGGCGTCGCCGCCGGCCCGAACGCCGGCGCCTACGGGGCCACCAAGGCCGGCGTGGCCCTGCTCACCCGGCAGATGGCGATCGAGTGGGGACCACAGCAGATCCGATGCAACGCAGTGGCGCCCGGCCTCATCGACGCCGGGATGTCCGAACCGATCTACGCGGACGCCGACATCCGCGAACGGCGGGCCGGGCGCGTGCCGCTCGGTCGACTGGGCACCGCCGCCGACGTGGCCGGGGTCGTGGTCTTCCTGCTGTCCGATACCGCCGCCTACGTCAACGGCACGGAGTTGCTCGTCGACGGGGGAGTGACCGCCAGCGTGATCGCGACGCTCCCACGGCCCCGGGCGGTCGACTCGATCGGTCCTACCGACGATCCGGGCGCCGAGCAGGGGCGACCGTGACCACCAACCTGGTGCTCTCGGGCGGCCCCACCCACGATCTCGCCGCGACCTCGGCGAGGCTGGCCGAGACGCTGGCGCCCGACGGCGTCGAGTCGTTCGTGGTCGACGACCTGCACGAGGCGTTCGAGCGGCTGGTCGACCCGAGGGCCACCTGGGACCTCGTCACCGTCAATGCGCTCCGTTGGCAGATGGGCGCCGAGCGCTACGGCGACCTCCGCGACGAATGGTCCTTCACGCTGCGTGACGACGAGGCCGAGGCCCTGGCCGGCCACGTGCGACGCGGCGGCGGCCTGCTGGCCCTGCACACCGCGGTCGTGTGCTTCGATGCCCACCCGGCCTGGCACTCGATCGTCGGCGCGTCGTGGGACTGGGACCGCTCGTCGCACCCACCGGTGGCCGAGGTCACCGTCACGGTCACCGAGGCCGGGCGCCGGCACCCGATGACGGAGGGTCTCGAGTCGTTCAGCGTGGTGGACGAGGTCTACGGCTTCCTCGACGAGGAGCCCGACCTGGTGGCGTTGCTCACCGGGGACCACGGTGGGCGGGCCCATCCGCTGCTCTGGGCCCGACAGGTGGGGGAGGGGCGGGTCGTGACGAGCCTGCTCGGACATTCGGTGGAGGCATGCGCTCATCCGGCCAATGCCTGCATCCTGCGCAGGGGCGCCCGGTGGGCCCTGGGTGAGGAGGGGCGCCGATGACCGAGCCCGTCGTCGTCACCGTCTCGACCTACGAGCAGGCGCGCGAGGCCTACCGCCGGAAGGATCTGCGCCAGGCCCTCTACGACGAGGGTGAGGTCGTGATGGCCGACGTGCTGGTGAACCTGCACGGCGACGAGCACCGTGCCCGCCGGCGGCTCGAGAACCGCCTGTTCCGCAAGGACACGCACGCCCGGTACGAGCGCGAGTTCTTCCCGCCGGTGGTCGAGCGCACGCTCGCCCCCCACGTCGAACGGGGCCGCGCCGAGCTGGTGAGCCTCAGCCACGAGATGATGATGAACCTGGCCGCCTTCACCGCGGGGGTCGATCGGCCGGCGGGCACCCCCGAGGAGACGCTCGAGCTCTACTCGTACCTGATGCTGTTCATCGAGGGGGCCACCCTGGCGCACTACACCGGTGACCGCGACGCCAAGCGCGCCGAGGTGGCCAACGCGTTGGCGGCGTTCGACGCCGAGTTCCTGGTCCCGTCGATCGCGCGTCGCCGGTCGCTTCTCGAATCGGTCGCCGGCGGCGACGTCGACGAGCGCGAGCTGCCGACGGACGTGCTGACCACCCTGCTGCGCAACCAGGACGACCTGCACCTCCCGCCCGACGTGGTCCTGCGGGAGACCTGCTTCTTCCTGCTCGCCGGGGCGCACACCAGCGCCACGGCGTTCGTCCGGACGATCCACAACGTGTTCTCGATGATCGAGGAGCGGCCCGAGGACCACGACCGGGCCTGCACCGACCTCGCCTTCCTCCAGCGATGCGTCCACGAGACGGTTCGCCTGCAGCCTTCGAGCCCGATCGCGATGCGGTGGGCCCTCGCCGACGTCGACCTCCCGGGCCCCGTCCACGTTCCGGAGGGCGCGCGCCTTGTCATCGACCTCATGGCGGTGAACCGTGACCCGTCGGTGTTCGGACCCGATGCCGACCGGTTCGACCCGCACCGTGCGTTGCCGGGCGGGGTCGCCCCGTGGGGGCTCAGCTTCGGCCTGGGCATGCACGCCTGCATCGGCCAGGACCTCGCCGCCGGCGTCGACCCGATGGGCGCCGGCGTCAGCGACGACCATCTGTACGGCCTGGTGCCGGTGGCCGTCCGCGCCGCGCTCGACCGGGGCGTGCGCCCCGATCCTGGCGACCCCCCGTTCGTCGACCCCGAGAACACCCGCGGCTATTGGGGCCGGTACCCCGTGGTGTTCCCGTCGTAAGGCGACCACGGGCCAGAGTCGGATGATCGACCTCCACGCGCATGTCGTGCTCGAGCAGGCACTCGGTGCCGCGGGCGTGCACGGCCCCGAGCTGGACGAGGGCGACCTCGGCACCGGTCGGCCGCCGTGCTTCCGGGTAGGCGGCTACGTACTCGAGGGCGTGCGCTATCGCGGGACCGCGTTCATGGACGTCGATCGCCGGATCGAGCGGATGGACGCCCTCGGGATCGACCTGCAGGTGCTGTCGCCCAACCCGCTCACCTTCTTCCATCACATCGAGGCCGACGACGCCGTCGCGTTCTGCCGGGCCCACAACGACGGCATGGCCGAGCTGGTCGGCGGGCACCCGACCCGACTGCGGGGACTTGCCCAACTCCCGCTGCAAGACCCCCGGCGCGCCACGGACGAGCTCCGTCGGGCCGTCGCCGAGCTGGGCCTGATCGGCGCCTACATCGGCACGGACGTGGGCCGGCCCCTCGACGACCCGGCCCTCGACGCGGTCTACGAGGCGTGCTGCGCGCTCGACGTGCCGGTCTTCGTGCACCCGGCGCCCGGCGGGATCGACCGCCCCCGTCGTGACGACCGCCTCGCCCGCTTCGACGCCGACCTGTGGCTCGGCTTCGCCTACGAGGAGGCGTTGGCCGTCGCCACCCTGGTGCTCGGCGGCGTGCTGACGCGCCACCCGAACCTCGACATCTGCCTCTCGCACGGCGGTGGTGCCACGAGTTGGCTGGCCGAGCGCATGGCCCACGCCGCCCGCACGCGTGCGTGGGCCGGTGACGACCTGCGCCGCGACGGTGCGGTGGAGTCGCTCCTCGGGCGACTCTGGTGGGACGCGCACGTGGGCGGGCCCACGGCCCTCGCCGCGCTCCTGGCCTCGTTCGGGCCCGATCGGCTGGTCGCCGGCACCAACCTGGCCGGCTGGGACGAGGGCGCGGAGCCGAGCGGTGGCGACCGGGCCCTGGCCGCCACCATGGACCGCAACGCCCGCCGCCTCCTGCGCCTCGATGCCTGAGGCTCGGTCGGGCCGCTACTGTGCCGGGTGAACGCCGTTCACCCTCCGCCCTGCCGCTGAGCGTATGGGGTCAACGCCAACCGATACCGAGGAAGCATGGAAGCCACGCTCGAAGCAAGCATCCGGGAGCGCCTCGCCGCCGACAAGGCTCGCACCGGCCCACCGCCTGACGCCCGTGCGGTACCGCTCATCCCGGTGGAGCGCTACCTCGATCCCACCTTCACTGCACTCGAGCACGAGCGGGTGTGGCGGCGCTCCTGGTTGTTCGCCGGCCATGAGTCCGAGGTCGCCGAGCCGGGGTCCTACAAGCTCTTCACCCGTACCGGGGCGCCTATCGTCATCGTCCGCGGCCAGGACCGGGTGCTCCGCGCGTTCTACAACAGCTGTCGGCATCGCGGGGCGCCGGTGGTGAAGGGAGCGTGCGGCACCGCCAAGCGACTCACCTGTCAGTACCACTCCTGGTCGTACGACACCGAGGGGGTGCTGCGAGCCGTGCCCGACGACCGCAATTTCGTCGATCTCGACACCGGCCAGCTGGGCCTCGTCCCCGTGCGCTGTGAGACGTCGGACGGCTGGGTCTACGTGAACGAGGACCCCGAGGCGACGCCGCTGGCCGATCACCTCGGCCCGCTGGTCGACCAGATGGCCGAGATCAACGGGCCGAGCCTACGCAAGCTGGGCACCAGGACCCACCGGGTACCCGCCAACTGGAAGCTGATGGTCGACGCGTTCCTCGAGGTGTACCACATCCGTACGGTGCACCCCGACAACGCCGCGCTGCTCTACGACGACCGGTCACTGACCGTCGCCATGTTGCCCAACGGGCACAGCCGGCTCAGTGTGGCCAAACAGGACGGCATGGCCGAGATCGTCAAGCCCTGTGCCGAGGCGAACAACCCGTCGGTAGGCGAGCTGTGGCGCGAGACCAGCACCTCGTTCGGCATCTTCCCCAACCTGGTCGCCCCCATGGACGCCGGCGCGTTCACGTTCCTGTGCATGTGGCCCGTCGACGACCGCACCACCGAGCTCGAGCTGCAATGGTTCGCCCCCGACTGGGGCGACGGCGAGCCGGTCGCCGAGAACCTGGCCCTCATGGACCTGTTCGAGACCGTCATGGCCCAGGACACCGCCAACCTCGGTGGCATCCAGGCGTCGATCGAGTCGCCCGGGGCCCGCCCGTTCCAGATCGGCTGGAACGAACGGCTCATCCATCACTTCCACCGCGCCATCGACCTGGCCATCGGCCCTGACGACATCCCGGCGGGGTGCGCCGTCTCCGACGTGCTCGACCACTTGGTCGAGCACGCCTGACGGTCAGGTCGTCTCCCCTGGCCGGTCCTGTCGGCAGGTGGTTCAGGCGGGAGCGGCGACTGGTGGCGTGACGGCCCCGGTGATGCCCGCCGGCTCGGGTGCGGCGCGCCGGGACGGTCGCGCCGACGGGAGGAGGAAGTCCGTCGCAGGGGCGGGCCGCCCGAGCAGATAGCCCTGACCGAGGGTCACGCCCAGTGACCGGAGCGCGGCCATCTCCTGGACGGTTTCGATGCCCTCCGCGATCAGCGCGATGCCCAGCGAAGCCGCCACCGTGACCATGGCGGCCACGAGAGCGGCCTGCCGGGGGCGCTCATCGACGGCGGCGATCATCGATCGATCGAGCTTGATGAGGTCGATCGGCAGGGCGGTGAGGTGGCCGATCGGTGTGAATCCGCTGCCGAAGTCGTCGAGGGCCACCGCGATCCCGGCGCTGCGGAGCCGGTCGAGGTTCCGCGCGGCAACCTCGAGATCGACGATGCCTGCGGTCTCGACGATCTCGACCCCGACGCGGGTGGGAGGAAGGCCGACCGCGTCGAGCGACGCGAGGAGCGAGTCGGCGGCCGTGTGCTCGGCGAGGGCGGGTGGAGCGAGGTTCAACCACACCCGGCCGTGGAAGCGGTTCCCGAGTTGCTCCAGGGCGAGCGCGCTGGATCGGGCCATGGCGTCGAACAGAATCCCGCTGGCGCCCATCTGCTCGACGATGCTGACCCATTGTCCGGCCGCGACCGCCAGGCGATCCCCACGCGTCCATCGGGCCAGGGCCTCGTAGGCGACCACGTGACCTGTCTCGAGATCGACCTGGGGCTGGAGATGGGCCTCGACCGCGCCGAGACGGGCGTGGGTAGGGAAGTCGCGCAGGATCTCACGGAGGAGCGGTTCGTCGAAGAATCGAAAGCCGCGCTGGCCCTCGCTCTTGGCCTGGTAGAGCGCGACGTCCGCCTCGGCCAACAGGTCGGCGAGCGCGGCCGGGCCGGTGGTGATCGCCACCCCCCCGCTGACGGCCAGGTCGACCGTGGCGTCACCGACGTTCACCGGAGCCTTCAGGGAGGCCTCGAGGGCCTCGAGCAGTTGCTCGGCCGCTGCCCTCGGTTCAACGCAGTCGTGCAGCACGATCAGAAACTCGTCGCCCCCGATGCGGGCGAGCTCGTGGCTGTAGCGGTTCGGGGCCAGGTCCGCTACGACGGTCCGGGCGCACGCGGCGAATGCTCGCAGCACGGTGTCACCCGCCTTGTGCCCGTACGTGTCGTTCACGGCCTTGAACCGATCGAGGTCGACCTGGACGAGGACGTGACTCGCCCGATCCGGGTCTGCGAGACGAGGAGGCACCCGCCGCTCCAACCCGCGACGGTTCGTCAACCCGGTCAGGTCGTCGGTCTCCGACGCCTCGGTGAGCGCGATCCAGCGCCGCTGATGGCGACGGGCGATCGCGACCTGGGTGAGAAGGCAGACCAGAACGGCGATCGCGCCGGCTCCGGCAGCGAGCCATCGATCGCGTTCGGCATCGGTCGCGGCCCGTTCGGAACGGGCGACGCGGTCCCGAAGGCCCGTGTTCACCACCCGCGAGAGCTGGCGATCGAGCCGGTCGGCGACCGCCGTCGCCTGGGTGAAGGACAACGGGGGCGGGCCTTGAGCGCGTTCGGCCCATGCCTTGACCCAGCGGTCGAGCCGCACGAGGTCGTCCACCTCCGGTGACCCGAGGACATCCACCAGGGCGGACTCGGTGTGGGGCAGGTGGCGGCGAACGAGATCACGCGGAACCCACTCGCCGGAGAACGGGTCGTCGCGGTCATCCGACAGCCACCCGGCCTCTCCTCCCAGCACATAGGGCCCTGATCGGGCGAAGTAGTCCTCGGTGGATGCCGGCACGTCCGGCTCCAATCGCACATACTCGGCGTCGACCATGTCGCTGGTCACCAGCCACGGCGTCTGGCCGACCTGGGCGAGTGCACCGAGCGCGTCCCGCGTGGGTGTGTGGTAGTTGCCCTGGTCGGACGCGAGGCCGTCGAGGATCGCCCAGTCGTCCCAGAGGGCGAGCAGTTGACCGTCGCTGTCGTCGCCCTGCTGCTCGCGGAGCTTCGCGGTCAGCTGTCGAGCGACGTCGGCGACGCTGTCGTCGCCTCGTGCGAGGGCATCAAGGCGGCGCAGGGCCCTGTTCCGCTGCTCCTCCCGCTGCTGGGTGGCGACGGCGAGCGCTTCGTCGGCGGGGAAGCCCAGGGCAGCCTGGCCGAGCAACGTGAACTCGCGCAGATAGGCGTTCCCCAGCGGCGCCATGGCTGCATCAAGTCGGGCGGCGCGTCCGTCGACCTGGGCCCTGCTCGCGGCGTCGTTGCGTGCCGACACGGCGAAGAACGTCGCGACGACGAACGCGAACGCGAGCCCGAGCGGAACGACCGACCCGATCGACGCAATGCGCCGACTACGGGCAACCCACCTCCGGCGCGCCTGTATCGCTCTCGCCCTCATCCCTGACACCATCGACCCGATGGCAGGTCCCGCTTGAGGGTTTCGCCCGTTCAGGAGTGGAGGGGCTGTGGTCGGGCTCGCTCGGTCGAGGGCTGACGGCTGTCAGGTCGTGTCCAACCCGCCGGCCACCTGGCGCACCAGGCCACGGTGCGGTTCGGGCACCGTGGCGAGCCGAGCGTCGGTGAGCTCGTCGGAGAAGTGGAGGCGTTCGGCGTCGGCGAGCTCGCTGTAGGTGGGCATCCACGCCGAGTGCAGCAGCATGGGCACGCAACGACCGGCCGCCGGTCGTGCCGTCGCGAGGGGGCCGGCTCCGACGTCGGCGGCATCGAAGAGGTCGACGCGGAACCCGTCGTCGTTGAACACGGGTTGCACCACGTAGCCGTCATGGCCGCCGGGGTCTGCGCTGGCGTACCTGCCTTCGGCGCCGGCAGGGGTGCTCTGGCGTGGCACGAAGGTGGGGGAGCTGATGAGGTCGCCGACGTCGGGGTACTCCCACCGTGACACCAGCTCGATGCTCCCGCGCCGGAACGTCGCCAGCGCGCCGGCGGTGTCCTCGGCCACCGCTCCCCGGTCGATCCGGTCGGCGTAGAGGGTGGCGGCCCGTTCGCTGATCCGACCGGAACGGCACCCCTGGTAGGCCACGTGGTGGAGCGTGGGGTGCGAGAGCCCCTCGAGCGTCCAGTCCATGCCCGAGAGCTGGAGGTTGAAGGCCCAGTCCTCCTTGAAGACCCCCTGCTCCTTCACCTGCCCGGTCTCGGGGTCGAAGAGCACCTCGGTGAGCGTCTCGGGCGCCATCGCCATGTTGTAGAGGCCGACCACGGCGGGATCGACGGGCTGCCCGTTCACGTCGACGTCGTCCGGCTTCATGTAGAGGGCGAGGTCCATCAGGTCCATGCCCTCCCACACCACCGAGATCCCGTCGGCGTCGTCGTAGCGGGCGTAGTAGTGGCCGGACGGTGGGGCCATGGTGAGCGCGATCGGCGTCACGGGGGTTCCGGAGGGGGTGGCCTCGAGGACGTCCTTGCGGATGAGCCACACGGGCACGGCCTCGTCGATGGTGAGCGTGCGGTCGCCGCCGAAGATCTCGGCGGGATCGGCTTTGAAGTTGCCCGAGTCCGAGAAGATCACCCATTCGCGCGTCTGGCTCACGGTGTGGATCGAGCCGGCGAACGACACCCCGTCGAGGGGCCAGTGTCGGACGGTGGTGCCGTCGCCGTCGTAGCGGACGACGGACGGGCGCATGCCGAAGGTGGGCTCGGTGACCGGCTCGAGCTTGGCCGTCCAGAGGCAGTCGCGCTCGGGGTCGACGACGGGGTGCGCGGTCGAGAGCAGCATGGGCAGCACCGTGTCGCTGCCCATGGACGGCCCGCCCCAGGTGTCGATGTGGCCCACCTCGGCGACGAAGTCGAGCGTGTCGGGGTGCAGTTCGACCGGCCGGCCGGCGTCCCAGGTGGCGTAGAGACGATCGCCCCAGGGGAGCGGTGCGGTGTTCGCGCAGTTCGGTGAGCCGAACGGCGAGCTGTACCCGATCGGGCCACCGGTGAACAGCTCCGGGACGGCGTCGAAGAGCCGCTTGGCCGGCGACTGGATCGATCGGGCCTGCCACGCGAGGGCGTCGGGTGGGGCGCCGCGCGTCCCGGGACGCAGCGACAACCGGTGCATCGCCCCGAAGTCGAAGATCCCGTAGTCGGTGCGGCCCGTGATCTGGGGGCTGGAGAAGAGAACCTCGCCCTGGAGGTCGGTGGGCCAGACGCCGGAGGTGACGTGCAGGTCGAAGTCCTCGTGGGCGGCGGTCGTCAGCGATCGTGGTGTCGGCACGACCGGAGGTTAACAGCGTTCACTGAGCGAGGCGAACAAGTGGCACCTATGGTGTCAGTAGTTCATCCACGCCGAAAGGAACCCACCGTGGCTCCCAACCCCGACCTGACGATCCGGTACGCCGAGATCGACCCCGACTACGAGTCGACGCTGGCGAGCACGCCCCCCGACGAGGACGGGCCGGTGTGGATGGTGAACCTGATGAAGTACCGCGACCTGGCCGACTACGCCGACGGCCGCGAGACGACCCTCACGGGGCGGGAGGCCGACGACACGTACGCGCCGCTCGACGAGCTCGCCGCCATCGGGGCCGAGATCGTGTTCCTCGCCGACGTCGAGACCCAGCTCCTCGGGGCCGACCCGCAGTGGGACCGGGTCGCCGTGGTGAAGTACCCGACCCGCCGGTCGTTCGTCGAGATGTCGGCGAGCGCCGCGTTCGCGGAGAAGCACGTCCACAAGGACGCCGGCATGGAGCAGACCATCGTCATCGGTACCCGCCCGATGCCGACGCCCGAGCTCCCGGCCGATGCCCCGGACTGGGCCGATGTGCCCCATCCGCCCACCGCCGACGACCCGCCGATCGTCGTGCTGCACGTGCTGCGCTACCACCCAGGCGGCGCGGACGACGACATGGTGAGCTACCAGAATGCGGCGAGCGCGGTGGCGGTACCTCACGGTGTGCGACTCGCGGGGTGGTTCGCCGCAGAGGGCACCATCCTCGGTGACCGACGGTCGTGGGACCAGGTGCGCTTCAACGCCTTCCCGAGCCGGGCCGCGTTCATGGCCGTCGTGGCCGACCCCGCTCGGCTCGCGGCGCAGGCGGATCACCGGGAGGTTGCCATCGCCGACACCTACACGATGATCCTGCACCCGATCATCGACCACCTCGCGGCGTCGCTCACCTCTTGAGCCCGTGTCGGACAGTCACAGGCGTTCGAGCTCGGCGAGGGCCGTCTCCTTGGCCCAGCGGTAGTCGGGCTTGCCCGAGGGCGATCGCATCGTCGCGTCGACGAACACCACGGCTCGTGGCGCCTTGTAGCCGGCCAGGTGCTCATGGCAGTGGGCCTGGAGCTCGGCCAGGCGGGGCGGGTCGACCCGGGCGGCCGGGCGCAGCTCCACCACCGCTGTCACCTGCGCGCCGAAGCGCTCATGGGGCGTGCCGACCACGGTGGCGTCGAAGACGGCGGGGTGGCTCTTCAGCACCCGCTCGACCTCCTCGGGAAAGATCTTCTCGCCCCCCGAGTTGATCGACACCGAGCCGCGGCCGTAGACGGCGATGGCGCCGTCGGCATCCACCGAAGCCAGATCGCCGGGCACCGCGTAGCGGACCCCGTCGACCACCGGGAACGTGGCTGCCGTCTTCCCCTCGTCCTTGTAGTAGCCGAGGGGGATGTGGCCGCTCGTGGCGAGCATGCCCGTGCGGCCGTCGCCCGGTCGGCACAGGGTGCCGTCCTCGGCGATGACCACGTTGGAGGCATCCATGTCGAAACGGGGCGCCCCGTCGGGACCCGAGCCGGTCTGGCGGCCGTGCGTGCCGGTCTCGGAGGCGCCGAGCACATCCATGACCAGGACGTGGGGGAGCAATCGCACGAGCGCGTCCTTCACCGACGGCGACAGGATCGCACCACCGGACCCGTAGGCGACGAGCGACGACAGGTCGTACGCGTCGGGCCCCGCCGTCTCGAGGAGGTCCACGACGGGGCGGGCGTACGCGTCCCCGATGGTCATCAACAGGCTGGCCCGCTCCTCTGCGGCGACGCGGAGGGCGAAGGCCGGGTCGAAACCCACGTCGCGGATCACCACACAGGTGCCGCCCGACAAGATGGCGTTGAAGGCCAGCCACAGCCCCCCGCCGTGCATGAGGGGGCAGAGGATCAGGGAGACCGGCAGGAGCGACTCCCGCCGCACCCGATCGGCCACGTCGGAGAGCTCGTGCACGGGAGGGATCCCCAGCACGGGGTTGCCGCTTCCCCCCATGGCCGAGAGGTAGACGTCCTCGTGGCGCCAGATCACCCCTTTGGGCATACCGGTCGTGCCGCCGGTCCAGATGCCGTAGTGGTCGTCGGGGGAGCGAGGGCCCACGTCCGGTGCGGTATCGGGCTGCTCCTCCAGGAGCGCCTCGTAGCGGTGATCGGCGACGAGCACGTCGCAGTGCCGGTCGAGCGTGGCCGCGGCACGGGTGGCCCGGCCCTCGAGGTCGGGCTCGGTGACGACCGCCACCAGGTCGGCGTTGTCGAACAGGTAGTCGAGCTCCTCCTCGACGTAGCGGAAGTTCACGTTCACGGGGACGGCGCGCAGCTTGAACGCGGCCAGCGTCACCTCGACGTATTGGTTGCCGTCGTAGAGGTGGCACCCGATGTGGTCGCCCTCCCCGATGCCGAGCGCGGCCAGGCCATGGGCGAGCCGGTTCACCCGGGCGTCGAGGGCGGCGAAGCTGAGCCGTACCTCGTGGCCCTCGGTGGCCCGCACGACCAGCGCCGGATCGTCGGGCACCGTGGCGACCACCGTGTCGAAGATGTCCGCGATGTTCAGCCCCATGGTTCCCCCGTGTCGGTGCGACCGGAGGGTACCGACCGCTCAGGGGACGCTAGATGAATCCGCCCGGTCGGAAGTACGCCATGATCGACGGTGGATCGATCGAACGCGTCGGTCCGGCCGTCGCCGAGGAGGCCCATGCCGATGTCGATGTCGAAGCAGCGAACTGTCGTCGTCACCGGATCGGCCTCGGGGATGGGGGCGGCCACCAGGGCCCGCCTCGAGGCCGACGGCCAACGGGTGATCGGCGTGGACCAGCACGACGCCGACGTGGTGGCGGACCTCGGCACGGTCGACGGTCGACAGGCAGCCATCGATGCAGTGGCGGAGCAGGCGGACGGCGCGATCGACGGGTTGGTCACCTGGGCCGGTCTCGCCGGTCTCACCAAGTTCCCGGGCAGCCTGCTCGTGTCCGTGAACTACTTCGGGAGTGTCGCCCTGCTCGAGGGACTGCGCCCGCTGCTGGCCGCCGGTGACCGTCCCTCGGCGGTGGCGATCAGCTCGAATTCGACCACGGTGCAGCCCGGCGTGCCGATGGACGTGGTGGAGCGCTGCCTCGCCGGCGACGAGGCCGGGGCCCGCGCCGCCGCCGACGCGGCCACCTCGCTGGCCACGTACCCCGCCACCAAGACCGCGATCGCCTGGTGGGTGCGGCGGCACGCACCGCTGGCCGACTGGGTAGGAGCCGGCATCACCCTCAACGCCGTCGCCCCCGGTGCGGTCGAGACGCCCATGCTCGAAGCCACCCGCCAGGACCCGACGATCGGTCAGTTCATCGATGCCTTCCCGGTGCCGGTGGGGCGCAAGGCCCTGCCCGACGAGTTGGCGGCGTTCGTGGCGTTCCTGCTCGGTCCCGATGCCCGCTTCTTCTGCGGATCGGTCGTCTTCGTGGACGGCGGCACCGATGCGCTCACCCGGGCCGACGACTTCCCGATGCCGATGGCCTAGCCCTGCGGCGACGCCGCTCCTCAGCCGTCGACCGCCACGAGCTCGCCACTGTGCACGTCGAACACGAACCCGGCCACCAGGAGGTCGGGTGGCAACAGCGGGCACGACCGGATGCGCCCGATGTCGTCGTGCAAGGTGGCCAGCTGGTCGGTGCTGGCGAGGAAGTCCCAACCCGCGGCGTCGACGCCCCGGAGGGTGCCGATGCGCTCGCGGAGCTCGTCGTCGGTCGCGCCGACCATGGCACAGTCGGTGTGCTGCACCACACAGACACGCGTGACGCCGAGCAGGTTGACGGCGAGCACCAGTGAGCGCAGCGCGTCGTCGGTCACGCGTGCGCCGGCGTTGCGGATGATCTTGGCGTCGCCGGCCCGCAGCCCGAGTATGGCCAGCGGGGCTATGCGTGAGTCGATGCAGGTGAGGACGGCCAACCCCTTGGCGGCCCTTCCCGCCACGCCCGGGTCGTGAAAATCGGCCTGATAGCGCCGGCTGGCGTCGAGGAGGTCGTCGAACATCAGCGTCGGACCCTACCGGAGGTCGGCGAGGTCGACGGGGCGTCGTTCGACGACCGACTGGTGTGCGGCCACGCCCATGGCCACCGACCAGAGGCCGTCGTCGACGGTGACCCCCGCCGACCCGCCGGCGAGGATGGCGTCGCGCAGCGCGACGTGCTCCAGGTAGCTGGCTCCGTGGTGGGCCCCGGAGCGGGCGACCTCGGGATCGTCGGCGATGGGCAGCACCTCGACGGGCCAGTCGGGCCCGCGGTCGCCGACCACGACCTCGGCCCGGCTTCCCCTGGCGAGCTCCATGAACCCGGGCACATGCACCGACACCTTGCCGGCGTCGCCGACTGCAACGAGCTCCTGCTCCCAACGCGAGCCCTCGGCGAACATGCACAGGTCGAGCGTGGCTCGGACCCCCCCGGGGTACTCCACGATCACGAACGCGTTGTCCAGGATGTCGGGCCGCTCGCCGGCGTAGGTCTCGTCGAGGTGGTTCACGTCCTGGCCGCCGCTGGCGTAGACGCGCACCGGGTGGTCGTCGAGGCACAGGTTCATCAGGTCGAAGAAGTGGCAGCACTTCTCGACGAGGGTGCCGCCGGTGTTGCGGTTGAACCGGTTCCAGTCGCCCACCTTCGCCAGGAACGGGAAGCGGTGCTCCCGGATCGACAGCATCCGCAATTGCCCGGCCCGTCCCGACCGCAACTCCTCGACGAACCGGCGGACCGGCGGCATGAAGCGGTATTCGAGGCCCATCCACACGATGCCCGGATGGGCCTGGGCGGCATGTCGCACGTGACGGGCGTCGTCGAGGGTGGTGCACAGCGGCTTCTCGATGAGCACGTGCAGACTCGTGTCCCAGACCAGGTCGAGCACCGCTCGGTGGGTGTGGTTCGGGGTCGAGACCACCACCACGTCGAGGTCGTCGCGTGCGAGCAGGTCTCGGGCATCGGCGTGGACCTCAAGGCCTGGGACGGCGTCGCGGGCGGCCCGGCGTGAGCCCTCGTCGGTGTCGGCGGCGGCGATCGGTCTGGCGCCGGGAAGGGCTGCAACGTCGGCCAGGTGCTCGCGGCCCATCATCCCGGTGCCGATGAAGCCGTAACGGAGGTCCGTGCCCATGGCCCCACGGTAGGGTCCGGAGCCGTGGCCGCCCTGACGATCGACCCCGGACCACGTCGGCTCGGGTCGTCCGGCCTCGAGGTCGGCCCGATCGGCTACGGCTGCTGGCGACTGGCCGAGGGCGACGCCCGCGAGGCCCGCCGAAAGATCGAGGCCGCCCTCGACGCCGGGCTGACCTTGATCGACACCGCCGACGTCTACGGGCTCGACTCGGGGCGTGGGTTCGGCGCGGCCGAGACGCTGCTGGGTGAGGTTCTGGCCGCGGCGCCGGGCCTCCGCGACGAGATGGTCCTGGCGACCAAGGGTGGCATTCGCCCGCCGGTGCCCTACGACTCCAGCGCCTCGTGGCTGCGTGAGGCCTGCGAGGACTCCCTCCGCCGGCTGCAGGTGGATCGGGTCGACCTCTACCAGATCCACCGCCCCGATCTGCTGGCCCATCCGGACGAGGTGGCCGGGGTGCTCCGCGCGCTGCGGTCGGAGGGAAAGGTCGGCTCGGTCGGCGTGTCGAACATGTCGGTTTCCCAACTCGACGCCCTCGAAGCCGCACTGGGCGAATGCGTCGTCACCACCCAGCCCGAGCTCAGCGCATGGCACCTCGACCCGGTGTTCGACGGCACCCTCGACCGCTGTCTCCGCGACGACGTCACACCCCTCGCCTGGAGCCCGCTCGGCGGTGGCCGGGTGGGTGATGCCGGCGATCGGGTGACCCGGGTGATCGACGGGATCGCCGCGGCACAGGCCACCACGCCGACCGCCGTCGCCCTGGCCTTGCTCCTCGTGCACCCGAGCCGTCCCGTCCCGATCATCGGGACCCAGCAGGTCGGGCGCATCGCCGCGGCGACTGCCGCCCTGGCGGTCGAGCTCACCCGCAGCGACTGGTACCGGGTGGTCGAGGCCTCGATCGGCGAGCCGCTGCCGTGACCGGGGAGAGCCGGCCCGAGGTCGCCTGGTTCTCCGCCCTGTGCGACGACGACTACCGGTACCTGGGTGTGGACGACCCGTCGCTCCGGAGCTCGTACGCCCACTGCCGGCACATCGTGCTGTCGGCCCAGGCGAGCGGGTTCGACAACGTCCTGTTGCCCTCGGGGTACGACCTCGGCATCGACGGTGTCGCGTTCGCTGCCGCGGTGGCACCCGAGGTGACCTCGATGCGCCTGCTCCTGGCGGTGCGTGCCGGAGAGCTGTGGCCGCCTCAGCTCGCCCGCCAGCTCGCCACCCTCGACCAGGTGCTGGGCGGGCGGCTCACGATCAACATCATCTCGAGCGACCTGCCCGGTGCGCCGATCGAATCGGCCTCGAGGTATCGCCGGACCATCGAGGTGATGCACGTCCTCCGCGCCCTTCTGTCGGGGCGGGCGGTGGACCACCACGGCGAGTTCTACGACCTCGTCATCGACCCGCCGCGCGCCCGGACGGTCTCGGGGGCGTGCCCGCCGTTCTACTTCGGGGGGCTGTCCGACGCCGCCCGCGACGCTGCCGCCGAGGCGGCCGACGTGTTCCTGTTGTGGCCCGACACCGAGGCGGGCGCGGCCGCGGTGCTCGGCGACATGCGGCGGCGTGCCGCAGCGGTGGGGCGCAACCTGCGATTCGGGCTCCGCACGCACGTGATCGTGCGCGAGACCGAGGCCGAGGCCCGTGCGGCGGCGCGTGCCCTGATCAGCCGCCTCGACCCTGCTGTCGGCGACGCGATCCGCCGCCGGTCGCTCGACAGCGCCTCGGCCGGGGTCCAGCGCCAGACGGCGTTGCGGGACGACGCCGACGACGAGGGCTACGTGGAGGACAACCTCTGGACCGGGATCGGACGCGCCCGATCGGGGGCGGGGGCGGCCGTCGTCGGCGACCCCGATCAGGTGGTCGCCAAGCTCCGCCGCTATCAGGCCCTGGGCATCGAGAGCTTCATCCTCTCGGGCTATCCCCACCTCGAGGAATGCGCCCTGGTCGGCAGGTTGGTCCTACCCAATCTCGACTGATCTCTACCCGGCCGGGCGAACGGTCTTTCGGCCCTGTTGCGACGATCCGGCCCGGCGCATGATCACTGCGTTGCCGAGGAGGTCGTGATGATCAGCTTGACGCTGTTGATCGTGATCGTGATCGGCGTCGTGGTCTTCGTGGCGAGGTCGCGCGGGGCCGGCCCGACCACTCGGAAGATCGGGTCGTCTGGCGCGCACACCGATGCACGGCAGGACGCGGCACCGGCACCCGCCGTCGTCTCGGGGTTGGCTCCCGCGCTCGAGCGATGGGTCGAGGCGGGATTGCTCACCGAGGACCAGTCGACGGCGATCGAGGCGTACGAGTCGGCCGCCGTGTCGCGGCCGCCGCCGTCGACAGGCCCGACGCCGTCCACGAGTGTCGTCGGCCGGTTGCGGTCGACGAGGGTTCCGGTGGTTGCCGAGGCGCTCGGGTACCTCGGCGGAGCGCTCGCCACCGTCGGCCTCGTCCTGGTCGTCAGTCGCTACTGGCCCGACATGTCGACCGCAGGTCGGCTCGCACTGAGCGGGGCGGCCGCGGCACTGCTCGGTGTCGCCGGCGTCCTGGTGCACGAGGACGCCGATCCCGCGCTGGCCCGGCTGCGCTCGGTGCTCTGGTTGGCATCGACCGCGGCAGCGGCCCTGTTCGCCGGGGTGCTGGTGGCCGGCGGGCTCGGTGCCGACAGCCCGGAGACGATCGTCGCGGCCTGCGCGGGGGCAACTGCCGCGGTGAGCGGTGTGATGTGGGGATGGCGGGATCGGCCGCTGCAGCAACTGGCGGCTCTGGCCGGCGGGGTGGTCTGCATCGGTGCGTTGGTAGCCCATGTCGCAGCACCGGGCCCGGTCGGGCTCTCGGTCTGGGCCATGGGAGCGATCCTCCTGGTGATGGCGCTGCGCGAGGTCACGCCGCTGCCCTGGGTGACCGAAGTCGTAGGAGCGGTGGCGTTGATTGCCGGCGGCGGGATCGCCAGCTCGGACGTGGACGGGGTTGCCTCGGGCTGGATGGGGTTCGGACTGCTCCTCGTGGTCGCCAGCGCGGCCCTGCTGCTGGCGATCGCGGTCATGCCGGTGCTCGCCCCCACGGGGGTGAGTCGGTTGATCGCGGCGATCGTCGGTGGGATCGCGCTCCTGCAAGGGTTGCCGCCCACGCTCGCCTACTTCGCGCAGCAGGCGGGGCTCGCCACGGGCCTTGTGGTCTGGCTGGCCGGCATCGGCCTGATGCTCGTGGGCGCGACCCGCCGCACCCGGGTGCCGATGGTGCTCGAAGGCGCGGGCGCGGTCGCGCTGCTGGGCGGTGCCGCCCTCACCGGGGCGCAGTTCACGGGATTCGCGGTCCTCTTCGGCTGCGCCACGGCGGTCGGGCTCATCATTGCGGGCATGCGGCCCGGACAGGTCATGCTCTCGGCCTTCGGCTCGCTCGGGCTCCTGGTGAACGTGCCGTGGGCGATCGGCTGGTACTTCCCGGGAGAGAGCCGGGCACCCTTGCTGATCCTGGTCTCTGGAGCGCTGATCCTCGCGGTGGCTGTCCTACTCGCCCGTATGGGCGGCCGGTTCAAGGAGGAGCTCGGCCGACGCGAGCCGGTTGCCCAGCGGTGACTCGCCGGGCCCGGCGGCGTCGTGGGCCTGGAGCCAGGCGAGGAGCTCGGGCAGCGGCAGTGGTCGAGCGATGTGGAAGCCCTGGCCCATGTCGCAGCCGAGCTGTCGGAGCCACTCGAGGGCGCGGGCGTCCTCGACCCCTTCGGCGACGATCGGGAGGTCGAAGGCGTGCGCCAGGTCGATGGTCGAGCGGACGATCGCGCAGTTCCGGGCGTCGTCCGGCACACCCTGGAGGAACGAGCGGTCGAGCTTCAACTCGCCCAGCGGAAGCTCTCGGAGGTAGGCGAGCGACGCCTGGCCGGTGCCGTAGTCGTCGACCGAGATGCACACCCCTGAATCGCGCAAGCGGCGGAGCACGGCGAGGCTGCGCACCCGGTCGGCCATGATCGTCCCCTCCGTCACCTCGATGACGAGCATCTCGGGAGGGACATCGAGCTGTGCGAGTCGTTCGTCGACGAGGACCGGCAGCATGCCGTCGATCAGGTCGGCGGGCGAGACGTTGATCGATACCGCGAGCGGGAAGCCGGCGCGGCGCAGTCGGGCGCAGTCGGTGAGCGCCTGCCGCAGCACGAAGTCGGTGAGGCGGGTCATCAGGTTCGCTCTTTCGGCCAGCGGCAGGAAGTCATCGGGGGCGATGGTCCCCCGTCGGGGGTGCTTCCATCGAACGAGCGCCTCGACGGCGGTGACGGTGCCGGTTCGCAGGTCGAGCTGTGGTTGGTAGTGCATCTGGAGCTGCGGCTCGTCCAATGCCGCACGGAGGTCTCGGAGCAGCTCGAGGCGGCCCGGACCGACCCGGTCGAGCGTTGCGTCGAAGGCCTCGACCCCGGTGCGCAGCCGCTTGGCCCGGTACATCGCGACGTCGGCGTTCGACATGAGGGCGTCCGGCGTGGTCCCGTCGTCGGGGCAGGAGGCGACGCCGGCACTCGCGTCCACGCGGATCTGGACCTCGCCGGCGTCGAAGTCCTCGGCGAGTGCCTCACGCAGGGTGCGGGCCAGTTCCTCGCTCGCTCGTCGCGAGAGGCCCGGCGCGACGACGGCGAACTCGTCACCGCCCAGCCGTCCGAGGAGCGCCGGCTCGCCGATGAGCGGCGACAGCCGTTCTCCTACGGCACGGAGGATCGTGTCACCGATGGTGTGGCCGAGGGAGTCGTTGACCTCTTTGAACTGATCGAGGTCGATGATCAGGAGCGAGGCAGCCCTGCCGTCGGGCCCCATGGCGGCCTGGAGGTGCTCCAACAGGCCTCGCCGGTTGGCGAGGCCTGTCAACTGATCGGTGCGGGCCTCGCGCCGGCTGTTCGCCAATGCGGTCACGTCCCGCACGGTGAGCCCGGTGCGCACGAACGCGACAGCGAGGGAGCCGGCGGCAAGGGCGACCCCCACCGGTGCGACCGGATTGGTCTGCCCGTACACGAGGAGGCCGAGCGAGGTCGACGCGAAGAGGGCCGGAATGACGAGCTGACCGGTGACGCTGGACTGCGATCGAGTGACCGGGCTCCTCGCGCAGGCCGCGAGCCCCACGATCGACACCGCCAGCGGCCAGGAGATGTCGAGGAGGCCCCCCTCGCGGTAGGTGCCCGAGGCCTCCTCGAAGAGATAGACGATGTCGCCGGCCGCCAACAGGCTCAGGCCGAGGGCCAGCAGCCACCACGACGCGTCGCGGGCACGGACGGCGAATCCGACGGTCATCAACACGATGACGAGGAGGATCTCGACGGTTGGGTAGGCGAGGTTCGTGGCGACGACGGAGAACGTGCCGTCCGTCTGGGTCAGGACCGGGGCGAGTGCGAACGTGACGACCAGGGCGGCGGCGCCGAAACCGGCCACCGCACCGTCGAGCCAGGTGCTCGGGAGGAAGCGCGTGAGGCGCGCCATCGCCATGCGGACGATCGCGATGTAGACGATCAGGTAGAAGCCGAGCCACATGGCATCGGCGGGTGACGGATAGATCGGCTTGTTGCCCACGATCACACTGCCGTACACGTTGCCGGCGACGAAGACCAGGAAGCCGAATGCGAGGAGCCGCCAGGCGCCCCGGTCTGTTCCGCCCCCTGACGAGCGCCACCAGCAGGCGACGGCCGCGAGCCCGAAGGGCACGTTGTACAGGCCCACGTCGAACCAGGCGTTGTAGCAGCCGGGGTTCGGACGGAGGAACACGGTGGCGCCAAACGCCGCGACCGACAGCACGAGCAGCGCTGCGATGGCGTCCCTGCCCCTCCGTATCTGTCCCACCGGTCGCCTTCCCTCACCGTCGAAGAATGTCGACGGTTCTGGATCGGCGGGCGACGTTCCGCACTTGAGCGCGCGGCGATCGACGACCCCACCAACGGGTCTCGGCGGTCCCGGGAATCAGCGTTCGTTGATCCAGCCGGTGCTGGCATCGGGTGCTCTGTCGTTGGCGTAGGCCGTCACCCCGGGTCGGCGCGGGCCAGGTCGGTCCCCAGCGCCACCCCAGCATCCAGCCGCTCTGCGACAGGTCGAGGCCACCGCCGTCGGAGATGCCCGGCGGCTTGTTCCGGTCGAACTGGTCCTCTGGCGGGGTCGGGTTGGTCAGCCCGTGGCGAGCGGTCGAGTCGAACAGGACGTGGTACCGACGGGCGCCGACGCTGGCGGGCCCTCGACCGGTGTGCATCCACATGGTGTGCCGGTCCAACGCGGGCGGGCGGGCTCGATGAGCGATCCCGTAACGTGCGGTCGAGCGGCCGACGAGGGCCGACGGGTCCGAGAGGGGAAGTCAATGGGTGCGATAGTCGTGCTGGGCGGTGCCGGGGGAGTGGGGCGGGTCGCCACCGAGGCCCTCACGCACGTGGGCGAGCTCGAGGAGGTGGTGGTGGCCGACGTGCGTCACGACACGGTCTCGGCGGTGGTGGCCGACCTCGCTGACGACCGGTTCCGACCGGCGGTCGTCGACGTCACCGACGCCGAGGCGCTGGGCCGACTGGTGGCCGGGGCCGATGTGGTCCTCAACTGCGTCGGGCCCTTCTACCGCTTCGGCCCACCCACCCTCGCCGCGGTGATCGCAGCCGGGGTCGGCTACGTGGACATCTGCGACGATCTCTCTGCCACCCGGGCCATGCTCGAGCAGGACGGGGCCGCCCGCGCCGCAGGCGTGACGGCGCTCATCGGCATGGGCAACTCGCCTGGCCTGGCCAACATCTTCGTCAAGATGTGCGCCGAGCAGTTGCTCGACGAGGTTGTCGGCGTCGAGATCATGCACATCCACGGCGGGGAGCCCGACGAGGGCCCCGCGGTGCTCAAGCACCGGGTGCACGCCATGGTCAACGACGTACCGCTCTTCGTCGAGGGCGACTTCGTGAACGTGCGTCAGCTCGAGGACAGCGGTGCCGCCTTCGTCCACGACGAGGACTTCCCCGGTCTGGGCGTCTTCCCCGTCTACCCCTATCCCCATCCTGAGACCATCACCCTTCCCTTGGCGTTCCCCACCCTTCGTCGAGCGACCAACATGGGTGTCGTCTTCCCGCTGCCCTACTTCCGCATGACCCAGGACCTGGTGGCCGCAGGCATGGGGGGCGAGGAGCCCGTCGAGGTCGACGGTCACCTCGTCGCGCCGATCGACATGATGGTTTCGGTGCTCCGCCACGAGCGTCCCCGCCTGCTCGCCGAAGCCGGCGTCACGGGCCCGGCCGGCGCGTTGCGAGTGGTCGTGGACGGCCACAAGGACGGAGGGGACCACCGCTACGTCTGCACGCTGGCATCGGTCGACGAAGGTGCCGGCGAGGGGACGGGCATCCCTGCCGCTCTGGGAGCGGTCCTCCACCGCCGGGGCGCGCTGACGGGGGGGCCCGGCGTGTTCGCCCCCGAGGCCATCGTGCCGGTGGACCCCCTGCTCGATCTGGCCGGGGTGGTCGTGGCGGCCATGGGCATCGGCGGCGGGTCGGGGATGCCCCTTCAGATCGAGCACACCGGCCCCGACGGCGCGACCGAGTCGGTCCCGATGGCACTCGGCTGAGCACTCGTTAACCTGCCCGGAGTGACATCCGGCGCCTACCCGCGAGAGTGGGAGGCCGACGTGGTGCTCGCCGACGGTGCCACGGCGCACCTCAGGCCGATCCGCGCCGAGGATGGCGAGGTGCTCCGGTCCCTCTTCGATCGCCTTTCCGACGAGACCGTCCAGTTCCGGTTCTTCGCCCCGCTGAGGCAGCTGAGCGATGCGTGGCTCGACCGGCTCACCCACGTCGACTACGACGATCGCATGGCGCTGGTCGCCGAACTGGGCGATGAGCTCGTTGCCGTCGGCCGCTACGACCGGGAGGATGCCCGCGACGAGGCCGAGGTGGCGTTCACGGTGGAGGACAGCCAGCAGGGTCGGGGCCTGGGCACCATCTTGCTCGAGCACTTGGCGGCGGTGGCCCGCGAACGGGGCATCGACACCTTTCGGGCATCGATCCTCCCGGGGAACCGACGCATGCTCGACGTGTTCCGGGACACGGCCTTCGAGGTGCGGCAGCGGTTCGAGGGCGGCGTCATCCAGGTCGAGTTCCCCATCCGGGCCACTGATGCGGCAGCGCTCGCGCAGGCTGATCGAGAACAACGGGCGGGGGCGCGCTCCATGGATCGTCTCCTCGCACCTGGCTCGGTGGCGGTGGTGGGGGCCGGTCGGCGCCCTGGCACCATCGGCCACGAGATCTTCCGGAATCTCCTGGCCGGCGGCTTCACCGGCCCCGTCTACCCGGTGAACGCGACCGCTCCGTCGGTGGGCGGCGTCTGCGCGTACCCGTCGATCGTCGACATCCCCGGTGATGTCGACCTGGCGGTGATCGCCGTCCCCGCCGACGCGGTCCTCGAGGTGGTCCATGACTGCGCCCGTCGGGGGGTTCACGGCCTCGTGGTCATCACGGCGGGCTTCGCGGAGTCGGGCGACGGGGGCGAGCGTCAGCGCGAGATCGTGGAGCTCAGCCGGCGCAGCGGCATGCGGCTGGTCGGGCCGAACTGCATGGGCATCGTCAACACCAACCCGGCGGTGCGGTTGAACGCGACCTTCGCCCCGTTCGTCCCGGTTCCGGGGCGGGTCGCGTTCGCCTCACAGTCAGGTGCGCTGGGGATCGAGCTCCTCAGCCGGGCCGGCGCACTCGGCCTCGGGGTGTCGAGCTTCGTGTCGCTCGGCAACAAGGGCGACGTGAGCAGCAACGACCTGCTCCCGTACTGGCAGGACGACGCCGAGACCGACGTGATCCTTCTTTACCTCGAGTCGTTCGGCAGCCCTCGGAAGTTCGCCCGGCTGGCCAGGGAGATCGCACGCACCAAGCCGATCGTGGCGGTCAAGAGCGGGCGCACGCCGACGGGTGTCCGCGCCGCTTCCTCGCACACAGCCGCCTTGAGCAGCCCCGACGAGACGGTGGCGGCGTTGTTCCGGCAGGCCGGCGTGATCCGCGTCGACACCCTCGAGCAGCTTCTCGACACCGCCCAACTGCTGACCCATCAACCGCTACCGGCCGGTCGACGGGTGGCCATCGTCAGCAACGGTGGGGGACCGGCCATTCTGGCGGCCGATGCGTGTGACGCCTCCGACCTCTCGGTGCCCGAGCTCGGCGCGGCGGTCCAGGAGCGCCTGCGAGCCGTCACCTCACCCGCCGCCACGGTGCGGAACCCGATCGACCTGGTCGCCTCGGCGACCGCGACGGACTACGAGCACGCATTGCGCATCGTGTTGGCGTCCGACGAGGTCGATGCCGTCCTCGCCATCTTCGTGCCTCCGCTCGTCACCCAGGCCGACGATGTCGCCCGGGCCATCGTCGATGTCGCCGATGGTCCGAAGCCCGTGATCGCCTGCTTTCTGGGCCATGAGGGCGTGCCCGATGCGCTCCGCTCCGCGGGTGGACGAGCCATCCCCTCGTTCGCCTTCCCCGAGTCCGCGGTGCGCGCGCTCGGTCGGGTGGCGGCGCACGCCGACTGGCTTCGCCGACCGCCGGGCGTGGTCCCCGATCTGCCCGGGATCGATGCCGGCGTCGGCAGGGCGTTGGTCGACCGTTTCCTCGGCGAGCACCCTGACGGGGGTTGGCTCGACCCCGACGACGCCGCCCGGGTCGTGGGCGCCTTCGGTGTGTCGTGCGTGCGCACGTGCCCGGCTGCGACGGCCGACGAGGCCGTTGCCGTGTCCGACGCGCTCGGCTACCCCGTGGCACTCAAAGCCGGCAGCGGGGCCATCGTGCACAAGAGCGACGTCGGGGCCGTGCGCCTAGGCCTGCGGTCGGCCGACGAGGTGCGGTCCGCGTTCGAGGCCATGTCGACCAGTCTCGGCGCCGAGATGGGCGGCGCGGTCCTACAGCCCATGGTCGCCTCGGGGGTCGAGACCATCGTCGGCATCCTGCACGACCGTTCGTTCGGCCCCGCGGTCCTCTTCGGGATGGGAGGGACCACCGCGGAGCTCCTCCGCGACACGGCGATGCAGCTCGTGCCGGTCACCGATGCCGATGCCCACGACCTGGTCCGAGCGCTGCGGACGTCACCACTCCTGTTCGGATACCGGGGCTCGGAGCGCGCCGACATCGACGCGCTCGAGGACCTGCTCATGCGGGTGGGCCGGCTTGCCGACGCCCTCCCCGAGGTCGTGGAGCTCGACGCCAACCCGGTCGTCGTGTCCGCGACGGGTGTGGTGGCGCTCGACCTGAAGGTGCGTGTCGAGCCGGCGTCACCCGACCACGACGACCTGCGTGCCCTCAGCCCGCCGTGAGCGCGTGAGTGCCCGTCAGTCCTTCGGCCGGGGTCGCTCGATCCGCTCGGCGACCTGGTGGAGCGACGTCGAGAGGGCGTCGGCGATGCTCGCCGTCGCCTCGCGTGCGGCGTCACGGATCTCGGGAGATCCCGCAGCGCGGTTGATGGTCTCGGCCACGTCGTCGAGCGCCGCCTTCACCTTCTCGCCGGCGCTCTGAAGGTCGGCGCGAGCCTGGTCGTCGGCTCGCCCCTGCTCCCAGGCATCCTGGAGCTTCTGGCCCAGCTCGGTGAAGCGGTTCCCGACGTCGTCCCAACTCGTCTCTGCCATTGCCGTCGACTCCCTGTTCGAGGATGGATGTGACGCGAGGCTACGTGTCATGGCTCGCCGACGACGCCCGGCAGTGACAGGCCGAGGCGGGCCCACCCCTTCCAGTACGCCCTGAGGCGCCGGGCGAAGGCGTCGGGCCGCTCCGCGTACAGCTGGACGCCCAAGCCGAAGGCGTGTTCCTGGAGCGAGGCTCGGGTGCGTGTGGTCAGCGTGAGCGTCGCCTCGACCGCTGCCGACCCCCCGAAGGCCCCGGGCTCGTGGTCGAGCAGGGAAGCGAGCACGACCAGGTCGTGGTCGTTGCCCAGATCCTCGGACAGGGCGTGGAGGGCGGAGGCTGTCGGGCCGAGGACCGCGGGAGCCGAAGGCGTGAGGAGCCGGACGGCGTACCAGAGGTCCTTCTCCCGCTTCCGCCACTCGTGCAGGGTCTCGTCGTCGCCTTGCCTCCGGGCCTGGCGCATGGCGTCCCGCCCTCGGCGATAGGTGGTCGACACGGCCGAGGCCACGATGCGGAAGTCGTCGTCGAAGGACCAGTCCGCCACCCCGCTCCGGAGCGTCACGAGGCGGTCCAGCGCCGAACGCACCTCGGTGTCGGTGTCGGCCACAGCGACGCTCGCCTCCCGCGCCCGGCGTGACAACTCGGCGCGCACCGCCGAGGCCGTATCGGCGTCGAGGTCGTTCCCGGTGCGTGCCAGCAGGTTGTCGAAGCAGCCCAGGATGGCGTGCGCGTCCCGGATCGGCGACAGGTCCCGGCCGGCGTCTCGGGCCGCGTCGTTGATGCGGCGGTAGGTGCCGCCGAGGCCCGGACGAACCAGGCGGGCCAGGCCGCGAAGCTTCTTGCACCGCTTCCGCACGTCGTGGACAGCAGCCTCGATTCCCTGCTCCTCGGGTGCGGAGAGCGAGGCGATGGCATGGTCGAGCTCGTCTCCGGCGATGCGCCGGAAGCCGTCCGGTATCCCCTCGCCGAGCTCCCAGTGGTACGACACTCAGGCGGCGGAGGAAACGACGAAGCTGGCGACGGTGGTGAGGCTGCCGCCGATGTTCAGCGTGGCGACCCGGCGGGCACCCTCGACCTGGCAGTCGCCGACCGTTCCGGCGACCTGGCGCGACGCGTCCCACAGCATCCGCACGCCCGTGGCGCCCACGGGATGGCCGCAGGCCAACAACCCGCCCGACGGGTTGACGGGCAGGTCGCCGCCCCGTTCGGTGCGGCCCTCCTCGATGGCCTTCCAGCTCTCGCCGGGAGCGGTGAGGCCGAGGTGGTCGATCGCGGCGTACTCGCTGATCGTGAAGCAGTCGTGGGTCTCGAGCGCATCGAGCTCGGCGACGGAACCGATGCCCGCACGACCGAACGCATCGAGCACCGCGCCCCGCACGTGCGGGAACACGTAGCCCTCGTCGCGGCTGGCGACGAGCTTGTCGGCCATCGTCATGCGTGAGGTGCGATGGCCCCACCCGTCGATGCGGGCGAGCGTCTCGAGCCGGCGACCGTGGACGGCGGCCCATCGAGCAGCGAAGGTGGGGCTCGCCAGGACGACGGCGGCGGCACCGTCGGTGACCTGGGAGCAGTCGGAGCGCCGCAGCCGGCCGGCGATCACCGGGTTGGTCTCGTCGTCCGGCTCGAACGCGGCCTCGCCCACCGACCAGGCGCGGGCCTGGGCGAGGGGGTTGCGCTTGGCGTTGGCGAAGGCCTTCCTGGCGATGGCGGCCAGGTGCACCTGGTCGAGGCCGTAGCGGCGGCCGTACTCGTCGGCGACCTCGCTGAAGAGCTGTGGCCACGGGTAGTCGATGCCGACCATCTCGTCGTGCGCACGGCCAGCGGCGCCGAGGGCGGCCTGCGCGGCAAAGGCGCCGTGGGCCCGCATGAGCTCGATGCCGACCACGAGGGCGACGTCGGCCCGCCCGGCGGCGAGGTCGGCGGTGGCGGCGAGCACGGCCATGCTGCCCGAGGCACACGCCGCCTCGTGCCGGCTGATGCCGATGCCGTCGAGCTCGGGGACGGCGTCGACCAGCAGGCCGCCGAGGTGCCCCTGTCCCGAGTAGATCTCGGCCGCGAAGTTGCCCACGTGGGCGACGTCAACGTCGGCCGGATCGAC
>CXWK01014930.1_pt1 | contig 30725 bp, 24 predicted proteins | sample 590851 | NCBI WGS metagenome assembly CXWK01 (sample SAMEA3498364, study PRJEB10139) | wastewater metagenome | biome: wastewater treatment plant; material: activated sludge | place: Denmark | collected 2014-08-01
GATCCGTCGCCGGCGCGTCGAGTCCTGAGCGGCGCTGACCACCGACCACAGCATCATCTTGCGAGCGCTGGGGGGAAATCCGTCCCACGCGAGCCGGGCGCACGGATTGGCATCGAGCGCCTCACGCAACTGGTCCGGCTCGATCAGATCCTCCACCTGGTCGTAGATCGTCCACCAGCCGTTGTCCCGAGCCACCCGAACCGCCCGGCGACCGGCCTCGGTCATCAGCCCGGCCGCTTCCATCTCCGCCACCCGCCGACGGTTCAGCCGGGTCCAGGAACTCTTCGCCCGGCGCGGGGTCAGCAGCTTGAGCCCGCGGTCATCGTCAAGCGTGTTGACCGTCGAGTCGATCCATCCGAAACAGATGGCCTCCTCGTTGATTTCGGGGGACGGGCACCGGGGTCCCGCTGTCGGCGTCCGCCACGAACACAGCCAGACACCCTTCTCGGCGGCGTGGTTCTCCTCCAGCCAGGCACGCACCTGGTCCCGGGTCTCGGCGTGGTAGATCGGGTAGCCAAACTTCCACGTGGCCGGATGGCTCGACGACGACTGCGGCACGTTTGCCATCACCACAGGCTACGGCCCAGCCGTCACCACCGGGCCGTGTCCGGGGTAGTCACCGGCCGCGCAGGAGCTGGTTGACCCGGGCGGCCTGCCTGGTCAGATGCTGACGCTCCGGCACGCTGGGCGCCTGGCGCGCCGCTTCGGCATACAACTCAGCAGCGGTCGGGAGGGCTCCGTTGCATTCGTGCAGATAGGCCGCCACCGCGCTGCGTCGGGGCACGCCCTCGGCGACCTCCGCCAGCGCCGTCAGGCCCGAAGGCGCTCCGTCGGCCTCGCACACCACCACCGCCCGGTTGAGCCGCACGACGGGTGTGTCGGTGAGCCCGAGCAGCTCGTCGTACCACTCGACGATCTGGATCCAGTCGGTCTCCTCGACGCTTGGCGCGTCGGCGTGCAGCGCCGCGATTGCAGCCTGGGCCTGGTAGGGCCCAAGCCGGTTCTCGGCGAGCGCCCGCTGCAACAGCGTCACACCTTCGGTGATCACCCCGACGTCCCACAGGCTGCGGTCCTGTTCGGCCAGCGGCACCAGGCTGCCGTCGGCGCGGGTTCGGGCCGGTCGCCGGGCATGGTGCAACAGCATCAGGGACGCCAGCCCGGCCACCTCGGGGTCGTCGACGACGCGGGTCAACCGCAACGCCAGCGAAATGGCCTCGGCCGCCAGGTCGACGTCGCCGGAGTAGCCCTCGTTGAACATCAGGTACAACACGTGCATCACGGCGACGAGATCGCCGGGCTGGTCGAGGCTGACGCCGGACACCTTGGTCTTGGCCCGGCTGATGCGTTGAGCCATCGTCGCCTCCGGCACCAGGTACGCCTCGGCGATCTGGCGGGTGGTCAGCCCCCGACCGCACGAAGCGTCAGCGCAACCGCCGACGCCGGCGACAGCACCGGGTGAGCGCACAGAAAGTAGAGGGCCAGCGTGTCGTCGGCACCCGACGCGTCGCCCGGCTGCGGTTCGGTGGCCACGCGACGTTCCCGGTCACTGCGGGCCGATTGCGACCGCACCAGGTCGAGGTACCCCCGCCACGCAACGGTGGTCAGCCAGGCCGTGAGGTCGTCGGGCTCGGTCCGCTCCCACGCTCCGAGCGCTTTGATCAGCGCCTCCTGCACGGCGTCCTCGGCCGTCGCGAAGTCGGCTCCGCGACGGACGAGGACGGCCAGCACCTTGGGTACTGACGAGCGCAGCAGCGATGTGTCGACACCCACCGGCGTGGTCAGACGTCCGCTGACGAGGGGGCCGACATGAACTTTCGCAGCTCGAGCCATTCGTGAATTGGCTCGCCGCCCGCACCAAGCGCAGCGGAGAGCTCGCCGGCGATCTCGATGGCACGCTCCTCACTCTCGACGTCGATCACCAACCATCCGGCGATCAGGTCCTTGGACTCGGCGAACGGCCCGTCGGTGACGGGCGGCTTGCCCGCGCCATCGGAGCGAACCCACATCCCGTCCGGCGACAGGCCCTGGCCGTCGACGAACTCGCCCGTCGTCTCCAACCGCGAGTTGAGGTCGTGCATGAACTGAACGTGGGCATCCACCTCGTCGGGTGACCATCGATCCATCGCAACGTCGTTGATCGGGGCCGGCGCTCCCCGGTAATGCTTGAGCAGCAGGTACTTGGCCATGTCGTTCTCCTTGATGTGGAGCGACCGGGGTGGTCGCGCTCATCTTGATGACGGAGCCGCCGTCGGGTTCTCGACATCGTGCGTCAACAAAATGCACCGATGCCCGTTCCACCTAACGACTTCGGCTGGAGGGGTGACAGTGTTGCCCAATGGCCGACCTTCCACCCCGCCCGCCAGCCCGGTGAGCGACGTTGACGTCGTCGTCGTCGGTGCGGGCATCAGTGGCCTGGCCGTCGCCGACGGGCTGATCAGGGCAGGCCGCTCCGTCCGGGTGTTCGAGGCCGGACCGTCGCTCGGTGGCCGGATCCGGTCGGTTGAGGTACCCGGCGGGCACGCCGACCTGGGCCCCACCTGGTTTTGGCCCGGCGAGCAACGGGTCGCCCGCCTGGTCGACGAGTTCGGGCTGCCGGTTCACGATCAGTGGACCACCGGCGACGCGCTCGTCGCCGCCGACGGGGAAGTTCGACGCATCGATCGTCCGGTTATGCCGCCGTCCTACCGGTTCACCAACGGCGCCATCTCGCTCGTCGACGGACTGGCGGGCCGACTGCCCTCCGGCGCGGTGACGGTCGACTGCCCGGTCACGCGGGTCGAGCGAGCCACCGCTCACCTCACCGTCCACACCTCCGGGGGAGCATGGACCGCCGGCGCCGTCATCATCGCCGTCCCGCCGTCGCTCGCCATGGACAGCGGGATGATCGACCCGGACCATCTCGAGCCGTCGGTCGCCGAAGCGGCGTCGTCGATCCCGGTGTGGATGGGCGGCGTTACGAAGGCTGTGGCCATCTATCCCGAGCCGTTCTGGCGACAACTCGGGCTGTCCGGAACGGCCTTCGGCCCAGGCCAGCCGTTCGGTGAGGTTCACGACATGAGCGGCCCGAACGGCACACCCGCCGTGCTTTTCGGGTTCGCCCAGGCGCCGCTCGCGGATCCAGCCGAAGCGTTCGTCGGACAGCTGACCGCCCTGTTCGGGCCGAAGGCCGCAGAACCGGCTCAGGTGCTGGCCGTCGACTGGGGCCGGCAACCGTTCACTGCGCCGACCCGCCTCGGACACACCAACCGCTACGACCTGTACGGATCGCCGCACCTCACCACGCCGAGCTGGGCGGGTCGGCTCCACTGGACGTCGACCGAGACCGCCACCACCGCGCCGGGCCACATCGAGGGAGCCCTCGCCGCAGCCGAGCGAACCCTCGGGGCCCTTCTCGCTGGCTGACGAGCGGACCCTCGGGCCTAATTGGCCGCTTTCATTCGGAACCAGCCGAAGGCGGACGCCGCCAAGATCACGGCCACTCCGATGAGGGCGAGCCAGAGCACACCTTTGATGACGGCGCCCAAGACGCCGAATAGAAGCAGGACGATCACGATGAGCAGGAAGGCAGTCACGAAGACCCACTACCCGTTCGGTCGAGGAAGAAACCCTGCGACGCCCTGGGTTTCGATACGGGGCCGTCACCTTCAACTTGTGCGCCGATTGGATCTGGGGCCAACCGAAGACGATCGTGGGGCTCGGGAAGCCGGTCAAAGTCCGGCGCTGTGCCTGCGCACCCAACCAAAGGAGACCCTGCGAGGTCACCACATCGATTTGACATCGGCCTGGTGACGCTGGTGTTTGCGGCCATCGGCGTTGGGTGCGGATGTGCATCCACGCCTCCACCACCCCCGCCCGGGCCGCACACCTGCCCGCCTGCAGCGGCGGGCCAGCTTCGCCACGCTGACCAAGCGGTAGCGCCTACCCCTCAGACGACGTCGCGCCGCTCGACGGCGACGAGACCGATCGCCGCCGGGACGAGCGCCCAGGTGGCGAGTGCCGCCAGAGCCGCCGGTGTGCTGACGTCGGTTCCGGCGCCGGCGAGCACGTTTGCGAGGATGTTGGGCATCCAGGATGCGGTGTCGTTCGCCATCTGCACGATCAGCGGTGGGGCGATGATGAGCGCGATGGTGGTGCCGGTGACGGCCCCGCCAACGGAGCGCACGATCGAACCAAACCCGGCGCCGAATACCGCACCGGCCGCTCCGGCGAACGCGGCGGCGCCGAGGAGTCGCAGCACGTTGCCGGCCGACAGGAGGAAGCCGTAGTCGGTGGTGGGCAACGCCAACGCAACGGCGGCAATCGTCAGTGCCGTGCCGACGACGCTCAGCACGGCTCCGCCGACTGCGACCGCACCGAGCTGCGCCCCGACCGCCCGGTGCCGTCGGGGCGAGGCGAGAAACATCGGAATGACGGTGTGATGCCCGTATTCGCGGGCGACGGCGATCGCACCGAACAGTGCGGCGAGGATGAAGCCGTTGGCGGCGAACGCAACCAGCGATTGCTGGTCGGCAGCGGTCGAGATGAAGGTTTTGGAACCGTCCATGTCGGTACCGGCAACGACGATGACCGCGTTGATGACCGCAAAGGCGAGCAGCACCCCAAGGAACGCCAACGGCATCTTGGTACTGGTGAGCTTGCGAAACTCCGATCGAACCAGTCGTCTCATGGTCATGGCGTGAGGCCCTCCTCGGCGGTGGTCAGGTCGGAGGTCCAACCCAGAAACAGCTCTTCGAGCGATTCCCCGTGTGGCGACAGCTCGTTCAGGGCGATGCCGTTGGTGAAGGCCCGGTCGCCGATCTCGTCGATCGGCATGCCGCGAACGACCAGCGTGTTGGTTGCGTGGGCCGACGTGGTGGCGCCCTCGCCCTCGAGCACTGCGGCGAGTCGATCCGACTCGCGGGCCCGGACGAGCGACGCCGGCTGCTGTAGATCTGCGAGGGCACCCTGGGCGACCAATCGGCCCTCGTTGATGACGATGACATCGTCGACCAGGTGCTCGACCTCCCCGAGCAGGTGGCTCGACACCAGCACCGTCCCGCCACCTGCGGCGTGGGCACGGAGCAGGTCGCGCAGCGTTCGGGTGCCCTGGGGATCGAGCCCGTTGCCCGGCTCGTCGAGGATGAGCACCTTCGGCTCACCGAGGAGCGCAGCAGCAAGGCCGAGGCGCTGACCCATGCCAAGCGAGTAGGCGCCCGCTCGTCGGTTCGCTGCGTGGGCGAGCCCGACCTGTTCGAGCATCTCGTCCACCCGCGAGTGAGGGGTACCGGTGGCATCGGCCAGAAACATCAGATGGTTGCGGCCGCTTCGGCCCGGGTGAAAGGCGTTGGACTCGAGCAGCGCCCCAACGGTGCGGGCGGGGTTCGCCAGATCGCGGTAGCGGCGACCGCCGATCGTGCACGTCCCTTGGTCGGCGGCGGCAAGATCGAGCATGACCTTCATGGCCGTGGACTTGCCGGAGCCGTTCGGCCCAAGAAATCCGGTCACCCGGCCGGGCGACGCCACGAAGGTGAGGTCATCGACCACCGTGTGGTCGCCGTAGCGCTTCGTGAGGTGATCAACGCGAAGGACAACGTCACCTTCGGCCGAAGCGTCCTCCGGGTTCCGTCCCGTCGGTGCAGCGGATGCGTGCGATTCCGGTCTCATAGGTCGTTACCTCGCTGAAACGTGTGCGTTCTTTCGTCGTGCGTTCGGTGCATGCGTCGTCCGCGCGTCACCCTAGGGGCCCACCTGTCGAAGTTCGGCAGCGTCGTTCGTCGCCGTTGGCGTAGGATCGCAAGACGTGGGGACGACAGCAACCGTCTTGGCAGCTGCAGCGCTGGTAGCGCTTGTTGCGGCCGTCGCCTGCCTGGTCCAACTTCATCGCGTGGCGCCCGACGTGGCACCGTTGCATGACCCGGTCAGCGACTACGGCGCCGGCCCGCACGCTGCGTGGTACCGCGCTCAGGTCGTTTTGGTCGGGCTCGCGTCCGTCGCCATCTGGGTTGGGTTGCGGTCGGCGGATCTCGACGGCGACGGCAGCACCTGGCTGCTCGTCTTCGCGATCAGCCGCGTGCTGATCGCCGGGTTCCCGACCGACCTGCCCGGGGCCGAGCGGACCAGCACCGGCATCATCCACAACCTGCTCGCGGCCACGGCGTTCGCGGCCATCGCGATCGCAGCCAGCAGACTCGGAGGCGGACTCGCGGACAGTCCGTCGTGGGTCTTTGCCGGCTCGTGGTTCGGGTGGCTGGGGGCCGTGGTGGCGATCACCGCCGTCGCGCTGGCGGTCGCTTGGCTTGCCCCCTGCATCTTGCGCACTTACTTCGGCCTGGTCGAGCGGTGTTGGTATGCGGCGATGCTCGCCTGGCTGGTGGCCACGGCGATTGGCCTGCTCGTCGGCTGAGCGGCCCTGAGACCGCTCGTTGACGCACGCCCATCGGTGATGACCGCCAAACCGCGTGGGCAGCGCCCCGCCACGATTGGGCTTCTCATACCCCCATGGGTATGGTCAGGACCCGACCTCTGAGACGCCCGCGACGGAGTGATCATGGCCGAAACCCCCACCACCGCCTGCCCCAATTGCGGGACGCCCGCCACAGACCAAACCCACTTCTGCGCCTCGTGTGGGACCGAACTGCCGATGCAGGTTGAGCCCCAGGTGGACGGCGCAGCGCCACGAGCGTGGTGGGTCATCGGCGGGGTCGCAGTGGCTCTCATCATTGCGGGGATCGCAGCGGTTCTCCTGCTCCGCAATGACGGGTCTATCTCCACCGAGGACGTGGTCGCCGAGCCCGGTGCCACCGAGACAACCCTTTCGACGACCACCGGGGTGCCGCCCGGCGACGCCCAGCCCGGCGCAGGCGACACCGAAGCGACGCAGGCGCCGACCTCCGAAGATGCAGCGGCGAGCACCGCCCCCAGGCAGTCGCCGACGACCAAGGGTTCGCAGGCGACCACAGCCGCGCCGAGCCCGACCACAGCGCCAACGACCGCACCCGAGGCGGCTCCGACCGACCGAAGCGAAGTGGCCGCTGGACTCGTCGGTGAGGCCATCGAGAACTGCGGAGGGCTTGGCTTTGTCGACACCATCAAGGGTTCCCCGACCGGCAACGACAGCATCTACAAGGTTGAGGCCCGCTTCGTGTGGGACGATTCCGACCCGTTCACCGCCTCCTACACCGTCGACGTCGACTCGGGCAGCATCACCGCCGCCGATTCGGAGGCGGCGTACCTGGCCTGCCTGTGACGGGCAGTTCCACTTCGGTCGCTCAAGTGCGATGATCGAATCCATGCTCGACCATCTCTCCATTCAGTGCTCCGTCAGCGGTCTGTGGCCGCGCCGAACCAGGCGGTAAGCGCCGCGTGCAGATCGTCCTGGCCGACGTCGCCGGTCCAGGCGACGTAACCGTCGGGGCGGATCAGCACTGCGGCGGGAGCCGGCACCTCGCCGATCACCGGCAGCTCCCACGCCCCGCTGTGCGTGGCGACGACCACGGTGACCCGATCGGCCCACACCCCGGGGTCGACGTCGCCCGAGCCGGCGAGATCCAATAGGACCGGCCGGGCCTTCTGGAGCAGATCGAACACCCGGATCCGTCCGTCGGCGGTGTCGAGTTCCAGGTCGGGCATCCGCCGTCCCACCAGCGGGTGGCTTCCGCCCAGGTCGTAGTGGACGTCGAGGCCGGACAACATGGCGGCCACGTGGCGACGTGGTTCGTCCATCTCGAGCAGTTCGCCCATCGCGTCACGCAGCGCCTGGTGCCGATCATCGGCCTTGGCGAGCGCCACCTGGACCATCGTGTTGCGCAGCACCCGGGTGCCGACCGGGTGGCGCTCGGCCGTGTAGGTGTCGAGCAGGCTGTCCGGTGAGATGCCGTCGACCACCTGGGCGAGCTTCCAACCCAGGTTGACCGCATCCTGAACGCCGATGTTGAGGCCCTGGCCGCCCTGCGGCGGGTGGACGTGGGCGGCATCGCCGGCCAGCAGCACCCTCCGGTCGCGGTAGGTCGTCGCCTGGCGGGTCATGTCGGTGAACCTGGAGATCCAGTCGGCGCTGCGCAGGCCAAAGTCGCTGCCGTACACAACCTTGAGTGCGGCGCGCAGGTCGTCAAGGTCGGGGCGGCCCTCGCCGAGCTCCCGTTCGGTCAGCACCACGCGCATCAACCCGTCGTTGCCGCTCGGGCCGATGCCATGGGTGCCGAGGCTGTCGTGGCGCATTCCCACCTCGGGTTCGCCGTCCATCACCACCTCGGCGATGACCCAACTGGTGGCTGCGTCCAACCCGACAAAGTCGATGCCGGCGGCCGTCCGCACCGTGCTGCGGCCACCGTCGCATCCCACCAGATACTGGCTCCGCAGCCGCCGACCGTCGGACAGTTCGGTCGTGACGCCCCCGTCGACCTGGACGAAACCGGCCACGTCGGTCTGGCGGTAGGACGGCACCCCGAGCTCGTCGATCCAGCCGGCCAGGATCGGCTCGAAGTCCTTCTGCCACAACGCCAGCACGTAGGGGTGAGGGGTCGGGAAATCGGTCATGTCCAGCCAGAACCCGGAGTAGCCGAGGGCCGGGTGAGTCTGCCCGGCCTCGACGAACCGATCGACGATGCCGCGCTGGTCGAGCACCTCGAGCGTGCGGGCATGCAGCCCACCCGCCCGGGAGCCGTCCAGGCTCTGGTCCGCCCGCCGTTCGACGATGGCGACATCGACGCCCGCGAGCGCCAGTTCTCCCGCCAGCATCAAACCGGTCGGGCCACCTCCTACGACAACCACCGCATGCTCTCGCGCCGACGCGTCGTGTTGGTTCATCAATCGCTCCCCTGTTCTACCGGCCGAGCTGACTGCCATCGCCCGGTGGCGCTGCTGGTCGGCGCGCCCGGATCGGGCTCGCGGTGAGGTTGACGAAACCAGAAATCTGCACTTGCTACAAGCCCCCCGATACGCCCTACATTGAGAATGGCGAGACCGGCCGACAGCGGGGCGCATCCATGGCATGCGCCGCGTGCAACGGGACCGGTCAGAGACCCAGCGCAGCCCGCAGACGTTCGGGGCTCATGCCGACGTCACCCGCTTCCAGCTCCGGGAACGTCGCCAGCAGCCGTATCAGCTCTTCGCGGGCGATCGGGTCGGCGGCCGCATCGCGAGGCGTCCGGCCACCCAGTGCCGGAATGGGGCTGTCGAGCCACTCCGCTTCGTAGTTCGCCATGTGTGCTTCCATCGCGGCCCGAATCTCAGGGTTGGCCAGCAACTCGGACTGATCGGGCAGAGCGGGTGCGTCGCTTGAGTCGATCTCGTCGAGATCGACCACCTCCGTGCTCAGATGGACGGCGTCCGGCAGGTGCTCGGCGACCAGCTCGACGAGTTCTCCGGCCCGTTCGGCTGAGTTGACGTTGCCCTCGATCGTGTCGCCGTGCAGCCGGAGCGATGCGACCACCGCACCCGATTGGTTGGCGGTGTCGCGCACGAGCGTCCAGGCCCCTCCCGCGTCGGTGAAGCCCGCCCGGGTCAGCGCGACGGTCACGTCGCAGTCGTCGGGCAACGACCAGGTGATCGTGGTTGGCTCCATGTCCTGGCCGTCGGTGTTTCGCATGACGGGCGCTCGATGCATCGAGCCGAGTAACGCAACCAACGCATCAGGATCCTTCTCGTCCAGCACCGACAGGGCGTCCTGGACTAAGTCCGGCCGCAGTCCCATGAAGCCTGAAAAGGCGCGGTAGATATCGCCTACCGGCAGCGGACGGCCAATCAGGAGCGTCCCGGGCGTCGACGCCGGGCCATCCTCCACGTTGACGACTTCGATCGATTCGCCGGTGGCGAGGTCACGAACCACGATGACGTCCGGACCAGTCGACTCGACCTCAAACACGCTGCGGTCGACCAGTTGCCACTGCTGGGCCAGAAGCATCTCATCGTCTGGCAGGGTGGATCGCCGACCGTCGAGGAAACGCTGACCGAGGTGCTCCTCGTGAAGCACCATGTCGGGGATCATCGGCGCCTTAACCATCTCCACCCAGCGATGGGGCTCGTCCATGGCACCGGTCATCGCCCAGGCGAGCGAGTCGATCGATTCCTCTTCCTGCTCCCGAACGAAACGGACCATCTTGTGGTAGAGCCAAAGTGAGCGGTCTCCGATCGGGTGCAGCTCGCGCCCCAGGTGACACACCTTGTACTTGCGGCCCGATCCGCACGGGCAGCGTTCGTTTCGACGCGCCATCGGCCTCGGCTGGTTGTCGGCCCACACCTCCACCTCCTCGTTGAGCTCACCGATCAACTGCCGATACCCGAAGGACAACAGGGCCATCCTGGGGAGGTCGTCGGCCAGCCGCTCGGCCGCCGTCAGAAGCCGCCTGGCTTCCTTGGCCTGGCTGCGCTCGATGGCGAGCCGGGCCCGGTCGATCAACACCGGCAGGTGATCGATGTCGGAGGGCAGCCCATCGAGCAACACGGCCGCGTCATCAACGTCGCCGCTGACAAGCTGGCAGTGGGCGACCAGCCAACCTGCGGCCCAGCTGGTCGGGTCGTCCTCGAAGACCGCAGCGATCGACTCGGCCCATCCTCTGGCGGCGTCGCACATCTCGGCACCGGAGCATTCGGAGGCGACGATGTTGGCGACCGGCTTCCGCTCGAGCAGCGCCTCGAACAACGCAGGGGACATCTCCTGATCCTCGGAGGTTGTCCCAAACGCGATCGGGCTCCCCCCACCGTGAAGCCTGATCGCCCCCAGCAGTATCTGCGCCGCCAGCGCGTCCTCGGCATCGACGCCCCACCGAACCATGGCCAGACGTTCGCTCTCTGCGGCGGCGAAGGTCTCGGGATCAAGGTCGGCGGGCACGACCCAGGGCCGCTCGAAGCGCAGACCAGCTGCGGCGAGCAGGTCGGCCGACGGCGCCAGGGGGTCGCCCACAAACAGCGAACCGTCGGCGCGCAACGCCTCCTGGAGCAACGTCGACACCTCGCTCCGCGGGACGTCGACCAGTTCGTCGCGGTCATGGGGTTGGTACTGCTGAACCTCTGCAACAGCGTCGAACGCCGCCCGCACGGCAGCGGCACGAGCGGGTTCAACCGGGGGCGGATCGGCGAGCCGCTCGATGACGAGCGCTCCCTGTCGGACGCGAAACGCCACCCACGAGTCGGCGAACTGGTTCAGCCATCCTTCGGGGCCCACCAGGACGTCGGTGTCGACATCGTCGATGAGCCAGCCGTCGCTCTCGACGGCGCCGATCCGCTCACCGGTCTCATCGAACAGGTCGACCGGGCATTCCACGAGCCACCACCCGATCACGTCCAGCGTCGGGTACATCAGGAGGTAGTCCTCTGCGGCGGTCTCGGGGCCGATCCACACGCTGAACGCCACCCCCTCCGTCAGGCCAGGGAGATACCCCACTGTGTCGCCCATCTCGAAGAAGCGGGTGTCGCCCTGGATCCCGCGCTCGAGGGCCTCTGCTCCAATTCGATACCCCGCCTCGACCAGCCGATCCTTGAGCTCGGTGCGGGAGACCACCCCACCACCGATCACCTCGGCGAGGGCGGCACCAACATCTTCGTCACTCATCACCATCGGGCCAGCATGGCACCATCGCGAGCATGCCCACGGCACGTCGGCGCCCACCCTTGAGGCCTTTCGTACAACCGGGCAACAAGCGGCCCCTACCGCTACTCGATCTCCAGCATGCAGAACTCGGGTGAGGCGGCCAGCCAGGCTTGACCCCCGAGCGGAATGGTCAGGATGGGATCGGAGTGTCCGAAGTCGAGGTTGGCGATGATCGGTAGCTCGGCGAGACGCCGGTTGGAATCGATGATGTGTTGGAGCTTCGACCGCGTCATGCCCACCTCGGCTTGAAACCGGCCGATGAGTACTCCCCTGACGCCCTCAAATCCGGGTTGGTGGCTCAACGAGGTGAGCTGGCGATCGAAGTTCTCGGGGAACGACAAATAGTCGTCCTCTAGGAACAGCACTGAGCCGTCCAAACCCGGCATGTGTTCGGTGCCCTGCAGGAGACTGAGCGTGCTGAGGTTCCCGCCGATCAGCTGGCCTGAAGCTTCCCCAGATGTCAGGACCCACGGCCCGTCTGTCGAGCGCTCGGTCCTGTCGTCCTGATCGAGATACCAGGCGTCGTCGGTCCAGCGTGCGGAGTGGTCAACCTGACGGCGGGCCGGGTTGAACAGCGCGTCGACGAACCGCTGCTGCGTGCCCTCGAAGTGCCGCTCCATGCCGAACGTCGAGTAGTGCGGGCCGGAGTAGGTGACCAGCCCGGTGTGGGCATACATGGCGCAGGACAGCGCCGTGATGTCCGAGTAGCCGCAGAACACCTTGGGGTTCGCAGCGATCAGATCCCAGTCGATGAACGGGAGCATCTGGTTGCAGTTGTAGCCCCCGATGGCGGTCAGGATTCCATCAACCGTGGGGTCCGCAAACGCAGCGTGCAGGTCGCTGACCCTGTGGTCGATGGTCGTCGAGCCGAACTCGTCGCTCTCCTCGACGTGAGCCCCAAACGACAGGGTGAGCCCCATCTCGGCAAACCGTCGGTTGGCGATGGTGCGAGTCCCCTCCGAAATGATGGCCAGTGATCTCGACGGGGCGATCACGCGGACGTGGCTGCCATGAGCCAGCGGTTTGGGTTTCACGGACGCTCGATGCACGGCGTCATCCTCACACGCGGCATCGGCAGGCGGCACGCAATTTGGGAATCACTGAAAGGCGCCCGCCTTCGGCCAGACTCGTGCCGTGACTCAGTTCATCAGAGCGCGACGCCACGAGCGTCGCTTCAGCACGGAACGCGCAGGTGCGTCTGGGCGGGCGTTCGCATCCGAGCGGCTACGGGCATTCGTCCGGCGCGTGGCGGCACATCTTGCAATCACAACGGCGGTAGCGATCTCGCTCGGCGCGCTTGTCTTCCTTCTACCCAGCCAGTTCGACGCGGTGAAAGGGTTCGCGTTCGGGGCATGGACCGCCTTCGTCATCACGTCCGCCTACAACTGGTGCATGATCGCAAGTGGCGCTTCTCAATCGATGATGGGCGAACAAGGCGAGGTCTGGACCGATGGGGAACTCCGGTCACTCCGAAAGCGGGGGTGGCGGGTGGTGAATCACCTCACGCTGAAGCACGGCGACATCGACCACGTCGCCATCGGGCCAGGCGGGCTCATGGTCATCGAGTCCAAGTGGAACAGCTCACCGCTGGCACTCGACGGGACTGATCGCTGGGTCGGAAATTGGGCCGACCAGGCGAGGCGCAACACCGACGACGTGAAGCGGTTTATCGGCTGGGGCGCACGGGCAGACGCACCGATCAGCCCCCTCCTCGTCGTCTGGGGCCCTCACGTCCGGCCGACCACTGACGAATTTCATCGCGCCGACAACGGCGTCACCATCGTTGCCGGCAAGCGGCTACGTCAGGCCCTCGACGACCTCGCCGACGAGCGCACGGATCGAGACGAAATTGAGCGCGCCTACGCCAAACTCGCCGAGCACGCCGAGCGCCGAGATCGTGCGGACATCGAGCGCGATGGGCCCAGACCCCGCTCGGCTAACGAGATCATGACCCAAGCGGCGCTGCTGGCGTTGACGGGCTTGGCTTCAATGATGGCGTCCGCATTCGCCCTCCGTCTTCCTCTATGGGCGTGGGTTCCCGCCGCCATCGCCATCGTGGCTCCTGGCATCGTGGCGACCCGTCGTCCAAGCGTGAGGCGCTTGGGGGTCGCGTGGCTCGCCGGCTTCGGAGCGACAGTTGTTCTTCTGATTGCCGTCATCATCACCAACCTCGGATAGCGACTGGCCAGGGGCGCCACTTGGCGCCATCATTTGAGCTGCATCTAGGAACCCGGCAGGATTCAGAGACTCTGGAGGCAGCTTGAAAGCGAACGACACCTCTTCTTCTGCACGTGAGGATCAGGTGCAGAGGTGGCGAGTTATGTCACCTGCCGAAAAATCGGCATGCGTCGATGCGCTCAACCGTGACGTCCATCTGATGGCGGAGGCCGGAATACGTCGGCGTTACCCGACAGCGTCCGATCGGGAGGTCTTCCTTCGATTGGCAGCTTTGCGAAACGGCCGAGATCTCAGCATCGCAGCGTACGGCTGGGACCCCGACACCGAAGGCTGGTAGCGCTGGGCCCGTTTGAGCACGCTGTTGCGATCGGCGCGGCATTGGATGCGCTCGAAATCCCCTGGGTGCTCGGGGGTTCAACGGCTGGCTCGCTTGTGGACGAACCCAGGTCGACCAACGACATCGACGTTGCCGTCCGGCTGCCTTTGCGAGTGCACGGAAGTGTTCCAGGGCGGTACCGTGGGCTCATGTCGATTGACTCGGTCCTTCGTGAGGCGTTGACCCTGCCAAGCCGGGAGCGCTCCGAAGTTGTAGCCAAACTGCTCGCCAGCCTCGACGACGAGGCAAGCCATGACGATCTTGACGGCGTGCGTGCCGCGTGGTCAGAAGAACTCGAGCATCGGGCTCGCTTGGCCCTTTCAGGCGAGGATCCGGGAGAACCCTGGTCGGTCGTTCGAGACCGGGCTCAAGCCAAACTTGCACGGTGACGAGCTCCGATCTCTCGGTTTCCCTACCACGTTGCCTACATCGTTGCGGATGACCCAGCTCGAATCCTGGCCATCGCTCACGACCGTCGTCGGCCCAACTACTGGGCGTCTCGGGCGACCTGGTAGCAAGGTCACGTCGCCGGATCGGCCGTCGACCTGCCGCCTGACGACTGCAAGAAGTCCGATGAGTAGGTCTGGCGAGCAGGTCTACGCGAGCTACGCAGTTGCCCTCGCTGAGCCGACGAGCACGATTTGGGGACTGGATCAGCCGCGGCCAACTACCGTCCGATCGAGCTCGGCATTACCCATCACCTGAGCATGGAGCCGTGCGTCCTCGGTCAGTAGTCGATGTTCGACCGAGTCGATGCAGCACGAACTCAAGCGTCTGTCTTCGCAACTCGACGCTCGCTGCGCCAACTGCGTCGGCCCGAGCGACGTGTTCACAGACCACGGCCGACGTGTCGAGCATCAACGCCACAGAGCGTCTCGGTCGGACCGCGCGACAACGTCGGCGGCTTTGGCCTCGAACAGTTCCTCGTACAAAAACGCAGGTGCTCCGGCAGAGAGTCGTACTCATCAGCTTGGCTTGCGTGGGAGCGGTCGCCCGCCGGGCGTTCTCGGGCTAGACCTACAGGTCTCATCCACCGACGAAGGACAGCCGTTGAGCGACAGCAACTTGAACGACGAGGGACCGAACCCGTTTGTCACGAACATCGAGGCCGACACGCTGGCCAACGACAACTACCGCACCACCCGCTGGACCGGGTCCAACATCCAGCTGACGCTGATGAGCATCGAGCCGGGCCGGGACATCGGCCTTGAGGTCCACGAACATGGCGACCAGTTTCTGCGGGTCGAAGCCGGGCGGGCACGGGTGCAGATGGGCCCGACCGAAGATGACCTGAACTTCGACCGCGAGGTCGGCGACGACTGGGCGATCTTCGTGCCGGCTGGGGCTTGGCACAACATCACCAACATCGGAGACGAGCCGCTCAAGGTCTACGCGATCTACGGACCACCCGAGCACCCCCACGGCACCGACCATGCAACGAAGGCCGAGGCCGACGCGGACGAGCACCACCACCACTGAGTCCGACCGACATGTCGGCTGTGCGCCTGGGCGCCCGTCAGCCGACCGCGGGTACCGGGCTGCTCGGCTGAAGCGAGGAGGCTGAGATGACCGGGAACCGGCGCGGCTTCGGCGTCGAGCGGGGTGGCGTCGGTGAACGACCCGGAGGGGGAGGGACGCGACGTGCAGATCCTGCTCGACCGGGTGGCCGAACAACCCGAGGCGGAGCTCGACGCAGCGGGTGACCCTAGGGCCGGCATGATCGGAGCGTCCTACGGCGGCGGCATCCAGCTGACGGTAGCCAGTATCGACTGCCTGGTGGACGCCCTGGTGCCCAACATGGCCTGGCACTCCCTCAAAACCAGCCTGTATCCGACAAGATGGTCAACGCGGGCTGGGCCGGCAAGCTGGTGAGCTGTCTCACCAGCGAGGGCAACACCGACCGGGTGACCGAAGCGACGACCGCATGGCTGGACCGCTACCTGAAGGACGACACCTCGGTCGACCTGGGCAGCCCAGTGGAGATCGTCGACCAGAACGACCAGCACTGGGTGGGCGACGACTATCCAACCGCCGACCAGCCCGGCTCTGGGACGGTCAGCGGTAGCTCCGACGGCTCGACGCTGAGGCTGACCGCCGACAGCCAATCCGGGCCGCTCCCGGACGGCGCGGGAAAGGGCCTGCTCGGCGGGCTCGTCACCCCGCTCACCCCGTATCCCGTGGCGGCCGACCAGGCGGTTGAAGCCAAGGTGACCGCCGAAGGCGACGTGCTGGTCGTCGGTGCCCCCAAGCTGGCGATGACCTATTCGGGCACTACCCCGGGCGAGGCCTCCACCCACGTGTTTGCGCAGCTGGTCGACCCCGAAACCAACACGGTGGTCGGCAACCAGATCACCCCGGTACCGGTGACCCTCGACGGCGAGGAGCACACCGCCGAGGTGGACCTGGAGGTCATCGCCCAGCACATGAAGGCCGACTCCTCGCTCACGTTGCAGGTGGTGGCCTCGACGGGCGCCTTTGCCAAGCCCGAGCTCGGCGGCGAGATCGACGTGTCCTCGCTGGACGTGTCGCTTCCCACCACCACGGAGCTCACCAAGGCGTAGCGGGTTCAGACCGGTCGTCCGACGCTCCCAGCATACCAAATCCTAAGGCACTCTAACTTTAAACTTAGGATGCCTTAGGGTTCGATATACTTGCGGGATGGACCCGCGCAACAACCCGTACAACCCAGGGGCCGGCCTCCGACCAGTCGCTCTCGCTGGACGGGACAGGGACATTGAGGCGTTCGAGATTCTCGCTGACCGGGCACAGAGCGGGAAGTTGGCGCGAAGCGTCGTGTTCACCGGACTGCGGGGCGTGGGAAAGACGGTTCTGCTCGGCGAGCTCGCCGGCAGAGCGTTGAGTCGCCGGTGGCTCGTCGTCCAGATCGAAGCGGAACCAACCCGGTTCGATAAATCGTTGGCCACCGGGCTGGCCAACGGGGCCCGACGTAATCGGGGGTGGATGTCCAAGGCAACGGAGAACGCCACCAACGCTCTCGGCTCGATCACGTCGTTCCAGGCCACGGTCGGCGCTTCTGGGCTGTCCCTTGGCTTCGACCGTGTTCCGGGTCGTGCCGACACCGGCAATCTTGCACACGACCTGGTCGACCTTGTCGAGGCGATTGGTCAGGCGGCAAAGGACGACGGCACAGGAGTCTTGTTAGTCATCGACGAGATGCAAGAGCTCACGAAGAAGCAGATGTCTGCTGTGTGCAGGTCGTGCCACAGCGCCGGACAGCTGAACTTGCCGTGGTTCGTCATCGGAGGTGGCCTGCCCAACCTGCCCACTCAATTGGCTGAGGCAGAGTCATACGCCGAGCGGCTGTTCGACTACCGACTTGTCGACAAGCTGTCCCCAACTGACGCCCGAGTTGCCTTGCTGGATCCGGCAACAGCCGAGGGGGTCGAATGGGATCAAGGCGCCGAGCAGTTCGTCCTGGACGAGGCGCGTGGCTACCCGTACTTCCTGCAACAGTTTGGGAACACAGTGTGGAACGCGGCTGTCGGCCCATCGCTGATTTCATTTGACGACGCCGTAGTGGGTGTTACAGACGGGCAGGACAAGCTCGACGAGGGGTTCTATCTGTCGCGCTGGGAGCGCGCCACCAAGAGCGAACGCAAACTTCTCGAAGCCATGGCTCTCGACGATGGTGCGCCCTCAAGGATTGGTGACGTGGTCAAGCGGATGAAGAAGAGGTCCCAAAGCGACATCGGCCCGGCACGAGCAAGCCTTATCAGCAAGGGCATCACCTATTCGCCAGAGCACGGCATGCTGGCGTTCACCGTCCCGGGAATGGCCGATTACGTTCGACGCGTCAAGAGCAGCTGAATTCTCCGGCCCCCGCTTTGAGCGCCCACCCTGGCATGTGGCCAAGAACCGCGAAGACAAGACCGGCGTCATTCTGGCCGATCTCCTCGTCCGGACTGACGTCGACTCCTACGTGCTGGGTGGCCCTAGCCTGGGCGCCAGAGCGATGGCGGTAACGGCCCAAGCCCTTGGTAGCAATCCGGACGGCCCGAAGATTGAGGAAGCAAGCGAACGTCACGCTGCTTTGAGACTCGCCCTTCGCACAGCTTGCGCTCTGGCCGGATCATCTCGTCAGAGATCCGGATTGTGCCGCCGTGCCGCTCGTCTACGCGTTGGCTCCCGTTGGACCGACGAGCACGACTTGGGGGCTCGACCAGCCCCGACTCACCGCCATCCGGTCGAGCTCGGCGTTACCCATCACTTGAGCGCGGAGTCTTGCGTCCTCGGTGAGCAGTCGATGACCACCGATGATCGAAGCCGCAACGATCCACTTGTCGTTGTGTGACAACTTTCTGCTGGTGCAGGCCGAGAGACGGCCGAAGCACTCTGCATCCACTTCGGACGGCCCCGGAGTTCGACCGAGCCGTTGCAGTACGAACTCGAGCGTCTGCCTTCGCTGATCGGTGCTCGCTGCGTCGACTGCCTCGGCCCGAGCGACCCCCTCTTCGAGCTCGGCAAGCGTGGCGATGTGGATCAGCGGAGTCGCTCCGGTCGAGCGGACAGCGTCGCTGACCCCAGGAGTCTTCCGTTCAAGCCAGCCGAGCACGGCCGACGTGTCGAGCATCAACGCCACAGAGCGTCTCGGTCGGACTGCGCAGCAACGTCGTCGGCCTTGGCCTCGAACAGTTCGTCGTACATCCCGGTATCGACAGCGGGCAACCGGTCGGCGTCTGCGAGAAGCCGTTCGATCTCCTCGACCGGCTCGGGCACCCGTAGCTCTGCCACCCTGGCCCCGCGCCGCGTGATGAAGACCTGGTGCCCGGAGTCGAGGGCGTCAAGAAGAGAGTTCGTGTCATTTCGAAGCTCACGTATCCCAAACTCTTTGACGGCCACCAACAAAATGTAGCACCTGAAGAGCGCAGGTGCTACCGCCGACGGAGGTGCCGGACGTCCTTCAGTAACGGCGCCGCAGCGCCACCTCACCGAGGATTGAGCGCCCAAACCGGCCGAGGTGCGTCCATGAGCTCTCACGACTTGGGAGCACGGCAACAGGATGACCTCGGGTGATTCGACCACCATCCGTAACCACGCCGCGTTCATCGGGTCGGTCGCCCACCTACAGCGCGGCGACCACAAGCAGTCCGAGTACGGCAAGGTGATCCTGCCCCTTACCGTGCTGCGACGGCTGGACTGCGCGTTCAAGCCCACCAAGCAGGTGGAAGCAGTTTCGATGGGCAGGTGGGCTCTGTCCGATCGTGAGCAAAGAAGCGCAATCCGAGCGACGACCTCCTCGCCTGCATCCGTCCTTCACACCCTCGACAGGTCAGCATCGGCCTTGGGCGGACCTTGTGGATTGTTGCCCAGGTTTCGTCCGTCACCAAGCTGGCATCGACGGTCCCCAGCTTCGGGTGCACGGCGGTCAGCGGCATGCCTGCACCCGCTTCCAAGCAGCAACCGACTCCAACGGAATAGTATTCACCTCAGCGTACCAAGGGGGAGATGGCGTGGAAGCCACATTGGAACGGCTCAAGCGGCCGACATCGGTCGATGACTTGCGACGCCTCGGCATGGAGGTCCGAACCCACGCCGAGATGCTGGACGAGGAGAGCCTCGCTCAACCCCACATCGACTACGAGCTCGCACAGAAGATCGCCTCGGCGATCAACAGCCTCATCGACGACGCTCCGGCCCTCGATCCGTCCCAGCGTGAGAGGCTCGGCGCGGTTGCGCGCTACTTCGTTCTCACGGAAGACGAGTCTTCGGACTTGGCCCCTGACGGGCTCGTCGACGACGCCTCGGCCGTTCGTGAGCTCTGCTTGGACCTCCAGCGTCCCGATCTGGCTTCCAGCATCTGAGCCAACCGTCAGGCCCGCAACAATTCGGCCAGGACGTCGGCGGTGCGTCCCCTGTCGAGGGTCTCGTGCCTGCGTTGATTGCCGTAGCTCCGAAGGCACGAATAGCACGAGGTATCGCGACCGCAGCTGCACGAGTCCGCTCGTCGGAAGGCATGTTGGATGAGCGCCGGCAGCTGACGGGCGATGCGCTGGCAGTGCCCAGCGCCGCCCGGCACCGCGTCGAACAGTACGATTGCTGGAGAGCTGCCTTTCGAGAAGACGTACAGGGTGCCGTCCAGCTCTTCCCGGTTGACGCCCAGGTCTCTGGACGACTCGATGAGCGAGTACAGGACGCCATACGCGGTATCCAGGTCGAAACGCGACGCGATCTTCAACTCCACCACGTCGGTCAGGAACTCATGCCCGAGATGGCGGTTGGTCAGGGGCCCTTCGCAGGTTCTGCCCGGGCGGCGAAGATCTTCGTGGCTTCGCTTTCCTCGAGAGCCACCGACCGGCGCAGAGCCGAAGCCACACCAGCTGCACACCTGGTAGCCAGCGCCACCGCCTCGATTGATCATGGTGATCCGGCCTTGCCGCGACATCCTTGAGGAGAGGATCGCACTCGCCAGGCCGTCCTCGACCTCGAACTCCGCGTCGTCATCGGTGCTGAAGTAAGGCTCTGCGAACGCGATCTTTCGGGGCCGACTCTCGCCCGAGTCACCTTCGGCCCGTCCCACAAAGCCGTAGATCGGCACGATGAACTTGCCACTTTGCTTCGTTTTGAGCGATCCGCAGACGTGGCATTCTTCCGGCCGTTCCGCCAACGCACGCCTGAACGACTGACAATCCTCACAGACCGCCCACCCGTAGACCGGCCAAGCGTGGCCGGGCCGGGTGGCCAGACCGGTGCTGATCCATCGGGTCTTGCCGGCTACTACTTGGTTGCCCGGCGAATAATCGGTGATCGCCAACTTCAGGTCCCGTGTGAGCTCCACTCGGCCAGCAAGCGGGTGGCCCGATCCACGCAGGTTGAGCTCGACGACATCGACAGGAAAGCCGTACTTGGGGAGCACGTTGCGTGAGGCCAAGAAGCCGACAAGCTGCCGATTACGGAGAGTCTTCTCCAGGTGCTTGAACCCGTTGAGGGCGGCGTAACGTTTCTCCTCAATCGCTTCGTTGAGCATCGTTTCGATCTGGTCGAGTTCACCGCTGACCTCCGCCCCGGCTCGGGCGTACCAGCCGTGGGTCGGGTCCTCCTCGTTCTCATCGAGGAGCGCAGGCACCCAGTCCCAGCCGTCGACCCCGATCGAATCGGTAATCGGGGCGGGCAACAGCCGCTTCAACGCCGTCTGCAACTCGTCTGGCCCCTCGCACAACCACGCTGCAAAGTCATCCGCCGGATTCGAATCGGTCGACTCCGGCGAGAAGAAGTCACCAACCGTGTTGACCCGTTGTCCAAGCTCCGCCAGCTGCCGAAGGTACTGGGCAAAGGCGACCGAGTGGCTGTGGCGACGCGCTATGTGCACGTTGTCCAACACGACCGAGGGCGTCGGCACCACCCCATCGATCATCTGGTCGGGGTGCTCGTAGAAGTTGCGATCATGATTTCGTCGCTGCGCAAACGTCACCACTAGTGCAGCCGAGTCGGTGCGACGGCCGGCACGTCCTGCGCGCTGCACGTAGTTGGCGACTCCAGGTGGAACGTTTCGCAGCAGCACGGCCTGGATATCGCCGACGTCCACACCCATTTCGAAAGTTGTCGAGCAACTGAGCACGTTGACGTCTCCGTCGACGAACTTGTCCTGGACGGCGCTTGCCTCCTTCGACGTCCACTGCGCAGTGTGCTCCTGGGCACTCAGCGAGATCGGCTGGAGGCGCCTGTACAACTTGGCGTAGTGCCCATCAAGAATCTCCTCGCTGTCCACAACCCGCTCGAGGGTCCCCGTGCACCGCCAGGCCGGACAGATCTCGGCGACGTTCCACCAAGACACCTGAGAACAGCGGTCGCAGCGAAATGGCTGCTTGCCCGGAGACAGCGGGATGAACTCAAATTTCGCGCTGTCCAATGTCCAAAGCGCTCCCTGCCTTCTGTCGGAACTCTCGATGAGCGTCTGCTTCCACGGTCCCTTCCGATCGCTGAGGTGAGCCCAGATCGACCGGATCACCTCAACGGGGTCGTCGTCGATGTTGAGCCGCTCGAACACTTTGCGGGCGATGTCCAGACGGCGGTTGAGGCTGGGTGCTGATGGCGCCCACCCCAGAACCCCAAAATCTGCGCCTTCGATTCTGAGGCTGACCGCACGGTTTCGAGGGGCGAAGCGTTCGTCCCGGATATCAACGCCCGGCGGCGCTGAGATCGCTCCGCCGGATCGGAGCGTGCTGAGTAGCAGCTGGATGAAACCGTCTGCCTGCTGCTGTGTCAGGCCGAGCGTTAAGAGCGGAGGGGGTGTCTCATACCTGCTCGGGACCGCCGTCGTGATGTGCACCAGGCCCGTACCCTCCAGGCTTTGGCGTCGGTCGATCGCCAGAAGCTCTTCGTGCAACCACCCCGCGACCTCGTTTCGATTGGTGACTCGCCCTTGATCGATATCGAGGACCTTGTGCTCCTCGGCGAGCCTCATCACCTCGTCCACCACGTTGTCGGTACGCAACGTGTCGCGGGCCTCTGAAACAACCTTCCAAATCAGCGCCCGGTGCAGCGCCCGTCCGTAGGTGCGCTCCAGATATCCGGCGAAGAAGGCAGCGTCCTGCCGACTGTCGGAAAACGTCAACAGCTTGCGCCCTTCCCCCACCTGATCGGCGGCCTCATCATCAGCCGAGGGCGGGAGGTTCTGGTACAGCTCGGTCGCCACCACGGACACCGGAGCATCGGTGCCTGTCAGAAACCGGAACAGCACTTCGCCAGAGGAACGACCTGCGCACGAGGCACACCGCTGTACGGCCCCCCGATGGCCCTTCCCAGGCTCAACCAGCGTGACCTCCATTCGATGACTCGACCCGCCGCACGCGCACTGACCACCAATCTCCAACACGCTTCCGCACGACGTGCACAGCTCCAACCCACCGGTGGTGGTCTCAGCCGCAATGTTGGTGGACATCTGATCATCGTCATCGGCGTCCACCGCCTCACCGAGCAGGTAGTACCTCCGGTCACCATCAAATTCGTTGGCGCGCGCCAGTCGTTCGTATCCACCGCTCGTCGGCTCGGGAACGCCAACGATGTACTCGGCACGACAGTGCCGACACGTTGCAAGCTCGAGAAGCGCTGTCGTTCTGCCGGCCGCAGAGCACCCCTGGCAGTGGGCGAACCGCTGCAATGAAATCTTCGGAGTGGCCGGCGGATGGTCGGGATGCAGGCAGACGAACGCGCCCTCAAGGGATCGAACGAAGTGGTGGTACCTGGCGGGCAACAACGGTGTATCCGAAGCCTGGTGGCGGGCATTAACACACAAATCGATCAGTTGAACGGTGAGTGCGTCCCGCCCGGAGACGGCCGGGAAGGTCAACGCCGCAAGGCGCTGTAGCTCGACAGAGCCTTCGGCGAGCGCCTGTTGCAGCCGGAGAACGTTGGCGTCTTGGCCGAGCAGGTTGTGCAGTGTCGACGGCACGTCATTGTCGACCACCAAATCCGTTCGATCTGCGATCTTTCCCAGACGCGCCGCCGCTGGCTCCTTCTGCCGGAAGCACTCGTGCAGGCGCTCGATGATGGCGGGAGTGAACTCATGGGCCGATTGCTGGTGAGTTGTCAACGGCAACCGCGTTGCCGAGACGACGTCCTGTCGGGACGGGTCCGCCTCGCTCCACTCGAACGACTCGCCAAAGAGCTGCTCGGCAAATTCCACGAGCTGCGGGTTGTCCTCCACCCCGCGTCCCAACGTTGCGCTTGTGGCGAAACATCGAAGCCGGCCCTGCTCGCTCTTCAGCACCCGGTCCTTCAGCCGCCGAAGTAGGTAGGCCACCTCGGTTCCCTGAGCACCGTTGTAGACGTGGGCCTCGTCGAGCACGAGGAACTTCCAGCTCTTGGCGTGCTCGCCGTCAAAGAACGGAGTGTCGTCCGGCCGGAGGAGGAGGTACTCCAGCATTGCGTAGTTGGTGAGCAACAGATGAGGCGGCCGTTCCTTCATGACCTGCCGCGAGATCAGCTCGTTCGGGTGCAGGGTGGCGCCCGGGTATCGCTGCTGGAAATCGCTCTCGGCCCGAAGTTGCGTCTCCTCGGTCTCACCGGTGTAGCGGCCAAATGTGATCTCGGGCAACGGAGCGAGCAGGCCTCGGAGGCGCTTCACCTGATCGTTGGCCAACGCATTCATCGGGTAGAGCAGCAAGGCCCGCACGCCGGGTTTACCCAGCGTTCCCGCTTCTCGTTCCCCCAACAGGTGCTCGATGATCGGGAAGAGAAACGCCTCGGTCTTGCCCGAGCCCGTCCCCGTTGACACCACCAGATTCCGCTCATGCTCAACCGATTTCAGGATGGCGGCTTCCTGGTGACCGTGCAGCGGACGGTCCAGCGGGAATGATTCCGCCAGGTCCCGCATGCCTGCGGAGAGAACGCCAGCCCGGATCAGCTCGTCGACGCTGCGCCCTGGTTTGAACGGAGCGGTGGCCTGAACGAACGGACCGCGGCTGAGGTCGCCACCTTCATTCAGCGCCCGGTGGTACGCGTCGCGCAACTCCGGCCGTCGTGGGCCGAATGACGATCGCAGGTAGCCGAGAAAGGCGTCGTCGATCCTGCGAGTGGTTTCCAGGGGGTCAAGCATGGCGATTCATCCGTTGGGTAGGGAGGCTGTCCAACTCGTAGGTGGCAAGCAGGTCGGCGGTGAGTACCCGGGCCAGAATCAGGTCTCGTCGAACTTGAAGTGGAGCAAACTCGATGGCGCTGTCCAGCGCCGCCTGGGAAGTCGTAGCCAGGTCTGTGTCGCCACAGACGTGCAGGGCAGCAGCAAGGGTGAGTTGAGGAAATGCACCCCATGGGGCAGCCCCGACGGCCGCAGCCCGAGACGACAGGTGCAGCACGATCCACTCCGACGTGGGTGCCGGATGGTTCAGCAGGCGGTGATGGGACGACATCCAGCTCGAGACGGTGGGACCGACGGAAGCCTTTTCAGCCCGGAGCCATTGCAGGTTCGCTTCTACGCCCCCATCAAGAGTCAGCGGCTTCGGGAGTAGCTCCTTCTGAAGAATCCCCGAGACTGCATCGAACTGCTCCAGTTCCATGCCGAGCCACAGCTGTTCAATCTTCGGGGCAACAGGTAGCGCTTCGACACCGGACGCCGGGGACCAACCGAGAAACTCCTCGGGATTTCGGGTATCGCTGTCCACTCCGAGATCGAACCCCACGATGGTGGCCAAGCCCGTCGCCAACTGCCAGAGTGGCCTCAGCTCCTCGTCCGAGCATTTGGTCCCACCCGGAACGACGAGCGGGGCAAGCGCAACAGCCAGGCGCAAAAGTTCACTCCTGTCGAGTTCCTCGATACCTGCCAGCTCATCAACAACGGACGGCAGCGAGCCGTGAGCGCGAGCGATCATCGCTACGAGGGCTGCAGCGGCCCGCTGCTCACGGGCTCGTCGGCTCCTTGAGCGGTTGATCACCGTCCAGCTCTGTACCGCTTCGAGGAGCACCGCCTCCAGCTCCGCCTCAGTCAGCTCTCGTACCGGCACGCCCCATGCGTTAATGGACTCGATCACCGTCAGCGGGTCATCGACGGCGCGCTGCTGAAGGTCGCTCCACGCTTCTCCGCCGCCGCCTAGACCAACTGCAACCACACCCCGACCCACGGATCCAGGCCGGACAGCGACCGTCCAACCGTCATCAATCAGGAGTTCCGCCAGGTATTCGCCGGGGGGCGGAGCCGGATCGAGCAGCAGCGTTGTGCCACCGATGGACTCATCGGGGAGCGAGATGCAATACGGCTCCTCCCAGAGACGACCTACTGACCAGAGCCGGAGCACCCGGCCTTTGACCGGACGACTCTCTTTGACCCTGATATCAAGAAGTCGCTGGCCGGAGTGACCGATCGATTCGATCTCTAGGTCGACAAACTCGTAATGCGGCACGATCTTGGCAATCGGGACAGACCGCCGAGCCCAGCCGATGAGCAGGTTCAGCTCAGCCGATTCAGCGAGCGAGCCGACGGTATCGGCGAAGCGGCCGAGATCGAACCGACACTGCCCGACCGCACTGGTCTTCATAGCGTGCTCTGAGCGCTGCCGCTCCTCCCCTCCAATCGACAGGCTGAGTTCAATTGGCAGGTCTCGTTCTCCAGTGGACACGGCAAGACCAGGCGGATTGGACCCGGTCACATCCAGCGCCGACATCGGGGCCTGGGCAGTTCCGAACTCGCAACGCCCTTCACGGATCAGGCCCCAACGGAGCCTGGGCACCCGGACCCGGATCGTGACGGCACCACCAGCGGCCTCAACTTTGAAGGTGATGGAGTTTCCGTCACCTTCGGGCTTCGCTACGAGTTCCTCACCGAAAGCCGCGCCAACCAGAGCGACAACGGGCGACGAGACCCGGATCGTCGGCGGCGGCTCGTTGGGGAGCGCCAGTCGCTCTGGACGCGACAGTGCGAGGCCCGGAACCCAGACGAACTGGCAGCGAAGGTCGGAGCCGAGGGCTCCTCGAGCCAGCAGGCTGACTGGCGCAGCCCGGTCGAGAGGTAGGCGGGTTGTCAGGTCAACCCGTTGCCCACCGGGATGAGCAGTGGTGATCGTTTCACCGTCAACCGTCAGCTTGACGGTCCATCCAATCGACGAGGCGGGCAGGGTCAGCGCTGCGTCGGCAACCAACACCTGTACGCCGTCGCCGGCGGTCGCGCCGTCCAGAATCTGACCCCCGAGGGTTGGGCGTTCGAAGGAGCGCACGCTCACTCGGCGCTCCCTCGCCCCATCTTGACCGCCCACGATCAGCGCCTCGCAGCCTCGGAGGTCGATGCGATCCATTCGGAAGCCGGACCACGCGCCGCTGAGCTCCGGGAGCTCCTCGATCACTCGCACGTCCTCAGCATCTCCAGCGCGCACCCATCGACACGCTTGGGAGTAGGGCCGAAGTACCAGCACGTCTTCGCCCCTGATGCTCCGCCCCTGAGGAATCAACGTCATCGACGTCGAGTCGATAAACAGCGCCGGGACGTCGTCAAGACCCTCGAACACGGTCTCCGAGCGAAGGTCACCATCGGAGATCAAGCGGACCTCCCATTGGCGGTCGGGTCCAACCGTCACCGACTTATCGGCGGTGCGCGAGGCCACCTCTCGCCGCACGCCGGAGGGCGACGAGATCGTCCAGTAGCTCGCTCCAGCCTGGCTTTCAACTGCAGGCAGCGTGATCGATGGACCACCCAGATCCCAGGGGTCGCAAACGAACTTCGGCCGCAATGAGGGGCGCTGAGCTCGACGTGAGGTGGCGGTGCCCGCCTTCAGCGCTCCAGCGGAAGCCAGTCTTCTGAAGCCGGTAAGAACGTACGCCGGAAGCCCGGCCTCGTCGGACGACAGCAGCGTCTTCGACCGAGACCACTCACGGAAGAGGTCGATACAGCGGTCGAGGAAGTCGTGGGCCAGCTCGCCGCCGAACAGAAGGAACCTCCGCACTGGCTTGCTGGCCCGAAATGCCTCGCCTCTGGCCCGCCAGAACGCCAACAGGTCGGTCGCATCGCCGGCACCTCGCGCAAAGCCTTGATCCATCAGCCCAAAAAAGTCGGGGAGGCAGCGTTTCGGGATGCCCCCGTGGGCCAGGATCGGCGCTACGTATCGGAGCGCCCGGTCTTCGGCGACCATGTCGGCAAACGTCTCCAAGTTGAGGAGTTCAAGCGCTCGCAAGAACGCTGGTCCATAACTTTGGGCGAGCCCCTTGACCGGAATGTCACCCCAGAAGCTGCCGAGTTCGTAGTAGTAGATGCCATGGCCGACGAGCCCCACCACCAGGAGCGCTCGTGCATCCCGAGCGACCTCCCCCGGCCCTGGGAGGTCCTGGCACGCCTCACCTAGACCATCCATCACCTCTTGATGAAGCGCTGCCCCAAGGCCAATTTCGGCCACCATGCGGCAGCCCCTCAATTGGGATCGAAGGTCCCGCTCCAGCTCCCTCCAGCCAGGTTGCAAGGATCTTTCTTCAGCGACCGGCTCTACTTGTTTCGTCGACGAGTACCGCCCCGGTGAGCTCTGCACAAAACGATCGCGTTGGGCCGTAAGCACGGTGTCAACAACGCTTGCACCCCGGACCTTCGACTGGGCGCGGCCCAGACGCTGGTACAGCTCATCCGGAGTTAGCCCCGGGTCGTCGATCAACAGGCGCTCAAGTAGGTCAGCAAGTGACATTTTTCACCCTCCCCCTCAGAAATGAACCATAGCGATCAGCTGTGACAGTGACCGTCGGCACGAGCCGTTTCGGCAACAACCCGCAGCTGGGAACCGGCTTTCCGGCGGCCCATCTCGAAACACTTCCCTTCCCCCATGAGGCCCGCGCCAACGCGCAGACCGGCACAGAGCCCGAAGGACGGAAGCCGGCCGCCGCCTGCTGACTTCAGAACACGTCCGAAAGCAGGTATTCGGCTCAGTAGTGTCGCGGTATGACCCCTCCAGACCCAGCCACCAAGTCCGATGGCCCGACGCAGCGTGAGGGGCTCCGCCTTCGACTTCGTGAACTGGCTGGGTCCGAGGAGGAGGGGAAATCTGCTCGAGAGCGGCCGGGAGACCTAGTCAACCGCTTGAAGAAGGCCAGTGGGTCCGCCGCAGAAGGAACACGCAAGGTCAGCGCTCGGCTGCCGCTTCCCGTTGCGGCCCAGCGCCGCCTCCACATCCAGTCGGAGCCAACACCCGACACAGCTGACCATGTTGCTGGCGACCAGGCCCCAGATGACGAAACCTGGACGCTCGCCTTGTCGATTGGCACGTACCTGGTCGCTGCCTCGATCGCATCGCTTACGACAGGCGACCGCTGCGTGAAGATGAAGCGCGTCGTGGACAAGCTTCGTTCATCGCTCACCCAACTGGCCGCCGAGGGCGAGCTTGGGTCATCTGAGCTGGAGGCCATCTTTGCGAATTTGGTCAGCGAGTGGCCCGAAGCGGACCGCATCCGCCTCCTCATCGATCTCAACTTCGGTGAGCCATTCTTTCCCTACTCCCTCAAGGTCAAGCCCGCCGACTTCGAGCAGGCCCTGCGATCAATCGCGACGCTGAGCGGGTTTGGCCGTGACGTGATCGGTGAGATTCAAGCCACCCGAGCAAGCGCGCAACGGGCTCACTCCTCCATGAACTGGGTAAAGATCGGGGTAACTGTTCAGGTGTCTGATTCGTTGGTATGACAGGGATCGCGCGCTCCGCGCGATGATCCACCACTGTGCGCGCGGGGTGGGGTAGACCTTCGTGTGTGGCCGTAGACCCGTGGGAGATTGTCGCCGACCTGCAAGCAACGGTCGCCAAACAGGCGAAGCTGATCGACCAGTTGATGGTCCAGGTCGCCGAGTTGAAGGCCAAAGCGGGGATGAACCCGAGGAACTCCTCGAACCCGCCGTCGTCGGAGGGCTACTCGAAGCCGTCCCCGAAATCGCGGCGTGTCCGCTCCGGGCGCAAGCCCGGCAAACAGCCCGGTGATCCGGGCAAACATCTGGGTCGCCGTGACACCCCGGACCGGATGGTCACCCACGAACCGGAGGTGTGCTCCGGCTGCGGTGACAGCCTCGACGGGTCCGCACCGCTGGTTGGTGAGAGTTCCCGGCAGGTCTTCGACATCCCACCCGTCAAGTTGTCCTGTGTTGAACACGTTGCCCGTCGACGCCGGTGTTCGTGCGGGACCGACACGTCCGCCGGGTTCCCGCCGTGGGTGTCCGCACCAACCTGTTACGGGCCCGCGATGCGGGCCCACGTCTGTTACCTCGTCACCCACCAGCACATCCCGATCGCCCGGGTCGCCGAACACCTCAAAGAGACCTACGGGACCACGATCTCGCCGGGCACGATCGTGGCGATGGTCAACGAAGGCTCGAACATGCTCGCCGAGTTCCTCGCCGACACAACCGCGAAACTTGGCGGGTCACCGGTCGTGTGCGCCGACGAGACCGGGCTACGAGTCGCGGGGAGTCTGCACTGGGTCCACTCGGCGTCGACGGGATGGTTCACCCTCTACCACCTCGACACCAAACGTGGTGTCGAGGCCATGGGCAACGCCGGGATCCTCGACCTGCTCACCGGCGTGTTGGTCCACGACGGCTGGACCCCATACCGGCACTACACCGAACTTGAACACCAATTGTGTAACGCACATCACTTGAGGGAGCTTCAGGCCGCCACCGAAACCGGTGTCCAGCCGTGGGCCGCCGACATGGCCGGCCTGCTCACCAACACCTGGAAAGCCGTGCTCGCTGCGATGGCCGCCGGGAACACCACTTTCACCGCCGCCCAGATCAAGACCATCAACACCGACTACGACCAGATCATCGCCGCCGGATACGACACGAACCCCGAACCGGCGCCGACCGGGACACGAGGGCGTCCCAAACGGTCCAAGTCAGCGAACCTTCTTCTCCGCTTGGACACGTTCCGTGCCGACGTCCTCCGGTTCACCACCAACTTCGATATCCCGTTCGACAACAACCTCGCCGAACGCGACATCCGGATGGTCAAAGTCCACCAGAAAATCTCCGGCGGGTTCCGCACCCGCGAAGGCGCCACCGCCTTCCTCAACCTCCGCAGCTACCTCTCCACCGCCCGCAAACACCGCATCAGCGCCCTCACCGCACTCGACCACCTCTACACAGGCACCACCTGGGCACCCGCGCTACCCGCCGCCGGACCATGACACCTGAACAGTTAC
>CXWK01098540.1_pt2 | contig 30701 bp, 29 predicted proteins | sample 590851 | NCBI WGS metagenome assembly CXWK01 (sample SAMEA3498364, study PRJEB10139) | wastewater metagenome | biome: wastewater treatment plant; material: activated sludge | place: Denmark | collected 2014-08-01
AACATGCCGGCGACAGCGGCGGCATGATCGTCGGCGACCGCTACACCCGCCTCGATGCCCGTGACGGTGCACGGCTGCGTGAACTGGCCCAGGCGCATCAGCTGACCATCAACACCTTTACCCAGGCGGCATGGGCCCTGGTATTGCTCAGGCTGAGTGGTGATCGCGACGTGCTGTTCGGGGTCACGGTGGCTGGACGTCCGGTCGAGATGCCAGAGATGCAACGCACCGTCGGCCTGTTCATCAACAGCATCGCACTGCGGGTGAAAATCCCTGACGACCATCAGCGTTGCAGTGTGCGCCAATGGCTGAGCGCTTTACTCGACAGCAACATGCAACTGCGTGAGTACGAGTACCTGCCGCTGGTGAGCATTCAGGAAAACAGCGAACTGCCCAAGGGCCAGCCGCTGTTCGACAGCCTGTTCGTATTCGAAAACGCCCCGGTGGAAGTCTCGGTGCTCGACCGTGCGCAAAGCCTGAATGCGACGTCGGATTCGGGCCGCACCCACACAAATTTCCCGCTGACGGCAGTGTGCTATCCGGGTGATGACCTGGGTTTGCACCTGTCCTATGACCAGCGTTATTTCGATGAATCCACGGTCGAGCGCATGCTTGGCGAGTTCAAGCGCCTGTTGCTGGCGTTGGTCGAAGGTTTCCATGGTGACATGGCGGACCTGCCGTTGCTGGGCACTGAGGAACATGAATTCCTGATCCACGGCTGCAACCAGAGCGAACATGCATACCCCTTGGAGCAGAGCTACGTTGCCTTGTTTGAAGCGCAAGTGGCTGCCCACCCGCTGCGTATTGCCGCCAGTTGTCTGGATCAGCACTACAACTATCTGGAACTGAACCAGCGCAGTAACCGCCTCGGCCATGCACTGGTTGCCGCTGGCGTCGGGCTGGATCAACCGGTGGCGCTGTTGGCCGAACGCAGCCTCGATTTGCTCGGCATGATCATTGGCAGTTTCAAGGCGGGGGCGGGTTATCTGCCGCTGGATCCGGGGCTACCGGGCCAGCGCTTGAGTCGCATCATCGACCTGAGTCGCACGCCGTTGCTAGTGTGCACTCGAGCCTGTCACGCGCAAGCACTGGCGTTGCTGGATGAATTCGGTTGCGCCAGTCGGCCTCGGTTGCTGGTCTGGGAAGAGGTACAGGCGAGCCATGTATCGGTGGCCAATCCGGGCATCTACAGCGGGCCGGATAACCTGGCCTACGTGATCTACACCTCCGGCTCCACCGGTTTGCCCAAGGGCGTGATGGTCGAGCAGCGCGGCATGCTCAACAACCAGTTGAGCAAGGTACCGTACCTGAGCCTCGGCGAGGCTGACGTGATTGCCCAGACCGCTTCGCAAAGCTTCGATATTTCCGTGTGGCAGTTCCTCGCCGCGCCGTTGTTCGGCGCGCGGGTGGACATCGTGCCGAACAGCATTGCCCACGATCCGCAGGGTTTGCTGGCGCATGTTTCGGCGCAAGGCATCACGGTGCTGGAGAGCGTGCCGTCGCTGATCCAGGGCATGCTCGTCCAGGAACGCATGCGCCTCGATGGCCTGCGCTGGATGTTGCCGACAGGGGAGGCGATGCCGCCGGAACTGGCGCATCAATGGCTGCTGCGTTACCCGGAGATCGGGCTGGTGAATGCCTATGGCCCGGCGGAATGCTCGGATGACGTGGCGTTCTTTCGCGTCGACATGGCCTCCACCCGCGGCAGCTATTTGCCGATCGGTACGCCGACCGACAATAACCGCCTGTACCTGCTCGATGGTGCGCTGCAGCTGGTGCCGCTGGGTGCGGTGGGCGAGTTGTGCGTGGCGGGCACCGGGGTTGGGCGCGGCTACGTCAGCGATCCGCTGCGCACGGCCCAGGTGTTTGTGCCCAATGCGTTTGGTGCCCCAGGCGAGCGCCTGTATCGCACCGGCGACCTGGCCCGCCGTCGCAGTGACGGCATGCTGGAATACGTCGGGCGCATCGACCATCAGGTGAAGATCCGCGGCTACCGTATCGAACTGGGTGAAATCGAAGCGCGCCTGCATGAACAGCCGCAAATGCGCGACGCGGCGGTCGGCGTGCAGGAAGGGATCAATGGCAAGCATCTGGTGGGTTATCTGGTGGCGGCGGATTCAACGTTCGATCCTGCTCATTGCCTGGAGCAGATCAAGCAACGCCTGCGCGCCGAGCTGCCGGAATACATGGTGCCGCTGCACTGGTTGTGGCTCGACAAGCTGCCGCGCAACGCCAACGGCAAACTGGATCGCAAGGCCCTGCCGGCGCTGGAGATCGGCCTGTTGCAAAGCCAGGATTACCAGGCGCCGCGCAACGACCTGGAGCAGACGTTGGCGGCTATCTGGGCCGAGGTGCTGAAGGTCGGGAAAGTCGGCATCCGCGACAACTTCTTCGAGCTCGGCGGGCATTCGTTGCTGGCCACGCAGATCGCTTCGCGGGTGCAGAAAACCCTGCAGCGTGAAGTGCCGCTGCGGGCGATGTTCGAGTGCACCACGGTGGAGGAGCTGGCCGAGTACATCGACGGGTTGGCGACAAGCGATATTACCGAGGAGAAGGTGGAGCGGTTGAATGATCTGATGGCTGAGCTGGAGGGGCTTTGATTCCGACCTTCCTGGGCAGTTTTGCCTGAGGATCGTTTGCGTGAAAGTATCGTACCGATGGGGCGGGTTTTCTTTTGGCCGGGATGATCTGTTGCAGCGACTGGGTGAGTTGGATGCAGCGACCACGCTGGTGATCTGTGGCCATCAGGAAAAGCCGCAGCCTCATTTGGAGGCCCTTATAATGGCCAAACCATGGATGATCAGTTCAATCTTTCCGAGAAAACTACTGTCACCGTGTGTTTCGATGACTTTACCGTGCCCACTGATCCAGCCAATCTGTCAACTTCGCATCTTACTTTGATTCTGAAGTGGGATGAGTCTTTTGACAGTTCCCCACCGATCGGTTTTCCTTTCAAACACCAACAGTAACTTTTTGACGCAGTTGGCTTGATGCGCTTCACCCAGTCCCGATGCCTGTGCATCGGGATTTTTTTTTATTCGCAGTCCCCTTTTCCGTGGAGCACTGGCCAATCGGGTGGTAGTTGACGGGTTGATCTCAGGCTCAGAATTTTCTTCAAGCGTCAGTTGTGTCCCAGCCGCACTGCTATGTGCACATGCCATGATCTTTCTATTGTCCCAGGCACCGGTTCTCGTAGCTTGGGCCTGCTGTTCTTGAAACGTCGGATGACCGCTCCTGGCCGTAATCGTGCCAGGCTTGGGATCAGCTATACCATACGAAAATTCCTACCAGCAATATAGAGGTAGCTTACAGGTTGGTCCTTCAGGCGTCAGGATAAGTCCTACAAGAAGTACAGAAAAATCCGGCATACCGGTCCTTCAGAAAGCGCGAAGATGCGCCCCGTTGAATGCAGTGTTGCATTATAACCAACTTGATAAACAATCCGGTGTGGACTTTTGTCGCTTGGCTGAAGCTTGCACTATTATTTTGATGCTTAAAGGTGAAATTAATGTTCAAGAAAATTGCAATGTCTACTTCCGTGCTGGCTATGGCTTTTGCTTCTTCGGCCGCACTGGCTACTCCCCAAACTCATGATATTGAAGTGATTGCCGATATTCCAAGTGCTGACTTCTATGTTCAGCCTGTGTCAGTCGACACTGTAACACTGCCGCAGCGCTTTATTGTGGATGCTTCCGATCCGGCGGCTCCTGAAGTGAAAGATATGGTCCTTAAGTTCAAGGCAAAAAGTGCAGCTGGTGGTACGACCGGCCCTGCGATCATGGCAACCCTTAATGGCCCAACTAACATGGTTTCGGGCGCCAATACTATCGATCTGAATGTGAAATTCAACGGTGTAACATTGGTTGATGGTGCCCCGACGAGTGTCGTTGATGCTGATGCCGCGGTAAGTGAAATGAATGCGGATATGGAAGTTAGTGCAGTTAAACCAGGTGGCGGCTACCCTGAAGGTAACTATCGCGGCAACGTCAATGTTACATTTGATGCTCCATAATAGTTAAATAAATACGGGCTATCAATAAGCTATCTGTGTGGTCGACGCGCTTCGTCGGCCGCACTCTAACTTGCACAAGCAAGCGCTAACTTGAGATAAACTTCCATGTTTCCGAAGACTCCTATCGCGGGAGCGCTTGCGCTAATTATTTGCGCGGGTGCGCTTGCCAGTGAAACCAAGCCAGCGGCCCAGTCCGTTAGTTTGCTTCAACAGGCTGAAGGCTTGCCTGCAGATTTTCATGAATTCTTTTTTGATGTTCCATTGGCAGTTCGGGTGGAAGTTGATCAACAGTTTCTAGGCGAAGCAATGATCCTGTTAAGCCGTGACGAGCAGGTGACACTGATCAACTTTACCGACACACGAGACAGTGACCTGACTTCCAGCGAGCGCGATGAGTGGGCCGCTCTCTTGATCCAGGGCGTGGCGTTGGGCGCGTGCAAAAGCGGCTGCCCTCGGGAATTGCTGACGGTTCACTACAGCCTTGAAGACTCCACGGTGTCGCTGGTAACGGCCAACGCCGAACGCGATCCGCAAGCTCGCCAGTTTCACGATCAGCCGGAAGGCGGCAGCGTCGGCCTGATTGTGCGCAATCAACTGAACATCAGTGGTGGACAAGAGCAGAACCCGGCCGGTCGTTATGGCCTGGAAGCGAGCGCGAGCCTGGGTAACTGGACGAACACCTTCAACGCGCAACTCTCGCGTATGTCGGGTGCCGACACGGGCATCAAGCATGCGGTCCACGAACTGCATACCCAGCGGGAACTGGAAGGCACCTTCTTTCGTGCCGGTTACTTTACACCCAGCGCGCAAGGCCTGACTCGGCCAGTGCGCACCATCGGCTCTGGCCCCGATACGGTGTTGGGCATGATGTATGGCAGTTCTGACAGCCTGGCAATTGATAACCCTAAACCCAGCCTCTATCCGATTTCCGTGACCGCCAATCGCCAAGCGATGGTCGAAATTTATCGCAACGGCGTGCTGATCAATAGCCAGCAGGTAGCCAGCGGACTTCAGACGCTGGACACGCGCCCGTTGCCGGGCGGGATCTACGAGGTGGAAGTGCGCCTGATCGAAGACGGCCAGTTGATCTCCAGCAACCGGGAACTTATCTACAAGCCCAGGAACTGGAACAACCCGGAAAATCGCTGGCGTTACAACCTTTTCGCCGGTCGCGAAAGCAAGTTGCTCAGCAATTGGCAGGAACGCGATGATGGTGATTTGACCGCGGGCGCAGCCTTCAACTTTCTATTGCATCCGCGAGTTGTCCTGGGCTTGTCCGCGCGACAGGTCAAGGAGCAAATGCAGTTAGGCACTTCCGCCGAGTGGACGGCGGGCGACAGGACCTCTTTCTATAGCAGCGTTTCCCAGACCAAGGGCCAAGGCACGGGGATGGAGCTGCAAGCTGTGCATCAATACAACGGTGGTAGCCTGGTGTTGCGCCATCAGCGCAGTTGGCTGGACACGCGCAATACTTACGAACAGCTGCCGGACGGGACCCATATTCGCCAGCGCAATACCTATAACGGGCAAACCAGCAACACGTCGCTGGCGGTAAACCAGCGCCTGAACAGCAAGAGTTCGGTCAGCGCGCAAGTCTCCCATAGCGAAGGGTACTCCGAGGACTTGGGCATCGACCTGAGTTGGACCCGTAATGCACAGCTGTTTGGCCATAACGCCGACTGGCGCGTGGCGGTATTTGACCGGCCGGGAACAGTTGGCACGGCTGATCAGCGCAACAGGGGGGTCGATATCAGCCTGCGCCTGGCGCTGGGCTCAGACGGTCACCAGGTGTCCGGTAGCGTCGGTCAGCGCACATCGCGTGACGGTGGGCGCGATTCCAACGCATCGGTTTCCTATCGTCGGGACCTCAAGGATCACGTACTGCAAAGTGTTTCTGCAACCGCCAGTAGGGATGTCTACGGGACGGGGCTGGCGGGCACGGCCGATTTCATCACCGATCAGGTCAACGGCTCCATGCATGTACAACGTTCTTCCTACAACGGTCATGTCAGCGGTGGTTTGAATCTGGACAGCACCCTGGCAGTCAGTGGCCAAAAGGCTGTTCTCAGCGGTCAGGCCTCGACGAGGCAGGCGGGAATGATCATTGATGTCGAAAGCGAGGTGGATGATATCCAGATGCGCGCCGACGATTTGTCCGGCACCAGCACCACGTTACGTCCAGGACGTAATTTCATTCCGGTGTCGGCCTACAAGAACGGCACGGTGAATTTTGATTTCAACGGCACAGACGTGCCCGCCGCATCCATTCACCCTGCGCGTACCACTTATCACTTGAATAAGGGCGGCGTGGATTATCGCCAGGTGCGTATCCTCAAGACCGTGACGGTGATGGGCCGTCTGGTGGATGCCAGTGGAAAACCGTTGAAAGGCCATCATGTTATCAACCATGCCAGTCGTGGCGTCAGCGAAGTCGATGGGTTCTTCTCCATGGAACTTAGTGAAAAATCGCCTACACTTGAAGTGCGGCACGACAGTCAGTTGTTATGTCAGTTCAGGCTCGATCCAACCTCCCAGCGAGAGAATGATGTGCTGATGGTAGGCGATCTGCGGTGTCATCCAGACACTTTGGCCGAAGCTGCTTATAAGTCTGAGAAAGCCAGTTGATAGGCACTTATACAATAGCAGCCAGAACATGGCGTACACAGGAAAGTCAAATGAACAAGCTAATGAGCCGCCTGGTGTTGTTATCGACACTCTGTGGATTTTATACGGCTTCTGCCAATGCATTGGTGGTGGACGCAGAAATAAAACCCGATCCGAGTAATCCTGGAAGCGCAGTGATTATAAATAACACGCCGATTACCGGCTATTGCTCGATTCCAAGCTTTAGTTCGCGATGTAGCCTCGCGAGAGTTCGAAGTAACGAATTTCCCATTACCCTGACGTGGCCGGGGATTTTCAATACCAGTGACGTAATCCCCTTTGGTATTGACGCAAGATGGCGCACGTTTACGGTTACCCATAACAGCATTCCTGGCGAAACGGCAGAGATCCAAATTCGAATTGGCGGGGTGGGTACCCGTTATACCATGGGGGAAACCGCACAAACTCTTGTTGGACAACCAGGACTTTCTGATTTTGAGGCTCATGCCTATCTTTGGACGCCGTCGTGGTCGGAGAAGACCGGCAATTGCACTAAAGTCGCTGGCAGTGAGCAAAACGCTGCTCATGACGGACGCAGTTTTTCAGCATTCTGGGCAACGAATGAAATCGTCGATACATGCCCAAGGGATGCCGATCGCAATATTCCCGGCCTGGTTTTGCAGAAGCTCGACGTTCATTATGAGTTACGCGCTGTACGACCAGAGAGGCTGATAAGTGGCGGTTATCAGGGTTCAGTGCACTACACGGTAGGCGGCCCAGGGAGCGACTTCAACATGGGAAGTTTGAATCCGAGCCAATCCATGATGACGTTCGACTTGAACCTTGCGGTGAAGCAAGACGTCAAGGTCGAAATGTCCACCGACAGGGTTAGTTTGGCCCCCAAGGGCGGCTGGATGGATTGGATCAATCATGGTCGACAAAACGAGAAGTTATTGGCTGATCTGCGGTTTTTCATATTGTCTAGCACACCCTTCAAGATGGAGCTCGGTTGTGAGCGTTTGGCGGGTAATAGATGTGAGATCAGTAACGGAACTCATCAGGTGCCGGTCGATATTAGTGTGAGCCTGCCAAGTCCTTGGGTGGACGATGTGGGAAATACAGTAGAACGGCGTTCACTGAATGCGGATACCGGTATTCCGCACATAAAGTCTTTGGGGGTGCCCAATAGAAACCCCAGCTTATTGCACTTTGAGGTACCCGCCAGCGAAGTCGAACATATGGTAAGTGACAGTAGTTATCGCGGAACCGTTACGATTAAATTTGACGCGGACATCTAACGGCAGTAGCACGGCCCGAGGCTTACTCAGGCTAGTTTCTCGCACGAGGCTTTATATCATGAAATTTATTTATACACTGCTCTGCACATCGTTGTTCAGTATGGGGGCTTATGCCGGTCCCAGCCTGCAAATTGGTACGTTCTACGACTTTATGGGAGGTAACCAAAGTAGTTATCTAAAACGCATTCGTAACGGCGGTACTTCGACGGCGTTTGTCAAAGTCGAGATCAAGGAGATTTTTTACCAAAAGAACGGCGCTTCCCGCGAAGAACCATTGAAGATGGTCGAGGGCAGCACCCGTGATGGTCTGGTCGCCAGCCCGGCCCGGCTTATCGTACCGGCCAAGGGAACCCAGGGAACCCGCCTGCTGTACACCGGTGACCGGAGCATAGAGCGTTATTTTCGGGTCCGTTTTATGCCAGTCGTACCTGAAAAGGAAGATAAATTTGCCGTCTCCGACAGTGAACGCGAATCCTATGAAAAGGAGATGTCTGCCGGGTTTAACGTGATGGCCGGTTATGGCATGGTATTTTTTGTTCGCCCGGCCAACACCCGGTTTGATACAAAAGTCGATAACAGCGCTGTTCGCTATCAAGTGCAAAACAATGGCAATAGCGTAGTGGTTATCGACGCCTTCAAGGACTGTGAAGCGAAGAACGACGATAAATGCCGGCCGACGAAAAAGGTTCACCTGATTCCAGGAAATGATTTTACGTTCAACAAGGAAGCAGGTCGCGTCTATCGCTACAATTTGATCGAAGACCAGAACAAGACGCCAGTTGAGGTAAAGGGGAGTTAAGAACTTCATGATCTCGGTAAAGGGCGCTGGGTGGATATTCCACTCAGCGCCTTTTTTATTGCGTGGCACCTGCCATCAACAGATGAGAGGCTATCGTTTTCCTTTGAAAGGAACGCCCAGTGGGGGATAGTGCACCATCACTCGATTCGACTTATGACCCGTTGGGTCCTCTGCTGTCACACCGAACTCATATCGCTTATCTGCTTCCAGGTGATCAACAGCAAACTGGGTTTCGACCGTGGTCCCCAGATCGTTGCCAATACCTTGATCGATTAGATAACGAATTGTACCGGAGCTGTCGTAAGACTCCTCCCAGCTTAATGTCAGGGCAAGGGAGCTTGTTACTAAATTAGTGGGGTCGGTTGGTTTGGTGAGGTCTTCAAAATATACTTCTACGCACACAGGGTCGGAAAAACTAAGCTCGTCATCAAAGGTGCGAATGCAGTAAGTGTGATTACGCCCTTCTGCTGGAGTGGTGTCGATGTAGGGGGGCCTAAGGGGTGTGTCGAGTAGTACGGCATCTCGTTTTATTTCATATTTAGCAGTTCCGCCGTCTACTGTGCCGCCGTGCCAAAAAAATGAAACGCTACTGGGTTTAAGATCATAATAATCCCAGTAGTCCACAGGTGTTGGTTTTTTTCTGTCGAGCGTAGAAAAATTCAGCATAAATGACTTTGTCTGGCCAATAATAGGGTCTAGCCCGACTACCTCCCAGGAGTACATTCTGTTTCTTGTTAGATTATTAATGGTGACATTACCTCCGTTTCCGCGATACCACTCTTTACCTGTACCATTCTCGGTTATGGTGGTTACAGGATAAAACGGATTTGGCGTTATACTCAGGCTGATGGAGTTCCACGTAATGCTGAGGTTTTCAATTATCGGAGCTTCGTTGTTGTTTCTGGTTTCGGTTTTGATGTTCATGATTTTTCCATCCTGAAGTTTCAATCATTTATTGTCTGTATGGTTATGAACGTTTCTTGGCGGTTTTAAATCATTTTTTCTAATGCGAAACAACTTATCTCACCTATATTTAGGTAAGTAAACTAGCAGATGTATTAGTGTTTGGTGTGTTTTTGTGGTGCGGAATTTGCTTGTTGTTAATTGTTTATGGATGTCTTACGGACTATCCAGTTCTCTTGGCGCACGTGCATTCATAGCGTAAAAAAATCGCAATTAGAGGCGTTAGTTGTGAGCAAAGGGCAGGGCCCCAGGAGTTGAATCTGCACGCGGATCTGAGCGGTCGCAATGGCCGGTGTGCGCCATTGCGTTCGATTCCATTATTTGGGTCCGAGTATCTTCACCAACTTATCCGGCGACGGCGCGCCTTGTTGCTGTTGCAGTTCACCCTTGCTGTCCATGTAGAAAATCGCCGGGGTGGCAGACAGCTCCAGCTCTTCCATCAATTGCATGTTGGCGGCGAGCTTCGCCTGGATCGCTGGCGGAACATCCTTCAAGGCCTTGAGCGTGCTGCCCTTGCCAGCGGCTTCGTGGTCGTACAGGGCTTTTTGCGGGTCTTTGGCAGCGAGTAGGGCGGCGGATTTGCCCGGGCTGTCCTCACGAATGATTCCGACCATGATGTGCCGCAACTGCACCTTGCCAGCCTTGACCCATGGCCGCGCCTGTTCCCAGAACATGCTGCAGTATGGGCAGTTAGGGTCACTGAACATGTAGACGATCCGAGGTGCATCCTTCTTGCCGTCGGCAATCCAGTTGCTTGCCTCCATCTTGCCCCAGACTTCCTTGGACATTGGCGCGTACACCAGTTTCTGCAGCGGTGCGCTGCTCAGGTCGTTGCCTTCGGCGTCGTACAGATTGCCGAGCAAAACGTGCTTGCCATCGGGCGTCAGGTACAGCGCCATGCCGCGGTTCTGGTATTGCGCCGCGTAGCCGCGCAAGCCGTCGGGGGCGTCGAATTGACCAACGATTTTCGCACCCTTGGCTTCGATCTTCTTGATCGCCTCGGGCAACTCTTCGGCCTGCACCGATGGCAGGTGCAGGAGGGCGGCACCCAGGCTCAGGGTCAGCAGGTGGCGGAGGCGGGACATGGCAGTTTCCTTGAAGAAGTGGCAGGAACGGAATCGAAGTTTTCCAGCGCGCGAGCCAGGCTGGCTTGTGACAGTTCACCCAGATGACTGCCCAACAGGCGGCCTTCGGGGCTATAGAACAGCGTAGTTGGCAATGCCATGGAGCCGACGGCCTGGCCCAGGCGACCGCCGCCGTCGAACAGCACATTGGACAGGCTCAGGCCTTGGGTTTCCAGGAACGTGCTGACGCTTTGCATGCTTTCGGCCTGGTTTACGAACAGGAAGGTCAGGTCGGGGCGCTGTTGCTGTGCTTGCTCCAGCACCGGCATTTCCCGGCGGCAGGGCGGGCACCAGGTAGCCCAGAGATTGATCACCAACGGGCCACCCTTGTAGTCCGCCAATTGCACGGTTTCACCGGCGGAATTGCGCAGGGTGATGTCCGGAAGGCGCGTGCCCTGTTCAAAAATGGTCAGCGAAAAGGTCGCCAGCAACCAGAATGCCAGGCCGCTGGCCACGCCGAAGCCCAAGGGACGACGCAGTCCCGGGCGACGCCAGCCACGGTATAGTGTGGCGAGCACCAGTGCGATGACCCCAGGCCAGGCGAGGAAACCGCCGTCGCGCAGGTCGATGACTTGCCAGGGGTCGCTGCGATAGTGCGTCCAGTAAACGGCGACAAAACCGATTCGCGCCGCGAGCATGCCGATCAGGAACAGGCCGAACAGCACTGACTCGGGATTCTCGCCACCACGCTTGGCCACCCGCCAGCCGACGAATGTTGCCAACACCAAGGCACTGATCAGCAGCAGATGGTTAAGCGCGATGGCAAAGGTGCCGAGGGTAAAAGTCAGCATTAACGGGCGTCTCGGGTGGTGGTCCAGCGTTGCAGGAAAGTGTCGGCATCGACCTCGCCGGTGATGCGCTGGCTGCGTCGTTCGATACCGTCGGTGCCGATCCACAGCAAGCTTGGTGGCCCCGGCACTTTGTAACGGCCGAGCAGTTCGCGGCTGGCGGCATTGTCGGCGGTGACATCCAGTCGGAGCAAGCGCACGTCGCTAAGGGCTTCCAGCACTTTCGCCTTGCCGAACACCTGTTTTTCCATGACCTTGCACGACACGCACCAGTCGGCATAATAGTCCAGAAGCACCCACTGGCCCTGCGCTTGCGCCGCATCGAGTTCCCGTTGCAGGACCACAGGGTCCTTGATCGTGGTAAAGGCGTCGTGGCCGCTTGGCACAGCGGCGACGGCCGAGCCGGAAGCGCGGAAGACTTTCAACGGCTTGAACAGATCATCACTGCCCGCCGCCGCGCCGATCAGCAATAGGCTGCCCCATAAACCCAGCAGGAGCGAGCTGGCACCGAACAGATGAGCGATGCGTCCAAACCCATCCGACTGCTTCCACGCGCTATAGGCCGCGACCAGCAGCAATGCACCACACAAGCCGACCCACAGCGATTCATCCAGCACCGGGCGCAGCATCAGCAACGCCGTGGCAAGAAACAGGAAGCCGAAGATGCCTTTGAGCAGATTCATCCAGGCGCCAGGCTTGGGCAGGAAGCGATTGCCAACCGTCACCAGCAGCAACAACGGCACACCGATGCCGATGCCCATGGCAAACAGGATCAACCCGCCGTGCAGTGCGTTGCCGCTCTGTGCTATGTAGAGCAGCGCGCCGGCCAGCGGCGCGGTCATGCACGGGCCGACCAGCAGGCCGGACAACGCGCCTAGCGCTCCAGCGCCGACCAGGCTGCCACCGCGCTGATTGCGCGAGACGTTTTCCAGGCGATCCCGCACGGCAACCGGCAGTTGCAGCTCGAAGAAGCCGAACATCGGTAACGCCAGCAGCACGAAGATCGCCGCGAAAGTGCCTAGCAGCCAAGGGTTCTGCAACCAGGCTTGCAGGTTTGCCCCTAAAGATGCAGCCAACACACCCATTGCCGCATACACCAGCGCCATGCTCACCACATAGCTGCTGGCGAGGGCCACGCCGCGCCTGGGCGTAGCGCCGCTGCCGACGATCAACCCCGCCAGAATGGGCAGCATCGGTAGCGAACACGGGGTGAACGCCAGCAGCAAGCCCAGACCGAAGAACACCAGCAGGCTCAAGCCCAGTGCTCGTTGCTGCAGATTGCTGGCCAAGGCCTGGTCCGGCGCTTCGTCTGCCGTGCCCGTCAGGGATTGCCCGCCCAGATCCACGACCTGGGTTTGTGGCGGATAACACAGGCCGGCATCGGCACAGCCCTGGAAGCCGACCTTTATCTGACCGCTGGCGCCCGCGGGGATTTTCAGTTCGAGGCCTTGACGGTAGACCTGCTGTTCTCCGAAGAACTCATCGCTGTGGGATTCACCTTCCGGTAGCAAAGGCTGTTGATCCGCAGGCAGCCCATCAAATTTCAAGCGTTTTTGATAGAGGTAGTAGCCTTCGTTGATTTGCCAATAGAGCTGTGTTTCCCCTGATTCAAGGCGCTCGGAAGTGAAGACGAACGCCTTGTCCACCGGCAGGAATTCAGGTTGGGTTTCAAACGGATTAGTCCCTGCCTGGGCCAGGCCCGAGATCAAGAGAACAAACAACAAAAATAGTCGACGCATGGGTAAGCCTTGTCCCTGTGCAAGTGAGGTGCACATTGGCGGTTGGCGATTAACCGATGATTAACCGCGCCTTCACGAATACTCAGTCTCGGAACAGGCCGGGCCACGCCTCATCGTTCATCCCGTGCGGACCGGAATGCAGATGGTTTTGCTGGATGTTGTAGATGAGGAACTGACCTCGGTTGAGAAAAATATAGTAAAAACTATCGGCAAAAGTTCTGTCGTTCTGCGCGGCCGTTATGATTCGGTGTTTGAAGCGCTCTAATCCAGGCATGGAAGTGGCGGTGATTTCTTCGTGTGTCAGTCGGTTTTTTTGATAATCGAAAGACAGGTAATGTCCGTCATTGAGGAGGAAGCGAAACAGGAATTTTTTACCTGTAAGTTGCCACCAGGTGCCAGCAACGATGCGCTCGAAATAGGGAAATATCGGCGCCCATATTGAGTTTTCAACACGGTAGTTGTTTAGTGTCTTATCTTGATCCTGGTCGTATTTGCAGACCATTGGGGTCTTGCCGTCGTAATAAAAAAACCAGGAAAAGTCGTCGGAACCACCGGCGATTCGGGTATCCAGGCCCGTGGTGGTGAAGCCAAACCGCAGGTGCTCGGCATTTTCGTGGAAACCGGGCCACGCGTATTGTGTGGTTTCTCTAGGAAAGCTGTCAGGGACTTGACGATCGCCAAGGTCAAATCGGGTGTATTTGTTGGTATCTTTGAAGAAAAAGTAAATGCGGTCCTTGCCGGAGCGCCAATCTGTAGCGACGAAGTTGTTGAAGTTTGGCATGGGCTGATTCCTTTCAGCGGGTGAAGCTCTTTCGTTTGTCGATTAGGGTCTTCAGGGATTGGTGGTTTTGATTTGATGGTTGGATTGTAGTGTTCGTATGGTAAATAGTTTATCGCTCTGGTTTATTTTGCAGGAAATGGTTTTTAGTGATGTTTGTATCGTCATGCAACTAAACTATTTGTAATATAACGAATGGGGGTGACAGACAGCCGGGCTGTTCGTCAGTCGTCGCAGTTGACATAATTACGCCTTAATCCTGAGCTGTTTCACTCAGGTTTTTATTTCTGGAGCGCCCATGCACGTACTGGTTTGCGAAGACGATGAGCTGATCGCCAGCGGCATCGTTGCCGGTCTCACCGCCCAGGGGTTGACCGTGGAGCACGTCGCCACGGCGTCCGCTGCCCGGGCGATGCTCAAGGTCGCGGAATTCGACGTGATGGTGCTCGACCTCGGGTTACCCGATGAAGACGGCCTGAAGCTATTGCAGCAGTTGCGCCACAGCGGCTTGGAGATCCCGGTGCTGATCCTCACCGCCCGCGACTCGGTAACGGATCGTGTCGACGGCTTGCAGGCGGGTGCGGATGATTACCTGCTCAAGCCTTTCGATCTGCGTGAACTGGCCGCCCGCTTGCACACACTGTTGCGGCGGGTGGCGGGGCGCAGCGTCAATTTGATCGAGCATGGCCCGCTGACATACGATCCGAGCAGTCGTGAAACTACCCTGGCCGGCCAGCCGGTGGACCTGTCGCGCCGTGAGCAGTCACTGTTGCAGGCGCTGCTGCATAACCGTGGCCGGGTGCTGTCGACCGAGCAGCTCAAGGACAGCGTCTATGGTTTTAACGACGAACTGGAAAGCAACGCCCTCAACGTTCATATCCATCACCTGCGGCGCAAGCTCGGCAACGGCATCGTCGAGACCGTGCGCGGCCTGGGTTATCGCCTGGGCCCGGCTGATGGGGCAGGGGAACTGAAAAAGTGATGAGCCTGCGTTTGCGCCTGAGCCTGACGCTCGGCGGCGCTTTTGCCCTGATCTGGGCCCTGGCAGCGGCCTGGATGCTCAGCGATTTGCGCAACCAGATGATGTTTTCCCTCGACCAGCGCCTGGTGGCCTCGGCACGTATGGTCGCCGGGCTCATGGAGCAATTGCCGGCGTTGCCGAGCAAGGGCGAGGGTACCCATTTCAGTGCCGAGCAACTGAATATTCCCGGCGGCATGGCGTGTCAGGTCAGTTCGCTACGGGGTGAAATCCTCGCCCGCAGCCACAGTGATCCGGGGCAAACTCTGGAAGCCGAGAAAATGGGGTTCCACGACCAGATCATCGACGGTGCGCCGTGGCGCAGCTTCACCCTGGCCCGTGGCGACCTGCGGATCACCACGGCCGACCGGCAAATCGAACGCGAGGCGCTGAACATGTCGATCCTGCTGGCCGCTTCTGTGCCGGTGGGCGTGGCACTGCTCGGTTGCCTGTGCCTGCTCTGGCTCGGCATCGGTCAGGGACTGGCGCCGCTCAATCGCATGCGCGACGCCGTGATGCGCCGCAGCCCTGACTCGCTTGAGCCTTTGCAGGTCCAGCCGTTGCCCAGTGAACTGCAGCCCTTGCTCGACACGCAGAACCAGTTGTTCCAGCGCATCGGCAAGACCATCGAGCGCGAGCGTCGGCTGACCGGTGACGCAGCCCATGAATTGCGCAGCCCGCTGACCGCCATCAAGACTCACCTGCAAGTGGCGCGCATGACCGAAGGCGCGGCACGGGATCAATCCCTGGCCCGGGCCGAAGAGGGCGCCGACCGTCTGCATCGCACCCTCGAACAACTGCTGTTGCTGGCGCGAGTCGAGGGCAGCCTGTCGTTTGACGATGGTGTGCAGTGCAGTGCCGAGCAGGTGGCGAAACTCGCCATACAGGATGCGGCCGGTGGTGATCGTCAGCGCATCAGGCTCCAGCTGCCGACCAGGGTCTCCCATGCCCCGGTGAAAATGCCCGCGGTGCTGTCGATTGCCGCACTGCGTAACCTCCTGGACAACGCCTTGCGCCATACACCCGACGAGGGGCCGGTGGAGCTGAGCCTTCAAACCAGCGGTAACCGCGTGCAGTTCGTGGTGCGGGACCATGGCCCTGGCATTGCCGATGACGACCTGCAACACCTGACCCAACGCTTCTGGCGCAACGGCCAGAGCAACGGGTGCGGCCTCGGCCTGGCGATTGTCCAGGCGATCGTCCAGCGCTGTGGTTGCACCCTGCATTTCGACAGCCGGCCGGATGGCTTGCGGGTGGAACTGACGATGCCGTTGCAGCCGACCTGAACACCCCTGCAGGAGCTGCCGAAGGCTGCTCCTGCATTGGGTTTGTGTTGCACATGAGATGTAACTTCTCGGTATTGGCCGCCCGGACCTTCCACGACTATCGTTGCTCAGACTCAACGGACTGAGGTCACAGCATCATGGAAGCTTCGCTACACACCTGCCAGGCAACCCCGGCGGACGCCGGCATCATTTGTCGCATCATAAAGCGCTCCATCCGGGTCGGTTGCGTGCCCGACCACCGCAACAACCTGCGAACCGTTGCCAACTGGACCCATAACAAGACCATCGAACACATTCTTCCCTGGTTCACCGACCGGCGGTTGTACCTGAACATCGCGCTCTTGCAGGACAAACCCGTGGGTGTCGCCATGGCCTCCAGCAACGGCAAGGTAGCGTTCTGTTACGTACTGCCGGAATGGTTTCGTCGCGGGATCGGGAAAGCGCTGGTGCGCGATCTCGAAGGTTGGTTGATCGGTCAGGGGCTGCGGCATTCACGACTCAACAGCACCCGCACCGGCGAGGCTTTTTACCGGCGCCTGGGTTATCGGGCCTACGCCCAGGCGTTCGCGGTAGCGGGTCTCTATGCCATCCCCATGCACAAAGCGTTGGCTGTGGTCTAAATCCTCGGGCTCCCGGTGCGTTTCCAGAACAGGAAAACCTTATTGAGGGGTCGAGAGATGTCCGTCGCTACCAGGCTTGTGCAAGACCAGTCGGCCCGGTTTACTCCGGTGCCGGCCGACACGCTTTATCAGTTCAACGAATCGCCGTTGCTGGCGCGTCAAAGCCAGCAGGAGTCCAACGCCCGCAGCTATCCGCGCCGTATTCCCCTGGCACTCAAGCGCGCCAAGGGCCTGTATGTCGAAGATGTTGAGGGTCGCACGTTCATCGATTGCCTGGCCGGCGCCGGGACGCTGGCCCTGGGGCACAACCACCCGGTGGTGATCGAAGCGATCCAGCGCGTGCTGGCCGACGAACTGCCGCTGCACACCCTGGACCTGACCACGCCGGTTAAGGATCAATTCGTCCAGGACCTGTTCGGTTTGTTACCGAAAGCCTTGGTTGCACAAGCGAAGATCCAGTTTTGCGGTCCCACCGGCACCGATGCGGTGGAAGCCGCGCTGAAGTTGGTGCGTACGGCCACCGGCCGCAGTACCGTGCTGTCATTCCAGGGCGGTTACCACGGCATGAGCCAGGGCGCGTTGAGCCTGATGGGCAGCCTCGGGCCGAAAATGCCCCTGGGTGCGTTGCTTAGTAGCGGCGTGCAGTTCATGCCGTACCCTTACGATTACCGTTGCCCGTTTGGCCTGGGTGGTGCTCAGGGGGTGAAGGCTAACCTCCACTATCTGGAAAACCTGTTGAACGATCCTGAGGGCGGCGTGCAGTTGCCAGCAGCCGTGATCGTCGAGGTGGTGCAGGGGGAGGGTGGGGTCATCCCGGCCGATCTCGACTGGTTGCGCGGCTTGCGCCGGATTACCGAAAAAGCCGGCGTGGCGTTGATCGTCGACGAGATTCAGAGCGGCTTTGCCCGTACCGGCAAGATGTTCGCTTTCGAGCACGCCGGGATCATTCCGGACGTGGTAGTCATGTCCAAGGCAATCGGCGGCAGCTTGCCATTAGCCGTGGTGGTCTATCGCGACTGGCTCGACACCTGGCTGCCGGGCGCGCATGCCGGGACTTTCCGCGGCAATCAGATGGCGATGGCCGCCGGTTCCGCCGTGATGCGTTACCTGGTCGAACACAAGGTTTGCGAACATGCCGCCGCCATGGGCAAACGCCTGAACGAGCACCTGCGCATCCTTCAGCGTGACTTCCCGCAGCTGGGTGATATTCGAGGTCGAGGCCTGATGCTCGGTGTGGAGCTGGTCGATCCGACCGGAGTGACGGATGCCCTGGGTCATCCTCCGGCGTTTGCGCGACTGGCGCCGTTGGTGCAGCGTGAATGCCTCAAGCGCGGCTTGATCCTTGAACTGGGCGGCCGCCTGGGTGCCGTGGTTCGCTTTCTGCCACCGCTGGTGATCACCGCCTCGGAAATTGATCGAGTGGCCGAGATTTTCGGCAGGGCATTGGCCGCTGCCACCGCCAGTCTCTAAATTTCCAGAGCCCTGGAACGTTCCTTCCATATAGCGGCTGCACACAGCGTACAGCCGACCCTGCAGCGATGGAGAGACAGCATGACGTCAGTATTCGACCGCGAGGACATCCTCTTTCAGGTCGTGGTCAACCATGAAGAGCAATACTCGATCTGGCCCGACTACAAAGCCGTGCCCGAGGGCTGGCGTACCGTGGGCAAAAGCGGGCTGAAAAAAGAATGCCTGGCCTATATTGAAGAGACTTGGACCGATATGCGTCCGCTGAGTCTGCGCCAGAAGATGGATGAGCAGGTGGCTGTGGCGCACTGAGTCAACGCCTGCAAACAAAAAGCCCGCTGAGCCGGTCTGGTCAGCGGGCTTTTTCATTCTGTAGGAGCGAGCGATGAGGCCCCGAGAACCAGACACTGCGGTGTAGCTGTCACACCGCGTTATCGTTCTCCGCCTGTAGGCGCGAGGCTTGCCCGCGAACCAGGCGCTGCGGCGTAGCTGTCACACCGCGTTATCGTTCTCCGCCTGTAGGCGCGAGGCTTGCCCGCGAACCAGACACTGCGGTGTAGCTGTCACACCGCGTTATCGTTCTCCGCCTGTAGGAGCGAGGCTTGCCCGCGAACCAGACACTGCGGATTATCTGTCATACCGCGTTATCGTTCTTCACCGGCAAGCCTGGCTCCTCCGGGAAGAACGATAAAGCGGTGTATCTGGTGCTATGCACCGCTCAACCCCTTGATCAGCAGATCCACATTTCCTTCCAGTTCCGCCACCGGATCAGCGGCGTCGACACTCAACACTACCAACCGACTCCCGGCCTCCGTAATCGCCGCTTTCACCGCGTCTGAGGGCTGCCGATGATGCAACACCACCGCCACATCATTGTCCTTGAGCATCGCCTCCAATACCTTCAGCGCCTCTGGCGTCCATTCGGCATCCGGCCGTGCATCGAGCCCAACCGACTCCAGATTGAGCCCGCCGATCAGGTAGCCAAGGTGATCGCTGAGGCTCATCACGCTGAGGTTGTCCGTGGCAGCAAGGCGCGCTTCGCTGTCGGCGCTGAGTTTGAGCAACCGCTGTTTCAGCGTCGCCAGGTTCGCCTCGATCGCAGGTTTGGCCTTGGGGGCCAGGCGCACCAGGTCCGCCGCCATCACGTCGGCCATGCGTCCCATGTTGTTGCTGGCCAGCCACGGCTGACTGTTCAAGCCATCGACCTTGCTGCCCGGCTGCACGGCAATGCCGGGCAGGGCGCCATCCACTGGACGCGCGGCGTCGACTTCGATGATGCGGATGTTGCTGCGCCGGGAAATCGGGTACAGCGGATCGTCCGGCCACAGCGAGCGCAAGCCGATCACCGCATCGGCGCCGGTCGCCAACTTGGCCAGCGCCGGAGCGCCACGTCCGGTGAAGTAGGCGGTCTGGCGGCTGCCAGGCAGGTTGGCTGGCGCCGCGCGCTCAAGGCTGACATCGGTGCCTCTGAGCAGCACTTCGCCCAGGCCGTAGGTGATCGGCAATGAAGCCAGCACCCGCAAAGGTTTGCTGCTGTCAGCGCCGATGGCGGTTGTGGCCAGCCCGCACAGGGCGAGCGCCAGGGTCAGTTGTCGCAGAGAAAATGACATTTATCCAAGGTTCCCTTTGAGGCTGGGGACGACGCCGCGCGCGATGGCGGCCAGGGCAAAGGCGATACCGGCCACCAGGATGATCGCGGCACCGGACGGGATCGGCAGGTCAAAGACAATCGGCGCGAGAATCCCGCACAGCGTGCTCACTGTGGCGATCAGCACCGAGCACCAGAAGAAGCCCTTCAGTGACTGGCTGAGCAGGCGCGCCGCCGCGGCCGGTATCACCAGTAACGCACCAACGAGGATGGCGCCGATGACTTTCACGGCGGCGACAGTGATCAGCGTTACCAGAATTACGAACAGATAATCCAGGGACTTCACCGCCACCCCGCGCACTGCCGCCAATTGCGGGTTGAAGCTGGCGAGCATGATGCGGTTGTACAGTGGCAAGGCCAGGGCCATGACCAGCGAACCGACGATGGCCAGCACCAGCAGGTCATTGCCGTTGACCGTCAGCACCGATCCGAACAGTACGTTCTCGAGGATGTGCACGTTGATTTTGCCCGCCAGGATCAGCAGCAGACTGGCACCCAACGCCAACGACACGGACAGAAACACACCGATCAACGTATCCGGCGCCAGGCCCGTGCGGTTGCGCAGGTAGTTGAGCAAGATGCCGAACAGCAGGCAGTAGCCGAACAAGCTGCCGTATGGCCCGGTGTAGGGTTCGCCCAGGAGGATGCCGATGGCCACGCCGGTCAGTGCCGCGTGGCCCACCGCTTCGGAGAAAAACGCGAAGCGCTTGACCACCACCAGGGTGCCCAGACCGCCCAGCACCGGGCCGATCAACAGGCCGGCGAGCAAGGCGTTGACGACAAATCCATAGGCCAGCGCCTCAGGCAGATAACCCGACGAGGCCCACCCCTGGACCATCAATCGAAAGGCTTCGTAACTCATCAGGCAGCGCTCCGTGGATGGGTCGAAAACAAGGAGAGCAGGCGATCGGGGGTCAGCGCTTGTCGTGGCGTGGCGTCGAACTGCACGCGGCGATTCAGCCCGGTGACGTGATCGGCCAGGCGTCCGACCGCTTCCAGGTCGTGCTCGATCCACAGCACGGTGATGCCCGCCGCACGCCAATCGTCCAGCAAGCGTTCGAACACGCGGATGCCGGCTTCATCAAGGGCCGACATCGGTTCGTCGAGCACCAGCAGTTGCGGCGCCGGAATCAGTCCTTGCGCCAACAACACCCGCTGACGCTCGCCTCCCGACAGCGCGCCCATGCGCCGCTTGCGCTTGTCCTGCATGCCGACCCGCTCCAGCGCGTCGCCAATCGCCTTCGCGTAGTGCTTGCTCAAGCCAAGGAACGCCGGGCGTCGCTGGCACATCGCGGCCATGAAATCGTCAACGGTCATTGGCAGGCCGCGATCGAATTCCAGCGCCTGGGGCACGTAGCCGATCGTTCCCGGCTCGCCTGGCCATTGCAGGCTCAAGCGGCCCTGGTGCGGCATCTGTCCGAGCAGGGTCTTGATCAACGAACTTTTACCGCCGCCGTTGGGGCCTACCAGCGCATGCACACTACCGGGCCTCACTTGAAACGTGACGTGGTCGAGGATGGTCGTGCGACCGAGGGTCAGGCTGATGTCGGCGAAATCCAGGGTCGGACCCGAAACCTGCAGGCGTGAGTCTGCTCGAGATTGCGCTGTGTCATTCAATGATGATATCGCCTGGCTGGACGCCTTCGCGAGCAGGCTCGCTCCCACAGGGGATTGTGCATCGCCCGGGATGGTTGCTTTTGATGTCATGCCCCGGACTCCTGAATCGCCCGCACCACGGTGTTGAGGTTGCCAGTCATTTCCTTTTCGTACTTGTCGGCGGTGTATTCGCCGTAGGAGATATGCGACAGCGGATACAGCTTCACCCCGGATTCGCGCTGGATGGTGTCGACATAGGTGGAGGGGAAATCCATCTCCGAAAAGATCACTTTCACGTACAGTTCACGCAGTTGGTCGATGGTCTTTTTCAGCTGGCTGGGGCTGGGTTCGATGCCGTGGGCCGGCTCGACCACCGCAGTCACTTCCAGGCCGAATTCGCGCAGCAGGTAATCGTAGGCGGCGTGAACCGTGGCCACGCGCAACTCGGCGTTCGGCGCCGCGGTCAATTTGGCCAGGGCGTCGGCGCGCATCTTGCGCAGGCGCTTGCCGTAGGCGCGGGCGTTCTCGGTGTAGGTCCTGGCGTTGGCCGGGTCGAGTTTTCCCAGTTCACGGGCGATATTGTTGACCTGGGCAATCGAGGCGCTGATCGACAGGAAGGTATGCGGGTTGACCACTTTGCCCGCGCCACGCGCGGCGACGCCGGTGGCAGCCAGCAACGGCACGTTTTCGTTGGCCTCGATCACCGGCACGTTCGGCGTTTCACTGGCAGCGATCATACGGTCGGCGAAGTCGTCATGGCCGACGCCGTTGAGCACGATCACGTCGAGCCCGCTGATACGCTTGATATCCTCGGCCCGTGGTTCGTAGGCATGGGGATTGAAGCCGGCGGGAATCAGCGGCACCACCTCGGCCTTGTCGCCGACAATGTTGGCCACATAGCTGTAATACGGGTGCAGGGTGATGCCGATGCGCAGGCGCTTGGCCTCATCGGCGCTGGCCAGGGGTGTCAACAGGCAGGCCAGCAGGCCGATCAGTGACAGGCGCAGGAAAGAACGTAGCGATGAAATAGGCATGGGAAAGCGGTCTTCTCTCGGATGAAGGCGAAGGTTCAGTGCCGGTGCTGGCGGGTCACGCCGGCATCGAATTGCGCGACGACCTGTTGCCAGCCGGCGCCTTCAAGCGTGGCATCGCTGAGGTCGACAGGGGCCTTGAGGTCGGCGGCGCGGTTGAGCCAGATGTCCGGGGCGTCGTCGTTCGCACTCAGGCGCATCAGGAACGAGCCCGCCATGTCGACGCTCTGGCTCTGCCCGAAGTACGCCCCGGCCTCGAGCAATTGCCAGGCATGGCCACCACGACTGACCGAGCTGGCGTCCCGGGCAAAGGGGGCAAATCCTTCATCGGCGAGGCTTTCAGGTGTCGGCAGGCTGTGTTGTTCCTGGCGCAGCAGGTGAATCTCATCCAGAGTCACGCGTAAATCGGCGTAGATGCCTTGTTCGGAAGCGCTCAGATCGCGGCGGGCATCCAGTTGATGACTGTTGACGCTGCTCACTTGCGGCGACTCGCCGCGCCAGGCGACTACTGAACCTGCCACCGCCAGGATCATCAGGCACAACAGCAATACATAGAGGGTTTCATGGCCGGCGCCGGCCGGGCGGACGATGTGCGTGGTTGGCGTACTCATGGGCTTTCGATGTCCGCCTGGTCGATCTCGACTACGTGGCCGGGGCCTGCGTCGAACAGCACATAGAACTCGGCACCGGGCTTCTTGAAGGTCAAGGTCGAGTCGGCCCCGAGCTTGCCCGGCACCAAAATGGTTTCGTCGTAGCCGATCACGTCCAGGGTCACGCCAGGTGCACCGCTGCCGTCGGAAAAACCGCCGGTGCACTTGATCTGCTCGGCGTCGATGGCCTTGCACTCGCACATCGGGTTGTGCGCCAGGGCGCTGGCGCTGAAGCCGGCACTAAGTACCAGCAACGCGGCGCTCATAGGGCGGATGAGGTTGATCATGGTTTGCCTCCTTGGGTGGACAGCCAGGCGAGGGTGGCGGGGGAGGCCTGGCTCAGAGGAATGGATGCCTGATGCATGGAGCCGTCCCAGCCTTCCATGGTGATCCACAGTTCGGCGTCGGCCTTGGTTTTTGCCGGGACCGGCAGCATGGCGCCCATACGGTAGGGCGTGCCGAAGAAAATCACTCCGGCGGCGCGCAGGCTGCGGGGCTTGCCGATGCGCAGGTAAGTCGCCTTGACCTGCTCGCGACAGCTGTCGCATAGCGCGGCGTTGAAGCTCTTCATGTAGCCGGCCGGGCCATCGGGCCGTGGTGCTTCATTACGAAGTTCGGCCAGGCGCAGGCTCCAGGGGCCGACCTGGACTTCGCCGATTTCCCGCTCGCCCAGGCCCGTATCACCGCGAAACAGCGCGGCATCGGCGAAGTACTTGGGCATGAAACCCAGCGGCACCAGCAGCAGCAGAACGTTGATGTGGAAACGCCATTTGTGCCAGAAGCGGCTCAGCGTCGAACGGGTTGCGTGCGTGGGGACCTGGCTCATTGGCTGATCTCCGTGGTTCCAGCGCTGCTCGCCGTAGCAGCCTCGTCGCGTGGTCGTTTGTTGCTGCGCTTGAGGGCGTTGGCCGTGGCCAGGGCGGTGCGCTTGGTCCAGATCAGCAGGCCGCTGAGCACCATCATGCTCAACAGCAGGCCGAAGAAGCACCAGATCAGCTTGATCCAGATTCCGCCGAAATCACCGGTGTGCAGCGGACGCATGGATTCGGTCACGAACTCCAGGCTCGAGCGGTCCGACAGCAGGCGCGTGGCGGCGACTTCGCCAGTGTAGGGATTGATGTCGGCTGTCTGGAACATCAGAGGATACCAACTGCGCCCGCCCACCGACAGGTAGCTGTAGGCGTTGGCCGGCATACTCACAAAGCTCTCGTCGAGCCCCGGGATGCGCGCCTTGGCCTCGCGGATCGCCGCCTCCAGGCTGATCATCGGCGTGGGCGATCCATCGGTGGTGAGCGGCACGCTTTCACGCGGGACCACGGCCGCCACCGGCGCGGTGGAGATGGAAATCTGGTTATCGAACATGAACGCTTCGATCAGGAACCAGGTGCTGGTGACGGAAATAACCGCGATGAACCAGATCGACCAGATGCCGCTGAGGCGATGGAAATCTCCCCAGAAAATCCGTGCGCCTTGGCGAATGCGCAGGGTTGGCCGGAAAAAGCCTTTCCAGAAGCGCTTGTACACCACCAGGCCTGTCACCAGGGAGGCCAGCATCGGCAGGCTGAGGAACGACACCAAGTACCAGCCCCAACTGTAGCCGTTGGTGAACGGCACCAGCCACCAGCCGTGCAGGGCACGGGTGAAGGCCTGGAAGTTGAATTGCGGGGCGGGGCCCTGGATGGCGCCGGTGTATGGGTTGACGTACACCGTCAACTCACGCCCATCGGGGTAGTTGACGCGAACGTCCAGCGCGAAATGTGCTTCGTCGGGGCGGCTGATGCTGTCGACGATGATGTCGGGTTCGGCTTGCTTGATCGCGGCAACGATCTGGTCGTAATTGAGCCGTGGCGCGTCATCCGCCGGTTGGCTGGCACGCATTTGCGGATTGGCCAGCCAGACGATCTCCTGGCTGACCACCGCCAGCGTGCCGGTCACACAGACGATCAGCACGAAAAACCAGATCGGCAGTGCCAGCCAGCTGTGGACCAGGAACCAGATTTTTGAGCGGGATTTCTTCGACATGATTGAGGCGTCTTATATCGATGAAGGGCCTCTGCTACGGGCTTCGCAGCGATGAGGTCCATGGACGGTCCGGTCGTGGCTTTTGCCCACGCGACAGGACTGCATCTATATAGGACGGATGAGCACCCGAAATCCCGAAGGGTGATATGAAAGAAAATGTTTCGTGTTTCGTGTTTCGTGTTTCGTCGTAGGAGGTAGGCTTGCCCGCGAAGAACGATAATGCGGTCCGTCAGGTGCACCGCGGCGAACAGTTCGCCGGCAAGCCTGGCTCCTACAAGCTAACAGTGCGTCAGCCTTGCTGAAACATCTCTTTCGCCCGCTGCTCGATCTGCTCCTGGGTCAGATCCTCTTTACGTGTGGCCAGGAACCACAGGTGCCCGTAGGGATCCCTCAAGGTCCCGGAACGGTCGCCGTAAAATTGATCCTTGACCTCTGACACCACGATGCCGCCAGCCTCGATCGCCTGTTTGTAGGACTTGTCCACATCGGTCACGTACAGATGCAAGCCTACCGACGGCGAGTTGTCTGGATTGCTCAGCGGCCCTTGATCGCAGGGTGTGCCGAGCATGATCGGGCAGTCGCCGATGCGCAGTTCGGCGTGGCCGATGCCGCCATCGGGCATGGCCAGGCGCATGACCTCGATGGCGCCGAAGGCTTTTTTGTAGAACTCGATGGCTTCGGCGGCTTTTTGAATGCCCAGGTATGGGGTGATGCTGTGATAACCCTCTGGAATCGGTTTAACGCTCATGATGGTTCTCCCTTTTCTTGTGGATTGAAGATCGCTCTCCAGCCGAACAATTGTAGGAGTTGCCGCAGGCTGCGATCTTTTGTTTTGATCTTCAGCATGTTTCAAGTTTCCAAAAAGATTGTCCCGACGCGCTCCGAAGCTGAGGGTTCATCGACACTGTTCAGCCACCAACAGTGAAGCAGCAGATTGCCTGACTTCGTCACGAAGAAACCTTCAAAATACCCTGAACCCCCTTTGAACACGGACCCGCGCCATCAGGCACAGAAGCTGCAATGACCTTCGATAAACACTGTTACCGAGAGTCTTGCATGTCCCAATCTGCCGTTTATCCGATCAACCCGCCGGCCGCCCACCGGATCGCCGACGAAGCCGAAGCGCTGCGGGTAGCTGAACAGGTCGCCGCCATCCTGCTGGAGCAAGATGCGGAACGCGAGCGTTCACGCCAACGAAAAACTGACCGTCGGCGCCACCCCGGTGCCGCACGCGGAAATCCTCGAATTCGTCAAACCGACGCTGGCCAAGGAAGGCGTAGACTTGGACATCAAGGTGTTCACCGATTTCATCCAACCCAACCAGCAGCTGGCGCTGAAGAATCTCGACGCCAACTATTACCAGTATCGGCCGTTCCTCGATGACTACAACAAGACCCGTCACACCGACCTGGTGCCGGTGGTGGGCGTGCACATCGAGCCGTTCGGTGCTTACTCGACCAAAATCAAAAACATCGCCGAGCTCAAGGACGGCGCCACCGTTTCGATCCCCAACGACCCGGTCAATACCGGTCGTGCCTTGGTGCTCTTGCACGAAGCGGGTCTGATCAAACTCAAGGACCCCGGCAACACCCTGGCGACCCAGCGGGACATCGTTGAAAACCCCAAGCACTTGAAAATCCGTGAACTGGAAGGCGCACTGCTGGCGCGTTCGGTGAGTCAGGTCGACCTGGCGTTCGTCTTCGCCAACTACGCCCTGGAGGCCGGGATCGATACCAACAGTGCCTTGATCGTGGAGAAGGGCAAGAGCCTTTACATCGAGTTCCTGGTGGCACGGCCGGACAACATCAACGATCCGGGCCTGCGGAAACTGGCCAAGGCGTTGAACTCCGATGAGGTGCGCCAGTTCATCCTGACTCGTTACAAAGGCCAGATCGCGCCGGGGTTCTAATCTTCGTCGCCTGGCAGACCGCTTCGCGAGCAAGCCCGCTCCCACCTTTTGACCGAGTTCTTCAGGTGGAACCTAGTCGAATGTGGGAGCGGGCTTGCTCGCGAAGGGCTCAACTCATTCTTGGATCGATTCCCGATTCCAGCAGTTGCGCCCCTGGTCCCTGCTCCCCCAGCACATCCCCAAAATTACGCAACGGACAGGCCTCCATCGACAAACACCCACAGCCAATGCAGCCATTGAGTTTGTCGCGCAACAACGTCAACTGATTGATCCGCTCATCCAGATCCCGACCCCACTGCGCCGACATATCCTTCCAATCCGCCGCCGTCGGTGCACGGTTATCCGGCAGTGCCTTGAGTGCCTCGCCAATCTCCGCCAACGGAATGCCCAGCCGCTGGGCCACCTTGATCAACGCCACCCGCCGCAGCACTTCCCTTGGATAGCGTCGTTGGTTGCCCTGGTTGCGATTGCTCCTGATCAACCCCTTGGATTCATAAAAGTGCAGCGCCGTGACTGCGACGCCGCTACGGGCGGCCAATTGGCCGACGCTGAGTTCCTTATGCAGGTTTTCCAAGGTGATCATTTGAAAAATGCCTCTTGACCTTTACTTAACTGGAGGTTTTACCCTGCACACCTTCGGATCGCAAGATTCGCCTTGCACCTGAGTGGGGGATTATTCATGCACGCGCCAGCGAAACATCGCAGCTTCACCCAACTGATCGAATTCGAAATCGAACCGCAACAGCAATCGGCCCTGGTGTCAGCGCTGTCGCGGCAGACCGAGCGTCTGGCCCAGCACCACAGCGGCTTTCTGAGTGCCAGCATCCAGGCCAGCGAAGACGGGCGACGGGTGCTCAACTACCTGCAATGGCAAACCCGCGAGGCGGGGGAGGCGGCGTTTCAGGCGTTCGAAAGCGGGGAACAGGATTTCTGGCAACTGATTCGCGCTCATCAGGCGAAGACCGTGACCTTCGGCTCGTTCCAGGTGCTGCACAGCCTGGAACGCAGCCCCGACCACGGGTTGCACTGCACGCTGGTGGGTTAGATCGACAGTTGCACCAAGCGCTCACCCTGAATGTTTTCTGCGGGCCGGCGTTTGTTCACCGCCAGTTCACCCATCTTGATCAGGCGCGTGCGGGTCACATTGCGGCTCAGCCCCAGCAGGGCGGCGGTGTGCACCTGGTTGTAATGGCTGAAACGATAGGCGGCGCGCATCAAGGCATCTTCGACTTTCTCATGCAGCGCGCCGGCCTGTTGGTCGAAGAGTTTCTGGAAGGCCCGGTCGAGCAGGGCTTCGGCGCAGTCGTCGACCTGGCTGTGATAGTCGTCCTGACGCTCGATGCGCATGTTCGACAGGCGCAGGTCATCGCGTTCGATCACGCCGTTACGGCAAATCAACAGGGTGTGGTGAATCACGTTTTCCAGTTCGCGGATATTGCCCGGCCAACTGTAGCTGCGCAGTTTCAGTTCGGCCTCTTTGCTGATGGTGATGTCGCCGTAACCCAGGCGCTGACTATAGGCATTGATGAAGTGACGCGTCAGCGGCAGGATGTCGCCCGGGCGATCGCGCAGCGGGCTCAGTTCCAGGCTGACGACGTCGAGCCGGTAATACAGGTCTTCGCGAAAGTGCCCGGCGTTGATGGCTTTTTCCAGTTGCACGTTGGTGGCCGCGAGCACGCGCACATCAATGGGAATACTCTTGCGCGACCCCAGGCGTACCACTTCTCGCTCCTGCAGCACGCGCAACAACTTGACCTGGATCGCCATCGGCAAGTCGCCGATTTCATCGAGGAACAACGTGCCCCCGTTGGCTTCCTCGAACCAGCCGGCCTTGGCGCTCAGGGCACCGGTAAATGCACCTTTTTCATGACCGAACAATTCGGCTTCGACCAGGGATTCAGAGAACGCACCGCAGTTCACCGCTACGAATGGCCGGTTACGCCGGGCGCTGAGATTGTGGATATGACGCGCCACCAACTCTTTTCCGGTGCCGGTTTCACCAATGATCAGCACGCTGGCATCACTGGGTGCGACTTGTTGCAAATGCGCCAGCAAGGCCTGGGATTTCGGATCTTCGAAGACCTGCGCCGTGGCGCGTATCGACGTGGCCAGAGCGGGCGAGGGCGGTAAGGTCAGCAGTTGCATGGGGGCACGCTCCTTGATGGGCAAGCTATGAATAGAAAGTCGGAATCGGCAGGGCCTGGTTCAGCGCCCAGTCACCCAGTTCCTGGAGTTTGTAATCCACCGGGTCGTGCAGGGTTTGCGTGCGCAGGTTGCGCCAATGACGGTCCAGGCGCAGCGAGGCATGGGTCGAACGCGCGCCGGTCACCTCGAACAAGCGGCTGCACAACTCCAGGCCATTGCGCGTTGCCGCGACCTTGGCCGCGGCGATGGCGGTGGCGAGATATCCGCGCTCCTCGGCACTGAGGCTAGGACCTTTGGCCCAGGCCTTGTCGAGCAAGTCGGCGGCACGCTCCACCAGCAAACGTACGCCTTCGAGGGCCACCCAGAATTCACCGTAGTGACCGAGCACATAGGGGTCCTGGCTCACTTCCTTGGCAGTGGATTTATGCCATGGCCGGGTTTCGGTCAGTGTGTATTGCCGCGCCTCTTCGAAGGCGCCTTCGGCGATGCCGAGGAACAGGTGAGTAAACGTGAGCTGGGCGATCAGCGGGCGCAGGCAGGCGAACGGCGTACTCAACGGACCCGGATCGAGCAGCAGTTCCGACTCTTCGACCCGTACCCGTTCGAAGGTCGCGCTGCCACTGTCGGTTTGACGCTGACCGATGTTGTTCCAGTCGCTGTGCAGGGTAATGCCGCTACGGCCGCTGGGAATGGCGGCGATCAACAGCTTGCCACCGGCGTTTTCATCCACCGCAGAGGCGATCAGCATTTCTGAGTCGCTGGCGCCGGAGCAAAAACTTTTCTTGCCGGAAAACTCACGCCAGCCGCCGAGGTTTTTCACCACGGTGCGGGTGTCCAGAGGGTTGAGGGCATTGCCCCAGAACCAGTTCTTGCGCGCGGTTTGTTCAAACCACGGCTGCCATTGTTCGGGCCGGGCGAACAGGCGCACGGTGGCGAGCATCAGGTGATGGAATCCNNTGTCTGGGAAAGCTTAGCGCCAGCAGGCCGCTGTGGCGCAGCGCATCGCGCTCAGTCTTGGGCGTACCGCCACGCTCGTCGCGCTCGACGGCGGTCAAGGCAAACCCGGCGGCCAATTGGCGGGCGGTCTGCAACGGGGATATCAGGGCGCTTTGCGGTTTGGCAGTCACGCGGGGATCCTTTTCTTGTGGGTCCTGTAGGAGCTGCCGCAGGCTGCGATCTTTTGATCTTGATCTTTGAAATCAAA
>CXWK01095112.1_pt1 | contig 30677 bp, 48 predicted proteins | sample 590851 | NCBI WGS metagenome assembly CXWK01 (sample SAMEA3498364, study PRJEB10139) | wastewater metagenome | biome: wastewater treatment plant; material: activated sludge | place: Denmark | collected 2014-08-01
TATAACATTTCTTAGATATAATAGCCATATTTTATAATAAATCAATGCGTAATATGTAATTATTATAGTATTTTTATTTGACAGAACGATAACATTCTGATATACTATCCCCACAGTCGCAATAGAAGAACATATCAGCAAGCCACCTCGACCACCTGTAGAGACGAACGAGTAAGGCATAGACTTGAGGGATCTAAATCTCCCACAGAGTTCCGAAAAAAGAAGATATATATTTTTTTGCCTGTACAGTTAGCTCATTATGACTAATAAAATAGTCATAACGCAAACACAATAGATACTCACAGCCTCCACCAAGCACTCAGAATCGTAGACCTCTATATATAAAGTCTCTTTCTATTCGCTCGGTGGCAGGGTAGAGAGCACTCATCGTGCTTTGTACCTTGCCTCCAAGCAAGAAAAAAACACCTCGCGAAAGGTGTCTTTTATTTTTAATCCATATTTACCTATGAATTACTCCCTATTATACGAAACTTTCCAATATTGAAAGCAGTATGCCTGGATATTCGTCAAAAACGAGATTATTCCAGAGCTCAAAATGCGAGTCGCAAAACTAAAAAGGATGAATCAGAAAAACGAGGACGAGGCGAAAAGAATCGCTCTCATGCTTCGCAATAATCCTCTTCATGGTGCTACCACCTATACACCTCCTGGAAATTCATTTGACTGGAGAGAAGAAGAAGAGCGTGTCAGTTATGACCGATATATCGCTTGCGTAGAGCGTAATTTTTAATTTTCCTTTTATGACTACTCCAGAAGACAAGATATTCGATGAGTTTTTCCACCTATGCAATAGGCTCGAGCTCACGACCGACCAAATGAGAGAGGTATCTGATAGATTATCAGATGAGGCCTTCGCTCGCGATAGATATGCAAGAGGACAGCAAGAAGAATTGAATCAGGCTATCAGCCAACTCTTTCCTATTCTCACAGAAATTTTTGATCCTTATCTCCACCCTACAAAATAATTTATGAAAACTCCAAAACTCACATATGAGCAACGCAAAGAGCGTCGTCTCCAAGAAATACTACATACTGACGGATTTCATGGCACTCGTGCCCTCTGTCCTGCCCTCAGAACGCCTATATATGTCTCCAATTCGTGAAGTCTATGCTAGTATTTTTCGCACACGCAGTGCGGTCATCATAACCTCTCCACATACTATGAAATAATCATGCCATCCACATCATCCGCAAAACACAAACACACAGCACAATTTATTTACCACTTTTTTACTATGGAAAACACTCCTATCGCCTTCCCGGACAACTACACACCACCAGTCGCATCTAGCAACTATCTCAAATTCACTGAAAATGGAAAGTACTATTTTCGTATTCTCTCAGCTCCTCTCATATGATTCGAGTACTGGCAGAAAAAGCCTACTGACGAAAAAGACACACCAGTCAGAACAAAAGAAAAGGTCAAAGACTCAGAGCTCCTATTTCCGGCAGTCAATAAATTCGGAGAAAAATCGTACTCTCGAGAATTTTATGCTTTCAAAGTTTTTCACTATGACGATAACAAACGAAAGACATGAAATATCAAAGTACTCAGCAGTACGACGGCATCTATCAAACAGCAAATACGCAATTTCATGATGTCTCCAGACCTACCTCCTGCCGATCACTATGACATGATTATAGAGCGAAGCGGAGAGGGCAAGGCCACAAAGTACATCCTCTCTCGTTGCGACTCTTCTGATAAAAATGATGACCTCGTAAAAGCAGAGACGAGCACGCCAGTAAATCTCGAGGCCATCCTATACAATAAAGATCCTTTTGATGTCACTGACGGAGTCTTCGAATAGTCACTATACCCCCTCTGAAATATGAGGGGATATGCTCTCGTAGTTTTGACCACTATTGGCAAAATACCCACCATTGAGGGGAGACGCGAGTTCGACTCTCGCCGAGAGCACCATTTATTTTCATTATTTTTTTATGAGTCACTCAAGAAAAAAAACTATCTGCGAAGTACACAATCAAATCAGCAAGATTGCTTGTCAGAAATTTTACTCCTCAAGAAGCAAGCCAGAAACAGCAGAAGAGTGGGAAGATGTCTGCAATGATATGCAATGATATTTTGATGATATCGATTCTCTAATTTGAGAAGCACTAGAAATGTGACAACAGATGGAGAATTGACTCAGAAATAGAAAAGAATTTATGGAGTCAAAATGACTCGAAGACGAATATCAATCATAATATATCCTTATGCAATTCAAAGAGCTCCTCAATATCGAGGCACAAGTGAAGCGAGTCAATAAATATTGACCGCAAGAGATATCCGTGTGATTCATCACACATCCAGATGACTATACGCTCGAAATTGAGCGTATTTTTTTTGAATCGAAGTCAAATGGCAAAACATACCGACTCGTTCTACTGGAAGAGGTCGAGGATGAGCCGATAGAAGTCTCAGAAGAGAATCTACCGACAGTGTCAGAAAAACACGAGAGAGACGCTATGGCCGTGAAAAGACAGTCGCTCGCCCTGGCAATAAAAAAACATTGTCAACTTCTGAATATTTCAGAGGAGTCTGTCCTGGAAGAATTGTATCGCAAGTACAAAATCACTTCACGATCGCAACTGACAGCAGAGCAACTCAACGAGGAGATTCACTTTTTCACTTTCCAATAATATGCGTAGAAAAATATTGCCACCGATAGTCTCTCCACCTGCGAGAGATTTTTTTATCGCAGAAGACATATCAAAACTCATCACACTTATTTCATTTATAAAAAACGAAGGATTATGGACACAAAAAACAAGATAAATATTCACTCTTTTTTCAAATCGAGAGACAAAGAATATAGAGGCTATCGTTCAGAGATTTGCCGGCACATCAAAAGGACTCCCTCATGGATTACTCAGAGCCTCAGCAGAGCGAAGACATGATCGTGAATCACTTTGCCAGTAATGAAAGACATATGCCGGGCGATATCGGTCGAAGAGGGGAGAGAATATAGCTATAGAGACTTTGACTGGACAACTAAAAAATAATAAATTTTATGAAAGAAACATTTTATTTCTCCCACGATTATCACGCCAGAGAGGATATGAAAATCATCCGACTACTCCAAAATGAGAAGTGGCAGTGATATTGAATCTTTTGGGCGATAGTCGAAATGCTCTATGAAAACAACTGATATATAGAGAAGGACTACGAAAGCATTGCATTTGCATTGCGAACGGATTGCGAAATTATCCAGAGGATCATCGAAGACTACTGATTATTCATTTTAGCATGAAAAATGTTCACATCAAAAAGTGTCGAGCATAGATTGCGACAGAGAAAAGGAAAAAGTGAGCTTGCCCGACAGAGTGCGAAAAAGCGATGGGATAGGGAAAAAGTAGACAATGCGAACGCAATGCGAACGCAATGCGAACGCAATGCTATAAAGGAAAGTAAAGGAAAGGAAAGGAAAGATATTGAATCATATACTACAAGTATAGAGAACGCACCAGAAAAAAAACTGACTCCAAATGACATTGCTCAGAAATTTTTTGCTACCGATCCCGAGAAAATACTTTCCTCTCTATCAGTCGAGCCTGCGAATCGAGAAGTAGTCCTCCGCGAAATAATCAAATTCATATCGTACTGGACAGAGCCAAACAAATCAGGCACTCGGCAACTCTGGCAAACAAAGCCGACTTTCGAGGTATCTCGGAGATTGCGTACATGGTTCGACAGAGCATGAAATAAATCTGTCACTTTTACCTCTTATCAAAAATCTCATGCCAATTTTGACTAGCTGACAATATTATTTTGTCGATATCAAAGCCGACAAAGAGAAAATTATTCGTCATGTCCTCGACGAGTCTCAATGGCTAAAATTCAAAGACGATATAGCCACATGAAAGCCCTTCGTCCGGATATGAGCGACTCATGTGCACAATTTCAAGCTCGATGAGTTTTGAGAACTCCCTATGGATGCTGACGCGATGGCAAAGTATAGAGTCCTCGAAAATCCCATCCGCGAGTCAGTCGATAGGCGTATAAAGCACTGATATAGAGTCAAAACTCTCGACGACCTGCGATTCTCCGTCGCTCTCTACTACGAAAATACTCCATAGACCACATCCCGGTCGCCCTTATTTCTTCCACCTCGCCAAAATCGAGGTTATTTTTTACCCTTTTTTTTATGACTACTCTGACAGCTCCAGTCACAATATGAGATCGCATGACACGAACGCAAAAAGTCTTCGTGATACTTCGCGATCATCCAGAAGTCCGCGACTCGTATGACCTCATCATCTCGCAATACTATCGCGAGAATCCTCTCGATTGGGTATCTCGTGCGACTATTGAACGCGATATCCGGTGCGTCCAGTACGACATGGGGATATATCCACCATCTGAGCGTATTCGGAGAAATCGCAAAGACAAACAATCTGAGATTATAGCCGAAGCGAAAACAAAAAAGAGGAGTCTCCTCGCTCGTGCATGGGATTTTATAACAAAAAAATAAATATGCCTATCTGTCCAAAATGCCACTTTCGTGATTGTGTCACGACTGAAAAAACACATCAATGCAAAAATTGCTTTTTTGTCTGGAAGAGGGAAGAGGCTGACAACCGAATCCCGACAATCGACGACTTTATGAAAATATTTTGAAAGAAAAAATAATATGCACACCATCTCCGAATCAAACATCGAAGAGGCCATCTGCCTTTTCCTCGAATCGCAAGGCATATCCATCGAAAAGGTATCGAGTGAAGGATTCTGGAACGAAAAACGCTGAATATACCAAAAGCGTCGCTCGAAATACTCCAAATCGTGAACTTCTGACCTACACGGCACGATTGCACCATCTGGAAGGGGATTGTATATCGAGGTCAAGAAAAAGTCAGAAATGAAGTTTTTTGATAGGCCTACGCACGAACTGGAGAAGTCACTTATCGTCGCAACCTATGACAAATGACTCTCGAAATCATCCATAAAGCGATATGCACACGCCGTCGAGCAGGCCAGATACATCGAAGACAAGCTCAAGCACTGAGCCGTCGCCTTCTACGCCTCGTCTATAGATGAGGTCAAATGGAAGCTCAAAAATTTCTGAATCGAAGTCACTTAATTTTCACTATGAATCATCCTACACCTACAAAACCTGCGACACTTTTCGATATTTCCCACGCGAGAAATGCACATCGAAGAGTCATAGACCTGCGAGAGATATCACAGCCATCACAGCAAGCAAATATCGCACAAATCGGCACTCGGATAATCCCAGTGCTTTTTTGAATAGTCGTCCTTATTGCCATTATTTTTTCATTATTCTAAAATGCCAAAATACATCATATCAATAGCACTATTCACATCGTTGATCCTTTTCTCCATCAGGAGAATACCTGAAAGTATAGATCCATTTATTTTCGCTTGCTCTGCGGTGGCAATTCTCATCGCCGTTATTCTCTGGAGCGATAAGGCGAAAGCCATCTCGCAAATCAGAAAATAATCGTTTAATAATAATTTTTTCTCATGCTACAGCCAACAGTCGCCGTCTCTACGGCGATTCTTTTGAGTATTTCTATTCTATCTCCACAACTACCACAAAATGAAAATCCTGAAAATAATATATCACAGCTCACTATTTCTGATGCTCGCAGGGATGTCTCTCTCGATAATCCTACAAGCGAAGACAATACAAAATCAAGCGACGAGACTGAATCTCCTCGAGGCGAGACAGGAAAGACTCCGAGTGCACCAGAATCAAAACATACGGACAGTGTGACAAGCCCTGGAATATCTCTCTGACTGAAAATGGAGAGTGACAATTCACGAAAAATCCTACAGAATTTCCGTCTCCCAACCTGCCGAATAACTCAGAGCGAGGACTCGCACAATACGAAAGAGGGCTGACACTCATTTGCTCTCGATATGGCGTGCATCCAGGGCGTGTCCTACGATGTCCGTGCTCCCGATTTCAAACTCCGCTATGATATCGTCTATAAATGAGTCGATAGTCGTCTTTGAGATTATATCGTGCTCAGGAATTGAGACGAGCGATGGATATTCTGACATACACAATCCGAGAGGAGAGTGTGAGAATCTGTCACTCCTGGAGATGTCATCGGCCAGAGTAATGACTCCGGACACTCACAAGGCATCCACACTCACGCAGAATATTGGAAGGGAAGCAAAAACATGACTTTTGACGGCAAGCGTACAAATGAATTTTCGCAAAAGCTCTGTATTCAAAGAGAGTGGCAATTCTGCCAGGCGAAGAAAGTCGAGGCGAAGACTCCTACGAAGAGCACAACTCCCACAAAGAAAAGCAAAGTCACTTGCCGAGCTGATAAGGCACAGGACATGGTACAGTACGCGTATGACCTCGGCGGTATCGACTTTGTCGGCACTATATCAGCCGAGAGTAAATTTGATCCTCACGCCGTGTGAGATTCGGGCAAGTCCTACGGATATTGTCAGATTCATCGCGACTGGAATCCAGAGACTCAAAATGAGTATCGTGCACTCACGACGAACAAAGAGCGTATGGATTTTTGCCACAAGATATATCAGTGATATATCGAAAAGGGAAATATCGCAAATCGCCTCTATGGGTATCGTGTGAGGTACACGAAGTGACTCCCGAAGCTCAATATCAAGTGTCAGTAATTTCTATTTTTTTGCCTTCCCGATTATGAATCCCAAGAGAAAAAGCATACCGTCAGTGCCACAGGCACAGATACTCCCAAATGTTGTAAATATCCACAGAGAAATCAAAGATTATCGAAAGGAGTTATGGATGTGAGTCGCAATTTGAGTCGCAAGTGCCAGTAATTCCACAAGAATGTGCGTGATGACAGAGTGGGCTGATAAAGCCTTGCATGACTTCGATATTCGCTTTTGACGCTAAAAATCCCTCTATGCCTACAAAACACAACTATTTCTGTATGTCTTGCGACGAAATTCGTGCAATGCGTAAAAAGTGAAAGCGAGCGACTGTCCATGTATGGATAATGCAGAGGATAGTCTACTGGCTCTCTGTAATTATGCTCGTGATATTGGCTCTTCTTGCCTGGCTCTATGTCCTCGCTTTTGCGGATAATCCAAAAGCTGAGAACAAAAAGACCTCCCAGGAGATGGTCGACGAGATGAGGGCACGGCAGGAGATTTTTTCACTTCTAAAATAACTCTATGAATGTACTCGAATTGTTCGCCGGTAGCCGATCCATCGGCAAGGCAGGGGGGGGGGCTTTGATATTCCATATTTTCCACCGACATACATCCTTTCGAAAAAATTGACTATGTAGCTGATATCCTCGAATTTGACTATGAAAAAGTGCCTTTTGTGCCAGATATTTTATGGGCATCTCCTCCATGTACCGGATTTTCAGTCGCAGTCATAGGGAGAAACTGGACGAAAGGATCGCTCGAGCCGAAAACTGAGACAGCTAGGATATGACTCGTACTCCTCAAGAAAACAATCGAGATGATCGATCACTATCTCAAAATCAATCCGAATTTGATATGGTACATCGAAAATCCTCGAGGCATGATGCGAAAAATGCCGTGTATGGAGAATTTTCTCCGTCACACTGTCACATATTGCCAATATGGCGATGTACGGATGAAGCCGACGGATATCTGGACAAACAATACACGATGGAAGCCGAAAACAGCTTGCAAAAATTGAGACACTTGCCATGTCTCAGCTCCGAGAGGATCGAGCACAGGCACTCAGTGACTCAAATGAGCATACGAACGCTCAAAAATACCCGAAGCACTTTGCATCGAGGTACTAAAATCAATTTCTTAATTTTCCCATTATGACAAACATCCCCACCCTCGACGCTCGCATCTCCTCAAAGGTGCGACCTGCCGAGCTCATCATAGCTTGTGCCATCGTCCTGCCAGATAATCGCCTCATCGTCTCCACGAGATGATTCGAGGAGTGCAATATGCTCGCTGATAGATTCGCTCCTGGCGTAGACTGGACGAAAGCTCAAGAGTGATACCTGACAAGCTCAGGAATATTCGTCGATAAGGACAGAGCAAACAAAATCGCGTACCTTGCGAGACAGGTGCAAATATACAAGCTCAAACTCGAAGTGACTGACTTATTTTTGTAATTTCAAAAAAATATTATGTCCGCAAACAACCAAACACTGATTGTAGAGCATGAAAATAAATTTTATGTTTTTAGAAATATCATGGCAGAGTCATGGAGCGAAAAGAACGAACTAGAAAAGAGTAAATGAGAAGTATTTGATTCTCATACTCTCGCTTGCGAAAAAGCAATGGAATACGAAGAAATAGACGATACAGAGTACGGTATTTTCTTTGATGAACTAGCAAAAGATGATGGTGTAATAACTCTTATATAAATATTTTCTATGAAACTCTACGAAATACCAAAATGAAGCACTATCAAAACTGAAAAAGGCATAATCACTTTCCATCATCTCGATGGGATGTACTCATATTGCACAGTAGACTGGAGCGAAGGAATTTTGCATCTCTCCGCATCGCAGGAACTAGAAAAGCAAGGAGAGCACTATATTCTCAAATAGGCCAATGCACCACGAAAATATCAACATAAAAATTGATATTTTTTTTGAGTTTTTCAACTCGTATATTTAATTTCTACCAATGCGAAATGTCACAAAGCGATATACCATCGCTATAGAGACAAAGAAGGCTCTCGATCCTACCACCTGGACGAAGAGCTTTCCATTTATCAACGACGCACTCGAGAAAAACGGCGAAAAGCCCTTTTCTTCCGTGACTGTCATGTCGACGAAAATCAATCAAGTCATCCGGGATAATCCGGATATACGATTCGATACTTTCACACAGGAGCTCGAGACGAAGAATTTTCCAGATGACTGGCGACATGGATGGATAAAAAGCAAAGGTGCGTCCATCTTTATCAAAAAAGGTGCGGTCAACTATCACATTTTCCGTGAAGAGCTCCTCAAAGATATCAAAGACCACGCACCAGACTATCGACCTCTCCAGAGGAAAGTATGCGACGATCCTCACTTGCTCGTCGTCGAGGCCTCAGACATACATCTCTGAAAACTTGCCGTCGAGAGTGAGACTGGCGAATCCTACAATATGGAGATTGCGTACAATAAAATCATAGCAGGCATAGAGTGAATACTCCACAAGTCACGAGGGTATTCGATAGATAAAATTCTCCTGCCAATAGGCAACGATATTCTCCACACTGATTCGCCTTTTCGGAAGACGACAGCGTGAACGCCACAAGATACAGACGGCCAGTGGCATGAGGCATTTATCAAAGCTCGCAAGCTCTATGTGCAGGTCATCGAGATGCTCCTACCGATTGCCGATGTGCATTGTGTATACAATCCATCGAATCACGACTATCAGAGCTGATTCATGCTCGCAGATAGCGTTGCGTCATGGTATTCAAAATCCAAAAATATTGTTTTCGATACCAGTATTCGCCATCGGAAATATTTTGACTACGGCAAAAATCTCATAGCGACCTCACACGGCGACGGAGCAAAGGAAAAGGATGTCGGGATGCTCATGGCACACGAAGCTCCTGACCTATGGGCGAGATGTCCTCACAGATACATATATTTGCATCACATACACCACAAAAAGTCTTTCGAGGGCATATGATACCAGGTCGAATATATGAGGAGTCCGAGTGGTACTGACGGATGGCATGATCGAAATGGATATGTCGGAAGCAAACAAGCGATAGAGGCCTTTTTGCACCACGCCGAAGATGGCCGTGTGTGCTCTATTATTCAAAAAGTATAAATTATGAAACTACTCGAACTCCACGAAGCATACAAAAAAGTAATGCTCAGCGAAAACAAACAAGATACAGCATTGCAAACATTTTCCGAGGCGTTCTCTCCTGATACTTTCGCGATGACTCAGTCGAATTGACCTCTATGGGGATTTTTCGAGATGCTCAAAGTGTATGACAAAGAGCTATATGATGATTATTCATATTACACATGGGAAGCACCGATGATGGAAGAAGCTATCGTCACACGATGAGACAAAAAATGGAATTTCAGGAACGAGGCAGAATTTCTCGCATATATACAAGAATCTTATCAAATTATATAACAATCTTATGAAAAAATCCCTATTCTCTGAGGAAATTTATCTCAAGCCACACGCGAAAGTAGTGACACCGAATCTCGTAGACTACAAAAACGAAATTATATGGTACACAGATGAAAATTGAAAAACAGTATTCGTCGATTTTTCAGAGGTATTGTATCGCAAAATCCCGAACGACTGACGGCCTATCGAATCGGAAGCACCTGACGAGGATATCCCACAGGTAGAAATTGCAATAGCGAATACGACACACACTGACATCATCAAACAGCCGGCACACTACACGAAGGCAGTACAGCCCATCGATTACATCATGCCGAACAAGCTCGATTTTTGCGAGGGTAATGTCATCAAATATGTCACACGATGGAGAGACAAAGACTGAATACAAGATTTGAAAAAGGCGAGACAATATATCGACTTTCTCATCGAGTACGAAGAGACAGGGAAGCCGGTATAATCTCACACTCATTTTTTTAGAGTCCTCACTAGAGGGCTTTTTTATTGCTCAAATTCTATATATGCCCGACTATCGTGACAAACACGCAAGAGAGGTCGTCTTCTCTTCGAGAGAGCGTGCCTCTATGGCAAGGAAAATCACAGCGAGTATTCTCGTGAACTATTCACGCAAGGATATCCTCAAGATGTATTTTCTCCTGGAGAACTGACACGACATCACTTTCACTCGATCGCCGGTACGCCTGGAGTGACTGGATAGAGACTTGCCAGAAGGATTGCAGAAAATAATCGGCGAGAAATACCCTCAGAAAGCCAAGAGCGAGGACGAGGAGAGTGCGTAGGCTCTAAAAATAGCACTTATGATGTACCCTATGGACATGACAGCAGGACGACCAACGACATACACTCAAGAGCTTGCGGACAGTATTTGCGAGCGTTTGGCACAAGGAGAATCTCTGAGGACAGTGTGCAAGGACGACGAGATGCCGTGCGTCGCAAGTGTCTTTAATTGGATGCGTACTCATCCTGAATTTTTAGAGCAATACACGCGTGCGAAGCAAGAAAGTGCCGACGCTATGGCTGAGGAGCTCCTCGACATTTCTGACAATGGAGTGAACGACTGGATGGAAAAGCACTATTGAGAGGAGACTGTATGGGTGACGAACTGAGAGGCACTCCAACGCTCGCGACTCCGTGTCGATACTCGAAAATGGCTGATGTCAAAAATGAAGCCGAAGAAGTACGGCGACAAGCTCGAACTCTCCGGCGATAACGACGCACCTCTAAAAATTATCATCAAATTACCATGACAGAAAAACGAGACACCAGAGCTCTAGTAGTCGACTTCTCTGACGAGTCTCTCTATAACTCCGTCTATATACCCATATTGCACGACTCGCGTCGCTATGTGCACCTCATGGGCGGTGGCGGTAGCTGAAAAAGCGTATTCGAGGCACAGAAAGAGGTCATCGAGTCTTTCAAGCCTGGCAATCGTTGCCTATGTGTGAGGAAAGTCAAAGACACGCATCGTGACTCGTGCTATGCTCAGATAGTCGAAGTCATCAATTTATGGGGACTCGAGTCGCAATTCGATTTGACGACATCGCCTCTCTATATAAAAAACAAGCTGACCGGCTCTGATTTTATCTTTCGAGGCCTCGATGATCCGGAGAAAATCAAATCCGTCGTGTGAGTCACTCGCGTATGGTGCGAAGAGGCGACAGAGCTGACAAAAGCTGATTTCAATCAGATAGACCTGCGTCTGCGATGACATAAAAACTTGCAAATCACTCTCACATATAATCCAGTCGACAAAGACCACTGGCTGAATACTGATTTTTGGACGCCTGGAGAAAATGCAGACACGAGGCTTTTGCATACGACATACAAAGACAACCGATGGGCATGACCTCAGTATGAGAAAGTCATGGAGCGTCTCAGAGAACAAGATCCGAATATGTATGCGATATATGCACTCTGAATATGGGGAAATAAGGTCGAAGGACTCGTATTTGAATTTGAAATCATACCAGAAGTGCCCGAGTGAGCGAAGAAACTATGACACGGCCAGGACTTTTGATATACGCACGATCCTTCTGCCTGCGGTACAGTGTACGAATGGAACGACGCACTCGTGCTCGACGAGCTTTTCTACCTCACAGGCCTCACAAATCCAGACATTGTCACACAGTACAAGCTCCAGGGCGTACTCCTGAGCGACCTCATAGTCGCAGATTCCTCGGAGCCGAAGAGTATCGAGGAGATATATCGTGCAGGCTATGACATACACGGCGTGAAAAAATGACCAGACTCAATAAATTTTGGTATACAGATCATGCGACAGAGGAAAATCTATGTGACACAGCGATCAGTGAATCTCATCAAAGAGCTCCGCAATTATTGTTGGGCAAAGGACAGGACAGGCAAAGTACTGAATAAGCCAATAGACGCGTTCAATCATATCATCGACGCTATTCGATATTTATTGATGCACATCTATTGAGAGCAAGAATCATCTCCAAATATCCTTTTTTTATAACACTATGAATAAGCCACCTTTTGACAAATCCTTTCTCGACGCTCTGAATCTCAAAGAGCAAGCGTGTGTCACTTTCCTCTATTGTCGCAAATTCACACACAAAGAGATTGCGAAGCGATTGTACTTTGACACATATAGAGGCTATCAGAAGCTCCTCGCACGCCTACGCAAGAAAATAAAAGCGTACCAAACAGAGAGGATGTCCGCAGGACTATAAAAGTCAGAAAAGCACTACCATAATATAGATTATACAATATACTGATGACAGAATATTTCCTATTCTCATCACTATATGACAAAATTTATCGGTAGAAAAATTGAGCTCGGACTCTGAAAGGAGACTACTCGAGGCACAGCAGTCGCACCAACTATATGGATTCCAAAAGCGAGTGTCGATTTTGATGAGAAAGTAGAAGTCATCGCAGATGAGTCATCTATCGGACTTATCGCTGACTCAAATGAGGCAGATGTCGTCAAGAGATGGGCAGAAGGTAATATCGAAATTATCCCAGGAATAGACTCTCTCGGCCTCCTCCTCCTCGCTACTATGTGAAGCGTCTCAAGTGCTATCACAGCATCAGGAGCAAGCACATATCAGCATGATTTCACTCTTTCAAATTTGAATACACATCAGTCACTCACCATCGCTCTCAAAGATCCACAGCAAGCGAAGAGATATGGCCTTTGTGTCATAGATAAATTCACAGTGACAATAGAAGCGAATCAGTATGTCAAAGTCGTCGCGACAGTACGAGGCAAGGCAGGTGCTACGACGACACTCACTCCATCATATACGACAGACTATAGACTCCTCGCTAAAATGGCAGGCGTGAAATTTGCGTCAACTGAGGCAGGACTTGCAGGAGCAAGCGTACGAACACTCCGCAAAATAGAATTTACAATCTCAAAGAGTCTCGAAGACGAGCCGGCACTCGGAAGCAACGAGCCAAATGACTATATCAATGGTGCTTTCATGATCGAGGGTATGATCGAGTCAACTTTCGATAACACGACAGACTTCCAGGACGATGCTCTCGCAGGTACAAAACGAGCAATGCAAATCACTATCGAGGATGACACAAATGACATCTCCGGTAATGCGACAAGTGCATATCCTACACTCGATTTCATCTTTTCAAAAATCGTATACACAGAATGGGCACGAACGACAGGCAATAATGATGTCGTCAAACAAACAGCATGATTCAAAGCTCTTTATTCTCAAGATGACGCGTCTATGCTCACAGCAACGCTCATCAATACTACTTCATCCCTCTAGTATGTTCAAAATCATAACAGACGACATCGCAAAAGAAATCAGCGACAAAATCGCTCAGCTCCCAGAAGTCAAAGCAAATGATTCAGCAACTTTCAAAGTCATCGCGACGAATGAAACTCGCGATCGTGATGGAGAGATTATAAAAGTGACCGGATGGAATTTTGACAACTACATGAAGAATCCAGTCATCCTCTCAAATCACAACTATACAATCGAAAACATCGTCGGCAAAGCGACACGCGTCTATCTCGAAGAAGGCAATGTCATCGTCGAGGGTGTATTCGCTGAATCTCCGGCAGGCACTCTCGCAAAAAGTCTCTATGATGGTGGCTTTCTCAAAACAGTCTCAGTCGGATTTATACCAAAAGAAAGAGACAAAACAGATTATCGTATCATCACGCAGGCAGAACTCCTCGAGCTCTCTTTCGTGCCAGTGCCGAGCAATCCATCAGCTCTCTCTATGGACGGCAAGTCTTTCACAGAAGCGAAGACACTCGGACTCGTAGAGGATGAGACACAAGTGACACTCTCTGATGTCATGGAAGAGCTCAAATCTTTTCGAGCTGAAATAGGAGAGGTCAAGGAACTTCTCACAGCTAAAAAGGAAAAAGAAATCATAGATTTTGAAATAAAAGAAAACATACAGACAGCAGAGCGAGTACTCTCAGATGTGCTCCGAAATATGAAACTCAAAAAGGCGATTGCATAGGGAAGGGAAGTAGGGATAGAGAACTTGGGGAAGATAACTCAAGAATTTCTATTTTTTTACTTCACTCCATTATGGAACAAGAAGCGAAGATGGCTCAGGCTATCGCAGAAACTCTGGAGAAATCTCTCCCTGGAGTTATATCTACAGTCGTAGATGAAAAAGTCGCAGAAGCGACAAAAGGATTTTCCACCTCTATGGAAGACCTCAGCAAGCAGGTTGCTGATGTGCACACTTCTCTCAAAGCCTCAAATGGCTCTGAGCAGAAAGCAAGGGTAGAGCGTATCGGTAAATTCTGGAAGGCATTTGCTCGACAGGATATGGCAGAAGTCAAAACTCTCTCAGAGGGTGTAGACGCAGATGGTGGGTATCTCGTACCGGTCGAATTTCACGCGGAAGTCATCCGTGTCGCAAATGAAAGCGGACTTGCTCGTCGCCTTTGTCGTATCATCCCTATGGGAACTGATACAAAGAATGTCACAGCTCTCTCAGGTAGCGTCACAACATATGTTGTCGGCGAAGATTCAGCAGTCACAGCGTCTTCTCCAACTTTTGGAAGCAAGGTGCTCACAGCTCGAAAATTCGGTGCTCTCGTACACGCGACTCAGGAACTTATCGACGACTCTCAGAGCGATGAGGCAGTAATGACTCTCGTGGCGAATCTCGTCGCTGAATCACTTGCTGAGCTCGAAGATGCTCAAGTGCTCGCAGGTAGCGGATCAGGAAGCAATATGCGTGGTGCATTGAATCTCACAAGTGCGAATATCGTCACAATGGGATCAACAAAGACATCTTTTGATGACATCACATATGCGAATCTCATAGACCTCAAGAACTCTGTCAATATCAAGTACAAGAGAGGCAAGAAGGCTCGATTCTTCATGTCACAGGATGTATTCGGATATATCGAAAAACTTGTCGATACTACAGGTCATCCTATCGTTCGTGAAAGTGTTGTCACTCCTGACACATACACTCTCCTCGGATATCCAGTCGAACTCTCTGACGCGATGCCTGATACATCAGACGACGCAGTCAGCACGAAATTCATCGTATTCGGAGATCTCCAATACTTTGCTTTCGGAGATCGTCAGAAAATCTCAGCAGAAGAAGGCTACATCTCAGGAAACTTTGAAAAGAGTGTCAAATCTCTCAGAGTCATCGAGCGTGTGGCAGGTGTCGGACTTATTGACACAGCGTTCGGTGTTCTCAAAACGGCGGCGGCGTAGTCGGTCAGTACATAATGGGAGGCATCCGTGCCTCCCTTATTTTCTAAAGCAATATATCAAATGGGTAAAATTCAAGTAGAGCTCAAGTGTAATTGCCCTTATGGCACTATCGGTCAAATCGTCGATATGCCAGAAGAAGTCGCAAAAGCATACGGCTCAGAGTATGTCGTGCCAGTAAAAGCTGAAAAAGCTCAGAAGGCAATCGAAAATGCTCCGGCAGACAAAGCAATCAAAAAGGACACAATCAAAAATAAAATATTCGGTAAAAAATAATATATGATTCTCGACCTCGATGACATCAAAGCTCTCCTCGGAGAGACCACTGACGATAACGACACTCTTATAACAAACATTATCGAAGAAGCTCAGGTCGTTGCTGAGTCATATATAGGCCGTGCACTCGAATCAGGCTCAGTGACAGATTTTCTCGACGGAAACGGAGAGTCTATCGTCAATTTGCCGAGCTATCCAGTGTCCGCGATGACCTCTTTTCAGTATAACACAGGCACAATAAGCACTCCAGTCTGGACGGCTTTTGACGCTGACACATACTCAGTAAAAGGGGACACAGGCCAGATACGAATCAAAGGTCGTACTCCTCGAGGATTCAACAATATCAAAGTCGTATATGTGGCATGATATACAACGAATAATGTACCAAAAGACATAATCCGATGTCTCAAAGATATGGTCGTGTACTTCTGGAATACGAAAGACACTGGCGGTATAAGCTCAGAGACTATAGACGGCTCGAGTGTCACTTTCGATAGTCGCAAGAAGCCCGATATGTCACTTCTCGATCCTTATCGTTCTATTTATGTATAAGCATTATCAGCACACAGCGACAGTATCACGCCTGACATACTCGGGCTGAAAAGGTACTCGCAGTGCGACTGGCGATGTATACAAAGGACAGCTCAAGTCGAGTGCCGATGAGGTAGGCGATGTCGGTCGTGGTGCTCTCGGGAAAGTACATCGTTTTCAGACGGATATCAACGCTGATATTCAGCAAAGCGACACTCTCACGATAGCATCGAAAGCGTACACAGTCAAAGGTGTCACGAAGCATGATGGTATTCGTATCAAATTTCTCCGAGCAGTCGTAATTCTCGATCCATGATTGAACTAGATGTCTCAAAACTGACGAAACTCGCTGACAAAATGAGCGATACACAGCTCCAGGCGTGACTCAATAGAGGTATACAAAAAGGAGTATTCTATCTCGAAGGGATAGCAAAAGAAGAGACTCCAGTCGATACAGGAAAGCTCCGCAATTCATATCGTTCTCGATTCGCGAATCTCTCCGGGACGCTCGTCAATACGGCGAAATATGCTCAATTCGTACACGATGGCACAAAGCCTCACGCGGTAAATTATAGACACTTGCAGGCGTGGGCAGGCAGAAAGGGACTCAATGCGTGAGCAATCGCAAGGAGTGTCTCTACCCGAGGCACACAAGGAAATCCTTTTATGACTCGCACGGCAGAACGAGGAGAGAGTACAGTCAAAGAGATTATCCAGGAGGAAATCATCTATTCTATAAATACGCAAATATGACAGTAGCTCTCAAAACAATTCGCGATGCAGTCGCCACAAAATTATCGTCCATCAACTCTATACAAGAAGTGAAAAAATACCTTGTTGTATGATGAGCTGGATATCCGCTTGCGTGCGTCGTGCCAGTAGGCCTCGACAATTCGCTCCTCACAAACAAAGAGGAATTTCGTGTGTATGGAGTCAAAATCATACTACAGCAAGAGGCACAAGAGCAAGGCGATCAAGCGTCATGGGATAGTCTCCTCGATGTATTCGATGATGTACTCGAAGCGTTCTCGTCAGATTGGGACTTGGCAGGTGCGATAAATAACATACGGCCGATCCCCGGAGATTTTGGCGAGTTTTGAGGCGATGCCGGCAAAATAATTTATGCAGAAATCACTCTCGCAATAGAGGTTATCTCTGACACTATTTCATAATTTTTCTCTATGAAAAAATATTTCTTCACAGATTATCAAAAGACAGTCTCAGCGAATACAAGCGAAGAAGCTCTCTCACTTGTGCAGGGAGACTCTAAAAATGCACCTGCGAGCGTACAATGAGAGCAGTCTGATAGTGTTCTCAATACTTCTAAAAAGAAAGCAAAATGAAATTCATCGAAAAAATAAAAGCAAGTTTTTGAATACTCACAGGCAAGTCTTTCAACGATTTTGTTTGACTCAGCAATTTCTCTCCGTGGTCGCTCAATGCTATGACTCGCACGGACTATCTCAATTATTACAAATGATGGGTGTATGCGTGCATCTCTACGACAGCACAATCACTCGCGTCGCTCAATTATCACATACTCAATAAAGAGTGAGGCAAAGAAATAAAAAATGACTATATAAATCTCCTCTCATACAATCTTTTCGAGGCAGTAGTCGCATATATGAAGCTCACAGGCAGTGCGTATATCTGGAAGCAGACAATCGGTGGCAAGGTACGCAATCTCTATGTGCTCCGTCCTGACCTCATATCATGTGAATTGAGCAAGGAGACTGGCCGTGTTTTGAGCTATAAATATTCGCTCTCTGGCAAAACTCTCACATTTCAGGCAGAAGAAGTCATCGCAATACACAATTTTAATCCGAAAAGTGCTTTTCCCTTCGCTCAGACAGGTTTTTCTGAGGTGCAGGCGGTGTCAGTAGCTCTCGACACAGACAACGCGTCTCAGGTGTATAATTGGAAGTTTTTTGAGAATGGCGGTAGTGTTGGGACAGTTTTGGAGACTGAAAAGCAATTATCGGATGTAGTTATTGAGCGACTCAAGTCAGGATGGGAAGAAAAATACTCAAATGTGAATAATTCTCACAAGCCGACGATCCTGGAGAGTGGACTCAAGATGGTACAGAGCAAGGCAACTCAGAAAGACATGGACTTCGTCGAGCAACGACGCTTTTCTCGTGATGAGATTCTCGCTATATTCAAAATGCCGAAGATTATTCTCGGACTTGGCGAGTCAATAAATCGTGCAACAGCAGAAGTGCAGGAGTATATCTTTGGAAAATATGTCATCTATCCTATTGCCGTCAAAATTCAAGATGCTCTCAATGCTGAGCTCTTCAATAATTCAGGCTATTTTGAATTTATGAATATTGTGCCGGATGATAAGGATGCAACTCGTGGCGATTGGACTTCTGGCATAATCACTCTCAACGAGGCACGACAAGCTCGCAATTTACTCCCTCTCGCAGATGGCGATCGGACAAATGACTTCGGAGTTTTCGGAAGTACGCCAGTAGTCGATGAAGAAAAATCACTCTCGCCTATACCTATGCTCGGACTGTCAAAGGCTATCAAAGAGGCAGTGCCTCACACAGAGGAATACTCTGAAAAGATGAGTATTGAAAAGAATAAAAGAAATGACTCATATGAAGTGAAATATGCAGAGACTCTCACGCGTATATTCACACGCCAGGAGAAAGATTTGCTAGATCAGGTCAAGAAGAGCAAGAAAGCTCCGAATCTGAATCCTCGAGACTATCAGGCTCTCTATTTCACACTCCTACGACCTCTCTATCGTGACATAGTCGCAGAAGAAGGCAAAACAGCATATGACGCTCTCAATATTTCTGGAGTATTCAACGCAGACGATAAAGAGGTCAAGAAAATCATCCAGGCAAATATCCTCAAGATGGGTAAAGAAGTGGATCTATTCACACAGGTCAAATTGTCAGAGGCTTTCGCTGAGTGACTCTCTACGGACGAGACAGTCGACGCGATTCGTGGCGTATTCACAACGCTCAAAACGACTCGCCTCACAAATATTGTGCGAACTGAGACGACGAAAATTTCAAATCAGGCAAGCCGTGAGGCATATGTGCAGTCGAAAGTCGTGACAAAGATGAAATGGTTTACAGCTCAGGACGACAGAGTCTCTGACTTGTGTGCGTCACTACATGGAAAAACAGTCGGAGTACAGGAGAATTTCTTTAATCAGGGCGACAAATACAAATATCCGACAGGAGACGGCAGTGCTACAGTCACTTTTGACTATGACGCAGTCGGTGCTCCTCCGGCACATCCGAGATGTCGATGTACGATTATCCCAGTCATAGAACGCTCTTAATTTTTTATCCATTTTTATTATGCAAGTCACAACGAGCAAACACACTATCACTTTTGTCGATGAAATACTCGTCAAGCATATCTCAAAGATACAGGACGCACGCGTGAAGCTCCAGGATGGGCAAATAAATGAAATCGAGATGACTATAGATTGTGCGGTTGCCGTGACTGTCTCTATCGGAGAGGTCACAGACAGCAAGTGAATCAAAGAGCTTTATGAAAATATGAATACGAAAGATTTTGAATCTATTTCAACTCCTCTCGCTCAGCTCCTCGGAAAAGGAGAAACGGAAGAAGTAAAAAAAAATTAGAAGATGTCGAATACGCCTACAAAATCATCAAAAACTGAGGCAAGCCGTCAGAAATGCCTCAAGAGCTCATCGACATTATGATTATGGAGTCAATGGGGTGGTCGTGGGCAGAGTATCAAGAGACTCCTCAAATACTTATCGACGCGATTCGTGTCAAAGGCAATATAGATAAATCATAAAAAATACAAATGGCTCAAGAAGTATCCATCATAATCAAAGCAATAGATCAAGCGACAAAAACGATTGGCGGTATTTGAAAGTGATTCTCTTCTCTGAGCGACAAAATCAAATCACACGAGTCGACTTTCAAAGGTATGGCAATCGCAGGCGGTGTCGCTTTCGGTGCAATCTCTCTCGCGATAGGCAAGAGTATATCATCAGCAAAAGAATCACAGCAAGTGACAGCTCAGCTCAATGCCGTGCTCGAATCGACAGGACACTCAGCAGGACTCTCAGCAGATGAAATCACTCGTCATGCGTCAGCTTTACAGAAAACTCTCTGAATCGCAGACGAAGTCACAGGAGCAGGCCAGAATATGCTCCTCACATTTACAAACATTGGCAAAAATGTCTTTCCTCAAGCGACGGAGACGATGCTCGATATGGCGACAGCGATGAATTGAGGGGCGACTCCTAGTGCAGAACAGCTCAAAGGGACAGCAATTCAACTCGGAAAGGCTTTGAACGATCCTATTGCCGGAATATCAGCTCTCTCTCGTGTCGGTGTATCTTTTACAGAACAGCAAAAATCGACAATCGAGTCTATGGTGCAGATGGGCGATGTCGCAGGAGCTCAGAAGCTCATACTCGCAGAACTCGCAAAAGAATTTGGCGGATCAGCACAAGCGTCGGCAGAAACTTTCGACGGATCTATGAGAAAGCTGAAACTCACTATCGACGATGTATTCGAGGGCGTTTGACTTGCTCTCGTGCCGGCAATACAGAAATTGACTGAATCTATCACGCCTCTCGTCGAGAAATTGTCGGTATGGGTGGCAGAAAATCCGAAACTCGCAACGAATATTGTCCTCGCAACGACAGCCGTGGCATGACTCGTGGCAGGTATAGGCTCGCTCGGGCTTGTATTGCCTGCGATTATGACATGACTGACAGCTCTCTGAGCCGTCATCGGTGCTATCGGTTGGCCTATCACTCTCGTCGTTGCATGAGTCGCACTCCTCGGCACAGCATGGGCGACGAATTTCTGACAGATACAGGACAAAACAAAGGTTGCTTTTCAATTTATTTCAGATGTTTTCAAAGCATTTGTCGACTTATTTCATGGAGATTTTCAGTTATTCTCTGAGTGACTGATGATAGCTTTCTTTAATCTCTTTGAGAATATAAAAAATCTTTTTCCTGGAGTCTATGACGGATTTGTGAATCTTTGGGAGAAAGTAGAGAGCATCACAGCAAAAATACTCGCACGCGTCGTCGTCTTCGTACTAGACAAGCTCGCTACAGTGCGACAGACTCTCCAGTCTATCAAAGATACCTTCGCAGAGATTGCGTCGTTCTGAAAGGCAAATACGCAGACATTCAACGGAAAAACAGACCAGCCTGCGAAAAATGCAGACGGATGAGTCGCGATGAGTGGCTCGCCTCGCATTGTCGGCGAATATTGACCTGAGATGTTTGTGCCAGATCGTAGCGGTACGATTATGAATCAGAGACAGCTCGCGTCGAGTGGCCTCTCTGGAGGTGGTATCACTATCAACTTCGGCGGTGTGAGTATCAGCAACGAGTGAGATGAAAATAGACTCGTCGACAAGATAAAGACAGCTCTCATACGAGAAAACACTCTATATAATAAATGATTTGCATAATATGTTATTTAATAGCCCATTTAATAGCTCGCCAGTGCCAGTCACAGCAACGGAAGACGATATCTCTTTTGCATGATTCGGCTTGCTCAATAGCACAATAAGAGTGCACACATTTAATCCCGAGGATGTGGGCGTGATAGACTATCGGGATTTTCCTTTGCCGGAAAATGACGGCTCTGGATTCGTCTCTCGTCGCTTTGTCAGAAAAGAGCTGATATTGAAAGGGAATATCAGAGGCACTGACAAGGCAGACGCAGAGGCACAACTCGACAATTTCAAAAAGAATATCCAGGACACAGAGTGACTCCTGAAATATACAACGCAGGGACACAAGCGACAAATCACAGCGACTTGCGTGCGAATTTCTATACCTCGCCAGGGATATCAAATCAATGTGATACCATTTGAGATCGCCTTCTCGACGACTGACAGTGCATGGCGGAAAGTATCACAGCAGACGACACTCTATGCGAGCACTTCTGCGAGTTTTTCAGAGGAGCTCTCATGTGATGGCTCAAAAGATTCATCTCCGGTCATCTATATCGGATTCAAAACTGGCATCGTTGGCACGAACTCTATCGCTTTCGCGTGTAATGATAGGACTATCACAGTCGGCGAGACTATCGCAGACGAAGACCTCGTCATCATCGACTGTAAAAATAAGACTGTCACGCTCAACGGAGTGGTCGTCGACTACACTGGCACTTTTCCGAAATTTATACCTGGCTCAAATTATTTTGACATGACTATCAATGGCACTTTCTCGGCCGATATCACTTTTATATATCCAGAAAATTATCTATAAATTATGCAGAAAGACTATGAAATAAAGCTCTATACTCTCGCAGGCGTTCTCATCAAAACAATAGAGAGGTCACTTATCAAATCCGAGATTGCTTTTTCGTCGTCTATAAATTCGTGACCTGGAGAAATCAAAATACTTCTCAATGTGCCTTTTTCGTACTCTGGAGTCTCTGCGAATAATGTGATTCGCGTCTATGAATTTGACGAGGATTCTCCGAGTACATGACGCAATATATACACTGGCGTTATTCAACGCGTCACACGATCCATGCGTGGCGGTATGGAGACAGTCGAGCTCTCAGCACTATGAATCCATGTGCTCCTCACGCACCTCTATTTTTATAATGCAGGCTATACCTTCACAGTGACAGACGAGCCGAAAAATATCATAGAGGATATTATCGACTATGTGAACTCCATATATACCGGCTCATGGCTGACATACGATGGAGCGAGTCTCGATACATATGGCTCGAATATTTCTCTCGATATCGCATACACAAAGTGCAACGATGTCCTCAAAGACATAGTCAAATCGACGAATTACTATTTTGTTTTTGATGGTACTGGCAAGCTCTTTTTCAGAGAAAAGCCGACGACAGCGACACTCTCTCTCACTTTTGAAAAGGATATAGACGAAATCACTCTCGAAGAGGATTATGAAAAAATAATCAATAAATACATCCTCACATACAAAACGGCGACGCTTGCTCCAGTCATCGACGCTACTTCGCAAACAGCAAACGGCCTACGCGAATTGTACGAACAGAGGACACAAATTGCAGACGCGACGACAGCGTGAGATTATGCGTCCAGTTATATTGCAGATGGCAAGAATTATAAAAAAAAGACACGAATTGTCGTCAATAGTGGTGTCGTGCTCGAGGATATACTCCCCGGCATCGCTACAAAAGTACTGAATATAAGCTATCCTATAGATGATGTGATAATTCAAAAGGTATCGTATACCTCAAAAAAATGCACACTAGAAGTCGACACAATCAAAAATTTTATTCTCGAACTTAATTCATAACATATGCCATTTGTAAAATACATCGGTCAAAATGACGCAATAGCACAGCTCGAGGGAGCAATCAATGCGAGTGCCACGACAATCGTACTCAAAGCATGACACGGAGCTCGTCTGGCGAGCACTTTTCCTTTCCTTGCGACACTCCGAAACTATGACACTGATGGAAGCGTACTCAAGCGAGAGATTGTAAAAGTCACAGCTCGCACAGACGATACGCTCACAGTCGTGCGAAGTTTTGAGCCTTGTCGTATTTCTGACACAGCATGAGCACCATCGAGCGTCGCTTCGACTTTCAGCACTGATGATTATATTTCTATGGATGTGACAGCGTGACTTATCGACGATATACAGGATGAAGTGACGCGTATTGTGGCGGTAGATTTGCCTCTCAAGCTCAATAAAGCGACATATGATGCAGAACGAACTCTCTTCTGAGCCTCGTCTATTGGCACAGACGCATACAAAATCACAAGCTCAGATGTCACTACATATGTAAATGGGCAGACTTTCAAAATACAGGCAGATGTGGCGAATACTGGAGCTTGTACGCTCGAGCTCAATTCGCTCGGAGCGAAGGCAATAGAGAAACTTTCTAGTGGTGCTTTCGTTGCCCTTGCGACTGGCGATATCGTCGTGAATCAAATATTTTGGGCGACATATAACAGTGTGGAAGATTGCTTTCAGTTTTCGGTCGATCCTGCGACGACGAGTGTCGCGACTCCGAGTGCGACGACGACCTCTGAGGGTATTGCAGAATTGATTATTGAGAGTGAAATGGAAACTGGTACTGATAGTAGCCGAATTGTCACGGCAAATTTTATACCGAGGAAATTATTTCCCAACTCTTTGCCTACTTCTGCGACATACCATAGTGACATTATTTTTCCTGCGGTGGGAGCAAGTACAAATATTATTACAAATGGTTGGTCTGAGAGTAATGCAACTCTTGCAGTGGATCAGTGATGAGCTGGAATTATATTTTTTGATACTGGTGGTGGGGTGGATGCTTCCATAATGAGCCTATTGCCGGGGATATGAAGCAATGCATATTTTCGATTTGCCGATATTGGAGCAAATGCTCTCTATTTCAAAACTCGAATAAAATTCGGTACTTCACCTTCCGCAACAGAAGCATTGAGCTGGTGATTATGAGAAGGGGGTAATGCTTTTTACGCACTCGAGGATGATGCATCAATACAATCAATTCGCTTCTGTCTGGCAGACAATACAGGGGACAAATTATATGCAGTGACTTCTAATGGTACAAATTATCGTGCGACAAATATCACATGAGCATTGACGCTCACAAATCATCTGAATATTGCCATGATTATCACTTCCACAAATGTCTATTTCTATGCAGGCAATGGTAATGCCATGACACTCGTGGCAACTCATACATCGGCGAGTGATTATATCCCAACCTCGACAAATAATATATATATTTGATGGGGTATAAACGAAAGCGGAAGCCAACCTGATATGTATATACAGCCTATTCATCTGAGTCTGCCAACTTCATAATCCAATTATGCAAAAACTCTCTCACGCATGATCGGTCAAGAAAATATCAGGCACTACAAAATGGCTTGTCTCTGAGGAGTTTTTCTGGTGGCTGAATTATGCGACAAAGAATTTTCGCGTCATTGTGCCAGTGTGATATGAGACTGACTTCGGGAGTGTGCCACGGCCTCTATGGGCTTTTATAAATCCGACAGGGTACAATGCTTTCGTCCTACACGACTATATGTACTCAAAAGGTATCAAGACAAGGAAAATCGCTGACAAGGCACTCCTGAACGCTCTCATCGTCGAGGGGTGCTCAGTATTCACAGCGTACCTCATCTATATCGGTGTGCGAATCGGATGAGGCAAGCGATTCAAAAAGAAAATAAAACTTTTTCAAAAATAAATTTATGCCTCCTCAAAAAAGCAATGCCGTGCTCGAAGAGCAAATCAAGCAACTCTCAAAAATCACAGAGGAAAACAAAGAGACTTTTATGGATATTTTGAACGAGATAAAAAAGATACTCCAGGAAATGCGGTCAGAATTTGTCTCAAAAGAGCAACTCAGAGGAGCTCTCGAATTGCACGAGGAGAAAAGCAAAAGTCGGCATGAGAGACTCGAAAATGATATCATCATACTCAAACGCATCATCTATACGCTCGGTGCAGGTGTACTCACAGCACTCGGCAAATCCTTCGCAGGATTATTTTCGCTCATAATCAAATAATATGCTAGACCTCGCATGGATACATAAATGAGAACCTTATACAAATGAAGAGCTCGCACAAATGGGAAGAATAGACCTCGCCACAGACCATGAAGATGTGGAAGAGACAATCTCGCAATTTGAGGCTTGTGTGCAGGAGATTCTCTATGAATCTTATAAAGAAACTGTATATGAATAATATCCTCCTCTCTCACAATCAATTTCTCGACAAGTATACTAGGCTTCCAGTAGACGACGACGGATGATTCGGTATTCAGTGTGTCGACCTGGCGAAACTCTATGCTCGTGAAGTACTCGGCGTGCCTCTCGGCGTTTTCTGAGGATCGGCACGGACTGGATGGTATAACAAGAGCAAAACTTTCGACCTCAAAAAGTGGGAGCAAATCAAATATACGCCAGGGATAAAGCCTATTCGCTGAGACATTATTTTCTATGACACTGGCACAGCCGGCCATGTAGCCATCGTACATGACGCGACAAAGCTCGATATTCTCGTCCTCGAGCAAAACTGAGCGACAGGGAAAGGCAAGGGCATATCGTATGACGCGATAAATCTCGAGACAAAGCGAGATTATAGAGATGTGCTCGGATGGTACAGACTAAAAAAATAATCATGCAAGCTCTCCAGATCGAGACAATATCCTGAGTCGCACCATTGTCTGTATACGACAAAATACAGACCTATTTTTCTCGGCCTCTCCAGGTAGACGGCCTCGGACTCACTCCGAAAATACTCGGCAACTACGACCAAAAGAAAAATCCCTTTTGCACTGGCTTTTCGTCGGCAGGATGCACGACTTTCAATACAGGGCAGGTATTCACAAACGAATACATCGACCAATGGTGCAGAAAATACATCACTCCGACAGGTGTGGCCTGACTATTTACTATCGCAGAGTTTTTCGCACGCGACCACGGCTATGATATCAAAAAGCACATAAAGCTCACGAGAGACGGCAAGGTGCTCCTCGATAATGACTATGCACTCATGGTATCTACGAACGCTCCAAAGAAGTTTTGGGAGAAAGCTCTCCGGACAGGAAAGGCAATATGAGATTTTGGATCGGAAGAGATATTCGATCATGCCATCTATATACGCCGTGATAGAGCGACCAAAAAGACATACATCGAAAACTCATGGCACGAGATGACTCTTCTAGGCTTTCACAATACCATAGAAATTGACCTCGACGATATGCTCGCTCGGAGGTATATAGTGCCATCGGGTGCAATAATTTATAAAAAATAATATGAAACGAGTCACATCAAACATCCTCAACGACGCAAAGAAGACTCTCAGAGCATGGAAGAGGGCAAGCAAGGAGACAGAGGCAGTATTCGACGAGGACTTTCAGATACGCGAGTGTGCAGGGTTGCACGGCGTAGACTATGAGGTGCTCAAGAGGAGGCTGAGGAAATAACTTATGGCTCAAATGGATAAAAGTATCATGTATATTAAATGTATGATAATATCCCACACAATAAAATTGTAATATAGGAATATATATAATCATGAGGAAATAGCAACTCACTTCACACAAAACTACTTTTGACACGAAGAAAAACGAGGTAAAATTGTAATGTATGCAGAGGCCTCTTCATGCGTTGTATAAATCCTCGTATTTTTTAACTTTCACATATGACAACTGTCACACGCTATCGACACTCGTGAAGCGGACGATTCATCTCAAAGACGAAATTTGAGAGGAGCAATCCGGACACAGTGGAACGAGAACGCATAAAAATAGGTCGCTAACCTAGAAAGTAAAGACGACCTATTCAGAAAAATTCCGTAGTCCTAGGCTACGGATTTTTTATACAAATGCAAGGCTTGCTCATATATTTGCAAGCTTTTCTATATATACTTTCTTTTGAAATTTACTCTCGCGTATAGCGTGATAAAGTTCGAGAATCGTACACTTGCCCCCACCAAATTGGAATAATGTATCGAAAGGCTCTGAAAGTGTGATATGCAAGCGTGATTCTGGAGTTCGATAAATTTTCTGAGTCATTATGGCAATAACATAGATTTTTTGTCTATTATTTGCCTTGCTCCAGAACGATTGCACTTGCGTCACGATATCAAATATATCGAGCAAATCGCGTTGTGTATCGTCTTCTTGCTGAGAGAGTTCTCTGATTTCCTCCTCACATTTCATAATAGAATCGTGAAGTTCACTATTCTTTTCCAGGTAGATCTCTTTTTCGACCTCTCATCCCATCCTCATATCAAAAAGATTGTTTTTGCGTGTTCTGAGTCACTGGAGTCGTGCATCTATCTGGCCTCTCTTTTCTATATTATCTGATAGATAAATTTTCTGATAATCAGAAAAAGCATTTGCGACCTCTTCTTTTTGTGCTTTTGTGAATTTTATGCACGGCATAATGTATTGTCCGAAAGTCTCCGTCAATTCCTCCTCGCTCACATAGTCATCTCCGCGATGGTAGTATGTGTATTTTTTCTTTGCGATAGAGGCTAGATATTTTTTGCCGTCTTCTGTCTGTATAATTCATTTCAAAGGGAAAGTGTGCTTTTTGAGTACGCCTCTTTTGTCCGCGTTTGCACTATCGAAGAGCTCTTTTGAAATAATAGGCTTGTAATTTCCTTTGAAAAGTTCGCCCTGCCAGAGCATAAATCCATAATAAAAACGATTTTTGAGGATATTCTCGACTGTACCCTTTGAGACTTTCATGCCATTATCCAGGAGAAAATTTCTGATCTCCTGGAGTGTCGCCTTGTCTTTCCTCATCTCAAACGCCTTGCGGACGAGCGAGGCGTGCTCTGTATGTATGACAGAATTTGTATTTTTATCTTTTTTATAGCCTTTTGGGAGCTTCTGGATGACATTTCATTTTCATATACTCGTCGCCATGCCACGCATCACATCTTTGCGAAGATCGATAGAGAACGCCGAGGAGAGTCAAAAGTGCACGGAGAGTAAAAGTACATTTGTCTCCGGAGTATATGTGCCGTCAGATGTATAGATTGTTTTGATAATGCCCTGCGAGAGTGCAAAAGACACACTCCCTCCGTCTATCATATTTCTCGAGAGCCTATTGAGCTTCCATGTGATAATCTGATTTGCTTTTCACTTCTCTATCAATGCCATCATACGAGCAAATTCTGGCCGTCCTGGCGACTTTGCCGACATGGACTCCGTTATGACTTCCAGGACTTCTATCCCTTGCTCCTCGGCCATTTTTTTGCAAAAATCGAGCTGAGACTCTATTGAGAGTGCCTGTCTGTCAGCTCATTCGGTGGATTTTCGGCAATATATAACGGCTTTTGACATACTATTTCAAGCCCATTTGAGCTTTTGATACTACTTTTCCGTTTTGAATCATGACATTCGCATTTGAGATTCCGAATCATTTGAACATATACATTGTCGTCTTTATACCGGCGATCTCATTATCTGAGAGGACTTCTCACTTGCTCCCGATAATCTCGACGACTTTCTCATATGTCATGCCATTTTCTATCGCAGAAAACTCCGCCATTGTGATTTGCTCAGGCTTTGCGAGGCTCTTCGCGTCTCATCCTGATGATACCATCATCAGAATAAAAAGGACGAGTATAGTCGTCAAAATCCAGTGCCGAGCAAAGAAATTGCCTTGCTTCGCACGACAGTGCTGACACACCTTTGCTCATGCGGGGATATCCGCATGACACGAGCGACATTGTTTTGTACCTTCTTTTTTCATAGAGAAAAATTAAAAAATAGAGAAAAGTAAACTTATTATAGAAGCGATCAGCACGCCGACAATAAAATATTTGTGGAATCTATATGGTATCATATCAAAGGTCTTTACAGCGAAATTTTATCATTTTCTCGGAAACGCCAAAGAGAGAGGCCAGTGTGGCATAGTCAGTCAGTCACTCTAGTATCGCCTCCTGGAAGGCCTCGCAAGGGATGAGCATCTCTCTCGCTTTTTGCTTTGCTCGTAATTCAGCCGTGAAAACATAGACACTGTCTACTGTCTCGTCCTCTATGTGTGCCAATTCGTGAGCAATAACCATTCTTTTTTTTATCGGATCAAGATTTTGTGAGATTCATATATAGAATTTTCAGTCTTTGCAACAGACGCATCATCTTATTTTTTCAAAAGGGTATTCGTCGACCGATACCCCTTTGCTTTGTGCAATTTTGGAAATTTCGATCATACCATGTTATTAGAATTATTTTATTCAGTACTTTTGCTTTACAAAATCCATAAAGCCCTCAACTTCGCGAATCGCGTCCGGATTGTCTCCTAGCTTTGACGAGAGTGCGTATCGCATATCTCCCTTTGTGCCTCAGAACGCCTCCATTTGTGCCTCCTGTACCATATTATCAAATTCACTATTGCTCATGCCTATTGCGTGCGATATCTTTCTATATACTTGTGCATTATTGGTCGGGCGTGTGCCGAGTACGCCAGAGAGATATGTCTCGGGCATATCGGCTTTGAGTGCCACTTCTTTGCCAGATAAATCCCGCATCAACATTTCTTTTTTGATTTTTTTTGTGAGAAAGGGGATTATTTTCTTCTCGTCGAATAATTTATTGTCTATTGGAGATGGCATATA
>CXWK01017377.1_pt1 | contig 30666 bp, 25 predicted proteins | sample 590851 | NCBI WGS metagenome assembly CXWK01 (sample SAMEA3498364, study PRJEB10139) | wastewater metagenome | biome: wastewater treatment plant; material: activated sludge | place: Denmark | collected 2014-08-01
GAATGGCTACGGGCCGCAGCAGCCGGTGTATGTACCCACGATTGACCTGATCGTTGACCCGTACCAGGGCGAGTCGGCCGCGGATGCCTACTTTGCCACGGTCAGCGGCGGTGATGCACTCCCCGATATTTTCATGGGCCGCCTTCCGGTCAGTTCCACGAACGACCTGACCAACACGGTCAACAAGATTATCAACTACGAGGTCAACCCGGTGCGCGGCGCCTGGCAAAACGACATCTTGTTCGTCGCCGACAACACCGATGATGCCGGCAACTTCGAAGCGGTCAGCGAAGCGGTCATAAACTCCTATCTTACCTCTCCCGCGTGGGATATTCGCAAGGTTTACTACAACCCCGCGCTGATCAATCCGGTTGATCCTTATTACAACACGGTGGATACGGCGCGTACGGCCATTCGCACCAAATGGAGCCAGGGTTTGGCGCTTGCCAATTACGTCGGTCACGCTTTCCTTGACTACTGGGGCAATACGGTCGTTGATCAGCAGTGGACGAACGATGATACGCTTACGCTGACCAACGGCGGCCAATTGCCCTTCCTGATTTCACTCGACTGCCTGGATGGATATTTCGACTATCCCAACAAGCCCAGCATGGCGGAAAAATTCCTCACCTTTGCGAACGGCGGCGTGATTGCGCACTTCTCGCCGTCAGGCCTGGGTATTGCCACCGGGCATGATTACCTGCATCGCGGCTTCTACAACGCCATCGTAAACAATCATGTGCTGCAAACCGGCCCCGTCGTCATGGCGGCCAAAATCAACCTCTTCACCGGTAGTCCTAATTATAATCAGGACCTGCTCTACACCTTCGGCTTGATCGGCGATCCGGCCACGTCTCTTGTCCCCCTGTGCCGCACCACCGACATCAACTGTGATAACCGCGTCAACATCGTGGATATCCAGACCGTGTCTGGACACTGGAACACAAGCAGCGGACAAGGCGGCTACGTTCGCCGCTATGATGTCACCAATGACGGAGTCATTTCGATTGCCGACATCATCGCCACGGCGACTGATTACGGTTGGAGCCAGTAGCGGCGGTTATCGCCCCTGTGAGGTTTTCACGTGCGGCGTGGGCTTGATGCACGTCGCACGTGAAAACTCCCCGGCCTGCGACTGTTGCCCAAATGACTCACCTTGCATCCCCAAATCCCCAATTACATGATTGACAAGGTTTAGATACTGTGATATAGTTGCGGCGCAAGTTCTGGGGGGACTTGGGGGAGGAAGCCGCCAGCATCAACTCTGTGGAGGCGTCCGACCATGAAACCAATTCCGATTATCGCTCTGATCGCTTCGTTGCTCCTGCCCACCTTTAGCAATGCAGCACCGCTAACATCAACCGTCTCCGCAACGACTCCGCGCAGCGCCGATGATTCGGCCGAACTGGCGCCGGCCAATTTGCGCGTCCTCAGCACGTCGGATACCGCCATTGTGCTGGCGCTCGACACGCCCACCTATCAAATCAGCCAGATGAGGACAGCCCAGGGCGCCTTTGACACCATCCAGGTGGCCGATTACGCCATGACCCAAGAACCAGGTCAGCCTCAGCTGCCCATGCAGGCCAGCTTGATTGCCATTCCACCAGGGGCTTTGGTCACGGCCGAAGTGATTGCCAGCGATAGTCAAGTCCTGCCCGAGCGGCTGAATCTACTCCCCACGCCCCGCCAGGTAACGCCCGATGTAGATCCGGCGGCCATGGCTGCGGCTGATGCGAGCGGCCTGCCGCCCAAACCGATTCTCGTTTACGAATCGAACCGCGCCCCGTCCGGCGGCGACATCTTCCCCGCGCAGCTCGTTCATGTGGGTGAAGCAGCCTATGTGCGGGACCAGCGCGTGGTGTCAGTTCAGCTTTTTCCCTTCCAGGCTAACCTGGCGACTGGCGCTGTCACCTTTTACCAACACTTGCAAGTGGCCCTGCAGTTTAGCTATCCTGACGGCGCCGCCGCGCAGACTCCAGCAGCGCCCGCAGCTGAGTCGCCGTACATGGAGTCCATGCTGCGCAGCGCCGTGCTCAATTATGACAGCGCGACAACCTGGCGCCAACGCTCAACCGATGCGCGGCCCCTGGCGGCCATTCCACCCGCGCCCACGGCAGGTGAATTTCGTCTCAGCGTCACCACGGATGGCCTCTATCGTGTGACCTATGCCGCGCTGGTGGCGGCTGGCCTCAATCCCAACAGCGTCAACCCGCAGCAATTTGCCCTCACTAATCAAGGCGCTGCGATTGCGATCTACGTAGCTGGTGAAGCGGACGGGCGCTTCGATCCCAGCGACTACATTGAATTCTATGGCAAGGGTTGGAACAGCTATTACAGCAACACCAACGTCTACTGGCTTGATGTGGACGGACCGGCCGGCCCGCGCATCACCACGCGCAATGTCACGCCAGGCAATGCCTCTACGCCAACCACCTTCCGTTTTACTTCCCACCAGGAAGCGCAGGAATGGCGCTGGACGCAGCACATGCGTGAAAACAGAACGTGGTGGTGGCAAAAATACACCTTATACGATAATCCCAGCGCGACCCAAGTGACAGCGACGCTTTCTTTGTCCCTGCCCGGCGTCGCCGTCCAAACGCAGCCGGTCGGGGTGCGCGTGGCCATGGCGTCGAATACCGACTATGCCCAAAACCCAGATCATCACGTGCGCGCCTACCTGAATGACACGTCTACCATCGTGGACGAACGCCGATGGAATGGTCGTGACCCGATCGAATTGGCCGGCACAACCGCGAGCGGCAACCTGTTGCCTGGCGCCAATACGCTCTCGCTGCGAGCCATGTTTGATATGGGCACCCAGTACGCATACGACATTTATTACCTCGATTGGGTGGAGATTACCTACGACCGNNTCATCACCAACCCAAGCAGCCCGGTGCGCCTGCTCAACAGCCAATTGAACGGCGGACAACTCACTTTGCAGGACACCGCCGGCCCCGGCACGCGTTTCTACGCCGTGGGCGATAACGCGCTGCGCACCCCAACGGCCATTCAACGCTACGCCGGCCCAACGATGGACCTGCGCGCGACCAATCAGCGCGCGGACTATTTGATCATTGCGCATGCCAACTTCATGAACGCGGTGCAGCCATTGGCCCAATTCCGCACCAGCCAGGGCATGGTGGTCAAAGTCATTGATGTGGCCTGGCTGTACGATCAGTTCAACGCAGGCGTACTCGATCCCCAGGCGATCAAGAATTTCATTGACTATGCCTATCATCAGTGGGGAGGCCCGGCGCCCAGCTTTGTGCTCCTGGTGGGAGATGCCAACTTCAATCCCATGGGATACAATCAAACCTATTACGGCCCGTGGGAACAGACCTATGTCCCCACCTTCAATCTCGTCATTGACCCTTACACAGGTGAAGTCGCGGTGGACAACGAGTTCGTCACCGTGAGCGGAAACGACATCCTGCCTGATCTTTACATCGGGCGGATGCCGGCGCAGACCGCGGCCCAGGTCACGACGATGGTGAACAAGACCATCGGCTATGAGCGCACAACACCGCCCGCCGACTGGCGCCAGCACAACCTGTTCGTGGCCGACAACTACCTGAGCGCCACCGGCGCGCCTGATCCGGCCGGCAACTTCGAGCAGATCATCCAAAGCGTGATTGACGATTCAATCCCCAACTGGTACGCCATTGATCGCGTCTACTACGATCCCTATCCAAACCGGCCGCCGGACTCGTGGCGCTACCCCACGATTCCGCAAGCGCGCGACGCGGTGGCTGCAGCCATCAACAACGGCGCCCTGTTCACCAACTATGTCGGCCATGCCACCATTGATAAATGGGCTGAGAATCTGTGGACGACCGACGACATCTCGTTGCTCAACAATCTCGACCGCCTGACGATTGGCCTCTCCATGGACTGCCTGGATGGCTACTTCGACTGGCCCAATCGGCCAAGCCTGGCTGAGACCATGCTGGAGTATGCGAACGGGGGCACCGTAGCTCACTGGGCCCCCACGGGACTGGGCGTTGTGAACGGGCATGACGTCCTGCACAAAGGCTTCTTCAGCGCCATCAACAGCAATGGGATCAAATTCTTCGGTGGCGCCGTGACGGTCGGCCGTTTGAACCTGGCTGCACAGGGTGGTTTCCCTGACCTGGTGCAAACCTTCATGATGTTTGGTGACCCCGCCTTGCGCTTTGTCGCGCCGGCGTCGCCGCAGGAACTGCGGGTCAGCCTGAGCAGCACGCCGGGCGATGTCGTAGGGATCGGCAGCGCGGTGACCTACCAAATTCGCTACGCCAACAACGGCAGCATAGCCGCGGCCAACGCCACCCTCAACTTCACGCTGCCGGCTGGCCTGATCGGCGCCAACTACAGCTTCAGCGGGCCTGCCATCTCCTTGCGCGCGGGATCCACCTACATCTGGGACATTCCCTCCATCCCCATCGGCGCGACCGGCATCATCACCGTGCAGGCGCAGGTCAATCCGGCCATCACGGCCAACCAGACACCCATCATCACCACGGCCACGCTGCGCAATCGCTGGACCGAGCCAGATATCAGCAATAACAGCGCCCGTGTCAGGCTCGATGTGCTCCTGGCCGATCGCTATGAGACCGATGACACGCAGGCCACCGCGGCTGCCCTTCCGGGCATTGGCCTGCCCATGCGCCACACGCTGCACACAAACGCCGATGTAGACTGGATTTGGTTCGACGCCCAGGCCAATCAGCGTTACTTCCTCCACACCGGTCAATTGACCGGCAGCGGCGACACGGTGCTCACCCTCTTCGCGGCCAACGGCGCGCAATTGGGCCAAAATAACGATTTCATCGCCGGCGTGCGTTGGTCAGGACTGTTGTGGACAGCGCCCAGCACGGGGCGCTACACTATGCGCATTGCTGCGCAAGGCGCTCCCGGCCCATTTGCGTATGACGTAACCGTGGATTGGCAGAAGCAGGTCTTCCTGCCCTCGTTCCGCAAGTGAGCAAAAAAGGATGGCGATTCCAATATGACCTCAGATCCCGAACGTAGGCGCGAACTCGCGCTCGACCTGCTGCGCGATCATCTGGCTCACGATGGTCAACTGCGCTTCGAGGTCGTGGGCGAATGTATGGCGCCGTTGATCGAAATCGGCGACGAGGTCGAGCTGCAGGCTGCCAGGCCCACCGACCTGCACGTCGGCGACATTCTCTTGTTCGACGAGAACGGCCATTTCTACACGCATCGGCTGCTATCCCCGCCCGCGCCCGCGCCAGGAACCTGGCGTCTGCAAACGCGCGGCGACCGCTCGCCCCTGCGCGATCACCCGTGGGACGCCAGCCAACTCATCGGCCGCGTGGTGGCCGTGTACAAGCCTGGCGGTCGCCAGGTCAGCCTGACCACCGGTTACTGGCCGTTGTTCAACCGGGTGGTCGGACATCTATCGCACATCGAAGTTGCGCTGCTTACCCGAGGCGAGCGCCTGCGTCGTCGCATCTTCGGCGCCAGGTCAACCCCTTTGGGATCCTGGTTGCGCCGCCTACTGGCTGCGCCAGGGCGGATTGTTGTGCATTTATTTGCGCGAAGGTCATAAACATCTTTGTTGAGGTCTAATTTACCGTTATGAATCACCGCCTTCTCAGATCTGCGGCAAACCAACGCACGCCAATGGCGTTCTGGTCCTTGTTCGGGCTGCTGTGTGTGGTCATCGTTTTTGCGGCTGCTCCAGCCTTCGCGGCTGAGCCATCCAGCGTCACCCTGTCATCATTCACGGCCCAAACCCAGGGCAACACCATCGTTGTCACTTGGGTCACAGAGACCGAAAACGATATCTACAACTTTATCTTGTACCGCAACACATCGCCACAGGAGGCGCAGCCGTCTGTCACTGTCTGCACGCGGCCGCCGCAGGGCAGCGGCATCAGCGGCTCAACCTACACGTGCACCGATGACCAGCCAGGTCTAACCCCCGGCACTGCGTATTACTATTGGCTGGCTGAGTTCAACGCCAACGGTCAGCCGATTTTCCATCGGACCACGGATCCCACCTATTTCCAGGGCACACCCACGGCGACCCCCACCGTGCCGCCCGATGCGACCAGCACCCCCACGCCGACGCTAACGCCGACATCGGAGTTCACGGCCACACCCACGCCAACCGCCACCGTGACGGCCACACGTATCCCCACGCAAGCCGTGACGAACACGCCCACAACCGCCGCGGCGACCAATACGCCAACGACGCCGCCGACGAATACGCCAATCCCGCCGCCCACCAACACACCCATCCCACCGACGGCCATACCGACCACGCCAGCGGTTCCGGCCACCAACACGCCCGTGCGAGTCACGCCCACAGCCGCGGCCGCATCGCCGACGGCTGTTGCGACGCTGACTCCGGCGCCTGGCATCACCGCCACGCCGACCGCCACGTTCTTGCCCGATCAAGCGACGCCAACGCTCACCCCGACGGAGACAATCTCCGCGACGGCCACCCTGCCCAGCGAAACGCCCACGGCCGCGCCTGTCGGTGGAACGGCCGAAGCGCCGCTGTCTGGCACGCCCACGCGGTTAGCTCCCCGCGTGCGCCCTGACGCCACCGCCACACCGGGTGCGAACGGCGGGGCGCGCAACACAGCCGCCACCGGATTGCTCTTGTGCCTGGGAGGCGGCGCTGTTGTGGGGGCCGGCCTCCTGGGAATCCTGGGCTTTGTCCTTTGGCGCCGACAGAGCGGCAGCAAGAACGATCCATCGTCATGACAGTTCACACACCGTTCAGAAGACGCCTGCTGAGCCTGATGCTGGCGCTGGCGGCCGCCGTTCTGCTGGCGGCCTGCAATCAGCCGTCTCCGCCAGCCGTGGGCACAGGCGTGTACAAGATTCGCATCGAACGTAACGGCGCGTACCGGTTGACTCGCGCACAGCTTCCTGGCCTGGCCGCTGAGGATTTCACGGCGGATCGCCTGGCCCTTACCCGGAACAACGCCGCGGTGCCTTTCACCATGCTCGGCGAAGACGCCGACAAAGCGCTCTTTTTTTACGGGCAAGGGCTGACAGATGATTATGCCGACTATGAGATCTACTGGCTGCGCGTGCAATCGGCGGATACTGATAAACCCAGCGGCCCGCAGTTGACCTCACGGGCAGTGAGCGCGATGGCGGCGACGCCTGTCGCGGCGACCGTTGTCACCGTGCGCGCGGAAGAGGATCGGATCTATGTGCCCAAAGGCCCGCCCGCCGGCGAACACTGGCAGTGGCAGCAACTGCGCGCGCCCATCACGGCGACAGTGGCGATCAACATCGAGCAGATGGTGGACATTTCCAGTACACTGCGCGTGGCGCTGTGGGCAAGCACGCAAACCAACGACAACCCCGATCACCATGTGCGCCTGCTGCTGAACGATCAGCAGGTCGCTGATGAAGCGTGGGATGGCGCGGGCCGCCACGTCATCAGCGCGACCCTGAGCACTGGCCTGCTGCGCGAAGGCGCCAATACGGTGACCATTGCCGCGCCCGGCGATACGGGCGCCGTCGTGGACAGCGCCGTGCTCGATTGGGTGGAAATCAGCTACCTGCGCAAGCTGACCGTCGTAGGCGACCAGGTTGCCTGGCAGGCTGAGGCTGGCCAGGCGGACTTCAAGCTGACCGGATTCACCACCGATAACCTGCTGCTGTGGGATGTGAGCGAGCCGCTGACGCCTACGCTGCTCACGGGGTTCACCACGGCGAAGAACGAGGACGGCTTTGCGCTGCGTTTTCATGATGGCGGCGCAAGCGGCAGCCGGCGTTATCTGGCCGTAGCGCCGGCGCGCACGCTGACGCCAGCCGCGGTGACGCCGTGGCAAGGCAAGGACCTGCGGCAGGAAGCGGCTGGCGCGGATTACATCATCATCACGCCAGCCGAGTTTGCCGCCGGCAGCCAGCCCCTGGTTGAGCAGCGGCAGGCCGATGGTCTGCGCGTGCTCGTTGCCAACCGCGACGATGTTTTTGACAGCTTCGGCAATGGCCGCCCTAGCCCGATCGCAATTCGTGATTTCTTGCGCGACGCGTATGGCCGCTGGCCGGCGCCCGCGCCGCGCTTCGTGCTCTTGGTGGGCGATGCCAGCTACGATTACCGCGATCGCCTCAACGGCAAGTTCAAGAATTGGCTCCCCACCTATCTCCTGGACACGACCTATGTGGGAGAGACTGCCAGCGATAACTGGCTTGTCAGTTTCGGCGGTGTGGACGACTATCGGCCCAGCATGGCGATTGGTCGTCTGCCTGCGCAAAACCTGGAACAACTGCAAGCGATGGTGAAGAAAACCCTGGCGTATGAAAAAGCGCCCCCAAGCGGCGATTGGCGTCGCCGCGTGCTGCTTGTGGCCGATGATGATGACGCCGCTTTTGCGCAGATGTCGGACACACTGGCCACCGATTATCTGTCCAAAACCTACACCATTGACAAAGTGTACATTGGGCAAACACCGGACGCCCATGCCGCGGTGCTCAACGCCTTCAACGAAGGCGTCAGTCTGGTCAACTACGTGGGGCACGGCAGTCTGGATGTCTGGGGAGCGGAGAAGGTGCTGCAGGGCGCGGACATGGCGAAGCTGACCAGCAGCGGCGGGCGCTTGCCCCTGCTGGTCACGATGACCTGCCTGACCGGCTTTTTCCATCACCCGACCGCGGATTCGCTGGGCGAAGTGCTGCTGCGCGCGCCAGACAAGGGCATTGTGGCGGCGTTGGTTCCCACGAGTGAATCGGTGACGTCTCAACAAGAGCCGCTGGCGGATGCCTTCTACCGCGAACTGCTTACCGTGGAGGGCGCCACCGTGGGCGAAGCGATGATGCGCGCCAAGCAATCTATGCCTGACAACGGCAAAGCCTATCGCGACGTGATGGAGACGTTCAACCTGTTGGGAGACCCGGCGCTGCACCTGGTGAAGTCGGCGACAGAGACGGCAAGCCAGTAAGGCAGCAGATCGCAGCCGCGCTGCCCAAATTCGACGCATGGACTGGGGAGCGTCGGCGCCGCGGGCTGCTAATAATGCGCCAGGCTGCCGTCAGTCTTAGCCCACCGCACGGCTTGCTTGAAGGTGAAGAGGCTGAGCGGCACCAAGATCACACAGAAAACGACCAACGCGCCAATGTCAGGCAGCAGGACAGACCAGGATGCGTTGTTGAGCAGCGCATGGCGCATGGCGCGCAGCGCGTAGGTGACTGGGATAAGCGCGGCGCAGAATTGCAGCCACGATGGCAGCAGTTCGACCGGGTAGTAAACGCCGCCCAGCAAAAGGCCGATTCCGCCGACCAGCGTGGTCACCGGGTCGCCGCGCTTTGTGACCATGATGAAACTGGCGGCCATGATGCCGAGGCCGCTGAAAGCCACAATGGTCAATATCAACACAACCAGCGCGCCGAGATAGTTGCCATTGCCCAAATTAGCGCCGAAGACAAACATGCCAAGCAGGAGATAGATCAACACACGCAGCGTGGTGAACAAATAGTCCCACAAACAAGAGGAGATAATGATCGTGGGCAGGTCTGTGGGGGTGAGCAGCATCGCCTCCAGGGTGCCGGTGATCTGCGCATCGCGTAGGTTTTTGGCGAAACCAGAGATGGCAACCGTGAAATAGAGGCTGAAAGCAACGCCGATCAGGACGAAGGCGAAATAATCGCCGTTGTACGCAGCCAACGACGGCTGGTTTCCGCCGTCCACCAGGCGAGCTAGAAAATAGAACATGAAGACATTGAGAAAGATGCCGACCAATTGCAGCAAGAAGGCCAGCTTGTAGCTCAGTTCAATGGTATAATCCCGGTGTAGAAACCAGCCAGCCTTGCCCAAACGCTGTCCAATCGCGGGCGGTAAACGCAGAGCCAGGTTATTCATGGGTTTGTTCCTGTGTCAGTGTGACGAACAATTCTTCGAGTGAGACTTCTTCGTGCTGCACGGCCCGGATACGCCCACCCGCCGTGACGATGCGCGTGATGGCATCTGAAAGAAGATAATCGTCGGCCGCAGTGAGCACCAGGTTCACCACGCCATCGTCGAAGGCTTCCTGGCGCAGGGTAGGCGTTTGCTCGCTCAAACGGTCCACCTGCGCGGGCGTTAGATCGGCCACGGCGAGATGATAGCGATGACGCGCTTGCAGCGATTCGCGCAGGTCGGGCAAGGTGCCGACGGCTTGCAGACGTCCCTTGTGCATGATCCCCACGCGCTGGCACAGCTTGGCCGCTTCGTCCAGACGATGGGTCGTCAGAAAGATGGTCATGCCCTCGTGCGCCTGCAATTCATCCTGAATGAGGGTGTGCAGTTGGCGCGTGGAATTCGGGTCCAGGCTGCGGGTTGGCTCATCCAGGAACAAAATGCGCGGGCGGTGCAGAATGGCGCGGGCAATACTCAATCGCTGGCGCATGCCGCTGGAATAGGTCTGAAACGAAGCATCGCCCACCGCACTCAACCCCAACTGCGCCAGCACTTCGGTGACGCGCGGGGCAATTTGATGGCGGGGCAGGTTGCACAACGCGGCAAAGAATTCCAGGTTCTGGCGGCCGCTGAGGCGCCAGTAGAAACTGCGCTCATCGCCAGTGGACATGCCCACCTGATCGCGCACACGATCAGACTGCGCCAAGTCAAAGCCGCCCACGCGGGCGCTGCCGCTCGTGGGCAAAATGAGCGTGCAAAGCAGCTTGACCAGGGTGGTCTTGCCGGCGCCATTGGGGCCAAGCAGGCCAAACAACTCGCCTTCCTGGACATCCAGGTTGATGTGACTGACGGCTTCCGGCATTACAGTGGAACGCTGGCGCAGCCAGCGCCACATGCGGTTGGTCTCTGGATAGCGTTTACTCAGATTGTGTATTTCAATCGCCAGGGTCAAATGGTATTCTCCCGGAGGTGCGTGTCTAGGCAGCGTCTGCCGGTTGGCGGGCGCTACACAGGCCCAAGTATACTGGTATCGGGAAGCCTGTCAAAGCCCCTGCACTTGGGTTGAGTCTTTGGGCGAATGTGCAAGTTGTGTTAAACTCAGTTACACTACGTGCGAAATCGCACACACAGGCGGCAAGCGGGAAAAGCCAGGTCCCTTCCGGTCAAGGAAAGAGACGCAGAACGCACCCGCTGCCCTAAGACATAAAAATCACGACGAGACGCTTACACGATGAATATCGGCATTATTGGGTTACCAAGCAGTGGCAAGACAACCATTTTCAACGCCTTGACGCGTGGACAGGCCGAAACAGGCACCTATCACGCCGGCACGTTCAACGTCAACATGGGGGCTGTCAGTGTCCCTGACGCGCGCGTCGATACGCTGAGCGCCATGTATAAGCCGCGCAAAACCGTTTATGCCCAGGTGCAGTTCAAAGACTTGGCTGGGATCGAGGGCGGCAGCAATAAGGGCAGCGCATTGAGCGGCCGCTTGCTCAATGAGCTCAGCGGCAATGACGCCTTGCTGCATGTCGTACGAGCGTTCACCAATCTGTCGGTGCCGCACCCGAATGGCACGGTCAACCCGCGGCGCGACTACGAGGCGATGGAGACCGAGCTGATTTTGTCGGACATGGCGGTGATCGAGAAACGCCTGGAGCGCCTGCGCAAAGAGCGCACCCGGAGCGAACAGCCGATGGAGCTTCCGCTCATGGAGCGGCTGTATGCGCACCTGGAGGATCAAAAACCTCTGCGCGGCATTGACTTAACGGCTGATGAAGAACGGCTGCTGCGTAGTTACGGCCTGCTCAGCCTGAAGCCGATGGTGGTCGTGCTCAATGTCAACGATGACGCTAATGACGCAGAAGCAGAGCAGCAGCTCGCCGCTCATCTGAGCAGGGCCGTTTTGCTGCAGCTGCGCGGTAAATTGGAGATGGAGTTGGCCCAGATGGATGTAGCGGATGCAGCCGTTTTCCTGGAGGAATTTGGGCTGAGCGAGCCAGGCTTGGACCGCGTGATCCGCGCCAGCTATGATCTGCTCGGCGTGCAGTCCTTTTTCACCGTGGGCGAGGATGAGGTGCGCGCCTGGACCGTCAGGCGCGGCGCGCCGGCGGTTGAGGCCGCGGGCGTGATCCATTCCGACCTGGCCAAAGGCTTCATCCGCGCCGAAGTCGTATCTTACCAGGATTTGGTCGCCACCGGCTCCATCCCTGAGGCGCGTCGGGTCGGTAAGTTCCGTCTGGAAGGCCGTGATTACGTCGTGAAGGATGGCGACATCGTGCACGTGCGCTTCAATCTATAGGCGCCGCGCGCCCTACGGCGTCATGATCGCCATGTAGGCCGCCGAATTGGCGTCGCGTAGGTGTTTGAGGAGATTCTGCACCAGCACTGGCTTTCCTTCGACGTATTGGATCAAGCGCTGAATACGCTGCGTCTGGCTCATCGCAGCCACAAACTGGGGGTAGACAGGGCGGTAATAATCGAAGCAGAAAATTTCAAACTCATCCGCGGTGAACGCAGCCTCGATGAGGCGGCGCAGCTGCGCAGACCCTGGCGCGGCCGGTGGACTGGCGGACGTTGTGGCAGGCGTTTCATCTGTTTCTCGCCCAGCAATCTCTGATTCTAACTCGCTGATGTGCGTGCGTACATGACGCAGCTGATTGCGTAATTCGAGGTTCGCAAATTCTTCGCCCCCGACAAGGGCGGCTGTTTGCAGTAGGAACGCCAGGTTGTCGCGCTGCTGCTGCCGCAGAGCGCGCAGCGTCTCCAGGTCAAAATGTCGAAGATCGGATGCAGGCATGAATAACTCCAGTGAGATCAAGAACGACATGCCAATGTACGAAACCAAGCCGTGTGGCAACTCTATTTTAACCGACATGCGGGCCAACGTCAACCATGCTTCGATGTTTGACTCGATGGTGTTCATCTTCCCGCCATCTGGCGATGGGGTCTCCCTGCTATGATCTATCCAGGTTTATTGTGCGATCGGCTGCTCACCGGGGCTTGGGGTGGACCGGTTGAACCGGAGGTGGTGCTATGAATGCCGTTGTAATGGCAGGGGGTGAAGGCTCTCGTTTGCGGCCTTTGACGGTCGGCCGCCCGAAACCGATGGTGCCCGTGGTCAACAAGCCGGTCATGCAGCACATCTTGGAATTGCTCAAGCGCCACGGCTATACCGACGTGGTGGTGACGTTGCAGTACATGGCCGACTACATTCAGGACTATTTTGGCAACGGTCAGACTTACGGCGTGAAGATCCAATACGCCGTGGAAGAAGCGCCGTTGGGTACAGCCGGCAGTGTGCGCAATGCCAGTGCGCAACTGGACAAGGCCGATCCCATCCTGGTCATCAGCGGCGACGCGCTGACGGACTTCGACCTGCCGCGCATCGTGGAATGGCACCGCCAACGAAAAGCCCTTGCCACTATGGTGCTCTACCGCGTGCCCAACCCGCTAGAGTATGGCGTCATTGTGACCGACGATGAAGGCCGCGTCACGCGTCTGCACGAGAAGCCAAGCTGGGGCGATGTCATCTCTGACACGGTCAACACCGGCATCTATGTGTTCGATCCGTCCATCCTTGATCTGATTGAGCCAGGGCGCAGCGTTGACTGGAGCAAAGACATCTTCCCACTATTGCTCGAAAAGGGCGCGCCGCTCTACGGCTATGTCGCTGAAGGCTATTGGTGCGACATCGGCAACCTGACCGAATATCGTCGCGCCTCGGCCGATGTCCTCACCGGACAGGTTCGGCTTGGCCCGCTGGGCCATTACCACGGCGGCGGCGTCTGGACCGGCGACAACGTCGAAATTGCACCCGATGCTCAACTCATCGGCCCAATCTACCTGGGCAATGAGGTCAAGATCAAGGGCGGGGCGGTCATTCACGGCCCCACCTCGATTCGCGATTACACCATCGTGGACAACCGCGCGCAGGTGGATCGCAGCCTGGTTTGGCGCAACTGCTACATTGGCGAAGGCGCCGAACTGCGGGGCACGATTGTCTGTCGCCAATCCACCATGAAAGCCAAAAGCGTGCTCTATGAAGGCAGTGTGATTGGCGATGGCTGCGTCATTGGCCAGGGCGCGGTCATCCACAGCAACGTCAAACTGTGGCCGGGCAAAGAGGTAGAGGCAGGCGCCACGGTCAAATCGTCCATCATCTGGGGGAGCCAGGGGCGCCGGATTCTATTTGGCCGTTTTGGCGTGACCGGCGTGGTCAACGTTGACCTGACGCCCGATTTCTGCGCGCGGCTTGGATCGGCCTTTGGCGCCACGCTGCCCAAAGGCTCCTACGTCACCATCAACCGCGATCCGCACCGCAGCCCCCGCATGTTGAAGCGCGCTATCATTTCTGGCTTGCCCTCGTCTGGCGTCAACGTCTGGGACCTGGGCAACGTGCCAATACCCGTGGCGCGCTACTTTACCCGCGTCACCGAAGCGCTGGGCGGCGTGCATGTGCGCCTGTCGCCCCATGATCAGCGCGTGGTTGATGTGCGATTCATAGATGCCAACGGCCTGAATCTGAGCAAAGAGAGCGAACGCAATATCGAACGCATCTACTTCCGCGAGGATTTTCGCCGCGCCTACATGGACGACATTGGCAGCATCGAGTACCCGAACCTGGTCACGGAACGCTATGCCACGGGCTTTATGCAGGCGTTGAATGTGGAGGCCATCCGCCATGCCCGCTTCAAGATCGTGGTTGACTATGCCCATTCGCCCAACACGGATGTCTTACCGCCCCTCTTGGCTAAACTCAATGTGGATGTCGTGCCGCTCAACGCGCGCGTCGATGCGTTGAAAATTGCCATGCAGCAGGATGAATTTGACGCGAATCTGCGCCAGCTTGCCATCATTGCCGGCGCGCTCAATACCAGCTTAGGCCTGCTGCTCGATGTGGCCGGCGAAAAAATCTTCCTCGTAGACAATCACGGTCACAGCCTTTCCGACACAACGACCGCGATGCTCATGGCCACCCTGGCCCTGCAGAGCAAAGGGGCTGGCACCATCGTGCTGCCGATTGACGCCTCCCATGCGTTCGAATGCCTGGCCGATCAGCACGGGGGCAAGGTGACGCGCACGCGCGCCGATCTCCATGCGCTCATGATCGCGGCGCAGGAGCCAGGAGTCATTCTGGCAACCGACGGCGCGGGTAATTTCATCTTTCCAGAATTCCAACCGGTTACCGACGGCTTGATGGCGACAGCCAAGCTACTGGAATTCCTGGCGACGCAGCAAGAACCGCTTTCCGACTTAGTGAGCAGCTTGCCAGAAATCAATATGGAGAGCCGGCGTGTGGCCTGCCCGTGGGAAATCAAAGGCAGCGTGATGCGGCGCTTGACCGAAATTCATCACACCGGCGAGGCCCAGGAAGGCATCAAGCTGATATACGACGAGCGCGAATGGGTGCTCATCCGCCCCGATCCCGACTATCCTCATATCATCATTACGGCCGAGTCCACCTCCCCGGAAAAATTGGCGCATTTGCATGAAAAATTCCAGCTTGAAGTGCGCCGCCTGCGCGACTTGACGGAATAGGCCGTTGTTTCCGCCGGTCGTTGTTGTCGGCCCTGTGCGCGTGGCCTGGTACAGCCTGCTCATGAGCGGCGGCCTGCTGGCCGCGCTGCTCTGGCTGGCTTGGGCTGACCCCGAGCGGCAGCGCCCGTCTGGTGTGCAGTTACATGCAGGGTCAGACCGACGGACGTTGCGCGGCCAGTTCTCGCGCCTGACGGCCGGTTGGCCGGCTGCCCTGCGCCGCGCGCTGGATGACGCCCTGCCGTTGCTCCTCAGCGCGCTGACTGTGGGGCGGATCGTGTACGTGTTGGCGCAATGGGCCTACTTTCGCGAGCATCCTTTGCAAGCCCTGCATGTCTGGGAAGGCGGTCTTTCGGCCCACGGCGCGCTGGCCGGCTTTCTGGCCGCATTGGCCTGGCGTGCGCGCCGCCAACCAGGCCAATGGGCCGCGGCTGACCGCTGCGCACCGCCGCTGATTCTGCTGCAAACCGCGGCCTGGCTGAGCTGTTGGTGCGCCGGCTGCGCGTATGGGCGGCCGGTGGACATCGTGCGCTGGCCCTGGCTGGCAGCCTTCGACTGGCCTGACCTCTACGGCGTCTTTTTGCCGCGCGCACCCGTGCAGGGTCTGGGTGTCATCCTCAGCCTGGCGCTGCTGTTGGGCGTGGCGCGGCTGCGCACACGAGGCCTGACGCCAGGCGTGCTCGCCAGCGTCGCCTTGTTCCTGGGCGCGCTGACAGACGCCGGGCTGCAGCTGCTGCGCGGCGATGAGGCCTGGCTGTGGCTGGGTCAACGCGCCGGGCTTGGGGCTGACCTGCTCTTCATGGCCGCGGCTGCAACCTGGTTCGTCCTGGCCTGGCGCGGACGCCTTGCCCAAAACAGGCTTTCATGCTAAACTTGCGCGTGAGCGGATGCGAAAATCAGCGGCTGCTCTAGCCTGACTCATCGCAGACATCCATGTGCCCTCGTAGCTCAGGGGACAGAGCGTCGGTTTCCTAAACCGTGCGTCGCAGGTTCGAGTCCTGCCGGGGGCGCCAAATCAAAAGCCGGGCTGATGGCCCGGCTTCTGATTACAAGAGCGAGTGAATTCGCGTCTGATGGGCGGAACGCCGGACGCCTACCTGCGCAGACACGATGCCGGTCGGCGCAGGCTGACCTGGCGGCGGAACGCCGGACGCCTCTGCGCAGACACGATGCCGGTCGGCGCAGGCTGACCTGGCGGCGGAACGCCCTTTCGCCCCGAATTCATTCGGCGGCTGCCGTTGGCGCAGGATGCCTGAGCAGTTACAACCGATGAGAACGCCGCTCAGCGGCCGCGGTCATTTCGGTGGGTTGGTTGCGGAGGGGGCTGTCCCACCCTTGAGCTGATCCAGGTTCACCAGGAAGGGACTGCCTGACGGCAGGAGCATCACGCTGATGTTAGGCGCCAGCTTCTCGATGTAGCGGTAAACCAACAAGTTGTCGTTCGTGCCGATCTGCTCGTTGACCAGGCGCAGCGCTTCTGCTTCGCCCTGCGCGCGCAAAATGGCAGACGTCTTGACACCTTCGGCCTCGATCCGCTTACGTTGGGACTCCTGTTCTTCGCGCTGCAAAGTAAACTGCATCTGTTCAGCCTGCTGCTGCGCAATCTGCTTCTGCTCGATGGACGTGGCGTAGTCATCGGTAAAGTTGACATTACGAATATCGAAGGCCAGCAGGAGCAAGCCTTCCTTTTCGAATCGTTCGCGGATCATCTTCTCGATCTCAACCTGAATCGCCGCGCGTTTCGTGCCATAGACGTCGGTCACTTTGTTCTGCGACACCATCAAACGCACAACCGACCGAATCGTGGGGCGCACCAAGATGTTTTCATAGTCGCGCAGGTTGTTGTGAATGTCCGCCGCCCGCGCCGGGTTCAGCTTATAGCGCGTGGACGAGTCAATCCCAACCTGCAAGCCTTCGGCGGTTGGCGACCACAGCGAGTCGTCGCCTTGCACCGGGCCTTCATTGGCCACCTTGGTCATCGTATAGACCTGTTCCAGGGTGCTGTAACGATAAACGGTTTCCACGTAGGGCACAATAAAGTTGATGCCTGGATACAGCGGTTGATTGCGGGTGCCGCTGATGGCATTGAAGACGACGCCGACTTCACCGGCGTCAACCACCACGACGCCGGCCCCCAGGGTCATCACAATCAGCGCGATGAGCAGCCATCCAACCAACAGCGGCGGAGAAAGGCGGGCCGTGGTGGTGCCGCGGCTGCGACCCAAGACCACGTTGACAACATACGCCAAGAAAGCCAACAACAACAACCAACCAAACACGCTGAGTGCTCGTGCAATGAACATAGAGACTCCTTGCTTCTTTACCTGCCTTCCAGGCAGGTTGCTGACCTATCGTTTGGGCCGCGTAAACTCACAGGCTTCCGCGCCTATCGGGTATGCTTCAGCGGGCGCAGGGATTGTACCACATCTGACGCGAGAAGGCTGTCTGCGGGCTGTCAACTATCCGCCAATTTTCTGGCGCGTGGGTCATGAAACCTGCGCCTGGCTGACCCGTATTCGTAAGCGTGTAGAGGATAGAAAACAAACACAAGGGAGAAACCATGCCAAACGACCTCAAGTATCAGATTGCTGGCGCCACCCTGCCAGTCGTGACCATTCAACTGGAGCCGGGCCAGACCATTTTCTCGGAAGCTGGCGGCATGAGTTGGATGAGTTCGAATATCGAGATGAACACCAACACCGGCGGCGGCCTGGGCAAGATGTTCAAGCGCGCGCTCAGCGGTGAATCCTTGTTTGTCACTGATTTCACCGTGGCGAACAACCAGCCAGGCATCGTCGCTTTCGCCAGTGAGTTCCCTGGCCGCATCATTGACCTCAAGCTGGACGCTGGACAGTCCATGATCGTGCAGAAAGACGCCTTCATGTGCGCAGAGAAGTCAGTTGACCTTGACATGCAGTTTCGTAAGCGCCTGGGCGCCGGCCTTTTCGGCGGCGAAGGCTTTATCATGCAACGCCTGACCGGGCCTGGGACGGTGTTTGTGGAGATTGACGGGGATGTGGTCGAGTACAACTTGCAGGCGAATCAGATGCTCAAAGTGGACACCGGCCATATTGCCATGATCGAACCGACAGTAGATTTCGATGTCCAAATCATCCGCGGGTTGAGCAATCTTCTGCTGGGCGCCGAAGGGCTTTTCCTGGCGACCCTGCGGGGGCCGGGCCGCGTCTGGCTGCAAACGATGCCGATGTCCAAACTGGCAGGAAAGGTGGCGCAGTTCATGCCGCAGGTGGGCGGCCGCGGCAGCAGTGGCGGAACGAACATCAACCTGGGCAACCTGCTAGGCGGAAGTTAATCATACGCGCGGTGGGTTCGGTTGATCCCGGTGACGGCGCTGGCGCGCAGCCTCGAAACAAAAAACGGCGGCTGCTGCGGCCGCGTTCAGCGACTCGGCTTGGGCGATCCGAATCTTGACCGCACCCGCCGCCAGGCGCCGTGCGTCGGCGCTGGCGCCTGCGGCCTCGCTGCCAATGATCAAGGCGGCGGGCGTCCGCCAATCCACGGCATCGTACAGCATCTCGCCATGCGCATCGGCCAGCCAGACTCGACGGTCCGCCACGACCGCCGCGGCTTCCTGCCATGTCTCCAGACGGCGCAAGGGCAAGCGCAGGTGCGCGCCCATGGCTGAACGCACCACCTTGGGGTTGTACTCATCCACGGAGCCGGGGGCAAGCAGCACGCCAACGCAGCCAGCCGCCAGGGCCGTGCGCAGCACCGTGCCCAGGTTGCCTGGATCGCTCAACCCGTCCAGAATCAGCAAGAGGCCGTCGGCCGCGAAAGGACGCGGTGGCGGCCAGGGCGCCACCGCCATGATGCCCGCGGCCGTCGTCGTGGCGCTGACGGCATCGAGCACCTGGGCGCGCGCTTCCTCGCAAACGATCTGCTGGCTGCGCAGCCGCGCCAGCAGGGCGGCAGCGCGGGGGTTCGTCAGGCGTTCTGATGCATACAGGACAAACAGCGGCTGCAGATGGGCGTCGAGGGCCTCTTCAAGCAGGCGCACACCTTCGAGGCACCACAGGCGCGCGTCTTGGCGCGCCTTGCGCTCGTGCAGCAAGGCCCGTATCAGCTTCACTCGTGCATTACTTGAACTGGTAATCACGACGCGGCGCTTTCCCTGGCTGGGGCCAGGCAAAAAACTGATGTAAAAACACCGCGCCCAGTGTTGCATGAGCGCGGTGTTGGTTGGAAGATGGGAAACAAACGCTAGAGAGATTGCTTGGCCAGGTCCACCAGGCGGGTGAAGACGCCTGTGTCGCGTACGGCCAGTTCAGACAGCATTTTGCGGTCAATGGCTACGCCGGCCTTCTGCAGACCGTGAATGAAACGGCTGTAAGAAAGTCCGTTTTGGCGCGAAGCCGCGTTGATGCGTGTAATCCACAAAGCGCGAAATTCACGCTTGCGATTTCGGCGGTCGCGTGTCGCGTAGAACAATGACTTGAGCATCGCTTCATTGGCGCGACGGAAAAGGCGATGACGTGTGCCAAATTGGCCCTTCATCATCTTGAGCACTTTTTTGTGTCGCTGCCTGGCCGGGACGCCTCGTTTTACTCGTGACATAACTTTCTCCTCGGATGGCGGCTATGGCCTGGAGCCACATAGCACTTCGTACTGGCCACCCTGCATGATGGTTGATAGGTATTACTTGTGTTCCAGGTACGGAGCTAACTTCTTGACTCGCTTCACGAAAGCCACCGCCTTCACAGTGACCGTATCGCGATAATCGCTCTTCAGGCTTGGCGTTTTCTTGCGCTTGAGGTGCCCTTGCCCCTGAATGCGGCGCAGGAGCTTACCGCCGCCTGAAAAGCGAAAGCGCTTGGCTGTTGACTTGTGAGTCTTCAACTTTGGCATACAACTTCTCCCTTGCTCTCTCTTCGTTTAATCTTCCCATGTGCACACACAAACAGAGCGGTGTCAGGTCAGCCCTGGGCAACCTGTCTTGCTCTGCTTGTGATTAGCGGCTGTTCCATAGTCGGCTCGAAACCCGACCAGGTCAACTTTCCTTCGGCATCAAGATCATCAGCAGGCTGGTTCCTTCCATTGCCGGCGCTTGTTCAATCGCGGCAATGTCTCCCATCTCCTGCGCTACGCGATCGAGCATTTCCTTGGCTACTTCAGGATGCGTAATCTCACGTCCACGAAAACGGATTCGGATTTTTACCTTATTGCCCTCGCTGATAAAGCGTCGGGCGTCGCGCACCTTGAACGCCACATCGTGCTCGCCTGTCTTCGGGCGCAAACGCACTTCCTTGACTTCGATCTGCTTCTGGGCTTTGCGGGCATCGCGCTCTTTCTTGGCTCGCTCATACTGGAACTTGCCAAAGTCCATCAACCGACAGACAGGCGGCACCGCGTTCGGGGCGACCTCTACCAGGTCCAATCCCTTTTGCCGGGCCAGGATCAAGGCATCACGAACCTGCAAAATGCCGAGTTGCTTACCCTCATCATCCACCACCCGCACTTCACGGGTGCGAATCATCTCGTTGACACGTAGCTGCAGCTTACTGCTAATTGCGCCCTCCTCAGGAATGGCAAAAACTGACGATTTGAATTGACGTTTAGGCCAGCGACTATAGCATAATCAAGCAGGTGTGTCAAATTTTTTTTCAAGCTTCCGGCTCACACGCCGTAATTTTCATGAAAAGTCTGCTACCAACCCTGCGCCAAATCATTTACAGCCGCCGCGGCTTCTGTTATAAATGCGTACTACATGAGTTGGCTGTCGGTTTGTCGCCGCATCACTTGTGGTCTTGCGCCAACACCAGGGAGGAGCGCACTTGTGAACGATAGGAGAATCAGTACAGACAAGCCGCTTGCTGCCATGACAAAGCTCAAAGACGAGCCAGTTGCCGCCTTTGGACGTGTGGCAGAAAAAACGGGTCGCGAGATCGGGACAGAGGTAGAGACGCTCGATGATGAGGAGACCGCGCTGTGCGAGAAATCGCTGGCGACGGTTCGTCTACGACCAATCGCACGCAAGGTGCACCATGAAACCGACTTGGATGATGGCGATCTAGCCGATTTTCAATATTCGGAAGCCGACGATTCAATCAGCCTCTATCTCAAAGAGATTGGCCGCGTGCGCCTCCTCACCGCCGAAGAGGAAGTTGATTACGCCCGCCGCATCGAGATGGGGCGTCTGGCCCGTCATGAGTATGATGATGAACCTGATGAAACGATCCAGCGTGACGACCTTGTTCATGTGATGTTTGATGGCAAGCTGGCCCAAGACTGCCTGATCAAAGCCAATTCACGGCTTGTCGTCAGTGTCGCCAAAAAATATATTGGCCGCGGCGTGCCCTTCCTCGATTTGATCCAAGAGGGCAACATTGGCCTCATTCGTGCGGTCAAGAAATTCGATCACCGGCGCGGCTACAAATTCTCCACCTATGCCACCTGGTGGATTCGGCAAGCTGTAACCCGCGCCATTGCCGATCAGGGACGCACCATTCGCGTCCCCGTGCACATGTACGAACAAATCAATCGCGTCACGCGCGCCGCGCGTGACCTGGCGCAGCAGTTAGGCCGTGATCCGACCCTGGAAGAGATTGCCTGCGAGCTTGGCATGTCGCCAGACAAAGTAAAGCAAGTGATGCAGGTGGCCGAGCGCCCCCTAAGCCTGGAGATGACGATCCACGAAGAGGATGACGCGTCACTGACCGATTTTATCGAGGACGAAGAGGTGGCATCGCCTGCGTTCACGGCCTCGCGCCAACAGTTGCGCGATGTGCTCAACGAGGTGTTGGACACCCTGTCGCCGCGCGAGGTGCGCATCCTGCAACTGCGCTTTGGTCTGGTGGACGGCTACAACTACACGCTGGAAGAAGTCGGGCGCAAGTTCGGCGTGACGCGGGAACGCGTACGGCAGATCGAATCGCAGGCTTTGGGGCGCCTTCGCCACCCCAGTCGCAGCCGCAAACTGCGTGACTATCTGTAATCCTTGACATATCATTTGGAATGAAAGCCAAAGGCCGGAGCGCGTTGACTGCGCGCCGGCCTTTGCGCGCTCATTGTACTTAGCATAAGCAGATAACTTGATTTTTTGCGTCGGATGTTGTAAACTATGGGTGCGAAACAAGCATTTCTGTAAGGTTTTGTACTTTTCGACCGATTGATCGTATCGTCAATGCCTAAACAACCTGTCAGCCGCGATAACCGACATAAGGCACTGGACACAACCGTCTCAAACCTTACAAAACGCTATGGCGAGGGCGCGGTGATGCTGCTTGGGGCCGCCGCGCAGCACGTGGCCGTCATTCCCACCGGATCGCTTGCTCTTGATATGGCGCTTGGCGTTGGAGGCGTGCCGCGCGGGCGGATCACCGAAATCTACGGGCCCGAATCATCTGGCAAAACAACGATCTGCCAGCATATCATCGCCCAAGCACAGCGGCGCGGCGGCATCTGCGCCTACATTGACGCAGAACACGCGCTGGATCCGATCTATGCGGCGCGTTGCGGCGTTGACCTGAATAACCTGTATGTGTCACAACCCGACACAGGCGAGCAGGCGCTCGAAATCGCAGAAGCGCTCATTCGCTCTAGCGCGCTCGATGTGGTGGTGGTAGACTCTGTGGCGGCCCTGGTTCCCCGCGCCGAGATCGAAGGCGACATGGGTGATAGCCACGTTGGACTGCAGGCCAGGCTGATGAGCCAGGCGCTGCGTAAGCTTACCAGCGCCATTAAGCAGTCCAACACGGTGATGATCTTCACCAACCAACTGCGCCAAAAGATCGGCGTCATGTTCGGCAACCCGGAAACCACCACGGGTGGGATGGCGTTGAAATTCTACGCTTCGCTGCGCTTGGATGTGCGGCGAATCGAGACCATCAAGCTCGGCAATGAAATGGTGGGCAATCGAACTCGCGTCACGGTGAAGAAGAACAAGGTTGCGCCGCCGTTTCGCGTGGCTGAGTTCGATATCATGTTCAATGAAGGAATTTCGCGTGAAGGAGACATTCTCGATTTGGGTGTCTCCACGGGCGTGGTGGAAAAGCGCGGCAGTTTCTACCTGTTCGGCGATGCCAAACTTGGTCAAGGTCGCGAGAACTGCAAACAATTCTTGCGCGAAAACACCGTCTTGGCCGACACCATTGACCATCAGATTCGGATGGCCGCTGGTCTGGTGGCATCAGCCCAGCAGACATAGGCCCGCAGTGGCCTGACTGTCCGCCTCCGTTGCTCCACAGCTTAGCATCCAGCCGAGATGACCGTCGTCTTGGCTGGTCGGCTCGTCAATTTTGCATGCTTTCGTCCGTATTCAGGGATTTTACGGCTTATTATTCTTTGTTGTCCAGTCGTGCATTATTCGGATAGGCTCTGAGGGACCTACAGGATATGATGCAACGCTTGCATAACCAACCGATCGTTCATCGCCCGGAAAGCCTGCGGTCCCTGTTGCTTGAGTGCGTTTGAAAACACATTCGGCCCCATGAGCTTGCGCACCGGCTGTATGCCTTTGCCAGGTTTGGGCTTTTTGTTTTTGATCGGCCTCAGATGAGAGATGTCGAGGGGCGTAGCCATAGCTGTGGGTATCCACAGCTATTTTTGTTGGCGCAAAGGTTAGGCTGCGATGGGATCAAAGACGATTACGGCCCTGGTTTTTCAGAAAACAGCGCGTGATCGCGTCAATGTCTTTCTCGATGAGGTGTACGCATTTGGGTTGGCTGCCATCCTGGCCGCGCCCCTGCGTGTTGGGCAGGTTCTGAGCGAGCAGGAGATTGACGCCCTGCGTGCGGCTGACTTGGAAGAGCACGCTTGGAACCTGGCGCTGAAGTTTCTGAGTTTTCGGCCGCGCAGCGAAGTGGAAATACGCCGTTATCTGGCCGGCAAAGGACTGGATGCCGCAGCCACAGACCAGATTATTCAGCGCCTGGTTCGGCTAGGGTATGTAGACGATCAGGCTTTTGCCCGGGCCTGGGTTGCCAGTCGCAGCCTATTACGCCCGAAAGGGCCACGCGCGCTGCAATACGAACTACGCAGCAAAGGTGTGGCGCCCGACGTGATTGAAGAGGCGCTGGAAGACCTGGCCGCCGATGAGGCAGCCTACGCCGCAGTCAGCAAACCAGCCGCGCGCTGGCGCGCACTAGAATCAAGCGCGTTCAAGCAGAAGGTGCAAGCCTTTCTGGCGCGGCGAGACTTTGATTATGATATTATTCAAAAAACGGTTGAACGCCTGCTGGCTGAAGTTGATCCCGCAGGCGCCGTTGAGCACCATTCAGAAAATCGCCACTAATGGCAACTGTCCCCGCCAGAAGATCGGACATGCCAGAAAGGACACATACGTATGCCACCTCCCGGAGTAATTACCCTGCTCGTGGGAATTGTGCTCCTGATACTGGGCGTCGTTGTTGGTTATTTCGTTGGCTTCGATCGGCACAAGAAGAAAACCGAAGCCACGATTCAATCTGCAGAACTGCGCGCCGCTCAGATTATCAGCGAAGCTGAAGCCCAAAGCAAGGAACTTGTTCTCAAAGGAAAAGACGAAACGATTCAGCTGCGCGAAGAAACGGAACGCGAACTGGACCGCCGGCGCCGCGATTTGCAGCGCCTCGAAGAGCGCGTGGACAAACGCCAGGAACAACTGGACAAACGCAGCGAGCAGGTGGAGCAGCGCGAGAAACGACTCAATCAGCGCCAAAGCACGGTTGATAAACGCTTCAAAGACCTGGAGAAGATGGAAAGCCAGCACATCGCTGAGCTGGAGCGAATCTCCGCCCTGACGCAAGAAGAGGCCAAGCAGCTTCTGCTCAAGAGCATCGAACAGGACACGCGCCAGGACATGGCCAAGGTCATTCGCGCGGTCGAGGCTGAAGCGAACGAAGAGGCCGAACGCCGCGCGCGCCGCGTCATTATCATGGCGATGGAACGCCTGGCATCAGACCAGGTGTCAGAGTCAACCGTTTCGGCCGTTGCCCTGCCCACCGACGAAATGAAGGGGCGCATCATTGGCCGTCAAGGCCGCAACATCCGCGCGATCGAGGCCGCCACTGGGGTTGACCTGGTGGTAGACGATACGCCAGAAGCAATTATCATTTCCAGCTTCGACCCGGTGCGGCGCGAGGTCGCGCGCCTGGCTTTGACCAAACTCGTGCAAGATGGGCGCATTCATCCCACGCGCATCGAGAAAGAAGTGGAAAAAGCGCGCGAAGAGGTTGAACGCGCGATGCGTGAAGCCGGAGATCAGGCCGCCATTGAGACGGGATTGCAGGGGCTGCACCCTGAGATTCTCAAACTGGTGGGGCGACTCAAGTTCCGCACCAGTTACGGCCAGAATCAGTATTATCACGCCATCGAAACCTCTCACCTGGCTGGCATGATCGCCACCGAGTTGGGCGCGGACGTCAAAGTCGCCAAGATGGGCGGCCTCCTGCACGACTTGGGCAAAGCAGTCAGCCACGAGGTGGAAGGGCCACATGCGCTGGTAGGCGCAGAAATCGCCAAACGCTACGGCGTCCCGCCCAAGGCCGTCAACTGCATTGCCGCTCACCACAATGAGGTAGAAGCCGAAACGCTGGAAACGATCATCGTCGCCACTGCGGACGCCATCTCCGGCGCTCGCCCCGGCGCCCGGCGTGAGGCGCTCGAAACTTATGTCAAACGCTTGACCGCCCTGGAGGAGATTGCAAACTCTTTCGAGGGGGTTTCCGAGTCGTTCGCCATTCAAGCCGGGCGCGAAATCCGTGTGGTCGTGCGGCCTGACTCGACCGACGACATGGCGGCCATCAAGCTGTCGCGCGATATTGCCAAGAAGGTTGAAGACAACCTGGAATACCCCGGCCAGATCAAAATTACGGTCATCCGCGAGAAACGGGCCGTAGACTATGCCAAGTAATATCAGACGTCAAACTTCGGAAATCTTGTATACTTCCGAAGTTTGAGAGCGTTTCCTTTGTCGTGACCCAACGTCTTGCCTTGCGCATCTCATGCATGCCACGGCCTTCTAACATGGATTCACTGGCGGTGGTGGTGCTTGCCCCCAGGCAGATGCAGCATCCATACATCATCGCAGGGTTCGAGTGTGCACGGAGGTAACACGACAATGGAGATCATCAAAGTTTCAGCGCAATCCCGCTCTCCGGCCGTGGCCGGGGCGATCGCCGGCGTGGTTCGAGACATCAATCATGCCGAGGTGCAAGCCGTCGGCGCCAGCGCCGTGAATCAGGCCATCAAGGCCATTGCGATTGCCAAGGGCTATCTGGCCCAGGATGGAATTGACATCATCTGTATTCCATCGTTCACCGAAATTGAAATCCAGGGACAGGAGCGCACCGCTGTGCGTCTCACCGTAGAACCAAGAGAAAGACCTTGAAAAAAAACAGGGGGCGAGAAAATTCTCGCCCCCTGTTTTTTTCTCGGCCACGCCGCGCTAGTTCAACTCCTCAGCCCCATGCTCGTCAGTATCATCCAGGTTTTCGAGCGCCGTCGCGTCCGGCGCATGACCTTCCGAAGCCGCCTTGCGCTTGACTGAACACCCGCCGCAGGTCCCGCAGGTGCGGGGCTGCTCCTTACCGCGGTTTTCAAGAATATCGTCCGCGGCAATCTCCACCAGAGAGTCGTCCTCCAACTGCAAGAACATGGTGCGCTGCAGTGGATTCAGCTTGCGCACCCGCCCTACGCCCTGCTTGCTCAAAACGGTGCTGCCGACTTTGGGCAATTGGGAGCGCGCATCCTCATAGGTGTCGTTTTCATACGACAAGCAGCACAAGAGGCGGCCGCACACGCCGGAGATTTCGGTCGGGTTCAAAGGCAGGTTCTGCGATTTTGCCATCTTGATCGAGACCGGCGCGAACTCGCGCAGCCATGATGAGCAGCAGAGGCGGCGACCGCACTTACCCACGCCATCCAAGAACTTGGCCTGGTCGCGCACGCCAATCTGGCGCATCTCGATCCGGCAACGAAAGAGGCGCGCCAGGTCGCGCACCAACGCGCGAAAATCAATGCGCTTATCCGCCGTGAAATAGATAATCAAGCGGCCGCCATCGAAATTATATTCGGTGCGCACCACTTTGATCGGCAGACGATGCTCGACCGCCTTCTGTCGTGCGCGTGTCAAGGCCTCAGCCTCACGTTGACGGTAAAGCTCTCGCTCCACCATGTCCCAGGCCGTGGCGCGGCGCACCACATGTTTGAGGCCGCCGCTCAACTCAGCGGTTGACACATCGCCGGGCGGCATGATCACACATCCCTCCTCGCGGCCACGCGCCGTATCTACCACCACGTATTCCCCCGGTCTCAGGTCCATAAAACGGTTCGGATCGAAATAGTAGACCTTGGTGACGGGCCGAAAACTGATACCAACAACGGTTGGCATAATCGTTGCTCCTCATGGATTTACGATCCATGCTGCGGATCCAGCAAGTGGATCATCGAAGGCTTAGACGCTCAGGCTGCCAGAGTCGGTATGCGACCGATGGCGCGCCTGTTTTGATCGGCCGGGCCCTAATTCGGTGAAACGTGCGGCAGGCGCAGCAGCAGCACATCAAGCGCCAGGCGCACATTGACATTGCCTTCTAACCACTGCGCCGTGCGCACCGTCATCTGCAGACTGGCGCGCGCCTGCGCCAACGGGACGCGTCGCGCCAGTTCGGCCAGGTCCGCGGCCCTGTCCACATTGATGGCGCGCCCTCCGGCGCCCTGCTGATACAGCCACACATCGCGCCACCAACTCTGCCAGGTGTGCAGCGTCGGCGCAACCTGGTCGCCATGCGCAGCCAGGTTTGCCGCATACGCCAGGCGTTCCACGCGACTGGCGGCCAGCAGGCCGGCCAGGTCATCGAGCTGCTGGCTGCGCTGTTCCAGCGCGGCGCGGTCGGCGGCCAACAGTTTGGCATATCCCAGGCGGCCATTACTCAGCCGCGCCAGCAGGGCGGCTTGTACAGGCAAAAGACCGTGCTGCGCGCGCAAGTGCTGTTCAATCGTTTCCTGCGCCAGTGGTCGCAGGCTGACCACCTGGCAGCGCGAGACGATGGTCGGCAGCAGGGCCTCGCGGCGCTCGCTGAGCAAGAGGATCACCACGGCTGCGGGCGGCTCTTCGAGTGTTTTGAGCAGTGCGTTGGCCGCCGCGGGAGTTGCCAGGTGCATTTGTTCGATAATGAAAACCTTGCGTTGCCCCATCAACGGCGACAACGCCGCCTCACGCACCACACTGTCCCGAATCAGTTCGACGCCGATGGCGCTGGCGTCGGCCGCAGGCGCAATCATGCGCAGGTCAGGATGAAAGCCGACCGCCGTCTTGTGGCACGCCGCGCATGATTCGCATGGCCGCGCCGCCGCATCGGGGGCGGTGCAGAGCAGGGCGCGTGCAAAGCCGAGCGCCAGCGTCATTTTGCCAACGTTCGCGGGGCCTAAAATGCAGTAGGCATGTCGCACCTGGTTGCTGACCAATGTCTGGCGCAACCAGTGTACGGCCCAATCATGTCCAATCACATTGTGCATGGCAGCTTGGTCAGGTTGGTTAGGAAGATTACATTCGATTGCTGCGCAAAGATACCACAGACACCCCCAGATGTCAAGCATTTTACTACCCGCGTCCGATCGTCCAAACCTGGCAACGCAGCCGCAGGTGCGCCGCGGACACTGATAGGGCTTGCGCATGGCCTTTGACAAAAAAATAAGGCAGTGGTATGCTGACCACATGGCACGATGTGTCATTTTGTGTTTCATCTTGCAGGAGGTTTGCCTCGTATGTCTGATTTTTCTGCGCTCCCATCCTTTGCGCCCTGGGTTGAGCTTCCAGACCCGCGCCAGGCCCTGGCCGCGACCGATCCTGTCATTTATGCCGCGATTGAAAAGGAACGCGCGCGGCAAACGACCGGCATTGAACTGATTGCTTCTGAAAACTACGTCAGTCCGGCTGTGCTTGCGGCCATGGGCTCGGTTTTGACCAATAAATACGCCGAGGGTTATCCCGGTCGTCGTTATTACGGCGGTTGTGAATTTGTGGATGTGGTGGAACAACTCGCTATTGATCGCGCGCAGCAGCTCTTTGGCGCCGAACATGCCAATGTACAGCCTCACTCTGGCGCGCAGGCCAATGCCGCCGTGTACATGGCGTTCCTTGAGCCGGGCGACACGGTTCTGGGATTGAAACTGGATCATGGCGGACACCTGACCCATGGATTCCATCTCAATCAGTCGGGCAAGCTGTACAATTTCAAGCACTACGGGGTCAACCAAGAGACGGAGCGCCTGGACTATGACGAGCTGGAGGCGCTGGCGCAAGAGCACCACCCCAAACTCATCGTTGTCGGCGCCAGCGCCTACCCGCGCCATTTTGATTTCCCGCGGCTGCGCGCCATCGCCGATAGTGTGGGCGCCCACGTCATGATGGACATGGCGCACGTCGCCGGGCTGATTGCCGCCGATCTACATCCCGATCCGGTGCCCTACTGCGACGTTGTGACCAGCACTACCCACAAGACGCTGCGCGGCCCGCGCGCCGGCCTGATTTTGTGCAAAGAAGAATGGGCCAAAGCCATTGACAAAGCGGTGTTTCCGGGGATCCAAGGCGGGCCGTTGATGCACATCATCGCAGCCAAAGCGGTGGCCTTCCACGAAGCCGCCCAGCCCGATTTCGTGGCCTATCAGCAGCGCGTCCTGGACAATGCCCAGGCGCTGGCGGCAGAACTGGCGCGCCAGGGCCTGCGCCTGGTCAGCGGCGGCACCGACAATCACCTGATGCTGGTGGATCTGACGCCGGCTGGCGTCACCGGCAAAGCGGCCGAAAAGGCGCTGGATGCGGCGGGAATTCACACCAACAAGAACATGATTCCCTTTGATCCCAAGCCGCCCCTAACAGCCAGCGGCATTCGCCTGGGCACGCCGGCCGCCACGACACGCGGCTTCAGTCCAGAGGACATGCGCCAGGTCGGGCGTTGGATTGGTGAAATCGTTCACCACGTCGAAGACCAGGCCGTCATCGCACGCGTACACCGCGACGTGATCGAGTTCGCCAGCCGCTTTCCTGTGCCCGCGTAAGAGATAGACTTCCGAACTCTGCCAAACTTCAGAAGTCTGCGGATTTGCCAAGTCGCGGCAGTTGGTTATAATAGAGGAAGTTAGGGCGGTTAGCTCAGTTGGCTAGAGCGCGTCGTTGACATCGACGAGGTCAGAGGTTCGAGCCCTCTATCGCCCACCAAACGCCATGGCGTTGTCGCCACGGCGTTTTTGTTTTGTAGGCTGTTTGTTCGCCGCGGTGAATTGACGCGGCGCACGGGGTGTGCTAGAATCGCTGCACGTGAAAC
>CXWK01004632.1_pt2 | contig 30479 bp, 27 predicted proteins | sample 590851 | NCBI WGS metagenome assembly CXWK01 (sample SAMEA3498364, study PRJEB10139) | wastewater metagenome | biome: wastewater treatment plant; material: activated sludge | place: Denmark | collected 2014-08-01
GAACTATCTTTTGGTGAGGGTGGAATTGGAAACAACGCTGGATCTCAAGGTATAGCAATGGAAGAATCCGGTGGTAACACAGCAACGGAAGAAAAAGTTACGGAAAAGACTGAAAATAAAGTTCCGGAAGTTAAAGAAGTAACATTGCCTAAATCTAAAACAGTTTCTAAAGACAATATCATAAATCCTGTCGATAAGACTAAAGAAATTAAAAAGGAGAAAACACAAGAAAAAACTGAACAAGGTAGTTCTAATACTAAGGGAACTGGTCAAGGCAGTTTGGGGCAGGGAGAAGGCGGTGCTGGTTTTGATATTCAATGGGGTGGAAATGGTACACGAAAAATTTATAGTTACGTTATTCCGGATTATCCCGATGGAGTTAATAAGGAAATTGATATAAGGCTAAAGTTTACAATTAAACCGGATGGTACTGTTGGTTCAATATTTCTGCTAACTAAAGCAGATACACGTTTAGAAAATGCTGCAATTAATTCTTTATGGCAATGGAGATTTGAACCTTTATCAGCAAATCAGGTGCAAGGAGATCAGTCTGCGGTGATTATTTTTCCATATCGTTTGCAGTAGGTTTTTCATCATAATAAAATTTGTAAAAGAAATATTCTGCAATTGTTAAAAGAGTTAAAGCAAAAGTATCTCTGTCAAATTGTAACCCAAAGCCTTTTGGTTCCATAAATACTTTTGCAATCATACCAGTAATAGTCCAGCCCACAGCAAATAAAATCCAGATTAATGTAATGTTTTGGAAAGCAGATGTGAGATTATCTTCTTGCCATTTTTTTGAAAAAATAACTAAGCTGAAGATTAAATGAATAAAGAAAATAAATGCAGTTATCATTCTTCAGAATCTTCCTCTCTTACTTTTCGATTTATTAAGCTCATTCCAAGTGCTCCACCTATCATTCCGAATATCGAGTTGATTATCAGATTACTCGATAAAATCATTAATAAATAAATAAATGAAAATCCGGTTTTTTCAATATCCTTTGCTACACTTTTAATAAGCTTTAATGATTCATCGAACATTGGGCCCAGATCCAATTGTCTCATTACAATTTCTGATTGTGGAATGGATTGTATAAAATCGTTCGATTTTGTGAAATAGGTTAAAATCATTTCAAATATCGTTATAAAAGTAGTTGCAAATATTCCGGTTAAAAATCCAAAGATTAAGGATTTTCCAATTGCGATTTTTTCACTTGAGTTAGTGAATTTTTTTGTCAAGAAAAATTGCAAGGACCGCAGCCGCGGGAACAATCAAGCAACAGCTAAAGTTTTTTATACCAGGTACAGTTGATAGAACAGCAGCTCCAAATCCACAAACAAGAGTGGGCAAATATTTTTTGAATGTCATAATTATTTTTCTGCAAAAAGTAAATTTTCAATACCAGCTAAAATATAAATAAATACAGCTGAACCGAAAAGAAAGCCTGTACTTGTTGAAATGATTTTATTATAATGATAAACTGTTATCGAAATTGATATCACATCAACTAACATTGGGATAGAACATATTATTAAGTATTTGGTCTTTAAATTAAAATTCATATTAATTAATAAGACAACTAATGCTGCAAAAGCTGAACCAAAATAAATTCCTGTACATCTTGCACAGACCAATAAAGGAAGGTCATTGAATATTAAAGATTTACTAATGTTTTGATGACAAACATTAGAGTATAATATTTTACTAAAAGGATAAAGAGTATTTAGAGAATTAAAATTTGTGCAAGGAGAAATAATACCAATGATCCAAATACTCAACATTAATAGTAATGAAAATCTTAGTATGATTCTTTTAGTCTTTGAATTGATAAACAATTTTTGCTCAGATTACTCTATTAAATACAAATATAGTTTCATCTGAAAGGATATATAGTTTGTTATTGAATAAAATTGACGAGGCTATTTTTGCTAAATCTATTCCTTCAATTTTAAGTTTTGTCAGATTTGATTCAGGAATTCGTAAATAATTGTAGTAAATTCCATCAGATGCACAAGCAATTAAATGATCAAAAATAATTCTTATGCTAATAATTGTTGTATCTAATGAATTTCGGGAAATACCATTACCATATTGATCAAAAACTACAATATCGTTTCCATCTGCAACAAATATTAAGTTTGCAGAATTTATTGCTAACTGTTTTGGATTATCTAACTGAAATCTTCCAGCATCAAAGCCTCCAAAACTTAAAACGTAGTTACCAAAAATGTCAAACTTCATAATCCTAGAATTTTCAGAATCAATAAAATACAAATCACCCATATTGGATGTTGCACAGCTTATTGGATAACCAAATTGTTCTTCAATGTTTTCACTTTCTCTTTTATAAAGTGAAGAAACATAGTTTAAATTTTTATCAAATCTTTTTATAGAATGATTATTTTTATCTGCCACATAAATAGTTAAAGGATCAGCAAAAACATCAGCCGGATCATCAAATGAATTTTCATCCCATCCATAACCACCAAACATATTTATATTATTACCTAAAGTATCAATAATTACAATTTCATCTTTCCCAAAATCTGAAATACAAATCAATCCATTGGCAGTTATGTAAAATGAAACTGCACGATTAAACTTTCCAATTGTATGAGAAAATTCAAAAGTTTGAGGTGTAATTGTAATATATGAAAATAAAATAACTAATAAAGTTTTAAACATTATTGAATCCTAATTGATAACTAAAAAATACATTAAGCTTTACATCAATCTCAAGTAATTTTGTCATCTTAAATCTGATTGCATTTCCAATCGATTTGAGATATATTTGGCGTCGAAAATAGTTAAACATTGTCCCATAGTGTAATTGGCAACACGTCTGACTCTGGATCAGAAGAGTTCAGGTTCGACCCCTGATGGGACAACCATTTATGAATAATTTACAAATCAAAGATTATCCTTTTATTGTTAATTGTAAAATATTCATTTTAATTTGAAATTACACTGGCGCGTTCGTCTAGTGGCTTAGGACACCGCCCTCTCAAGGCGGGGATCACGGGTTCGAATCCCGTACGCGCTACGAAAATTCAATCTGTAAATTTCAAAAACAATTCTCAAACAAATAATAAATTCTTCTTGGATTCTAATATTAGGTGTTAACCTATTTTTAATTTAAGCGATTAATCAAGTATTGCGTGGTAAATGACCTCTGATATTGGTAATTTTAATTATGAAACGATACAATAAACATATCTTTATCTGCGAAAATAAAAGACCAGATGGACACCCACGAGGATGTTGTGCAGATAAAGGAAGTGCAGAAATTCGTGAGTATTTAAAAAATCGATTAAAAGAATTAGGACTTAATGTTGATATTAGAGCAAATGGCGCAGGTTGTTTAGATGCTTGTGAATTTGGCGTATCAATAGTTATTTATCCGGAACAAATTTGGTATGGTTCGGTTACTAAAAATGATGTTGAAGAAATCATTAATTCTCATTTAGTTAACAATCAGCCGGTAGAAAGATTAAAAATTAATCATCCCAGATACAACAAAGATGGCAATCAGGAACAGTAAAGATTTTGCGAAAAAAATTTTTGATATCCTCAAAAAAGAGTATCCAAAAGTAAAACCTGCTCTTAATTATTCAAGTCCATTTGAATTATTGATCGCAACAATTCTTTCTGCGCAATGCACTGATGAAAGAGTTAATCTTGTAACCAAAACATTGTTTAAAAAGTTTAAAAGACCTGAGGACTTTGTCGATCTTAAAAATGAAGAATTAGAAAAAGAAATTTTTTCAACCGGGTTTTATCGACAAAAAGCTAAGAGCATTAAATCTTGTTGCGAAATCCTGATTAAAAATCATAAAGGAAAAGTGCCCGAAGTTTTTGATGAGCTAGTAAAATTACCCGGAGTTGGAAGAAAGACAGCGTCGGTTATTGCAGGAAATGCTTTTGGGATTCCATCAATAGCCGTTGATACTCATGTTAAAAGATTATCGAATCTTTTGGGATTTATAATTTCGCAAAATCCAGATAAGATTGAAATTAGATTAAAAGAATTGTTACCAGAAAGTTATTGGATTAACTCATCACATTGGCTTGCAACACACGGAAGGAAAATTTGTATAGCAAACAGACCAAAATGTTATGAATGTGTGATTTCAGATTTGTGCCCAAGTTATTCTTTAAATAAAATAAGAAAATGACATGAATGATTTTCAACGCGATAGAAACTTTTGTTTGAGTATTCTTAAAGATTACACTAAAAGTGATAGCTTGTTAAAGCATGCTTTTGCTGTGGAAAGTTGCGTAAAAGCTTATGCGGAAAAATTTAGTGAAAATGTAGAATATTGGGGAAACGTTGCTCTGCTTCATGATTTTGATTATGAAAAATATCCAACTGCAGAAGAGCATCCATTTAAAGGAGCCGAGATATTAAAGGAAAAAGGATTTGATGAAAATTTTATCAAATCGATTTTGTCGCATGCTGATTATAGCGGTGAACCGAGAGATACATTACTAAAAAAAGTTTTATTTGCTTGCGATGAATTGGCCGGATTTATTACTGCTGTTACATATGTTCGCCCATCAAAATCAATTGATGAAGTTGAGATTAGTTCAGTAAAAAAGAAAATGAAGGATAAAGCTTTTGCTCGTGCAGTCAATCGTGATGATATAATTAATGGTGCAAATGAGTTGGGAATTCCACTTGATGAGCATATTCAATTTTGTATTAGTGCAATGAAAAATAAAAAAGAATTATTAGGTTTGTAATGGTTGGTGAAAGTGTTGAGAATTTTAATCTTAAAGATCAGCACAATAACGAATTTGATTTTTATGAGAATTTGGACAAAGATGTATTATTGGTGTTTTATCCAAAAGACAGCACACCGGTGTGCACAAAACAACTAATTGATTATTCATTAAATCAATCAGAACTGGCAAAGTACGGAATTAGAATTGTTGGAATTAATATTGATCCTGTTGATTCTCATAATTCATTTTGTTCCTACAATAAAATTGATTTTCCGGTATTAAGCGATTCAGAAAAAATTGTTAGCAAAAAGTTTGATGCTCTAAATCTGATAGGTCAGAATAAAAGAAAACTCATTTTGATTGGAAAAGATAGAATTATTAAATATGAGCGTTCAACATTGCCTGTATTTTTTGTTGATATCAGGCAGTTATTAAATGAACTGAGAAAAACGCAACTGATATAAAGACTTGACTATTTGATAAATAGATACCATTTTTGGTTAAAAATTAGGAGAAACTTTAGAGACTCTTGCTACAGTACTAAATCGGAAACAGATTTTTATAAATCACAAATATTTTATATCAAATGAAAAGCAAGATCTCAATCATACTGTTTCTCATCACCACTACCATTATTTATTCCCAGAGTGATGTAAAAGTTCTATCATCGGATTTCAATTCGATAACAATAGAATATTCCCCAGTTTATGTAGATACTACAATTAAAATGATTGAAGGTAAAACCTACAGGAATATAGAATTGTTTCTGGGTACTCTGAAAAATTCGGAAAAATGGGGATTCCCATCTATAATAGAAAGAAAACTAAATGTTGGGGTTCCAACAGAGTTTGGAAATACAATTGAAATTCTTTCTACATTTTACAAAGAGATTTCAGGCCAATTGATTCCTGTTCCATATCCGGTTGAAGATTCACTCTCAGTTTCATTCGAGTACAAACAAAATGCTGAATATTTTTCTTTTGTTTCAGATGAGAACCTTCTAACATTTGGAGAGTTTGGATTGATAAGAGATGTTGGAACTCAAACGATAAACATAAATCCAATTAAGTTTGAAGCAACTACAAATAAAATTAAAATTTATTCTAAAATAATTTTTAAAATTAATTTTGGCTCTAAAGGAGTTTTGTCACAAAATCCGGCAGATGATTTCCTTGATGGGGTATTATTAAATTATGAAGTAGCCAAATATTGGAACAATCAAAATATTGCTAAAACCTTTAATAAACTTGCTGTTACAAATAGTGTTCTTGCAACAGGTAAATGGGTTAAGTTTGAAACTCCGGATGAAGGTATTTATAGGATTTCAAAATCAGATTTAACATTGTATGGAATTGACGTAAATTCAGTTGATCCGAGAACTATAAAAATTTATAACAACGGTGGTAAAACTTTACCAGAAAATATTAATGATACTCGTCCTGCTGATCTAGTTGAAAATTCAATTTTAGTTTTTGGTCAGGATGATGGGAAATTTGATGATGGAGATTATATACTATTTTATGGAAGAGGAGTAAGTTTTTGGGATTTTGATGTAAACGGTTCGACTATCAAAAGATATTATCATCCGTATTCAGCAAAAAATTATTTTTGGATAACATCCGGCGGCTCAAATGGAAAAAGAATGAGCGATAAACCAGGATTAAATTCAACTGCTTCATTTAATCAAACCACAACTTCAGCTTTTGCTGATTGGGAAGTTGATAAAATTAATATCGGTAAAACCGGCCGTCAAAATTTTGGAGATAATTTTACATCGTCGGTTAATTCCAGAACTTATACCAATACACTAAATGGCAGAGTAAATGGTACTCCAATAAATTATAATTATAGATTTGCTGTAGGAAGTTCATCGGGTTTAACATTAACTGTGAGCGAAAATGGGAATCAACTTATCTCTCAGAATTTAAATGGGTACGGCAGTACATCATATGTAGCTGGATATGCATATCCAAACTCTACGATCTTTGAAGGAAATTTAGTTGATAGCAGGAGCGTTCTTAATTTTACGATTACACCTTCAAGTGCTACATCAACGGGCTACCTTGACTATTTTACCATACAATATGAAAAGGAATTAAGAGCCTACTCAGATAATCTTTTATTCTTTTCAAATTCTGTTTCCGGAATAGTTGAATATTACTTAAATGGATTTACCTCCTCCAATATCAAAGTTTTTGATATTACAAATTTTGCTGACGTAAAACTTGTTACAAATTATTCAATGTTAAGTGGCGGTGAATGTAGATTTCAGTTTGATGAAAATACTACTCAAAGATCAAAATATTATGCTGTAGGGAGCGATGTTTTTAAAACACCTATCAATCCTGTTGAAGTACAAAATTCTAATCTAAGAGGAGAAGAACAGGGAGCTAAATTTATTATAATAACACATAGTGTTTTTCGTGAAGCAGCTGATCAATTAAAAAATTATAGAGAAAATGAGGCTCCGGTAACAATATCTACCAAAGTAGCCGACATTGATCAGATATATAATGAATTTTCTGGTGGAGTTTTAGATCCAACAGCTTTACGTGATTATATAAAATATGCTTTTGACAATTGGCAGATAAAACCTCAGTATGTACTTTTATTTGGTAAAGGAACTTATGATTATAAAAACATAGAAGGTTATAACGATAATTTTATTCCAACCTGGCAAACAAATGAATCATTAGCCTTATTAAGTTCTTATACGACAGATGATTTTTTTGTTAATGTCTCGGGAGAAAATAAAGTTGATTTGGCTCTTGGAAGAATAACTTGTACCAATATCACTCAAGCAAATGATATAGTAAATAAAATTAAGAAATATGAACTTGATCAGGAAAAAGGTGACTGGAGAAATTTAGTCACTTTAATTGCAGATGATGGTTATACTTCAAAAGGTGCTGAAATTCCTTTGTGGGAACATACAAGACCCTGTGAAATTATTTCTAATACTTTACCTAAATCTTTTAATACTCGAAAAATTTATAGTGCTGCTTATCCAGATGAAATAACTGGTCAAGGGCGAAGAAAACCACAAGTTAATAAAGAAATAATTGATGCTATTAATGCCGGTACCTTGTTTGTTAATTATGTTGGACACGGCAGCCCTGAGTTATGGGCTCATGAAGTAATCTTTGAGAAGAGTGTAACACTTCCTCAATTAAAGAATGATAAATATTTCTTTTTATGTGCCGCTACTTGTGATTTTGGATATTTTGATATACCAAATTATCAAAGCGCTGCTGAGGCTTTATTATTTTTACCAAATTCAGGCTCTATTGCTGTTTATTCAGCTACAAGACTTGTGTTCTCGGCTTCAAATCATGATTTAAACTATTCCCTTATTAATTCAATATTTAAATCAGGACGTGATACTCTTAATTTATTATTGCCAATCGGAAAAGCATCATATTTAACTAAACAAATATATAATCTTGCGAATGATCAAAAATATAATATTTTAGGCGATCCTACGATTAGGTTGGTAGCTCCGCAGTATTCTGCTAAAATAGATTCTATTAATGGACAAGATTTAAGTTCAAATATTCAAATAAAAGCCTTAAGCTCAACTGATATTTATGGTGAGGTTATAAAACCAGATAACACTTCCTGGACCGATTTTAGTGGTGAGGGTATTTTAACATTTTATGATTCTGAGCGAACAGTTAGATTAGATGCTGTAGACTTAGATGTAAACATTCCTGGTGGAGTAATATTTAAAGGCAGAGTTTCAATTACAAATGGTAAATTTTCTGAAAAATTTGTTGTTCCTAAAGATATATCTTATGAAAATAAAAACGGTAAAGTTATTTTTTATTTTCTAAATAATTCTGTTGATGGACTTGGATATACGGATAAAATTATTGTTGGTGGCACAGATAGTTCAATTTCAAATGATGGTAAAGGACCGGAAATTGAAATCTATTTTGACAATGTTGCTTATAATAATGGCTATCTTGTAAACGAAAATCCAAAATTAATTGTTAATCTTGTTGATGATACTGGATTAAATACAACAGGAACAGGAGTTGGGCATAAGCTTGAAGGAATATTAAATCGGGAAATTACAAATCCAATTGATTTTTCTAATTATTTTACTGGTGATTTAAATGCTGGTGGTAAATCCGGTGCGATTAATTATAATTTTAGCTCATTAGAAAATGGCGATTATGAATTGCTTGTAAAAGCCTGGGATGTATTTAATAATTTTTCTGAAGAGAATACTTACTTTACTGTTGTTGATGGAAATGATTTGGTTATCAGAGATATTTATAATTACCCGAATCCATTTAGTGAAAAAACTCAATTTACTTTCCAGCAAAATTTAACAAAACCTATTGATGTTAAAATAAAAATTTATTCCATCGCCGGCAGATTGATTAAAGAAATTGAACAATCTAATATTAACGATAGATTTGTAGTTATAGATTGGGATGGAAGAGATGAAGACGGAGATCAGTTAGCAAACGGCACATATCTTTATAAACTAATTATTAAATCAATTGATGGCGAGTTTAATAAAAGTGTACTTGGTAAATTAGCGGTTATTAAATAGTTAGCCACAAAAAAATTGTGTTTCATATATAAGTTCTTAGTTATATTTATTGTTCAAACAAAAATAGAAATTTAAATAATCTTATTATCTCGGAGGATAAAAAATGAAAATAGTTCTCAGACTTATGATGATCAGCATGCTGTTCGGAATTTATGCTAATGTCTCGTATGCACAAGGTGAAGCTGCTGTTCCATTCTTGTTACTTGCTCCAGACTCCCGCGCTGGCGGTATTGGTGAATCTGGATCAGGACTTGCGGATAATTCTGCTGCAATATTCTGGAATCCTGCTGGTATTGCATTTTTAACAGGAACTGAAGTTAGTATTACACATAGTAACTGGCTTCCACAATTTAATCTTGATTTGTTTTACGATTATCTAACGTATAGACAATATTTTGAAGAACTTGGTGGAAGTGTTACCGCAAGTATTACATATATGAACTTTGGTGAATTTGTTAGAACAGGTGAAGCAGATCCAACTCCGATTGGCACGTTCAGATCTTTTGATGCTGCTTTAACTTTAGGGTATGCAACAAAACTTTCCTCAGATTGGGGATTGGGATTTAATTTCAGATTAATTCATAGTCGTTTATCAGATCAACCAACTGCAGAAGAGCAAGGAAGTGGTGTCGCAACTTCAGTTAGTTTTGATATAGCTGCAATGTGGAGACCTGAAACTTTTGTTTTGCCATTACTTGATGAAGATATTGGTGGAAAGTTTAGTTTAGGCGCTAATTTAAGTAATCTTGGTCCTAAGATTTATTACATAGATAAATCTCAAGCCGATCCAATTCCCACAAACTTTAGATTAGGTTTTGCTTATAAAGTTATTGATGATGAATTCAATAGTCTTATTTATACTTTAGATTTTAGTAAACTATTAGTAAGTAGAGACAGTTCAGGATCCGACGAATTTTATGCAGCTTTATTTACTTCCTGGGGTGATGAACCATTTAGTAATGAACTAAGAGATATTGTTACATCGATGGGACTTGAGTACTGGTATGGAACACCTGGTGATTTTCTTTTTGCACTCCGTTCAGGATTCTTCTATGAAGATCCTTCCTACGGAAATAGAAAGTTTTTAACATTTGGTGCTGGTATCAGGTATGATATTTATGGATTTGATTTTAGTTATATAACAACTTCAGTTTTCAAAAATGGAGAAAACCATCCTTTATCAGATACACTAAGATTTACAGTTCTTATTGGATGGGGAGCTGTACCTGAATCAACAAGAGGATTACCAAGGGGAATCTAAAAACTTATGAAGAAAAATCTTCTAACTCTAGTAATTTCTTTAATGATTTTGGGCAGTTCATCTGCCCAAAATTTTATAGGAAGCTTAAATCCAAATCCAATACAAAAGTCTCAAATTGCTGCTGAAGACACTATTAAGATTTTAGCAGTGATGGTAAATTTTTTAGAGGATAAAGATGGTGCAACTTTTGGTAATGGTAAGTTTGGATCAATCTATTCTCAAAACTACGGTAGTGATATTTTAGATCCGTTGCCGCACGATAGAGATTATTTTGAATCTCATCTTACATTTGTTAAAAATTACTTTCAAAAAGTTTCAAACGGAAAAGTTTCAGTAGAATTTACAATTCTACCTGATACTTTTTCTGTTACAAAAACTATGAGAAACTATTCTCCAATCCCTGGGTCCGATGATCTTACGCCTGTTGGACAATTTGCTCAGGAAGTTTGGACGAAAGCTGATCAAATTTATCCAACGTTTGATTTTTCTGAATATAACGTATTTTTAATATTTCACGCTGGTGTTGGAAGAGATATTTCTTTACCCGGAAGTATTGGTAATGAAAGAGATTTACCTTCTGTATATCTAAGTGAAAAATCTCTAACAAATATTTTTGGACAAGCTTTTTCTGGTTTCCCTGTTTCAGGTGGTTCATTTTTTATTAAAAATAGTATGATAATTCCTGAAACCGAAAGCAGGGAATTAGAAACCATTACAGGAAAATTTTTATTTGAAATTACTATTAACGGATTATTGGTTGCCAGTGTAGCCAGTCATTTAGGATTACCTGATTTATTTGATACCGAAACTGGCTATAGTGCAATTGGCAGATTTGGCTTAATGGATGGTCAATCTATATTTGCATACAATGGATGTTTTCCGCCCGAACCTTCAGCCTGGGAAAAAATATATTTAGGCTGGATAGAAGCAGTTCCTGTTGTGCCAGGTAATTACTCAATTAATCTTGCTGCTGATTTAGCGGCAAATTTAGCTGATACAGTGATATTAAAAGTACCGCTTAACTCATCTGAATATTATCTGGTGGAAAATCGACAAAGAGATGTATCTAAAGACGGGTTAAATTTATCATACAAATCAAACGGAAATATTATAAATAGAAAATTTGTAAAAGATACATCAGGTTTTTACAGCTACGATACCGATTCTTTATCTGGAGTAGTTTTGGATGTGGATGAATTTGATTGGGCTTTGCCAGGGAATGGAATTGTTGTTTGGCATATTGATGAGAATGTGATTAATGAAAAGTTATCAGCAAATAAAATTAATGTTGATAAAACAAGACGCGGTGTTGATGTTGAAGAAGCAGACGGAGTTCAGGATATTGGCGAAAAGTTTATAACAATTTTTGGTGATGAAGTTATTGGTGAAGGGACAGATGAAGATTTTTGGTTTTCTGGAAATAAAGCAGAACTTTATGAAAATATTTTTTCAAAAAATACACGGCCTGATACCAGAACCAATTTTGGTGCAAACAGTTTAATCACCTTAAAAGATTTTTCAGCTGTTTCAAATAAAATGTCTTTTAATATAGAATTTGGTGATTCTATTATTAAGCCATTATTTGTTTCAAGTTTAGTTGATTCTTTTAAGAGCACAAGCATAACATTTATTGATGCGGAAAATTATCTTTTCGGAATTAATTCTTTAAATGAATTATTTATCTCTAACGGTGATTCTATACTTCAAACAATTCCCGATTTTTCAGACTTCAAACCAGCTTCTGTAAAATTTGGTAATAATAGTTATTTAGTTGGCGTAAAAGTTGGCAGCTCTGCGCAGCAGTTTCCATCAAGCATTAATTTTTATAGCTATGATGGAGCAACATCTGCGACCAGCAATACGAATCTTACTCAAATTATAACCTCTCCACCCGTAATCAGAAAAACTGTAACGGAAGTTTATGAAGTATTATTTGGAACTAATGATGGCAAGATTTTAATATATGAATTAACATCTTTACTGAGCGGAAACAATATTCCAAAATCTGAAGTATTAGTTGAAGCAGGAGTAGAAGTAAAGCAGATAGCATTAAGTGGTTCAAAGATTTTTGCAATTGCTCAAAAATTGGATAACAATGCTAAGTATGATTTGGTATATAATGATGGAAGCATAATAAAGTTTAATGATGAAAAATTATTAAAACTTGCTGTTACTGTTGATGCACAAGGCAATGACATTTCTGTTATCTCATCTGAGAAAACTGACGAATATTATTTTTATATAACATTAAATGATTCTGTTGTTTCATCCATAAAAACTGGATCTGCTGAAACTGCAAAATCATTTTCACTCGCAGACATTAAGAATGATGGTAATAATTATCTTATCTTAAATAACAATACTAAGATTGAAGCTTATAATCTTAACGGATCTTTGGCCGAAAATTTTCCATATGAATTAAAAGATGGTGATGAGTTTATCGGTTTGCCGCTTAGTGCAGATATTGAAGGTGATTTGAAATCTGAAATCATAACGTTTTCGAAAGCGGGAAAAGTTTTTGCATTTGATGGTGGTTCTGGTAAAGTGATAGATGGATTTCCAATCTCCTTTGGTGACTCACCGATATCTGATCCTATACTTTTTAATTCTGGTAATAAAATTGGTTTGGCCGGAGTTGATAGTACAAGTAGTTTTAGCGGGTGGGCTGTTTCGTCTACATTAAACAGAATTGACTGGGCAGAAGTATTTGGCTCAAATACTAATTCTTCTGTTCTAGGCAAAGCATTAGAAACTCAAAAAAACAATTCTTTCTTTCCGGGCAAGCGTGCATACAATTATCCAAACCCAGTTTATAGTGGTGAAACTGCGATTAGATATTATGTAAATGAAGATTCAAAAATAAATATTAAAATTTTCGATCTTGCAGGAGATTTTGTTGCTGAGTTAAATGATGATGCTTTTGGAAATATGGATAATGAAACTATTTGGAATGTTGGTGATATTCAAAGCGGAGTGTATCTTGCACGAATTGAAGCTACTGGATTAAGTGGCAAGTCGGAATCGGTTGTTATTAAAATTGCTGTTGTTAAATAATTTCTTTATTCATTTCAAAAAATCTTTTTTATGAAATTATTAATCTTGTTATTCTTATTTGTTTATTCTTCAAACACTTTTGCACAGTTTACAGATTTTCATCCTGAGCTTGATTGGTATACAATTAAAGGTAAACATGTTGAAGTTCATTTTCACGATGGAGCAGAAAGAACTGCACAAACAATACTTAAAATTGCTGATGAAGTTTGGGATCCGATTTGTTCTTTATATGGATATGAACCAGATAAAGTTCATTACATTGTAAAGGACATCGATGATTACTCAAACGGTGCAACATATTTCTTTGATAATAAAATTGAAATCTGGACAAGTGCATTAGATTTTGATTTGCGCGGTGCACATAATTGGTTAAGAAATGTGATCTCTCATGAGTTTACTCACATGGTTCAAATTCAGGCTGCTATGAAAGCAACCAGAAGTGTGCCTGCTGTATTTTTGCAAGTACTTACTTATGAAGATGAACGTAGACCGGATATTCTATATGGCTTTCCTAATGTTATAGTCTCATATCCGCTTGCAATGGTAAATGTACCAGCCTGGTTTGCTGAAGGTACAGCACAATACATGCGTAAAGAATTGAATTATGATAATTGGGATTCTCATCGCGATATGATTTTAAGATCTTATGCACTTGATAATAACATGTTGACATGGAACGAAATGGGCGTATTTGGTAAAACAAGTTTAGGAAATGAATCAGTTTATAATTCCGGTTTTGCATTGACCAAATATATTGCTCAAAAATATGGTGAAGATAAACTTGGAAAAATAACGAGAGATTTAGGTAGTTTTTGGAACTTTAGTATAGATGCGGCATTTAAGGATATCTTAGGTAAAGATGGTGACGAAATTTATGATGAGTGGAGTAGCTTTTTAAAATCCGACTATCGTAAACGAATTGAAAAAGTTTTAGCAAACAATATTACTGGTGAACTAATTGCTAAAGATGGATTCGGAAATTTTTATCCAACTTATTCAAAAGATGGAAAAAAAATCTATTACATCTCAAATAAATCTTCAGATTATTTTGGTCCAGCAGGAATTTATGAATATAATCTAGAAACGAAAGAAGAAAAGAGTATTGCTTCGGGTGTAAGATCAACTTATTCATTTATTCCGGGACAAAATAAAATAGTTTTTGCTAAAATTTCTGAGGACAACGAAGATTGGTATAATGTGCACGATCTTTTTATATATGATTTAGATGATGAAGAAGAAACTCGTTTAACTTTTAATTTAAGAGCTAATCATCCTTCAGTTTCTAATGATGGTAAAAAAATTGTTTTTCTTTTTCAGAAAGATGGAACTACAAATCTTGGGTCAGTTGATATTGATGGAAAAAACTTTAAGAGATTAACTTTTTTTGAAAACGGGGAACAGGTTTATAATCCAAAATTTTCTAATGATGATTCATATATTGTATTTGATTACTCTTATGGTAACACTCGTGATATTGCAAAAGTAAATGTTGATGGTGGTAATTTTGATTTTATTATTTCTACTGATAAAGATGAAAGAAATCCTGAATTTGACAAAGATGGTAATTTAATTTTTTCATCTGATAGAACTGGTATTTTTAATATTTACAAGTATGATTTAAATACTAAGAATCAGAAGCAATTAACAAATGTACTTGGCGGAGCGTTTATGCCAAGTATTTCTGAAGATGGTAATATTGTATATGCTGGTTACACATCAAAAGGATATAAAATATTTAATATATCTAAGGATGAGCAAAATAAAGTGATTGATGGTAATGACTATGTTTGGCTTTCTAATCCACCGTTAGAAACTGAAAAACCATTTGGAGATATAAATAAATTTAACCTTTCATCATTAACAAATTATGAAGACAAAAATTTAACATTCGCAGCAAAAGATAAGTATTCTGGTGCATTTACTCGCTTAACTTTTTTCCCTTTCTTAAGATTTGATAATTATAACACAGGAAATTCATTTGTAGAAAAATTTAAACCCGGTGTTTTTGTTACAACAAATGATATGTTGAATAGGTATTCAATTTTTGCAGGCGGCTCTTTGAATGCAAGAATGGAAAGAGATTTGTTTTTTGTTTTTGATTATAGAAATAAACTTCCTCTTATAAGTTCTCTTGGATTAAAACCAGAAATTTCAATAGAGTTATATAGCATAAGTCGCAAAGCTGACGTTGATATTTATTTTGGTGCAGATACTGTTGGAAACATTGTTAACTACGATTACATAATTCCAACTGATGTATCATATAATCTTTTTGAATTTGATTTTATTATTCGACATAGACTTTTCTCACGTGATCAGAATTTACAATTGAAGTATGTTTTTAGCAGTTACACCGCTGCACTTGGCAGTTTTCTATTACCGGATGAAAACAATACTTTATATCCAACAACAAAAGACAATTATTTTAATGGTAGCAATATAGAAGCCAAATATACCTGGCGTTCAATTCTTCCAACTAAAGATGATGAAATCAATCCTGTGGGATTTGATTTAACCTTAACTTACAATTATGAGTTTAATGATTTTAATGAAAGTGGTGAATACACAGTTGAAGATGGATTATTAAAACCTCAGTATTCTAATTTTAATTTTCACAGATTGGAATTAAAAACCGGTTTGTTTATGCCATTGTTTGATTCGCATACTTTTAATACTACTCTAAGATTGGGTTCTATTTTGGGGCCGCAGCAACCTGACTTTTTTGATTTTTATCTTGGTGGATTACTTGGTATGAAAGCATATCCTTTCTATGCAGTTAGTGGAAATGAAGTTGCCTGGTTAAACTTTACTTATAGATTTCCTTTATTTAGAAATATTGATACAAAAATCGGACATTTATACATCGATAAAATGTTTCTATCATTTAATGCTGATATTGGAAATGCCTGGAATGGTGATTTACCTGAACTTAACCAATTTAAAAAAGGAGTTGGTGCAGAATTAAGAATTCAGTTAAATTCATATTATTTATTTCCAACTAGTATTTTCTTTAATGCTTCTTATGGATTTGATGAGTTCAATAGAGTAGTAAATGATGAAACGGTTACATATGGTAAGGAATGGAGTTTTTATGGAGGCATACTTTTCGGATTTGAAATCCTAAACTTTAATCAATCTCCTAACAGAAGATAAGGCAGATTATGAAATCATTTATTTTAATAATTTTTATAATTACAGTTCCTATCAATTTATTCTCGCAGGAAAATGAAAAATATTATTTAACTGGTAACTTATCTTCTGATGCTAAACAGTTGCTTCATAATTTTGATGAGCCAACTAATCCACAAATTTTATTATCATCGCAAAATAAAAAATCACCAGTACTAGCTGGAGTTTTATCTTTGTTAATTCCTGGTGCGGGAGAAATTTATTCGGAAGAGTATTTAAAAGCAGGAATATTTCTTGCAATTGAAGCTGCAGTAATTACAACAGCAGTTATTTATGACGGAAAAGGAGACGATAAAACTACAGAATTTCAAAACTATGCTGATGATTATCAAAACCCAGAACACAATTGGAGTGTGGTAAGATATGCAGAGTGGCTTAATCAATATGAGGGCGCAAGTATATCTATTAATTCTGATGAAAGTTTGCCTCCTTGGGAACGAGTTAGTTGGGCCGAAGTGAATGCTGCTGAAACCGGTTCGCATAAACTTCCAAGACACGGTGAACAACAATATTATGAACTCATTGGTAAATACCATCAATATTCTTCAGGATGGAATGATTTTTCAGGTGCTGGTAACAAAGATCAAATTTCACCTAACTTTACGTTCTATTCAGGAATGAGAGGAGAGGCAAATGATTTTTATTCAACAGCCTCTACCGCAGTAATTGGAATTTATGTTAACCACTTTTTAAGTGCATTAGATGCAGTTTGGTCAGCAGCGCAATTTAACAACGATCTTGCAGTTAAAATTAGATTAGAAAATTTACAGTTAACTAATCGGACTGAATTTATACCCACAATATATTTATCCTATAATTTTTAATATTATTTAATACCTTCATTTAATTGATTTAAGGCAGCTTTTAGCCTAAACTTATTTTCATTCCCAAATCATATTTCCGTATTTTTACAATATGAAATTACCATTAGTAGCAATAGTAGGCCGACCAAATGTTGGAAAATCAACACTCTTTAACAGATTAATTGGAAAAAGAGAAGCGATAGTCGATGATCAAAGTGGAGTAACTCGTGATAGAAATTATGGTGAATGTGATTGGAATGGCAAAAGATTCCGTTTAATTGATACAGGTGGTTATGTTCCTGAATCTTCAGATTTATTTGAAACTGCAATCAGAGAACAAGTTGAAGTTGCAATCGAAGAGTCTGATTCGATGATTTTTTTGGTAGATGTTAAAAATGGAGTTAATCCTTTTGATGAGATTATAATCGACTTACTGCGTCAATCCGGCAAAAAATATTTTTTAGTTGTTAATAAAGTTGATGCTGAATTGCATGTGGCCGCAGCGAGTGAGTTTTATTCACTTGGAGTTGATTTTGTGTACGATATCTCAGCACTAAGCGGCAGAAAAACCGGTGATTTGCTTGATGACATTACCCGAGATTTTCCAACTGACGATTTAATTGAAGAGGACAAAAGATTAAAAATTGCGATAGTTGGCCGACCAAATGTTGGTAAATCGTCTTTAACAAATGCATTACTTGGAGTTGAAAGAAGTATTGTAACTGATATTCCTGGTACAACAAGAGATAGTCTTGATTCAATTTTAAAATATTATAATGAAGAAATTGTTTTAGTTGATACGGCGGGACTTAGAAAGAAAAAGAAAGTTGAAGAAAGTATAGAGTTTTTTTCAAACATCAGAACTTTTAAAGCGATTAGTGAAAGTGATGTTACTGTTTTAATGCTTGATGCTAAAACCGGATTTGAAAAACAGGATCAGAAGATAATTGATGAAGTTGTTAGGTGGAGAAGAGGACTAATTATTGCAATTAATAAATGGGATTTGATAGAAAAGGAAACGAATACAGCAAGAAAGTTTGAGCTTGATATAAAAGATAAACTAGGTACAGTTGATTTCGCTCCAATTATTTTTATTTCAGCTTTAACAAAACAAAGAATTTACAAGTTAATTGACCTCTGTAAGAAAGTTCAGGAAGAAAGAACTAAAAAAATTCCTACTTCAGAATTAAACGACTCTTTATTACAGGAAATTGAAAAAAATCCACCACCTTCAACCCCTACAGGAAAGGAAATTAGAATAAAGTTTGTTAATCAGGTTGGGGATTATTACCCAATATTTTTATTCTTTAGTAATTACCCGAAACACATTCCTGATCATTATAGAAGATTTTTGGAGCGAACTATTAGAAGAATTTATGGATTTGAAGGTGTTCCGATAACTGTGAGTTTTAGACAAAAATAAATTTTAAAGTTTATGGTAAACAATTTTTATTTAGTTGAACATCCAATAATTAAAAGAGATGTTACAATTCTCAGAGATAAAAATACTGACTCTGAAACATTTCGATCTGCGCTTCAAAGAGTATCAAATTTATTGGCAGCTGAAGTGTCAAAAAATTTTTCACTTACCAAAATTGAAGTTGAAACTTCATTAGAAAAAACGGTGGGCAATAAATTATCTAATGACGTTATACTTGTGCCTGTATTACGCGCCGGTTTGGGAATGGTGAACGGTTTTTTGCAAATTATTCCAGAAGCGAAAGTCGGACACATTGGTTTGCAAAGGGATGAGGAAACTTTAAAACCTATTGAATATTATTACAAAGTTCCAAAAAATCTTGAATTAGCTGAAGTGGTAATGCTTGATCCAATGTTGGCAACTGGAGGAAGTGCTTCTGAAGCATTAAAGTATCTTAAAAATCGAGGAGCTAAAAAATTAGTGTTCGCATGTTTAGTTGCTGCTCCGGAAGGTATCCAAAAAATTGTTGCTGAACATCCTGATGTAAAAATATTTGCAGGAGCATTGGATAGAGAACTTAATAGTAAAGGTTATATTCTTCCCGGATTAGGCGATGCTGGCGACAGGACATTTGGAACACTTTAATAAGAAATTATTTTTCTTAACATTACTTCTACTTAGTTTTACTTCAGCTAGTGGTCAAATCTTTCCTGATAAATCAGTTCACAAAATTTTAAAATCTGGCATTGATTTAATTATCGATCAAAATTATTCAGAAGCTGAAAAATTGTTTATTCAATTAGAAAAGACGAGAAAAGATATACCGTTGGGGAAAATCTATATTGCTGCAGTTCATATAGCAAAAGCTTATGATTATCAACAACCATATGATGATGAAATTATAAAAAATAACCTTAATGCAGCAAAGAAAATTTCGGAGAGATTGATCGAATCTGATCCGGACAATATTTGGTACAATTACTATCTAGCTTTATCTAATGGTTATATTGCTTATTATGATGCTTTACGAGAAAGCTGGCTTCAGGCTTTTTCTACAGGATTAAGTTCGGTTTCATCATTTGAGGATTGCTTAAGTATTGATAAAAATTTTTATGAAGCTTATATAGCTATCGGTAGCTATAAATTTTGGAGAAGTAAAAAAACAGAATTCATTAATTGGCTGCCATTTATTGATGATGAAAAAGAGACTGGAATTAAGTACCTTAAAAATGCAGTTATACACTCTGGATATAATTCTCACCTTGCAATTCATTCTCTTGTGTGGATTTATATAGAACAAGAAGATTATAAGGAGGCTGTAAAAGTTGCAGAAAATGCTTTGTTAAAACATCCACGATCAAGAATTTTTAAATGGGGATTAGCCAGAGCTTACGAAAATATTGATGTTAATAAATCAGTAGAACTTTATAAGGAAGTTTTGGAATCGTATCCCAAACATCTTAAATCGAATAAGATTAATGTAGTTACATTGAAGCACCTTATAGCGCAACAACTTATAAAAAGTGGTAAGAATGATGAAGCATTACAGATTTGTAACGAAATTTTATCAATTAATGGTTATACTGAGTTCGAGCAAGAAAGTTTAGGAAATCGATTAGAAAGAGTAAAGGAACTCAAAGCATCATTATTATAGCGTTAATCCACAATATTTAGACCTTTCATCCCCTTTAACAAATCATTAAAAAAAACTAAATTGATTTTGATTTTTAAATGTATCCATTATCCTTTTAGCGATGGCAATAGAAAATTCTAAATATCAAAAAATGTTAGAAAACCTTCTAAGTATTTGTAAAAAAAATATTAGTACGGTTAATGAAACTCTAATTTCAAAAGCTTTTGAGTTAAGTCTTGAAGCTCATAAAAATGATTTACGTGCATCCGGTGAGCCTTATTTTACTCATCCTTATGAAGTTGCAAGCATTGTAGCTGAGGAATTTCCACTGGATGATGTAACTATTGTAAGTGCTCTTTTACATGATGTTGTAGAAGATACTGAATACTCACTTGATTTTATGAGAAGAGAATTTGGTAAAGAAGTTTCTGAAATTGTTGATGGTGTTACTAAGATTAGCGGAATTTTTAGAGGACACGAAATTACAAAGGCAGAAAATTATCGTAAGTTGTTACTTTCGATGGTAAAAGATGTTAGGGTAATTCTCGTAAAGTTTGCTGATCGATTACACAATATGCGCACATTGGAGTTTGTTAGTCCGGATAAACAAAGACGGATTGCACAAGAAACTTTGGAAATATACGCTCCGTTTGCACATCGTTTTGGATTAGGAAAGGTAAAGTGGGAGCTTGAAGATCTTGCTTTTAAGTATTTAAACAGGGAGGCTTATGAAGAGCTTGCACGAAAACTCAAATCTAAAAGAAGAGATCGTGAATCTTATATTAAAAAGTTTTCTGAACCAATTGTTACTAAGCTGGAAGAAGCAAATTTAAAATTTGAATTGAGCGGCCGACCTAAACATCTATATAGTATTTATAGAAAAATGGTAAGGCGTAACAAACCTTTTGAAGAAATATATGACTTGTTTGCGATAAGAATAATTATTGATACTCAAAATAGAAATGATTGTTACACAACTCTTGGTGTAGTTAACCAGGTTTATCTTCCCGTACCGGACAGATTTAAAGATTATATCTCAATCCCAAAAACAAATAATTATCAATCAATTCATACAACTGTTGTTGGGCCGATTGGCCGTTTGGTTGAAGTACAGATTAGAACAAGACAAATGCACGAAGTTGCTGAAAAAGGAGTTGCAGCTCATTGGCGATATAAAGAAAATAAAACTGCGTCGGATGGTGAACTTGAGGCTTGGGTAAATTGGATAAGGGATATTTTTGATAATGCTTCGCGTGATGATCAGAAAAAAGAGTTGATGGAAAGTTTTAAACTAAATCTTTATCAGGATGAAATTTATGTTTTTACACCCAAAGGGGATTTAAGAAGATTACCAGTAGGATCCACACCGGTTGATTTTGCTTTTGATATCCATAGTAAGGTTGGATTTCACTGTATTGGGGCAAAGATTGATGGTAAAATTGTTCCACTTGATACGCAGCTAAACAGTGGAGATCAGGTAGAGATAATTAGTTCTAAAAATCAACATCCAAATAAAAACTGGATCAAGTTTGTTAAAACTCATAAAGCCAAAAATGAAATTAGGAAGTGGCTCAATAAAGAAGAGCAAACTATAGTTGATAAAGGTATGGAACTTTGGGAGAAAAAGATTAAAAAATTAAAATATAGCTTTACTCCTGATGATGTTCTTAAAATTGCTCATTCAAATAAGTTTGATAATTCCAGACAATTTTTTAAGGCTTTAGCCCAGGGTATTGTAAATTTGGATGAGGTGCTTACCGCTTCATCTCAAAAAGATGATAAGGAATTTGAAAAAGAAGCTGAATTTCAGAAATTTGCTAAAGTTGCACGGACTGATATTGGAGGGATTTTAGTTGATGGTAGTAAATCTGGGATAATGTATACTTATGCAAAGTGCTGCAATCCAATTCCTGGTGATCCTGTAATTGGATTTATTACCATTGGCGAAGGGATAAAAATTCATCGGAAAACTTGTGTAAATTTAATTTCACTTTCATCAACCGAATCCAGCAAACTCGTTAACGTACAATGGCCGGAGGCTGAAGGATCATTATTTGTGGCTGGGATTTCTATCCGAGGCAAAGATAGACCAGGGATACTAAACGACGTTTCTCATTCAATCGTTACATTCCAAAACACTAATATTAAATCGATTAACATTAGTTCCAGTGACTCGGTATTTGAAGGAAGTGTTACGCTGTATGTTAACAATTTAGATCATCTTCTTAGAATTATGGAAAGATTAAAACGTGTTACCGGAGTTTTTTTAGTCGAAAGATTTGAAAGTAATTAATGTTTGATGAATTAGAAACAAGAGTGATGGGGCTGGATTTTGGAATGAAACGAATAGGAATTGCTCTATCTGATTCATTAAAAATGTTTGCATACACGCATAAGACAATATTTAATAATCATGATACTTTCAATGAGTTAAAAGATCTCATAAACGAAAAAAAAATTATTGAGATAGTCCTAGGAATTCCAAATGAAGAAAGAGCTTCAAAAACTTCCATTGTTAAAGAAGTTCAAAAATTTAAAACTCAATTAGAAACAAAATTTGTTTTAAAAGTTATTTTGTGGGATGAGACTTATACTTCTGCCATAGCACAGCAACGAATTCTTGAATCAGTAACTAAAAAGAACAAAAGAAAAAACAAAGGTCTTCTTGATATGCATTCAGCTGCAATTATTTTGCAGGAATATCTGGATTCTTTGAAACTGAATAATAATTGACTTTGCCAGGTGCACAGACTATTTTTTAGTATAAAAATTTTCATCGGGAGCAATTAAGTGAAATTTGATTCAATAGGTGTATTTGAAACTAGCAGCGTTTCATCTTCTTTGTTGGCTTTGGACGCAATTCAAAAAGAAAATTTAGTTAAAATATTTGGCAAACAAATATTAGGTGAAGGTATTGTTACCTTATTTTTAAAGGGAAATTTGGGAGCACTCAAAAAAGCTTTAAATTGCGGAGCAGAGGCAATAATTTCTACAAACGAATTCAGAAGTTCGCATATAATTCCTTTGCCACATCATAATCTAGTTAAAATTTTAGAGATGGAAAGATAGAAAATGAATAACTCAATTGGATTGATTGAATCAAAAGGACTTGTTGCTTTAGTAGAAGCTGTGGATGTTATTTTAAAAAATTCACCTGTTAAAGTATTAGGTATTCATAAACTTGATAATGGATTAGTTTCCTTAGCCATTTCCGGAAATTCAGATTATGTAAAGGCTGCAATAGAAACCGGAACCGAAGCAGGAAGAAGAGTTGGAGAAATTTATGCTAGTTCAGTTATAGACAATCCTACTAATGAATTGATAAAAATGTTTTCAGAATTATTTTCTGGCTTTGATAATTCTCAGAGTTCTATAGTTGATAATGAACCCGAAAAAAAAGTAATATCAGAAAATTTAACTGAAGCGGACATATTTGAGAATTTTGCAAAAAAAATTAAACCAGAATCTAAACGTGAAAAATCTAAACCTTTAGTTGTAACTAAAATAACTACGTTAAAAAAGAATTCAATTAAAAATGAAAAACCCTCGTCTAATAAGGAATCTGAAAAAAAAGATAATAGATCAAATTTGTTTTTTGAACAAAAAAATAAGATTGAAAAACCGGATGTGCCACTTGATTCAAGTGCATCACTAAGTACAATAGAAAGATTGCGTCAGGAAGCTTTAGGATTAAAAAGTAAACCCATAAGTTCAAAGGAATCATCATTCTCTGATAATACAACAAGTGAAATAAAAAATGATGCCGGTAATACAGTTAATGTTGATTTTGAGGCAATTGACGGTATGAATGTACATAAACTTAGACATTACGCAAGAGAGTTTCCTAATTTTCCAATTAAAGGACGTGAAATTTCTCGTGCTAATAGAGATGAACTGGTTGAATTATTTAAAAAAATAAATTAAAGATTATTTTAAGTGAAAAATAAAATAGGCATAATAATATTTTCAGTAGTATTCTCAATTCTAATTTGGGGTTCAGTAACTCTTTCGGATGACTTTTTTACCTCAGACAATTTTAAAATTAAAGTTATTAATCAACCTGCGGGATATGCTTGTGGCGTCATAAATCCTGATAATGTTTCCATAAAATTAAAAGGTAAGGGGTGGCAACTTCTTTCTCTCGCACTTGGTGTCAAAAATGATTTTGCTCTATCTGCAGATAGTGATAGTGGTCTTATACAAATTGATCCTATAAATGATGTGAGTGAAAATAATTGGATTGGATCCGGATTATCAATAATTGAAATAAATCCAAGAAATGTTTCTTTAAATGTTGAAAGAATAATATTTAAAAAACTTAAAGTTACTTCTGAAACAGATTTATCTTTTAATGATGGCTATGGGCTTGCAACACCAATAGTTGTTTTCCCGGATTCGGTATTAGTTGCTGGACCAAAAAGCATTCTCGAAAAAAGAGAAACTATTCAGACTAAAAAACTTTCGTTTACGTCATTAGATGGTAAGATTAAAGTTATTTCTGAAATTGAAGATATCCCTGGATTTAAAACTGAAATTGGAAGTGTTGAATTAACAATCGATGTGCAAAGAATTGTTGAAAAATCATTTGATAATATAAAAGTAGAAATTACGGATTTACCTAAAGACAGAAATATTATATTGATTCCAAATAATCTGGAATGCAGTTTAAGAGGTGGAATTAACATACTTGGCAAAATAAATCCCAACCAAATTTTAGCAACTGTTAATTATAGTGATATTGTGTATGATACCACTGGAAGCGTTATCCCAAAAATTGTTATTCCTGAAAACACACATTTAGTTTATAGAAAACCGGAACAAATAAATTATGTAATTAAAAAATTTGATTAGTTATTTTGTTATACAGATTTTTAACCAAAGGCGATTTTATTTATGTTCATAACATTTGAAGGTATAGATTTTTGCGGAAAATCTACTCAAGTTGAATTATTAAAAAATTATTTAATTTCTCAGAATAAAAAAGTACATATTATCAGGGAACCAGGTGGAACAGAAATTTCTGAAAAAATAAGAGAGATTTTGTTAGATAAAAAAAATAATGCGATGGTTATGGAAACAGAAATATTTTTGTTTTCAGCCAGTCGTGCTCAGTTAGTCAGAGAAGTTATCAGACAATATTTAGATAACGGATATTATGTAATCTCAGATAGATTTCATGATTCTTCCACTGCTTATCAAGGTTACGGTAGAGGTCTACAAGTTGAAGCAATAAAGCAAATAAATAATATTGCGATTGGTGAAACTATACCTGACATTACATTTTTTATTGATATCCCAAATAATGTTGCATCAGATAGAAAAGCTAAAAAATCAGATCTTAATCTAGATAGAATTGAAGTTTCTGATGACTTATTTTTTGAGAGAGTTAGAGAGGGATATCTTAGTTTAGCTGAAAGTGAAAAACGATTTAGAGTGATAGATGGAACTGAAAGTATTGAAAAAATAAATGAACAGATTATAAATGAAATAATAACATTTGAAAGCATAACAACATGAAGAAACGAAGAATATTACTTGTTACATCATTAACATTCACATTATTATTTGGGTTTGGATTCTTTGTAAGTAACAGTGATATCTATTTTGAAATAAGTAAAAATCTTGAACTATTTGGTAAAGTTTATAAAGAAATTTCCTTTAATTATGTAGATGAGATTGATCCTCAGGAATTTATGCGAGCCGGTATAAAAGGAATGTTAAGTAAACTTGATCCGTATACCATTTTTATAGATGAAAAAAATCAGGATGATATTGATTTATTAACAAATGGTAAATACGGCGGTGTTGGAATTTCTATTGGTGTAAGAAATGATAAAGTAACTGTAATGGAAGTTCTAGACGGTTATGCGGCGCAAAAACAAGGTGTACGAATTGGTGATGTTATTACGGGAATAGGAGAAAAAATTGTTACTCCGGATTTAATCGATGAAATTTCTTCAATGGTAAAGGGTGAACCAGGTACAGAAGTTCAGATACAAGTCTTAAGATACGGTGAAGAAGATACACTTAAATTTAAACTCATAAGAGAAGAAATAATTATAAAAAACATTGTATTTGCAGATTTCTATCCTGAAAACTCTAACAATGTTTATATCAAATTAGCTAATTTCAGCCGATCCGCTAGTGATGAAATGAGAACATCACTTAAAAATTTAAAAACTAAAAAAGAAATAAAATCTATTGTACTTGATTTGCGGGGAAATCCTGGTGGTTTACTGGATGTTGCAGTTGATATATGCGATAAATTTTTAAATAAAGATTTATTAATTGTTTCCACACGGGGAAAAGATATCAGTAGTGAGAAAAAATACTTCGCGATAGAAGAACCACTTGCAAGGAATGAAAAACTTGTTGTATTAATCAATGAAAGCAGTGCTTCAGCATCTGAAATAGTAGCTGGAGCAATACAAGATCATGATAGAGGAGTGATACTGGGAACTCAATCCTTTGGTAAAGGATTAGTTCAAACAATTACCCCTCTAAGTTTTAATACTTCACTCAAGATTACAACAGCTAAATATTATACTCCTAGCGGAAGGTGTATACAAAAAATTAACTATTCTAAAGATAATTCAGTTATTCCTGAAACGGATTCATTAAAGAAGGGTATTTTTTCAACAGATAATAAAAGAGTTGTTTATAGTGCTGGTGGAATTACTCCTGATACGATTGTACAAAATAAGATTGATGGTGAATTAGTAAAAGATCTATTAGCAAAAGGAAAAATTTTCACATTTTCTGATGATTACTTATATAAAAATGAGAACTTGGACTTTAATAAAATCAACGATGCAAAATTATTAAAAGATTTTAATGAATTTTTAATAAACACAAAGTATAAATTCGAGTCAAGTGTAGATAAAAAACTAACTGAAGTAGTTGAATTGCTAAATAAAAACAATAGTTCAAAAGAAATAATTTCAACCATAGAAGATCTAAAAATAAAAGTAGATAATTTATTTGAGAAGGATTTTCAGGATAATCGTGAATCAATTCTTGAAGAACTTAAAATTGAGCTAGCTTCAAGATATTATGGTATTAATGGGGCCATTAAAGAGAGTCTTAAATATGATAAACAATTTAATTATGCTGTTCAACTATTTAATAATGAAAGCGTTTACTCAAACCTATTAACTCAAAGCAAAAATAATTAATTCAAAAGAATCGATTAGATGTATGAATAAATCGTTGTTAAGAAAATCCAGAGCTTATTACAAGATCAATCCTGCTTATAGTAATTGCCCATCTTGTAAAAGTTCCGGTACATTAATGAAATCTCATAGCCGGAATTTTGGCGAAAAAATCCTGAACAACGTAACAATACTCAGATATTATAGATGTAAACAATGTGGTTGGCGAGGATTATTAAGAACTGTAAAATTTACTTCTGCTTCCCTCGGGGTAGTAGTTCTATATCTTCTACTTGTTTCCGGGGCAGCATTAATCACTTATCAGATATTAAAGAGATTATTATGATAAATTATTTTACATTAACAATATTCTGACGGTACCAACTAAAAACAAATATTGATATTTATATAAATCGTTTGATTTAAAATCATAAATTCATAATTTAGAACGTTCGATTGATAAATAATTGGTAAATAGCAAACAGGGAAGTGCTTCAAAAGCCCTGTAACATCCGCGCTTTCTTAATCTATATAATACTTTTTTAATTGCAGGATAATTCCTGTTGTAAATTATTTTTTTGCCCTAAAACACTAAAGGGATTTGGATGAAAAAATCTTTTCTGGATTTTATTTTTAGAAACAGATTACCTGTTATACTTTTTGTTGTAATAGCATCATTTACACTTACATATTATGCATCCAGAGCTGAAAGGGATGGGATTGGTTATACTCCTGATCAACCAATTGCATATTCTCATAAACTTCATGCTGGTGATATGAAGATTGACTGCCAATACTGTCATGTTGGTGTTGAAAAATCAAGACACGCTATGGTCCCCGCTGTTGCGACTTGTATGAATTGTCATACTGTAGCTCGTAAAGACAAACCTGAAATAATCAAACTCGCAGAATACTACCGTGATGGAAAACCGCTCAAATGGAAACGTATTCACAAAGTGCCTGATTATGCTTATTTCAATCATTCAGTGCATGTAAATAAAGGAATTGATTGTACAGCCTGCCATGGCGAGATAACCCAAATGGAAAAAGTTGGACAGATGAATTCATTTACTATGGGAAGCTGTTTGAATTGTCACCGTGATGCTCATGCTAAATTCCCCGAACTTAAGGATAAAGTTAAACCAGGTCCGGAATATTGTTCAGCTTGTCATCGATAAAAGAAAATTAAAAATCAAAAAAGATTTTATATGAATAGAAAAAAATTTTTTACTTCAGTTTCATTGGGTGCAGTTGGCTTTACCATATACAACTCATTTCCGATGAAATATTTTTCAAAAAAATCTAATAACCCAAACAGCGCTGAAAAAGTAAAAATTAATCCTCTTGCAGTTAGCAGAAATCAAAAGGGTAATAAGAATGTCTGATATTAAATCCGATAACACACAGAATATGGATAGCGATCAACTCGAACCAAATTATTGGAGAAGCTTTGAAGCTTTATACAATGATCCGACAGTGATTGAAGCAAAAGGACACGAGTTTAAAGAAGGTGTTACAGATGATTTTTCTGCTACAGGTATGTCGAATCTTTCCAGAAGAAAATTTTTAGCTTTACTCGGTGCTTCGGCTGCAATTGCCGGAACAGCTTGTACAGATTATCGTGACAAAGGGGAGATTGTTCCCTATAATATCAAACCTGAAGAAATTACAGTTGGTAAACCAAATTATTATGCTTCAACCTGTACTGCTTGTGCTAATGCTTGCGGTATTTTGATTAAAACACGCGAAGGAAGACCAATTAAAGTCGATGGAAACCCAGATCATCCTGTAAATAAAGGAAAGATATGCGCAAAGGGACAGGCAAATATTTTAAATCTTTATGATCCTGAGAGATTAAAAACTCCGTTGATTGGTAGGAATTCCTCTTTTAATGAAGTTAGCTGGAAAGATGCTGATTCAGATATTATAAACGCTTTGGCCTCAGCAAATGGTAAAGAAATTGCAATTGTTACAAATCCAATTACTTCTCCCACGACCTCAAAAGTCATTGAAGATTTTAAATCTAAATATCCAGCCACAAAAGTTTATTCTTATAGTTTATTTAATGATGATATTAAAAACTCAGCCTGGCAAAAAACTTTTGGTTCAGGAAAATATCCACTTATAAAATGGAATGAAGCACAAGTAATTGTTGCATTAGAATCAGATTTTCTTGGAGTTGATGGAAACAAAATTGAAAACTCTAGATTATTTGCTGAAGGCAGAGATGTTGAAACAAAATCTTTTAACAGACTTTATTGTATTGATAGCACTCTAACAATTACAGGAAATAATTCTGATTATAGGTTACGATTAAGACCTGAGGCACAGATTGAATTTGTAATGAGTCTGATGAATGAGCTTAGCAGCAAAGGTGCGTTAAACCTTTCTGTAAATACTTCCGGCTATTCTTTAAGCGGATTTACAACGAAGTATAATTTAAATAAAAAAGTTTTAGATCAATTAGTAAAAGATCTCGCATCCAACAAAGGTAAAGCAATTGTTGATGCTGGAATTTCACTTTCAGAAAATGTACACGTTGCAGTTAATCTTTTAAATGAAGCTCTTGGTAATTTTACAATGTTTAGAAGTGATTCTGTTGTAAATATTTTTGCAGAAAATTCATCAGTACAGGAAATAGACTCGCTCATCCAGAAAATTAATGATGGAAATGT
>CXWK01000495.1_pt3 | contig 30465 bp, 21 predicted proteins | sample 590851 | NCBI WGS metagenome assembly CXWK01 (sample SAMEA3498364, study PRJEB10139) | wastewater metagenome | biome: wastewater treatment plant; material: activated sludge | place: Denmark | collected 2014-08-01
CCGACGCGCAACGACGGCCGTGGCAGTGGCACGGTGGAATTCCTCGCGTATCACCAAGTGCTGGCCGAGAACGGTGCCTTCGCCGCCGACGATCCGCTCACGCAGGGCCTCGAGATCCTGCTGCTCGGTGCGCCCGGTTACTTCGCGAGCGCGGAGGGCGCCAGCACTCGTCTGCTGCCGCTGCTCAGCTCCAGTGAGGACGCTGCGCCGATGCCCACCAGCAAACTCGAGTTCATGCCCGATCCGGGCGAACTCCTGCGCGAGTTCGTGCCGCAGGGCGGACGACGCCTGCTCGCCGCGCGCCTCGAAGGCCTGCTGCAGAGCGCCTATCCGGGCGAAGGTGGCGTGACGCCGAGCGGCGAAGCCGGCGGCATCGTGCTGATCGCCGACGCCGACTTCCTCGCGGACCGTTTCTGGGTGGACACGCGTCCGATGCAGCTCGGCATGGCACCGATGGCCATGACCGACAACGGTTCCTTCGTACTGAACGTGATCGAAGGACTCGCAGGGAGTGGTGAATTGATGAGCCTGCGCAGTCGTGGCAAGCACACGCGGCCCTTCTCGCGCGTCGAGGAATTGCGCAAGGAGGCCGAGGAGCACTACCTGGAGGAAGAAACGCTCTTGCAGACCAAGATCAGCGATGCCGAGCAGCGCATCCGCGAGCTGCAAGGGCAGGGGGGGGGAGACATGATCATGACTCCCGAGATCGAGTCCGAGCTCGATCGCCTCAACGACGAAGTGCTCGCGGCGCGCAAGGAGCTACGCGCGGTCGAGTACAACTTGCGCAAGGACATTGACGGCCTCGGCCGCGAAGTCATGCTCCTGAACGTGGTCGGCACCCCGCTGCTGGTCGCACTGCTGGTGCTCGGCTGGACCTTCTACCGCAATCGCAAGCGCTGACATGAATCCGCGCACTCTTCGCATCTTCGCCGTGATCGCCGTGCTGGGCTTGGCCCTTGCTTGGTGGGCCTCGGACCGCGGTCCCTCCGCATCCACCGTCGCCGACGCTGGCGATCCCTTCCTGCCCGGACTCTCCGCGCGCATCAACGAAGTCGTGCGCGTCGAGATTGACGACGGCGCGACGCCGCTGCGCTACGAACGGCGCGGCGCCGCTTGGGTGGATCTGGAACGCGGCGGCTACCCCGCCAAGGCCGAGGAACTCACGCGTTTGCTGCGTGGACTGCTCGCGCTCGAGAAACGCGAGGCCAAGACCGCGCGCCCCGAACGTCACGCCGAGCTGCAACTCGCCGACGAGGGCGAGGCGGACGAGCGCGCCAAGCGACTGCGTCTGTGGGTCACGGGCCAGGAGACGCCTGCTTGGGAAGTGCTGATCGGTCAGTCGAAGTACTCGCCGGTGCGCGGGCTCTACGCGCGCATGGCGGGGGATCCGCAGTGCTGGTACCTGAGCGGTGAGGTTGCACTGCCCTATCAGCCGACGGCTTGGCTCGACAAGGAGATCGCGAACGCGAATCAAAGCGAGGTGCAGAGCATCACGCTGCGGCGCGGCGAACAGAGTTTCCACGTCACGCGGCCCGACGAGGCCACGCCGTGGACGCTCAGCGAACTGCCCGAGGGTCGCGCGCTCAAGGAGTTCTCGCCCTTCGGCGCGCTCGCCAACGCGCTCGGCTTCCTGAGCTTCGAAGAAGTTGCGCCCGCAACGGAGGAACGCTTCACGCGCAGCCCCGATCTGATCGCGGAGTACGGCTTCTTCCACGGCGCGACGATTCGACTCGAAGGCTGGACGCTCGGCGAAGCCGATGCGCCCGAAGTCTGGGTGCGCTTGGCTTCGACGCCACCGACGGCCCTTGCGGAGGGCGTGGACTCGGATCCCGGACAAGGACCCAGCGCCGAAACGCTCGCGCAATGGGAAGCAAAGTGGCAAGGCTGGGTTTACAAACTGCCGCAGTGGAAGGGCGGTGCTCTGCAGCAGGATCTGGATGACTGGCTCGAGCCGCTCGTCGAAGACGTGCCGGTCGAGGATGCACCGATCGAAGACACGCCGCCTTCCGAGGACGGCGACTGAGCGCTCAGCGCGGCCATGGAGCACGAGTACTGGCACGCGCGCTGGCGCGAAGGGCGCATCGGCTTCCATGAAGGCGGCGTGAGCGCGCGTTTGCGCGAGCACTGGCCCGGGCTCGGAGTGCCTGCGGATGCACCCGTGCTGGTGCCGCTCTGCGGCAAGGCGCACGATCTCGTCTGGCTTGCCGAGCGCGGACACGCGGTACTCGGCGTGGAACTGAGCGCGATCGCGGTGGCCGATTTCTTTCGCGAGCAGGCACTCGCGCCGCGCATGGAGGCTCTCGGTGCCTTCACGCTGCATCGCGCCGGCCACATCTCGATTCTGTGCGGCGATTTCTTCGCCTTGGATCGCGTGCTGGCCGAGGAAGTCGCTGGCGGCGCGCTGCAAGGCTGGTGGGATCGCGCCGCGATGATCGCACTGCCGCCCGCGCTGCGCGGCGCTTACGTGCGGCAACTCGCCACGCTGACGGCACCGGGTGCGCGCGGCCTGTTGGTGGGCTTCGAGTATCCGCAGGCCGAGAAGCAGGGTCCGCCCTTCTCGGTGGAGGAGGCCGAGATCCGCGCGCGCTACGCCGCGCCCGCCTTCGAGCCGCCGGAGTTCGTGCAGCGCGACGACTGGTTGGATCGCGAGCCAAGCTTCCGTCAGCAGGGCCTCAGCCGCGTGCACGAAACACTGTTCCGGCTCGCGCGCGCCGCCGCGGGCTAGCATGAGTCGCATGAGCGCCGCGCCCTTCCCCCCGGAGGAGTGGCAGCGGCTGGAGGAAGCCTTCACCCGCGCGATCGCTGCCGATTCGGCCGGCCGCGCGCAAGTGATGAGCGAATCTGCGGAGTGGCCGCCACGCCTGCGCGCGGAGCTCGCCGCTCTACTCTCCGCAGCGGATGCGGAGCGCGGCGCCGCGCTGGAGCAACCGGCCGTGGCGGCGCTTGGTTTCGAGCTGCCGGGTGCGAACGGTCCTGAGCATTGGATCGGCGTCACGCTCGGCGGGCGCTGGCGTGTCGAGGCGGTGATCGCGAGCGGCGGCATGGGCGACGTGATGCGCGCACGGCGCGTGGTGGGGGATTACGAACAGACGGTGGCCGTGAAGCTCCTGCGCGAAGGCCTGCAGCACGGCTCCTTGGGGCGGCGCTTCCAGGCCGAGCGGCGCGCGCTGGCGGCCTTGCAGCATCCCCACGTCGCCAAGCTGCTCGACGGCGGCGAAACCGAGCACGGGGTGCCGTGGTTGGTGATGGAATACGTCGAGGGCGAGAACCTGCTCGCGTGGGCCGAGTCGCGCCGTCTCGAGCTGCGCGCACGCGTGCGCCTGCTCTTGCCGATCTGCGATGCGCTGCAGCACGCGCACCAGCGCCTGATCGTGCACCGCGACCTAAAGCCGGGAAACATTTTGGTCAACGCGGCGGGCGAGCCGGTGCTGCTCGACTTCGGCGTCGCCAAGCTGCTCGCTCCGGAGCCGGGTGGCGAGGAGTTGACGCGCGCAGCGCAGGCTCCGATGACGCCGGAGTACGCGAGTCCAGAGCAGGCGCGCGGCGAGGCGGTCGGAACCGCCAGCGACCTGTGGTCGCTCGGCGTGGTGATGTTCCGGCTGTTCGGCGGCGGCAAACCCTACGAGGCGGACGCCGCCAGCGGCTACGAGCTGGCGCGACGGCTGAGCGAGACGCGGCTGCCGAGCCTTCGCGAGCGAGCGCCGAGCGTGCCGGCCGACCTCGATGCCATCGTCGAGAGGTGCCTGCGTGCCGAGCCGGAACGCCGCTACGCCTCTGCGCAGGCGTTGGCGGAAGATCTGCAGCGCTTCCTGCGCGGCTTACCGGTGAGCGCCCAGCCGGATTCCTTTCCCTATCGCGCACGCAAGTTCCTGCGCCGCAATTGGCTGGCGAGCACGCTCGCCGCCGCGGCACTGGTCGCTGCTGGCGCGGGCACTGCGGGCGTGGTGTGGCAACGCAACCTTGCGGTGCAGCGTGCGCTCACGTCCGAGCGCGTGATCGAGTTCCTGGTGGAGCTCTTCCACGCGCCCGATCCCTGGGCCGAGTCGCTCGGGCAGCAATCGCTCGAACAGATGCTCTCCGACGGCAAGCGCGGGCTGGTGGACGGATTGAAGGACGAGCCGGAAGTGCGCAGCCGACTGCTCGCGGCGCTCGGCGAGGTGTACAGCAACCTCGGTTCCGAGGAGGAAGCAATCACGATCCTGCGCGAGGCGCTCGCGGCCGACGGTGCACTGCATCGGCGTGATCCCGCGCGTTGGGCGGATCTCGCCTTCCTGCTCGGGGTTGCGGAGTTGCGCAGCCGCGCGTGGACCGAGGCGGAGCGCACTCTGCGCGAGGTCCTTGCCGTGCGGCGCGCTGCCGAGCAGGAAAGCGAGGAGCTCGCCTCCACGCTCAACACCCTCGGCGTGGTGCTTGCGCAGCAGGAATCACGCCGTGACGAGGCGGAGATCCTGTACCGCGAAGCACTCGAAATCCGACGCCGCTTGCTCGGTCCGGAGCACGAGGAAGTGGCGACCAGCGTGCAGAATCTGGCCGCGCTGGATCTCGCACGTGGGCGCGTCGCCGAAGCTCTGAGCGGTTTCGAGCAGGCCGGCGCGATCCTCGCACAGGCTTGGCCGGAGGGTCACCCCGACCGCGCCACCGAACTCAACAACTGGGGCATGGCGCTGTTCGTTTCAGAGCGCTTCGCGGACGCGGAAACACGCCTGCGCGAATCCCTCGCGATGCGCGAGCGGTTGCTGCACGCTGACCATCCGCATCTCGCCGGCAGCCGCAACAACCTCGGCGAGCTGCTCTACGAAACCGGTCGCTACTCCGAGTCGGCGGCGATGCTCCGCGCTGCGCGCGACGGCATTGCCACCCGTGCGCGTGCCGATCATCCCCTGCTGCGGCTGATCGAGGACAATCTGCGCGCCGCCGAAGCGGCTGAGCGCAACGCGGGTTAGGGCTGCGCTGAACAAGTGCTTTCGGCTCGGCGCGTGGCATCGCGGTTGGCTTCAAGTAGCCGGGTTCTGCGCCTATTTGTGAATAGGCGCAGGTTCCGGCGCCGCCGAGGCCGATCGTGAGGACCGCGTCCGAGACGGAATGACTTGTTCAGCGAAGCCTTAGTACTCGTTCTCGTGGTGGTGGGTCACGCCGACGCCGGCGTCGCGCCACAAACCGTCGGAGTACCACAAGCCTTGCCCGGTGAAGCGCGGGCGCACCACGGTGAGGACGGCGGCACCGTTGGCCACCACCGGCTGCCCGAATCCGAAGCTGCGCGCCGCCCAGGGTCCGGCGGCGTGGTTGGCGGGATCCACCCACGGCGTGCCGTTCGCGGGCGAGAGCCACAAGAATGGCTCGAAATCCTTGGAAGTGGGAATCAAATCGCCGCCCAGCGGATCCGGATTGCGCATCCAGTTCGGGAACAACAGCGCGTCGAGGATCAGGTCGCCGTTGGTGTCGGCGTTGACGAAGCCATCGGGGTGGAAATCCTTGAGATCGCCGCCCGGCATCTTGGCCGTGCCGAAGCCCGGCGTGGTGGCGCCGATGCGCAAGCCGCCCGCGACGCCGACTTCGGAGTAGCTGCCACTCATGCCCAGCCAGGCGGCGCTCGGTTGCAGCACGAAATCGGCGCCACGGAGATCCGCGGGCCAAGCCCAGCCGACGCGCGCGCTGCCGTCCGGCGCAGTGAAGCTGCTGAGCAAGCCCTGATCCTCGACGCGTGGGAAGAGGTCGTAAGGCTCGAGGTGTCCGATGCCGCGTCGCAATCCGAAGGCAGCGCGCCACTGCAGTTCGTGGATCTTGGGCGCGCCGTAGATCGGCTTGTGATTGAAGATTTCCAGGCTGTGGCTGCCGCCGGGCGCGTTGCTGCAGGTGCCGATGTCGTCGTGCAACGGCGGGCCGTAGTCTTCGACCGTCAGGTAATGTTCGACCGCGTCGTGATTGAAAACCTTGACCACGATGCGCGCGCCCTGCTGGTCCGCGGGTTGCGGAATCGGCAGACCAGTGAAGGGGTCGCGCACCACCGGATCATCGGCCACCACGTAGAGCTCGTGATTGGCCCACGCCATCACCACGTCGTAGGGGCCGAAGGGATCGGCCATGCCGGGCGTGATGCCTTCCTGTGCGAGCGCCATCCAGGTCTCCGGAGGCAGGCGATCCTTGTCGGTGAGGGTGTCGCTCCAGTCGCGCCAGTTCCCCAACGGCGGCGTGAGCGGATCATTCATCATTTGACGAATCGCCGCCGGCGACGCGCCACCCGCGACTGCCAGCACGACCGCCCGAATCTTCGCTTCTGGTGCCGCTGCGCCCACCGCATCGGCGCCGATGCCCCGGCGCAGGCTCATCGCTGCGCTGCCGCGTGCGTCACGAATCACGAGCCCATTCACCGGACTCTGGTGCTCGAACACCGGCTGCACGAAAATGGCGCAAGGCCGCGGCGTGCGGTAGCGCCAGGCCTGGATGCCGCGCAAACTGCCGATCGCGCCTTGATTCACCTCGACCTCGGTGAGTTCCTCGGCCTTCACCACGACCCAGGTCGCGTCGTAGGACTTCGAGGGCAGCTTGCCCTCGCCGAAGGGCGAGAAATCCTCCAGCATGGTGGTGGGAATGAAATTGTCGCCTTCCGAGGAGTAGATCTTCCACTGCACTACCAGTCGGTCGAGCGGATGGGCTTGCGGCGGGAACAACAGGAAGGCGGTGTCGCAATCCATCTCGTCGTCGTAGATCAGCACGTTGATCACGACGGTCCAGATCACTTGCTGGCGGCCACGCAGGCCGGGCGCGCGGTAGCCGCTGTCATAGACGCGCTTGCTCAAGTACTCGCCGGGCAGGTGATCGGCGCGCCACGCGCCGCGATCCTGGCTCAGCATCGGAAAGCCGTCGTAGATGCGTCCCTGAGTTCGCCCGTCGAGGACGGCATCGGCTTCGCTGGCCCACTGCTGCATCGCGACGGGTTGGCCGGCGGTGGCTGCCGCTTCGAGCTCCTCGAGAGCGTCGCGCAGCGCGCGGTTCGGACTGTCCACGCCCTGTGCGAGAATGGTGGAGCCCGCCGCGCTCTGCGCGCCCTGTGCAGGACGACTGCGTGGACGTCCGACGATGTTCACCAGTTCCGAGGGCGGCAAGACCTGATCCGAGCCCGGCAGCCGAATGCCAGCGCTGCGGTAGTGCTCGATCACCGGATCGAGGATGCCGGGATCGTTCGGGTTCTGCGCGACGGCCGGCGAGCTAAGCGCGGCAGCGGCGCAAGCGAGGAGAAGGGTGCGCATGAGCAGAGGGGGATTCCTCATGTTAACTCCTAGCGCAAAAACGGCCCTGACTCCCTCACGGATTCTCAGTCGGCGGCTTCCGGCCCCAATTGGCGCGTGAGATAGGCCTTGGCGAAGCTCCAGTCGCGCTCCGCCGTCGCGTGGCTGATGCCGAGCGCTGCCGCGGCCTCCTCGATGGTCATGCCACCGAAGAAGCGCAGCTCCACCAAAGTCGCCTTGCGTGCGTCCTGTTCACCGAGGGCGCTGAGGGCGTCGTGAAGCTCGAGCAAGCGGCCTTCGTCCCAGGTGCCGGAGTTCTGCAGCGCGGACTGCGTGAGGAGCACCGGATCGTTTCCGCGTTTCGAGGCCTGACGCTTACGCGCGTGATCCACCAGGAGGTGGCGCATTGCGCGCGCGGCGAGGCGGAAGAAGTGCGCGCGGTCCTGTACCTGCAGGCCTTCGGCGTTGACGAGGCGCACGTAGGCCTCGTGCACGAGCGCGGTGGGTTGCAGCGTGTGGCCGGGTCGCTCGCGTCGTAGATAGGACTGCGCGAGACCGCGCAAGTCCTCGTAGATGAGCGGGAAGAGCAGATCCGCCGCGGCTTCGTCGCCCGCGGCGAGCTCGGCGAGGAGTCGCGTGGCTTCGGAGCGCGTCGTGCCGGTCACGCCGACAGTCTAGCCCGAAAAAGCTGGCGCGGGCGATGAGGGGATTTCGCGCATGGGGACGCTTTTCTTTCCGACGGGCGAGCACTCCGCAGACCCCGCAACTCTCAGCAGTCAACAACCCACATGAAAAGCTTCAGCAAAATTCTTCTGGTCCTGTGCACCGGCGCGCTCGCGTGGACCGCGACCGCCGAAACCGGTTCCGCCACCCTGATCAACAACAACGACAAGATCTGGGACGCCCTCACCGTGCAGGGCAACATGAGCCTCAAGGGCAAGTACAAGGAGTCGCCCGAGAACGGCCGCATCGAGCAGGAGCTCGAGGTCGAGTTCCAGCACCTCAATCCGGGCACCACCGTCGCCATCTCGATTGACGGCGCCTTCGTGGGCAACGCCACTGCCGGTGCGGATCGCGTCGCGCGCTTCAACGTGCGTCTGGTCGTGACTCCGGGTCCGGACGGCCGTCCGACGGGTCCGCGCGTGAACGATGGCAGCATCCTGAGCGTCAGCCGCGGCGGCCGCTCGATGAGCGCGACCTTCCAGCCCCGTCCCTAAGAGGGGCGGAGAGGAGAACCCTCTCTGGGAGGAATGAGTAGGGGGCCGGGAGTGGAGTGATCCGCTCTCGGTTTTTCGTTCCCTGCGTCTTGCGTGCGCGCCGTTCTATGATCCGCGGCATGAGAGCTTCTCGCATCGTGCTCGGGTCCTCGCTCGCGCTACTCGCTGTGGCGCTCGGTTGCGTGATCGCACCGAAGTCTGATTGGCTCGAAGTCGGCGAGGGCGCGGCGCGCTTCGGCTGGGATCCGCGCTGGTCGAAGTTGTCGAGCAACCTGGAGATGGGCAACACCCACGGCGGCGTGGTGGTGGACGCGCGCGGGCGGATCTACGTCAATAGTGATTCGAAACGCGCGGTGCTGGTGTTGAATCGCGACGGCGCGATCGTGGACGCCTGGGGCGAAGAGTTGGCGGGCGGTCTGCACGGCATGTGCCTGGCGCCGGGCGGTGAGGAGTTGTGGTTGGTCCACACCGGGCGGCACGAGTTGCTGCGCGCGACGTTGGACGGAAAGATCCTGTTCCGCCGCGGCTGGCCGGAGGAGAGCGGCAAGTACGAGAACGCCGGGCAATTCAATCCCACCGGCGTCACCGTTGGTCCCGACGGCGACGTGTACGTGGCCGACGGCTACGGGCTCGGATTCATTCATCGTTTCGGTGCGGATGGCACCTGGAAGCATTGCTGGGGCGGCGGCGGCACCGAGCAGGGCAAGTTCCATACTCCGCACGGGATCACCCTGGATCAGCGGCATGCACCGCCGCGCCTGCTGGTGGCCGACCGCGAGAACCATCGGCTGCAGAGCTTCACGCTCGCCGGCGAGCTGATCGAGGTGGTGGAGGGGATGCTGCGCCGCCCCTGCGGCGTGGCGATTCGCGGTGACGTGGTTGCAGTGCCCGACCTGGCCGGCCGCGTGACGCTGCTCGACCGCAACAATCAACTGCTCGCGCAGCTCGGCGATCAGCCCGACGAAGCCAAGCGCGCCAACAACGGCGTGCCGCGCGCCGCCTGGCTCGACGGGCAGTTCGTCGCCCCGCACGGCCTCGCCTGGGGCGCGAACGGCGACCTCTACGTGCTCGACTGGGTCAGCCAAGGCCGCTACGTGCGCCTCGCGCCGTTGCGCTGATCGGCGCGGCGCGCGCTATCCTCGAAGGAGGAATGAATCGCCGCCGCGCGACGGTGTTGGGTGCGCTGGCCGTCGTCGCGGTCGCCGTGGCCATGCTCATGCGCGATGGCTGCGTGTCCGCCGCACACTCGCAAGCCTCCGTCGGCGCCTCCTCGGCGGAGCCAGTGGTGGCGGCGGCTCCCTACTTGGACCGCACGCAAGTTGCGGATGAGAGCCAGAGCACCGCGGCCGAAGCCCATGGCAGCTTTGCACTCCGCATCGTCGGCGGATGGCCGCGCGCGCCGATCCCTGGTGCCTCTGCAGGTCCGGCGAACCATGGCCTCATGTGGCCAGCGAATGAGGAAGGTCTAGTGCTTCTGGACGCGGCGTTGCGCACCAAACCGGATTGGATCGTCCAGCACGCTCGCTGGCAGGATTGGAAGGGGACTCTTCCGGAGCCCGGTGAGGACGGCGTCATCGAAATCGAGTTGCAATCAGGAGGCGTCATCGAAGGACGGCTGACCGGCGAGGAAGTGGTGCGCGAGTGGCGCGAGTTGCGCGTCCTCGTTCGCGCCGAACCGCGCAACCACGATGAGTTCAGCCAGGCAAACAGCACCGACGACCCGTGGATCGAAGCGGTCGTGCCGGTGGACGCGGTGGGGAGCTTTCGCGTGCAAGGGCTCAAGCACGAACTTGCCTATTCGGTCTACGCTGGTGGCGGCGGTTGCATCTCCCCTCGTCCAATCCGCGCCGTCATTCCTGATGCGACCGGACTCGAGCTCGAGATCCTTCCGCTCTGGGGGCTGCAGATCGAGTTCCGCGAGCCTGGCGGGGGACCGCTCCGCTGTGATCCTGCTCTGCGCACTTACTTCTCCTACTCCTGGAGCATGCCCTCCCTCAAAGAAGCGGTGTTCGTTGTACCGAACAATCCTGCCCTGAGCCTTTCCGGCATTCGATTTGATCCGGTCCAAGCCCCTGACTTCCGGACGCAGCCGAACCTCTTCGCGTCGCCAACCACTGAAGGATTGAGCGTTCGCTGTGGAGTCACCTTACCCGGCTACGCCCGGTGGAACGACGAGCTTGGATTCGAACGCGCCCGGAAGTCCATCCCGAGCAAGGTCGTTGAGTTGCAACCGCTCGCCGCGGGATGGGGGAGCCTGGAGCTTCAAGTGGAAGGTCTGCCAACGAACAGTCGGTGGCAATCACTCTGTCAGGACATGTTGTTGATCATGGTTCCGCAGGAACCGGCGATGCGCGAACGGGACAATCAGCTTTCCATCCTGCTGCCCCCACCGCTTCCGACGCACGGCTCGATGATCAATGGCATTCCTGCGGGCGCCTATCGCGTGGAGCTCTATGGAGCGCACGACTTCGGACCTTTCCAGCGGTGGGGGCACCAGCGGCACCAACCGGAGGTCATGATCCTGGCCAACGGCATGGCAAAGGTCAGCGTGGACTTGAGCCTCTGTGGTCACGTCGTCTTCCGGGGTCCGACTCCCGCTCCGGTGACGATTCGCCGTGTTGATCAGCCCGACCGCAAGTGGCAACACGGTGGAGGACGCGATGACTGGGCGACGTTCTCTGGTCTGGCGCCTGGCGCGTATGAGTATTCGCTCACCATCGCGCGTCATCCGCACTGGAACCAAGGGCCGTGGACGCCGTTCCACGTCACGGCGGGCAATTTGACCATCGTGTCGGATCTGATCCTGTGGCAGGGATCCGGCCAGCCGCAGCGCTAGAATGGAGGCATCGGTCGGATCCCCGCCCGCCGCGAGTTCGACGTCACGCGGCGGGCTGATTTTTTGACCGCATCGAAGGGATGAACGACGCCTCCTGGCCCCCGCAACGCGTTCGGCTGACGCCGGGCAAGCGCGTGCTGTTCCTGACCAAGGATCTGACGCTGATCGAGCGTCAGCTCTACGAGGGTCTGAACCTGAAGATGGCGGACCTGAAGCTCGCCGATTTGCTCGACGACATCAACACCGACGTGATGACGCCGGCCTGGGTGTGCTTCGACCACGATCCGGCGGAGATCGCCAAGAACGCATACGCCGGCTTGATGCGCGATGGCAAACGCGTGTTCCGGCAGAACGCGCTGATCGAAGGCGGCTTCGAGGCGATCGTCAGCGGCTTGCGCAAAGGCACCGGATCCTCGCGCGAGACCGCGCCGCAGTGCGAACGTTGGTCCGGCATCCGCATGGTGTTCGCGGCCTCCTTCGCGCCGATCCACGAGCGCAACAACATCAACCTCGGCCAATTGATGGGGGATCACGCGATGCTCGCGCGGCTGCAGTCGGGCGAGACGATCCCGCTCGAGGAGTTCACGCGGCGCTACGACCCGGTGACGCGCGTGATGCTCGAGTGCGGCGGCCTCTTCTCCTTCTCGAAGAAGATTGCCTCGGGCGAGATCAAGCTGACGCCGAACAGCACCGGCAAGCGGCCGATGACGATGGCCGAGAAGATGATCGCAGCAAAGCTGCTGAACCCGGGCGCCGAGGGCGCTTACGTGCAACCCGGCGACGCCGTCCTCGCGCGCGTGGACGCAGGCTACAGCCACGAGTTCACCACCGCGCAGGTGCACGAGTTCCTGCGCGCGGAGTACGGCGCCGACTATCAGGTGCAGAATCCCGACAAGCTCGCGGTCTTCGAGGATCACCTGCTCTACGCCGATGGCGTGGCGCGCATGGCACCTTTCTCGGCCAAGATCCAGAAGCTGCGCGATCTGCAGCGCGAGTTCCAGCGCCACACCGGCGTACGCGACTACGGCGCGGTGAATGGCGTCAGTCCTGGCATTTGTCACCAAGTCGCGCGCGAGGAATTCGTGGACCCGGGTGATTTCGTGCAAGCCACGGATTCGCATACTTGCATGGGGGGGGGGAACAACGCGCTCTCCTACGGCGTCGGTGCCACCGAATACGCGGCGCTGGCCTACAGCGGCTTCACCTTCGTGCAGGTGCCGGAGAGCATCCGCTTCGAGTTGCACGGCACGCTCGACACCGGCTGCACTGCGAAGGACGTGATGCTGTTGATCCTCGACACCTTCGCGAAACGCGAGGACACCCTCAATCGCTCGATGGAGTTCGGCGGGCCGGGGCTGAAGTCCCTGCATCCCGACGAGCGCGCCACCCTCTGCAACATGGCGACCGAATGCACGGCGCGTACCGGCATCGCCGAAGGTGATCGCGCGCTGGCGGAGTGGCTGGCGGAGCGGCGGTCAGGCCGCAGCGTCCGCGAGATCGAGGCGAGCTTCGTGCGTCCCGACGCGGGCGCGCACTACGCGGGCGGCGTGCACCGCATCGAGCTCTCCGCGATCAAGCCGATGGTTGCGCACCCCGGTGATCCCGACCGCGGCATCCCCAGCGACCCGACCAACGGTGCGGTGATCGCCGACATCGGCGAAGTGGCGATTGACATCGCCTACGGCGGTTCTTGCACCGCCGGCAAGGTCGAGGATTTCCGCTACTACGCGCGCGTCTGCGAGGAGGCCGATGCCGCTGGCCTCAAGGTCGCGCCGGGCGTGAAGTTTTACATTCAATTCGGCTCCGCGCCGGTGATGGAATACGCGCGCGCGCAAGGTTGGACCGAGCTCTTCGAGCGCGTCGGTGCGACCGTGATCCAGCCCGGTTGCGGTGCCTGCATCGGCTGCGGTCCCGGCGTGAGCGACGCCCCCGCGCAGGTCACGGTGTCGGCGATCAACCGCAACTTTCAAGGTCGCAGCGGCCCCGGCCGCCTGTGGCTGGCCAGCCCGCTGACGGTCGCCGCGAGCGCCTTCGCGGGACGCATCGTGGCCTACGAGGCCGGCGCGCTCGCGGAAGCGGCCGCCTGCACCCCCCGATAATCGAGGAGAAGACAAATGGGAATGATGAAAGAATTCAAGGACTTCGCGATGCGCGGAAACGTCATGGACATGGCGATCGGCATCATCATCGGTGGCGCTTTCACGCCGATCGTGAAGAGTTTGGTGGACGACATCCTGATGCCGGTGATCGGCAAAGCCTCCGGCAATGTGGATTTCGGCAAACTGGTGCTGACCTTGGTCGAGCCCAGCAAGAACGCCGAAGGCGTCGTCACCGACCCCGGCGTGGTGCTCGGCTACGGCAAGTTCATCAACGCCACCTTCACCTTCCTGATCGTCGCCTTCGCGGTGTTCATGTTGGTCAAGGCGATGAACGCGGCGAAGAAGAAGGAGGCGCCCGCCCCCGCGGCAGCGCCGACGAGCAAGGACTGCCCCGCCTGCTGCATGCCGGTGCCGATCAAGGCTGCCAAGTGCGGCCATTGCACTTCGGCGATCTGAGCCACCGATTGGTCCGCGGCCGCCGCTCTCCGTCTCCGGGGAGCGGCGGCTTGCGCATTTACGGATTCTCGTGCGAGTCTGGTGGGATGCTTGCCGCCCTCACCCTCCTGGCCGCCGCCCAGGTTTGCAGTGCCGCCGACTTCGGTCCCACGAATCAGGATCCGTTGGTGATCACCGGCACTTGGCAAGTCGGCGACGGCTGCTTCCTCGACTTCGGTGCGCGGCTGGTCGAGATCCAGGGCACGCTCGAGGTTGGCAACGTGCGCATTCGCGCCGCGGCATTAGTGGTGGCGACCGGCGGCAAGATCGTCGGTGACACCAGCCGCATGAGCACGACCACGCTGGAGACCTTCCGTGGCGGCATACACGACGGCGCGATCCTGATCATGGGACGCGTCGAGCAGAACAATGATCTCAGCGGCGGCACCGTGTTGATCGCATCCGAGGGCGAAATCTGGATCAGCGGCGGCGGACAAGTCGAGGCGCGCGGGAACGGAGTGGATGCGGACGGTGGCTACGTGGAAATCATCGCGCGCGATCTGCTCGAAGTGGACGGCACCGCGATTTCGATTGACGTCTCCGGCGGCGGTCGCGACGCCACCGGTGGCTCGGTGTATCTGGAATCTCTGCGCTCGGACGTGATCGTGCGCCAGAAGGTGGACGCGCACGGCCAAGAAGGCGGCGGCGGCGAGATGGAGATGCTGGCCTATGCCGGTTCGGTCACCACCATCGGCACGCTGGATCTCCACGCCAGCGGCTACGGCGACGGCGGTGAACTCAGCATCGCTGCGCACCTCTTGATTCGTTGTGAAGGATTGGTGGATGCCGACGCTGGTAGCGGCACACTCGCCTACGGCGGCGGCACCGGCGGCAGCATCACGCTCGAGTGCGACCGCGAGGTGGAAGTCCTCGACCGTTTGCACGCGCAAGGCGGAATTGACAGTGACGGCGGTGAGATCGAAGTGAGTTGCCGCGACTTTTCCTTCACCGGTGGCAGCATCATGCTCCAGTCCACCGGTTACGGCGGCAGCGGCGGCACCCTCAGCGTGGACGCGCGCCGCGATCTCACGCTCAGCGGCCTGATCGAGGCCAGCGGCGACAACTTCGGCTGGGGCGGCACGGTCGAACTCGCCGCTGAGGGCAATCTCCTCTTCGACGGGGACATCCGCGCGCGCGGCGGCATCGGCGGTGACGTCACGCTCGGCGCCGGCGGCAGCGCGGTCGTCAGCGGGGATGCTGACGCGAACGGCAAGGGCACCGACGGCGCAGGTGGGACGCTCGAGATCGAAGCCGGCGGCGAGCTGGATCTTTCCGGCGCGATTCTCGAAGTGGACGGCGCTTCCGCGACGGGGAGCGGGGGTGAGCTTTCCATCCGCGCCGGTCCGGTGTTGACCGCCGACGCCAGCACGCGCCTGCGTGCGCGCGGCAATGCCAGCAACGGTGGCGATGCTGGCAATCTTTCGATCGAAGGCTGCCGCATCAGCTTCCCCTCGGGCAGCCAGCTCAGTGCGCAGGGCAACTCGGGCGGCACGCTGAGCATCCGCGCCAACGACGTGCTCACCCTCGGCGGCAGCGTGCGCGCCGACGCCGGCACGCTGAGCCTGACCACGCGCCTCGACGCCCCGTGGTCCCCCGTGACGACCGGTGCCAGCTTCGTGCCCGCGCCGGTGATCGTGCACGACCGCATGCTCTCGCCCTGCCTCGCCTCCGACACCACCAGCCTCAGCGGATCGAGCGTGGTGCACGCCGGGCAATCTTTCACCCTCACGCTGCATTCGGTGCCGAATCGCAAGCTGGTCGTCGCCCTGGATTTCCTTCCCAATTACCAGCCGATCGGCGCACTCGGCTGGCAGGCACTGTCCCCGGGCACCGCTTATTTCGCCGCCGATTTCGGACACTTCGGCCCCGCCAAGCCGAACTCACGTACCGATGCCTCCGGCGACTGGAGCTGGACCAGCCCGGCGCTGCCCGTCGGCTTCCTCGGTCGCACCCTTTACGCCGAGGCCTTCGTGCTCGACCCGCTCGCACGCAACGGGATCTTCCACCAGACCCCGCTGTGGAGCGAGCCGGTGCTGCCTTGAGGCCGACCCGGCTCAAGTTCGCCGCGGTGCCATCCGCTCATGCGGGGATGAGCCCGGTTCGCCGCTGGACGCGCCGCTTGCTGCCGCTCGGCCTGACGCTCGGGCTGATGGCGGTCGGCAATGCCGTGAACGCCTTTTCGGCCGGTGAAGGGGGCATGGCGATCTGCCGCGCACGCGCCGAAGCCGCCAGCGGCAAGCAGGAGCTCGCGGTGCGCGACTACGCTTTCCGCAGCGGCTTCTTCTCGCAGAACATGGAGGTCTCCTTCGTGACGGCGTGGACCGATCCGGACGCCGAGGTCACGGTCGCGATCTCGCGGCCGGTGTTCTTCCTGCCGTGGCGCGTCGCGACCGAGCGCACGCGCGTGCAGCCGGATCGTGTGATCTCGCTGTGAGCGTGGCTGCGGTGCGATTCAGATCCGCCGCAGCTTGACGCGCGCGTTGTAGTCGGGCACGCCGCCGCCGGCGTCCACCACGCCGTGAGGAATCAGCACGTTGGCCTCGGGCCAGTGCGCCTGAAGGGTGCCGCGCGCGACTTCGTCCGGAAAGGCGCGTCCACGCAAGCTGCCGGTTTCGTTCTCGAGTAGGATTACGTCGTCGCGGCGCAAACCGAGTGCGGCAGCGTCCTCCGGATGGATGAAGACGTGATCGCGATCGGCACCAGTGAGCGGATCGCGCTCGCGTTGGATCATCGAGTTGAACTGTTTGCCGCGCCGCGTCGCGAGCACGAAGGCATCGGGGGCGCGCGGCGGATGCGGTCGGCCGAGGCCCGGCGGCTGCGGTGCCTCGAAATGTGCTTTGCCGTCGGGGGTAGGGAACTCACGGTCCGCGCACAGATGCGGGCCGCCCCACTGAAACTGATCGCCCGGCTGCGCGAGCTTCTCGATGCCAGCGTAGCTCGGCACCGCGCGCGCGATCTCGGTGCGCAAGGCGGCGCCATCGGCGAAGGCGGGGCAGGCGGGATGTTCCGGCCGCACCGCGCGCGCGAAGTCGAGCAGCATGCGCCACTCACTCGCGGCCTCACCGATCTCGTGGCCGGGAATGTGCGGCGAGTAGATCACGCGCCGTTCCGTGCTGGTTTCGGTACCGCCGCCCTCCTGCTCGTAGCGCGTGCGCGCCGGCATCAGATAGACCGTCTCGGCGGGCACCACCAGCATCTGCTTGGTGAGCACGATGTCGGAGTGCATGCGTAGTGGGATGCGCGCGAGGGCTGCGTGCATGCGCGGCGGATCCGGCATGGTCTCGAGGAAGTTGCCACCGATGCAGTAGAGCGCGTCGAGTTCCCCGCGATGCGCGGCTTCGAGATACTCGACGGTGGTCATGCCGGGCACGGACGGCACTGGAAAGCCCCACAGTTCCGAGAAGTGGCGCGCGTTCTCCTCGTTCACCTCGAGGCCGCCGGGCAGCGCGGTGGAGTACGCGCCCATCTCGGCGCCACCCTGCACGCCGCTGTGGCCGCGGATCGGCATCAGACCGCAGCCTTCGCGACCGACCCACTCCTTGAGCAGCGCGAGATTGGCGATCGCCTTCACGGTTTCGGCGCCGTGCGGATGCTGCGTGATGCCCATGGACCACACCAGCACGCCCTTCTCGGCGCGCGCGATCTCCGCGGCGAAGGCTTCGACCTCGGCGCGCTCCACTCCAGCCAGCGCGCACAACTCTTCCAAGGGCTGCCGCGCGAGCACCTTGCAGAACTCTTCGTACCCGATGGTGGCAGCGGCAATGAATTCCGCAGCCACCGACCCGCTTTCGCTCAACACTTTGGCCGTGGCGTTGAGGAAAGCGAGATCGCCGCCGATCTTGACCAGGAAGTCGCGATCCGAGATCTCGGTGCCGAACACCGCCGACATCGCCGAGGACGGCACCCAGTAGCGGCGCATGCCCGGTTCGCGATAGGCGTTGACCGTGATCACGCGCGCACCGCGCTTGCGCGCTTCAAGCAAATACTTGGTGGCCACCGGCTGATCGTTGGCCGGATTCGATCCCAGGAACACGATCAGATCGGCGTGGAACCAATCCACGTAGGAGCAGGTGGTCGCCGCCACGCCGACGGTGGCCTTGAGTCCGGCGGTGCTCGGCGAATGACAGAGCCGCGCGCTGTTGTCCACGTGCGGCGTGCCGAGGAAACGCATCACCTTTCCCGCGACGTAGTAGGTCTCGTTGGTGACGCCGCGGCTAGTGACGAAGGCGGCAGTGCGTTCCGGCGCACAGGCGCGCCAGCGTGCACCGGTTTCGGCCCACAATTCTTCCCAACTCAAGCGCGTGAAGCCCGGCTCGCCGCGGCGGCGACGCATCGGGTAGGGGAGGCGACCGAGTTCGCGCAGTTCTTGCGAAGAGAGCCGGTCGAGTGCATCGGCGTCGGCGAGACGCGCCGGATCCAGCGCGCCCATGGTGTTGAGGCGCAGCAGTTCCAGCCGCACCATGCACAGATGGGTGCCTTCCACGGTCCAGTCCTTGAGGCCGCTGGTGCCGAGTGCGCAGCCGTCGCAAACCCCGCGCGTGAGGAGTCTCCAGGCGTAGCCGAGGTTGTCGCGGTTCTCCCACGCGATCTTCGCCATGTCGCGGAAGTGCTTCGGCTTGGTCAGGCCGATGCCGAAGGGAATCCACGACGCCGCCAGCGAGGTCTCGGAACGCGGTTTGCGCGGCATCGTGCGCAGGATAACGGCCGCCCCGCCAGACTGACGGGGATGCTGCGAACTGCCGCCCTTACCGTGCTCGCCGCTGCCGCCGCGTGCGTCGTGTCACCGCCGCCGCCGCCGTCGGCGAAGCCGCCGTCCGGCGCGCCCCCCAACGTCGTGCTGGTGTTCGTGGACGACCTCGGTTGGGGTGATCTCGGTTGCACCGGCGGTCCACACCGCACGCCGGTGATGGATGCACTTGCCGCCGACGGCGCATTCTTCACCGACTTCAGCGTCGCGCAGCCGGTGTGCTCGGCATCGCGCGCCGCGCTGCTCACCGGTTGTTACCCGAACCGGCTCGGCATTCACGGCGCCCTCGGGCCGAACGCCAAGCACGGGCTCCATCCCGATGAAACCACGCTCGCCGAACTGCTCCACGCGCGTGGCTACGCCACCGCGTTGTTCGGAAAGTGGCATCTCGGCCACCTCCCTGAATTTCTGCCCACGCGCCACGGCTTCGACGAGTTCGCCGGAATTCCTTACTCGAACGACATGTGGCCGCATCATCCGCAGAGTTCGGACTATCCGCCGCTGCCGTACTACGAACAAGAGGAGATCGTCGCGCGCGATCCGGACCAGCGCGACTTCACACTCGGCTTTGCGCGACGTGGCGCCGACTTCATCCACCGCAGTGCCGCAGCGGGCAAACCTTTCTTCCTCTACCTGCCGCAGCCCATGCCGCACGTGCCTTTGCACGTTTCCGAGGCCTTTCGTGGCCGCAGTGCGAATGGTCTCTACGGTGACGTCATCGAAGAACTCGACGCCAGCGTCGGAATCCTGACGGGTGCGCTGGAAGCCGCGGGCGTCGCCGACAACACCATCCTGATCTTCAGCAGTGACAACGGGCCGTGGTTGTCCTACGGCGATCACGCGGGATCCGCGGGACCGTATCGAGAGGGCAAGGGCACGGTGTTCGAAGGGGGCGTGCGCGTGCCGCTGATCGTGCGTTGGCCGCGCGGCATCCCAGCCGGCACCGTGGTGCGCGAGCCGTGCATGGCAATTGACTTGTACCCGACCTTGCGTGAACTCACGCGAGGCACCGCGCCGGAAGCACCGCGCGCCCCGCAGTTGCCGATTGACGGCCGCAACCTCTCGCCGCTGTTGATCGGCGCGGTGTCCAGCCTCGATCCAGAACATCCGTACTACTACTGGTACGACACCAACGCGCTGCAAGCCATGCGCGTCGGGCGTTGGAAGCTGCACTTCCCACACGGCTACCGCAGCATGATCGGCCGCACACCGGGACGAGACGGGGCTCCCGGCCTCTACGACTCCAGTGTGAGCACCGAGCTGGAGCTCTACGACCTCGTCCAGGACCCGGGGGAATCCCGCGACCTCTCCGCCGAGTACTGGGAAGTGGTGGCGCGGATGACGGCGATGGCGGATCTCATGAGTTTTCTGCTAGGTGACTCGCTCCAAGGCCAGTTCGGAGGTATCGAGAGCCGCGAACCCGGTCGAGTCCCGTAGAATTCCCGGATGAAGACGCACCGGATCGCGGTGATCGCCGGCGACGGGGTGGGCCCGGAGGTCGTGGAGCAAGGACTGCGCGTGCTGCGTGCGGCCGGGGAGCGCTTCGGCTTCGCGGTGGACACGAAGGAGTACCCCTTCGGCACCGCGCACTGGCTGCAGACTCAGGAGATCTTTCCCGACGCGGCCTTCGAAGAGGTCAAGCGCGCCGACGCGATCCTGCTCGGCGCGATCGGAGATCCGCGCGCGCCGGTCGGACTGCTCGAGCGCGGCATCATCGGGCGCCTGCGGTGGGATCTGGATCTCTACGTCAACCTGCGTCCGATCAAACTGCTCGACGAGCGTTTCTGTCCGCTCAAGGGCAAGGGTCCTGAGCACGTGGACATGTTGGTGGTGCGCGAGAACACCGAAGACGCCTACGTGCAGAAGCCGAACTTCGAGGCGCAGGGCACCGCCGACGAGGTCGCCAGTCAGGCGATGCTCTACACCCGCAAGGGCACCGAGCGCATCGTGCGCTACGCCTTCGAAGCGGCGCGCGAGCGCCCGCGCAAGCAACTGACGCTGGTGGACAAGGCCAACGCGGTGCGCGCGCAGGATCTCTACACGCGCGTCTTCGCCGAAATTGGGAAGGAATATCCCGACGTCAAGACCGGTCACCTCTACGTGGACGCCGCTTGCATGCGCATGCTCGAGGCGCCCGAGAGCCTCGACGTCATCGTCACCACCAATCTTTTCGGTGACATCATCACCGACATCGGCGCGATGCTGCAGGGCGGCATGGGCGTGGCAGCGAGCGCCAATCTGCACCCCGGCCAACGCGGCCTCTTCGAGAGCGTCCACGGCTCCTTCCCGCAGGCCGCCGGCAAAGGCATCGCGAATCCGATCGCGACCATCGCGGCAGTGCAGATGATGTTGAGCTGGCTCGGCGAGCACGCGGCGGCGGCGGCGGTCGAGATCGCGATCCTGCGCACGCTACGCACGCGGATCAGCAGTCTTGCGGTGGGCGCGCACCGCACCGCCGAAATCGGGGACTTCGTGCTCGATGAGCTCGCCGCCGCCGCGCTCACGCGCTAGCGCGTCGCGCGCTAGAAGTGAAAACCGATGCCGACGTAGGCGACGGTGCCCGAGAAGTTGAAAGTGCGGTCGGCGGGCGCGTCCGGTCCTTCGATGATGCGTTTGTAGGTCTTCACGTCGGGCGCGGCTTCGTAGATCACGGAGACTTCGAGCGAGAAGTCCTCAGTGAGTGCGAGGTTGAGGCCGCCGCCGGCGCCGACCCCGAAGAAGTCGTCGGACTCGCGCAGATCGAGGCCGAGCTCGCCCGGGAAGTCGAGGCTCTGGTGATAGATGAACTGGGCCGTGACGAAAGCGGTGAGCGCGCGGTCGCCGAAGTAACGCCGCAGGCCGACCGCAATCTGCTCGCCGTTGATCGGCGATCCGGCACCTTCGACTTCCATGTCGCGCGTGTCGTAGGCGAAACTCGCCGTGAAGCCCTTGCCGAGTAGGCGCTCGAACTCGATGCCGAGGCTGGAGAAACCGTCGAGATCGAAGTTGCGATCGGGAGCGAAGGGGAAGGTGGTGTCTTCCTCCTTGACGTCAATCGAGTTCCAGATCGCGGCGCGCAACTTCACCGCGTTGAGGCCGGTGACTTCCTGCTTGCGCACGCTGGAGTAGGGCGGAATTGCGCCGCAGGCAAAGGTGGACGCGACGAGCAGCGCGAGAAGAGCGAGAACCGGCAGACGCATGGGCGGTCAGCGTAGCAGCGGCCACGCCGGACCGCCCGTGCTTCACTGGATCACGAGCGCCTGGGGTGCGGTCGCCTGCAGCGTGCCGGCGCGCCGGATGACGCCCTGGAAGAACCAGGAGCGCCCGGCGGCGGAAGGAGCGTTCGGAAGGGCGAAGCTGCGCGCGCAGCCGCCGAGTCCGGAAGCTTGGACCCGCGGAGTCGGCCCGAGTCGCAGCGGGACTCCGTGCAGGATCGCGGCGGTGCAACTGGGGGCGCCGAGCAACCAGACCGCTTCGCCGGGGGCGGCGAGCACGGCGACGTCCACGGTCGAGCCGTGGACGGGCGTGTTCTCACTGAGGCTGAGACCGGGCAGCCACGGCGGCGGCGGGCTGGTGGTCGGAAGCTGATCGAAGACGAGCAGGGATTCGCTGCCCTGACAAGTGACGAAGAGTTTGCCGTGCGCGAAGAGGAGGTCGTTGGGTTGATGATGACCGCTGCCGAGTCCGGAAGTGGAGGTCACGCTGATGAGTTCCTCCGCCGCGAGGTCGAGGAGCAGGATTTCGTCGCCCGAGAGCGTGCAGGCGGCGCCGAGGTCGCTGGCTGGATCGCTCGCGAGGCCGTGCGAGGCGCGGCCGCCGAGATCGAGCGCGCGTGCGAGGCGCGCGGCGGAATCGGTGCGCCATATCCGGCCGCCGAGATCGAGACCGCCGAGCCAAACCCCGCCGTCGGCATTCCAGGCCAGATCTTGACCGGTCGGATAAAGAGTGAAGGAATCTTCACGCGCCACGAACCAGGATTCGGCGGTGCCGCTGGCGAGATCGAGGCGCGTGAGGCCTCCTTCGGAGCCGGCGAAGCCCGGCAGCGAGCGGGCGTGGGGGATCCAGGCGCTGCCGTTCTCGATCAGGAGCCGACCGCCGAGCAGACCCGAGCCGAGGGAGTGCGAGGCAGTCGGATCGAGCGCGAGAGTTGTCAGTGCGATCGCGTGCAGATCGCCGCTGCCGTCGAGAGTCGTGACGTAGAAGTGCGTGTCCGTCGCCGCGATGCCGAACGGGAAGCAACTCCCGAACAGCAGCGGATCCGGCAGCGTGATGGTGGCGACGGGTTGCCGCGCGGCATCCCACACGCTCAGCGTGCCGTCGGCGCTGTTGGTGCAGGCGCCGTAGCGCAGGGCGCCCGTCAGCGGGTCGTAGGCGAAAGCGATCTCCTCGGGGAAAGCGCCCACCGCGATTTCGCCGATCACCACTTCACTCTGCGGATCAATCACCGCGATCACGCGATTGGGCGTGCCCGCGAAAGGCAGATCGCCGCAGACCGCGACGTAGAGCAAGTCTTCGGTCGGCTCGTGCGCGAGGCCGAAGGACTTGCCGGTGGAGTTGGGGTCGCCGAGCCCGCTGAGCGGGATTTCGGCGCGGAATTGCTGCGGCGCGAGTGCGGCCGCGAGAAGGAGAGTCGTGAACATGGCGGTGCCGGAGTCACGTCCGGCTCGGTCGAAGCCCATGCGCGCCGAAGTCCCGACTCGCGGCGCAAGAGCGCCGCTCACGGTGGCGGACCCGTGGGGGTATTGCACCCCCTTCCACGGAGCGAAGGGCGGATTGTGAAGGAATGCAGCCGCGAACGGGCTGCTAGCGCGTATTGTACTGCTCGTGTCCAAGCTCGCGCGCATCCTGATCGGCCTTCTCTCGTTGGCGATCTTCGCCGGTGCCATCTACGCCTTCGCCGATCTGCAGTCGAACGAACGCGTCACGCTGACCGCGATCCGCGCGGCCTGTTCCGCGGCCGGAGTGCCGAGCGGCGCGGTCCAGCTCGAAGTTGCGGGCCGCGAAGCTTCGGAGTCGCTCGTCAAGGACGCGGGTGCCGCCGGGTTAAAGCTGCTGCCGCTCTCCGCGGAAGCCGAAGGTGCTCAACTGCGCCTGGTCGTCGGTGCCGTGCAATCCACCGGCATGTTCAGCAGCCGCGTTCTCATCCGTCGACTCGGCGTCGGCACCGATCCGGGCGTCGAAACCGATTATCGTTTGAGCTGGCAGCTCGGTTGGCGCGTCGAGCGCACGGAAGTGCTCCCGCCGGAGCGTCGCTGAAGGCCTCAGCCTTCCTTCGACTCGTATTCTTTCTTCAATTCATCGAGCACGCCGACGTCCGCGAGCGTGGTCTGGTCCCCCAGCGTCTTGCCCTCGGCGACGTCTCGTAGCAGGCGGCGCATGATCTTGCCGGAACGCGTCTTCGGGAGTTCGGGCGTGAAGATCACGCGCTCGGGGCGTGCGAGCGCACCGATCACTTCGCCGACGTGGCGCAGGAGTTCCTGCGCGAGGGTCTCGGAAGCGGTGTGTCCCGCGCGCAGGATCACGAAGCCGACCGGCGCTTGGCCCTTGAGTTCATGCGCGACGCCGATCACCGCCGCCTCCGCGACCGCCGGGTGATCCACCAGCGCGCTCTCGATCTCCATCGTCGAGAGGCGATGGCCGGAAACGTTCATCACGTCGTCCACGCGGCCGAGCACCCAGAGGTTGCCGTTCTCGTCCCGCTTGGCGCCGTCGGCGGGGAAGTACATGCCCGGGAAACGGCTCCAATAAGTCTGTAGATAGCGTTCGCGATCGCGCCAGAGACCGCGCAGCATCGAGGGCCAAGGGCGCGAAAGCACCAGATAGCCGCCGCCGGGGCCGAGGACTTCCTTTCCCTGTTCGTCGAGCAGCTTGGCCTCGATGCCGGGGAAGGGTTGCGTGGCGGAGCCCGGCACCGTGGTGGTGATTCCCGGCAGCGGCGTGATCATGATCCCACCGGTTTCGGTCTGCCACCAAGTGTCCACGATCGGGCACTTGCCGCCGCCGACGTGGTGCAGGTACCAGACCCAAGCCTCCGGGTTGATCGGCTCGCCGACGCTGCCGAGGAGGCGCAGCGAAGAGAGATCGTGCTTGGCCGGCCACTCGTCGCCCCACTTCATGAAGGCGCGGATCGCGGTGGGGGCGGTGTAGAGCACCGTCACGCCGTACTTGTGAATCAATTCCCAGAAGCGATCGGGATGGGGATGATTCGGCGCGCCCTCGTACATGAGTTGGGTGACGCCGTTCGCCATCGGACCGAAGATCACGTAGCTGTGGCCGGTGATCCAACCGACGTCGGCGGTGCACCAATAGACCTCGCTCTCCGGCTTGAGGTCGAAGACCAGGTTCGCGGTGGCGTAGGCCACGGTCAGGTAGCCGCCGTGACTGTGAACGATTCCCTTGGGCTTGCCGGTGGTGCCGCTGGTGTAAAGGATGAAGAGCGGATCTTCGGCGTCCATCGCGAGCGGCGGGCAGCTCGGCGGTTGCGCGTCCACCAGCGCGCTCCATTCCGCGTCACGCGGCGTGCCGGTACTGGCGGACTCCGCGCCGCCGCCGCGTCGCCAGACCAGGACCTTCTCGATGCTCGGGCACTCCGCCACCGCCGCATCCACCACCAGCTTCAGGTCGAGCAGCTTGCCGCGCCGCCAGCAGGCGTCGCCGCAGATCAGGAGCTTGGCCTCCTGATCCTGGATGCGGTCGCGCAGGGAGGCCGCGCTGAACCCGGCGAACACCACGCTGAAGATCGCGCCGAGGCGGGTGCAAGCGAGCACCGCCATCACCAACTCGGGAACCATCGGCATGTAGAGGGTCACGCGATCGCCTTTGCCGACGCCCAGCGCCTTCAGCGCGTTGGCGGCGCGGCAGGTGCCCTCCAACATCTGTGCGTAACTCAGCGTGCGCACGTCGCCGGGCTCGCCTTCCCAATGGAAGGCAGTGCGCGCGCCGTGGCCGGCCTGCACGTGGCGGTCGAGGCACTGCACGCTCGCGTTCAGCCGACCGCCGGTGAACCAACGCGCGTCCGGCGGCGCGCCCTCGAGCACGCAGTCCCACTTTCTTTCCCAAGTCAGCCGCGTCGCCCAGGAAGCCCACCAGCCCTGCCAGTCGGCATCGGCGCGCGCGTAGATCTCGGGATCCGCGGCGTTCGCCTGGAGACGGAACTCGGCGGAGGGCGTGAAGGAACGATGCTCCTGGAGCAGGGTGTCGAGAGTCTTGGCGGCAGGGTTCAAGGCAGCGGGAGGGATCGCCGACTGAAGATAGGGCGACTCGCCGACACCGGCAACCCGAGAGGAAACTCCGCGGATGCTGCGCGCCGCCGTTCCGAGTCACCACGAATCTTTCCAAACTCCAACCCACCGAACTCCCTGCCCCGGACAGGTTTCGGCCTCAGAACGGCGGCACGGGATTTGCCCCTGACCCACCCTCACCCCATCGCGAGTCCAATGTCCCCCAGGCGTCCCTCCAAGCGATCCCCGCTCACGGACCAAGAAGCGCTCGACGGCGCTCTCCTCCTAGAAAGCTGCCGGCAGCGGGTCTATCGCCTGACTCTGCTGTTTGGACACTCTCCGAGCGATGCGGACGACATCGCTCAGGATGCCGCGATGCGGCTCATGAACCACCCAGAGCTTCAGGCGGCCTTGCATGGGCGCTGGCTCCTCCAAATCACCTTGCAGTGCATCGCCGCTCATCAGCGTCCGGGCAAACGGCTCCAACCTCTGCTCGAGGAGCCCGCCGTGGAAGCGGAGGAGCTGCACGAGTCTCAGCTCGACGCCATCTGGGAGGTCCTCTCCAAGCTCTCGCAGCGCGAAATATTCTTCGCAGTCCTGCGCTTTCAGAAGAATTGGCCCGTCGGGGAGCTCGCGGAGTTGCTGGGTATCTCCCATGCCGCCGCCATCAAGGCATGTTCGCGCCTCCGGCAGCGGCTGAGGCGCGAGCTGAAGGACTTCGAAGGAAGTTGCTGAAATATTGTGTCAGGCGCACGGCATTGGTTGCTTTATGTCTATGAGAGCCTTTCCTGCTCTTGCCGATTTCCATGCAGTCCCTCTTCCGAGCCTCGCTTCTCCCGGCGGCCGTCTTGGCCGTGGGCTTGTCCGGCGCAGCCTATCTCGCGACGGGTCTCTCTGGCGGTGACCCGATCCCAGGCACGGAGCCGATCTCGATCGGCACGCCGAAGCGCGATGCTCCCGTGAATTACGTGAGCGGCAGCCCGAACCTGACGGCGGGCTTCCAGGACTGGGCCATGTGCGAGCTCGGGGATCGCGTCGAAAGTCGTCCCCCGTTGATGGGGATGCACCGCTGGGGTCCGGCGGCTCTGCTCGGTGGCGGCGGCGGCTGCGGTCCTTGCGGTGGCGGTGCTGGAGGCGCCTACTCGGGTGACCCGCGCTCCGCAGCGCTCGGTCTGCAACTCTTCCCACCGAACGATCTTCCTGCCGGCGACGTCGGCCAACTTCCACCTTCCCCGAAGGATCACCCCTTCGTGATGGCCGGCACTGGCGAAGTCATTTACCAAGAGGTGGACTTCGTGATCCCTGGCCTGGGCTTCGACCTGGTTTGGGCGCGCACCTACCGCAGCGCTTACGAGTTCGAAGGCTGGTGCGGCTACGGCTGGAACCACCCGGCTGAAAACGTCCTCGTCGAGCACAGCAGTGGCAACGTCAGCGCCTACCTCGGCCAAGGCCGCATCACGGACCAGTACGTCTGGAACATCGGCAGCAGCACCTGGACGAGCCCGGATGGCTATTGGGATGAATTGACGAAGGGCACGCGCGGCAGCGGCCACACGCCGAGCGAGTACGCGGACGAACCTTTCTTCACGAAGACCGATAAATCTGGAGTGGTGTGGGAATTCGACCGCGCGGTCTCTTCGCCGAAATCGGTGTACGTCTGCACGAGCATCACCGATCCGTGGGGGAACGCGATGGAATTCCTCTACAACACCACCGACCCCTACCAGCTCGACAAGATCACGGATACCGAAGGGCGGGAAGTCACTTTCACCTATTCGAGCGGCCTGATGACGCAGCTCACGGTGAGCAATTCCTCGATCCACTCCGATTATGGAAACGTCACGATTGATTATGAATACACCGGCAATCTCCTCACCAAGGCGACCAAGAACAAAACCAGACAGGTGGATGGCGGCACAGTGGTGCGCCCCTACACCGAATACACTTACCTGTCGAGCGGGATCTTCAACAAGGATCTTGATTTGGTGAAAGATTGCGGCACCACGGTCCTCAACTTCGATTACGGCACCTACGGCAGCACGCGCGACCGCTGCACGCAAGTGACGGACGCCGACGGCGAGGTGCACGGCTACAGCCACGAGCAGGGCAGCAGCCCGACTTACAGCCGATACACCGATCCCAGCAGCCAGCAGCGGGACTTCATTCACACCGATAGCGCGAACGGGAACTTCTTCATCGCCAAGGTGAAGGAATATTTGGAGGGTGAAGACGGCGACGATCTCGGCGGCAGCTATGACCTGACGATCACCCGCGACTGCGATTGCGGCCAGATCACCGACTTGGAATATCCCGACGGCAGCACGGAAGAATGGACGCACGATGATTATGGCAACGTCACCAAGTACGTGCGGACCTCAGCCGGCGTCGAAGACGATCTGGTGAAGCAATGGACTTACGATAGTTTTGCTAATCACTGCCGCATGCAGACCTCATCGGGCTGGCTTCGTCAGGAGAGTGACCCGAGCGCGAAAGTGACTTGGGCCTACGATGGGGGCGGCAAGCTGAACACCGTGACCTGGCCCTCGGTGACCACCGGTCAGCCGAGCAGTCAAACCATCCAGTGGGAGTATGAATTCAATAGCAACGGCAGCCTCTCTTGGGTGGATGATCCAGACGACGACCGCGTGGAATACAGTTATTCAGGCAACGACGTGACCGTCATCCAGGATCCGGCGGGTCTGGCGCGCGAGTTTGAATCAGTGAAAGATGTGATGGGCCACGTGACGTCAAGCGTGGATGCCTCCGGCAACACCACCGCGACCGTGACCGTGGCGCCGGATGGGCGCACGCTGAAAGTGCTCGGCGCGACGAGCGAGCAGACGAAATTTGAATATGACCTGCGCGGCCGCAGAACGAAATCCAGCGTGCTGCTGACGGGAAGCACTTGGACGCACACGACCTATACGCTTAGCGCGGGCGGAGTCACGACCCAGACCAAGGCAGATGATGGTGGCTTGAACGCGATCAGCAGCTTCGCGATCGAAGAGGGATCGGCGAACCGCTACACACAGAGCTTGGATCCGGATGAATTCGGATTTCGCGAGAAATGGGGCTACGGCAGCTACGGGCTACCGTGGAAGAGCTATCACCTGGATGATTCGGGGGAGAGCACGGTCACGACGCTGACGAGCACCTTGGTGCGCAACACCATGGGCCGCGTGATCACGAGCATCAGTCTCGGCGGCACCGAGACGGATTTCGTCTATGACGGTTTCGGGCGGCTGACAGAAACTCACACCGACTTGCCGAGCAGCAAGGTGCGGAAAACTATTTCGACTCTCACGGCATGGGGCGCCGCATCGGTGGTCGAGGTGAAAGAAAGCAGCACGCTGCTGGCGAAGACCACCAACTCCTTCGACGAGGCGGTGCGGCTGTGGAAGACCGAGCAAGATGATCCAGACAGCGTGCTCTCGGATCTGGTGACGACTTATTTGCGCGACAAGTCTGGCCGAGTGAGTGAGCGCACAGATCCGCGTGGAGGCGTGTGGGAGACGCAGTGGGACGCAGTGCACCGGGTGACGAAGACGATAGACCCGATCGGGAATGAAATCCAATACGCCTACAGCGACGTCAATCAGACGCGCACCACCACATCCCATGAGTACAACACTGCCACCTCGAGCTTTGCCGATTACGTGGTCGTGGAAACGATGAACGATTCCGGTCAGGTGGTCACGAGCAAGAACGAAGGCAGTGCCTCCGGTAATCGCACGACGAGTTTCGCCTACGATGCGGCCGGGCGGCGCACGCAAACCACCACGCCGCTCGGGTGGGACGCCGATTATTCCTACGATCCGCTGGGCCGGATGACGTCACAGACGGAGGAAATTGATGGCACACCGACCTCGGCGACCACGAGTTACACCTATACGCTGGGCGGGCGGCGCACGCAGGTCACCGATGCGAACGGCCTCGACACGCGCTGGACCTATGACTCTTTCGGTCGCGAGCTCACCGTTACCTACGACTATGGGGGATCGGATCCGCAGACGACCACCAAGACCTATGACTCCTATGGCCGACTCGCGACGATCACCGAGCCGATGGGAAATCTGCAGACTTTCACCTTTGACGTGGCGGGCAGGTGCACACAGGTGGACATCAACAAAGCCTCCTCGGGGCTCGGCGGCCCGGATCGCCTGCTCTTCACTTTCGACGATTTGGATCGGGTGCTCACCGGCAAGACCCAGATCAACGACAGCGGCTACGTGGACGTGACCAGCGTGGCGCGCGGCTACGACGGCTTCGGGCGCATGGATGCAGAGACGCAGGACGGCTCGCTGACGCTCGCCTATGCCCATGATGAAGGCGGAGTAGTGAAAGAAATCACTTATCCCTCAGGCAGTGTGATCGTGGGTATGCGCTACACGCTGGATGACCTGGGCCGCCCCACGACGATCGAGCGCAAGCTCTCCACGGCGGTGGAAGGCATCAGCAGCTCGGCGTGGGAAACGGCGGCAACCGTGAAGTACGCCGGGCATCGCGAAGGCGAGCGCGTGCAGGCACCCTATGACCTGAAGCGCACGCAGTCCTGGACCAACTTCAAGGAGCCTGCCGATCTGGAGTACAAGAAGAACTCTTCCCCCTACACGCTGCTCACAGGACTCAGCAGCCAGTGGAACGCC
>CXWK01009616.1_pt1 | contig 30370 bp, 24 predicted proteins | sample 590851 | NCBI WGS metagenome assembly CXWK01 (sample SAMEA3498364, study PRJEB10139) | wastewater metagenome | biome: wastewater treatment plant; material: activated sludge | place: Denmark | collected 2014-08-01
TGAAAATAGCTCTCTTTGCATTTTTAGAGATTTCATAATTTCCTCTTCAGGCATTCCCTCTGCTCTTTGAAACAACTCACCTTGAAGATAGAGAATTGAATCACCGGGGATTCCGAGTCCGGCCATCATAACGATAAAAGCAACGTCATCACTTTGCACCGCAACTAAAGGCGCAATAATTCCACCCTCGCTATGTCCAATCAAACCAATTTTTGTTTTATCAATTTCTTTTCGCTCTTTAAGAAACTCAACAGCGGATAAAACATCTTTAGCAAAATCTTCGCTAGTTGCTTTTGAGTGATCACCAGTTGATTGAGCTATGCCTCTATCATCAAATCTTAAAACAGCAATTCCATTTTGCGTAAGATAATCTGAGATAACCAGAAATGGTTTGTGTCCAAGAAGTTCTTCATTTCTATCCTGTCCACCAGAACCTGATATCATCACAACTGCAGGAAAATTATTTCCTTCTTTTGGAAAAGTTAAAGTTCCGGCAAGTACAACACCATCAACTTCATTTTCAAAAAGCACTTCTTCAGAATTATAAGGAAATGGTTCTTTTGGTTCCTGCGGTCGATTTCTTCCTTCAAGTTTTTCAACTTTTTTAACAGTCAAGTCTAAACTCATTCCGCCTTGAGTCCACTTGCCATCAATTTTCATTTCATCATAAGAAATTTTACCTGAATAAAAGCCTTGCACAACAGGAATTTTAATTAAAATAGAATCTCCATTAATCAGTGTACTTTCAGTTGGTATTCCCATCGCACCCTGATCGGGACTATCCAAAGTTGATGAATATATTCCTGAATCATTTTTTGATAGATTAAATACTATTGTCAATTCCATTGAATTTGGCAAAGCTAGTTTGCCTGTCCAGATTCCTGACATATTAACTTGCTGGGCAAAAATTTGAGGACCCAATGCTACTAATAAAATAATTCCATAAATAGTTCTCATTTATAATCCTATAATCATTTATTATTAAACTTATATGCTAAAATAAACAATAGAAAATTTACAATTATGATTTGAAAGAGCTAAAATCTTTTACAATTTCGGAATAAAAACTTTCCAAAACTTCATTGTAATTAAAAGCTAGTTTTGTTTTTCGTATTCGAGCAAAATCAAAGTATTCTATAGTCTGCCCTTCATTTAAACTAATTTCTGCCAGATTTATATCTAATCTTTTCCAAAAAATATTATCAGTAATGTTTTCCGATGTAATAATTTTGAACAGTTTGATTTCACCTAAATTATTGATAGACATTTCTTCCATCATTTCTCTTCTAAGGGCTTGTTCAGGGGATTCCCCTTCTTCCACTTTTCCACCTGGAATATCCCACATATTAGGAAAAGGGATGTCAATTTTATTATCACGCAATAATAATAAAACTTCATTGTTGCGGTTAAGAAGTATTATTCCTGCTCCAATCAATTTTTATTTCCAATGTTTTGCATATTAGATGAAATTAGTTTAGAATAATGATACAAAAATCTTCTCTCAGGGCGAATCTCAAAATAAAATTTTAAATTTTTAAGAATTTCGGAACTAAATATAATCCAAATCCGTTTAGGTTCTATATGACAAACACGAAATCAAAATCAGCAATAATTATTGGCAGTGGACTTGGCGGATTATCAACCGCTTTAAGGCTTTCAACAGAGGGTTACGATGTAACAATAATTGAAAAGCACTCTAAGCCGGGCGGCAGATTAAATCAGCTTAAGCTTGATGGTTTTACTTTTGATGTTGGTCCATCTTTTATGAGTATGAGTTGGGAACTTGAAGAATTATTTAAAAGTAACGGAATAAAAAATCCAATTCAACTTGAAGAACTTGATCCACTTTACCAGGTTTACTTTGAAGGTGAGAATAAACCTTATAGAATCTGGAAAACCCTGCATAATCTTGAAGAAGAATTTAAAGATATTGAACCAAATCTTGCAGCAAAGGTTGAAAAATATTTATCTCGTGCCGGTGAATTCTTCCACGATACTGAAGACAAAGTTGTAAAGTCTAATTACGCAAATGTTGTTGATTATATTTTAAAACTTACTCGCGTTCCTTTAAAACATCTTCCCTATCTTTTTAGAAATATGTGGAGTGAAGTTGAAAAGAATTTTGAATCAGAACAAGTACGCGTGATATTTTCTCTCGTTGCATTTTTCCTTGGTTCAACACCATTTCATACTCCAGCAATTTATTCCTTGCTTAACTATACAGAAATGAAACACGATGGTTATTGGAAAGTTAAAGGCGGAATGTACAAGATTGTTGAAGAGTTAATGAAGATTTTAGAATCACGAGGAGTAAAATTCGTTTTTAACACTGAGATAGTTGGTGTTGCAAATTCAAACGGGAAACTAAATTCTTTGCTTGATAGAAACGGCAAAACCTGGAGTGCAGATATATTTATTTCCAATTCTGATGCTGCATCATTCAGAGGGCAAATTCTTGGAAGAAAAAAATTCACAGAGCAGAAATTAGATAATATGGATTGGACACTAGCACCATTTACAATATATCTTGGTTTAAAAGGTAAAATCGATTCGCTGCAGCATCATAATTATTTTCTTGGAAGTAATTTTAGAGGTTATGCTGATAAGATTTTTACATCTTCAATCATTCCGCAAAAACCTTATTACTATGTAAACGTTTCATCTAAGACTACTCCGGAATGTGCGCCTGAAGGATGCGAAAATGTTTTTATTCTTTGTCCTGTTCCCGATAGAAGATTTAAAAAAGATTGGGACGACAAAGAAGAAATTGCAAACAACATTATAAAAGATTTATCAGAACGAACAGGATTTGATATCCAATCCAACACTTTAGTAAAGCAAATATATTCTCCGGTTGATTGGGAAAATATGTTTAACCTTTACAAAGGTTCAGGATTGGGTTTAGCACACGGCATCAATCAAGTTGGTGCATTCAGACCAAAAAACAAAGATGAAGAATTTCCAAATTTATATTATGTGGGCGCCTCAACAACGCCAGGCACAGGATTACCAATGGTTATTATAAGTTCAAAACTTGTAACAGATAGAATAAGGAGTGATTATGGATCAATATAATAAGACTTCGTATGCAATTAGCAAAGTTATAACAAGAAGTTACAGCACTTCATTCAGTCTTGGTATTTCTGCTTTTGCACCGCAATACCGCGATGCTATTTACGGTATTTACGGTTTTGTAAGAATTGCTGATGAGATTGTAGATACATTTAAAGGTTACGATCAAAAACAATTGATGGAAAATTTCCGTAAAGAAACTGAAGAGGCATTAAAAACAGGAATTTCAACTAATCCTGTTTTGCAAGCTTTCATTCATACGGTTAAAGAATACAAAATTGATTATCACTACATTGATGCTTTTTTAAGAAGTATGGAAATGGATTTAACTAATTCGTACTACGAACCACAGCAATACAATGAATATATTTATGGATCTGCGGAGGTTGTTGGGTTAATGTGTTTACAAATCTTTGCAGGAAATGATGATAAGCTTTTTGATAAACTTATTGCACCGGCAAGAAGTCTTGGTTCGGCTTTCCAGAAGGTTAATTTCTTAAGAGATATCAAGAGTGATATGGAAGAGCGTGAAAGAATCTATTTGCCTGGTGTTAATCATGCAATTAAGATTGATGATGTGCACAAAAGAGATTTGGAAAAAGAAATCGAACAGGAGTTTTTAAACGCTTTAGAAGGTATTAAAAAGTTACCTATAGGCGTAAAATTAGGAGTTTATTCCGCATATCTTTACTACCAGGGATTATTTAAAAAGATTAAAAAATTAAAAGTAAAGGAATTGATGAGTAAGCGGGTACGGGTTTCAAACATGACAAAGATAATTTTGTTTTTAAGAGGCTTACTAGAAATAAAAATTCTTAAACTAACCTGAAACAAAAATATATTTTAATTAAGTTGCCGGTATAATTACCGGCTTTTGTTTTATATGAGCACATACTTACTGATAAACATATTAATAATTTTCTTTCCATTAATTTTATCATTTGATAAAAATCTAAAGTTCTATAGAAATCTTCCTCATGTTTTGCAATCTATAGCATTTATAAGCACAGCATATATTATTTGGGATGTTATTGCTACAGAGCGCGGAGATTGGGCATTTAATCCGGAGCATTTAATTGGCTTTTACATTTTAGGCTTACCAATAGAAGAGATTTTATTTTTTATAACTGTTCCCTACTCCTGTATTTTTATTTATGAAACAGTTTCGTTTTACATAAAAGAGAAAAAATTAAATTTTAACAACAAGTTGTTTGTGATTCCATCAATTCTGTTGGTGATATTGGGAACAATTTTTTATGATCAGAATTACACATTCACTGTTTCTGTTTTTGCTTCGGCTTTTTTTATCGGAGCTATTTTATTTAATGAATCCTTACTTGATTCGAGAAATTTTTGGATAACAATTTTAATTGGGTTTATTCCATTTCTTATAGTTAATTATTTTCTAACTTCCATTCCTGTTGTCACCTATAATGAGACTGCGTTCAGCGGTAAGAGATTTATTACTATTCCTTATGAAGATTTTCTGTATTCATTTTCTATGATTTCTTTGTGGATATTATTCTATGAGTTGGCAAAGGAAAAGAAGAAGTGAAAAAGAAAATCTGTGTTATAGGTGCAGGCCTTGGAGGACTATCAGCATCAATCAGACTTGCAAATAAGGGATTTGAAGTTGATCTGTATGACCAGAGCAGTACACCAGGCGGAAAAGCAGGTGAAATAAATGAAAGTGGATATAGATTCGATACTGGGCCATCTTTATTAACAATGCCGCAAGTTCTTAAAGATTTATTTACAGAATGTGGTGAGAATATCCAGGAATATTTAATCTTAAACAGATTAGAATTGATTTGTAAATATTTTTATCCGGATAAATCAATCATTAACGCTTATTCCGATGTTGATAAATTTGGGAAAGAAATTAATGAAACAACTTCTGATAACTCCGAGTCATTAAATAAATATCTTAATTACTGCAAAACAATTTATGATTTAGCAGGTGATTTGTTTCTGACAAAGAATCCCTCAAGCATTTCAACTTATATAAATTCCAAAGCGATAAAAACTTTATTAAATATTAGAAAGATTGATCCACTCAGAACAGTGCATAGTGCCAACGCTGATTTTTTTACAGATTCCAAATTGATTCAACTTTTTGATCGATATGCCACATACAATGGTTCAAATCCATATTTAGCACCTGCAACGTTAAATATTATTCCTCACGTTGAATATAATTTGGGAAGTTATATTCCTAATGGAGGGATTTATGCTATTACAAAATCACTTTGGAAATTAGCTGAGAAAAAAGGCGTTAACATATTCTTAAATCAAAAAGTTGATGAAATAATTCTTGAGAAGAAAGAAGCCAAAGCAATCAAGATTAATGATAAGATTATAAAGTACGATAATATAATTTCTAATGTTGATGTGAATTATACTTTTAAATATCTAATAAAGAATTTTAATAGTTATGAATCAAAAAGATATTCTAAAAAACGTCCTTCGTTTTCTGGTTTAGTTTTTTATTGGGGAATAAAAACAGAATTTAAAGAACTTGAAACTCACAACATTCTATTTTCATCCGATTACAGAAATGAATTTGAGGACTTATTTATAAATAAAACAATTTATAATGATCCCACGATATATATTTACATTTCATCAAAACTTAATAAAAATGATGCTCCTTCCGGAAAAGAAAATTGGTTCGTAATGGTTAATGCTCCTCACATTCACAATCAAAACTGGGCTGAAGAAGTTACAACTGGTAGATATAATATTATTAAAAAAATTAATAAGTTTCTGAATACGGATATTGAAAAATTGATTGAGTTCGAAAGGGTTATCTCTCCTGTTGATATACAAAATAAAACAGGCAGTTATCTCGGCAGTATATATGGAATAGCTTCGAACGATAAGTTTACTGCATTTATGAGGCAATCTAACAAATCAAGATCAATTAAGAATTTGTACTTCTGTGGTGGGAGCGCACATCCCGGTGGTGGCATACCACTCGTGATATTATCCGGAAAAATTGTTTCAGATATAATTGTTAGTGAATATCAGAATGATTAAAGCTGACCACAATAAATTAGCTCATTTAGTTTTTAGTCTCTATCTAAAAAGCCTATTAAAGTCCTCTTTCAAGGAATTTATTATAACTAATGAATTACCAACGATTGATAACTCAAAAGGTTTAATTATTACTCCAAATCATTTTTCATGGTGGGATGGATTTTTTATTTATTGGTTAAATAAAAAATTGTTTAAAAAAAATTTATTTATACTTATGCTCGAAGAACAGTTAAAGCGATACTGGTTCTTCAGGTATCTTGGTTGCTATTCGATTGAACTTAATGATAAACGGAAAACGTTCGCATCGCTAAAATACACGTTGCAACTGGTATCCAATTCAAATAATGTTATAGCTATTTATCCCCAAGGTGAAATACAACCCTATGATCATCGCCCCATAGTTATAAAAGATGGAATTAACTTCTTATCTCAAAAGGCACAATCTGCTTTTTCTATTTTACCAATTGCATTTAAGATCCACTACTCTAACGAAAAGCTGCCAACAATTTATGTACGCTTTGGAAAATTATTAGACTCATCAGAGGCCTATTCTAATCCGGATTTACTAAAAAATGAGTTTACAAATAATTTGAATTTGTTGAACTCAGAATATCTAAGTACAAGCTCATATAGTATTATTAATATCTAATGTTTATAATATTACTAATAATAACGTTAAGTGTATTCTTTAGTATTGCAGCTTTTAATTTTTATACAGCTCCGGAATTAAAGGCTTTTATTGCAAATACCAATGAGGATAAATTAGTCTCTGTACTGGTGCCTGCCCGGAATGAGGAACTGAATATTATCTGTTGTATTAACGGAATATTGAGTCAATCCTACAAAAAAATAGAAATAATTATTATTGATGATTGTTCGACTGATAATACATATAACATTGCTTCTTCAATAAAAACAAATAATTTAAAAGTTATTAAAGGCGAACAATTACCTGAAGGTTGGCTCGGTAAAAATTGGGCTTGTCATCAGCTTGCGCAAAATGCAACAGGAGAATATTTACTTTTTGTAGATGCCGATGTTGGGATTAAAAAGGAGGGTATTTCATCTGCGATACATGAATTAAATAGAACAAATGCTGAATTGATTTCTGTATTCCCTACTCAGGTTATGAAATCCTTTGGTGAATTTATAATTGTACCTTTAATGAATTGGCTGCTGCTTACATTTTTGCCATTAAAATTTGTATTCACTTCTTCAAGTAATTCTTTCGTTGCAGCAAACGGTCAGTTTATGCTCTGGAAAAGAGATACTTATTTTAATTTAGGTGGCCATCAAAAAGTTAAAGATAAAATTGTTGAAGACATGGAACTTGCCAGACTTGTAAAGCAGAATAATTTTAAAGTTGAAACATTGTTAGGTGGTGATTTAGTTTATTGCCGAATGTATAGTTCTTTCAAACAGGCTTATAATGGATTTGCTAAAAACTTTTATGCTGGGTTTTCAATCAATCCAATGTTTTTCATATTAATAATCTTTTTTTTATTCATCGTATTTATTGTTCCTTTTATAATTATAACTCAATCTGTTATTGCAATCATTCCAGTTTTGTTAGTTCTTGCTGCCAGATTTTTTGTATCGTTAAGCAGTAAGCAAAACTGGTGGATTAACATCATACTTCACCCTTTGCAGATGATATTGATGATCTGGATTGGAATAGTTTCTTTAATAAAATTTAAATTGAATTCATTGGTATGGAAAGAACGAAAAATTTAGTTAAGCATAAAGAGGTGCTTTTTCTTTATTTGATTTTTAGTGTTGGTATTATTGGCCATCTTTTTTATCCATTACGGGAACTAATGTTGTTCCTAACTCCCGTTACGTTGCTTTTAACCGGCACATTAGTTCTATTTTCTTCTTATAAAGGATCAAATAATTTCTTAAAGTGGATTATACTTACTTATCTATTGACTTTTGCTTTGGAAGTAATCGGTGTTAAAACCGGGTTAATTTTTGGAGAATATAAATACGGTGAAACATTGGGTTTAAAACTTTTTGAAGTTCCATTAATTATTGGGTTTAATTGGATTCTTGTAATACTTGGAACAATCTCTGTGGCTCAGTTAATAACTCAAAATATACTTGCCAACTCATTAATTGCGGCAACAATATCAGTTGTCTTTGATTTAGTACTAGAACCTATAGCAATAAAATTAGATTACTGGCAATGGTCACAAAACGTTATTCCAATTCAAAATTATATTGCCTGGTTTTTAATTGCATTTATTTCTGCATTACTTTTTTTGATTTTAAAAGTAAAGATGCAATCAGATTTGTCTAAACATTATTTGTTAGTTCAGTTTATATTTTTTGTTTCATTATTATTATTCTATAGTTAGGGTTTTTATGGGAATTTTAGTTGCTTTAATAGTAATCAGTTTTTGGGCATTACATTTGTTTTATTCTTTAAACTACGTAAAAGTTGATTTTATAAATTCGCTGTTCTATTTACATATTTTACTACAAGGATATTTATATACCGGATTATTTATCACGGCTCACGATGCGATGCACGGAACTGTTTCTAAAAATAAGTTTATAAATAAAAGTTTTGGATGGATATCAACTATACTTTTTGCTGGTTTATCATACAGCAAGTTAATAAAAAATCATTTTAAGCATCATAAAACCCCGGGCGAAGAATCTGATCCAGATTTTTATACAAAGTCTCAAAATTTTTTTATTTGGTGGGGTACTTTTCTCTGGCGATACACAACAATTACACAAATACTAATTATGGCAGTTGCTTTTAACATTTTAAAAATTTGGTTTGATGAGTTTTCAATAATTATGTTTTGGGTTGTTCCAGCTTTCCTGGGGACATTTCAGTTGTTTTTCTTTGGGACATATTTACCGCATAAATATCCTCATACAGAAAAAATGCTGCCGCATCGGGCTCGAACACAAAAACGAAATCACTTGTGGGCAATGTTATCGTGTTACTTTTTTGGATATCATTACGAGCATCATGAATCACCAAGAACACCTTGGTGGAAATTATATAAATTAAAAGATGAAAAAAGAGATGCTATTCTAGGATAGTTTCGGTAATTATCTTTGTGAGCTCTAACTTTCCAAAAGGTTTAACTAAAAATTTAGTAGCACCTGCTTGATAGAACTCTTTAATTTTTTCTTCTATATACTCACTTGAAATAATAATTATTGGGCGCTTAAATGGGTCGTGTCTTTTGATATCCTTGCAAATTAAAATTCCTTGCTGCCAATAATTCTTATCAACATCAAAAATAAAATGGCTGTATGAATTATCCTGCACCAACTCAAGCTTAAACTCTCTTATACTGTAATTAGAAAGAGTATAAGAATTTTTTAAGAAAGCTTTTACTAATTCAAAAGTTTCACCCGAATTATCAATCATTAAAATATTGTTAGCTCTATTTGGTTCGTCTTTATCCCCTACTGTGGAAAATACTTTTGACTGATTTAATGGAAGTGTAAATGTAAATGTTGAGCCAACACCTTTTATACTATCGACTAACAACGAACCACCTAGTTTTTCAATATATCTTTTAGCTAACGCAAGTCCTAATCCGTTACCTTCATAATTTCTACCAACATTAAGATCTTCCTGGCTAAACGGCTGATAAAGATGATCCAGATACTTTGTTGAAATACCAATTCCTGTATCTCTTACTTTACAAATAGCTAATCCCTTTTCCTCGAGAATACTTACTTCAACTTCAATATATCCTTGATGAGTAAATTTAACAGCGTTGCTAATTAAACTATTAAGAGCATTTTCTACACATTGAACATCTGCATCAACAAAAATCTTTTTGTGCGAAAAATTAGTTCTAAGTTCCAGATTTTTTTCTTTAGCAATTTTTTGATGTTCCGGGATACAATTTTGAATAATACTAATAATGTCTGCGGTTTCAATATTTAGTGTATAATTTCCAGCCTCTATTTGTGCAAACTCAAGCATCTGTGTTATGCTTTTAAACAAACGTTCACTACCACTATGAAGATTATCAAGATAAATTTTATCTTCAGCACCAATTTTATCCGCTAAGTTCTCTTTTATAAGAGATGAGTAACCTAATATTATATTTAACGGAGTTCTAAGTTCGTGTGACAGAACATTTAAAAAAGTATTCTTAAGTCTCTCAGATTCGTAGCTGGCATCACGGGCTTTTTTAACTTCCTCTTCAGTTAAAAGCATTTCTGTTTGATCTTCATGATACATTACGATGAAAGGTTCATCTTCATCCTTAATCAAAAATATGTTTGTTCTTAAAATTGGAACAGCGTAGTCTCTGGAACGAAGTAATGAATCTTCAAAGTAATCAACTGTAGTGTAAGATTTTCCATTTAGTACTTCTGTAACCTTTTCAATTACTTTATTCTCTCTTAAAACACTATCATTAAATAAAGAATATTCAGAAAGTTCAGATAGATGATAACCCCAGAGAATTGTAAAAGCTTCATTAAGATAAACGATCTTTCCACTTTGCTCAACTACTTGAACAGGAAAGCGAACTTTATCGTACATCAAGCTTACATATTTTAGGAAATCTGTTGTTACCATTTTACAAAATAGGTAAAGATATTTCTATTTTAGTTCCGATATCAGTATTAATAAGTTTTATATCGCCGTTGTGTCTATCAACTATACTTTTACAAAGGAACAAACCATAACTATTCTTTTTTGGTGTATAAGAAGCAAAAAGATTTTTCTTTATATCTTCCGGAACACCAGGGCCGTTATCTTCCACAATAATTTTAACAAATTTTTCATCATAATTTGATAAAATATTTATTGTTGCATCTTTTTTTGCGCTTACCGAATTTGTAAACAAATGCACAAGCAAATGTTGTATTTGTTCAGAATCATAATTGCAAAGAGGTACATTATTTAACTGAGTTTTAAAAGTTGCAAATTGATATTTCTTCATTGGAGAAATATATTTTATAACTGATTGAATAGTTCGGTTTAAATCACCACTATCTTTATTCAAATTCATTATAGCAGTTTCCATAAGCACTTGTGCATATTTTTGTATGCTTCTTATACTGTCTATCGCTACTTTAGATTTTAATTTTAGTCTATCAAAAAGTAATGATTCTCTTCCATTTCCACTATCTTCAATATCCTTCTTAAGTTTTTCAACCATTCTTAGCAAGCTTTCATTTTCCAATAATGCAAGATGAACTAATCCCTGTAAAGATTGTCCTATTTCCGAATCAATACCGGCTTTTAATGCTTTTCTTTCAGCTTGTATCAATTGTGTATTTGCTTCTTGCAATGCTGTATTCGCTGAAAGTTGGTTTTGATAAAGTTGTGCATTTCTGATAGCAGCTGCGGCTTGCCCGGCTAAAATCTCAAATGTACTTGTGGTTTCTTTTTCTTTAATCTTATGTAAGTGTTTGCTGTCAACATAAATAACACCAATTTTATTTCCATCTGTTATTAACGGAGAGCATAAGATAGTCTGTAAATCTAATCTTAAAATACTTTTACTTGATTCTAAAGAAACATCACTTTGTGCGCCTTCAATAAATCTGGATTGTCCATTGTAAAAAACATCTTCAACAACGGAGTTGCTAATCTGGAATAAGCTTTCCGGTAATTCTTTGCCATTCGAATCTAGCCCAAGTTTAAATTCAAGTTTGCTTGCGGTACTTTTTAAAACTATAAATCCCCGTTCTGAATTTGTTAATCTTATTGCGTTCTTTAAAACTAACTCTAGTACATCTTCTAAAATAAGTGTTCGATTAATACTGTTAAGAATATTTAGTATTACTTCAAGATTCTTGGTTTTTTCACTAACAACTTCACTATCTAAACTAGTTTTAATACCGTTGTCTATGTTTTTTTTAAATTCAGAAAATTTCATTAAGAATAATTTCTTTAAGATGATTTATAAAGCAAATAAATTCTGCAATAATTATACCGCTTTATCTGCTAAGTATAAACGATTATTTTAGCATTTAACGTAAAAACTACATTAAAGACGTCTAATCTTTAAATAATTTGAAAGAAACAAACCACTCAATATCATTTCCATTACGCCACCAAGCTTTTGCAACACCAGCAGAAATCGTGGATTCAAGATTATACCAATGCTGAAACATTATATTTAATTGTCCGCCCAGATCAACTATTTTATCTATAGTTGGCGAATCTGAATACAAAACCTGAGAAAAAATTGACAAATTAATATTTTTTAAATCAACGCTCCAAAATGAAGCTCCTGGTATTCTTATTGGCGGGAATGAATTCTCAACCATCACTTTTAAGAATTTATCTGAAATTATACTGTAAATAGGCACTCCAGGAAATCGAAACATCTTTCCATATTGTTTAACGGGTTCATTTTCAAATTCCCGGTTTCCAAATCCTCCAAAGAAAAACATTGTTTCAGGAAGATTCTCATTACTGACGTGATAACCAGTGTTAAACTTTAAATGCAAAACATTATGATCAGCAATTGTAATAAAGTACTTATCCCACTCGCCCATTATTTGTCCAGAATATTCTGGATCATTTGGATTTGAACCGTATCCCATAATAGAAAACTTAAATTGATCGCCGGATTCCCAGTCAATACTGCCAATGGTTCTTCTAAGGTTCTTAATATCCAGCTCAGACTTTAGTATTGCAAAATCAGGTTGTTTTACTTCTGTAAGATTATCATTAATAAACTTAATATCCTTATAAAAAGAAAGTTCTGTAGTTTGTTTTACTTTTAAAGGATTATCAAAAACCCAATAGTTGTTATAGCCAATTGAATATCTACTGCCTAGCATTCCACGTTTTCTTTTATTTATCAAATCTCCAAAATCTTGTGAGTTATGCTCAATAGCAAAGATGATTTTTTGTTCATAAGAATATTTAAATCGTAAATGGAACTTTATATCGTTAGTAGTTTCTTTAAAAGGTGATATTCCTGCTTCTATGATTAAATCATGTATTAGCAATGGGTCATTTAACTGAGTATAAAATCCTAATACTATTCTGGATTGAAATCCTGATACTACGGGGATGAAAGTTTTAAATCCAATATTTTTAAAAGCTGAATACGAAGCCTCTGGTAAAAAATCTTTTTTATCAACCACATCTCCAGCTGGCTTAAGATTCCAATCCATTATTTCAGGAGATTTATTTAGAATTCGTTGTCCAAAATAATTTATTGCCGGAATTTTTGTTGTTTGATTGCTTTTAAATGTTACCGGAACAAAACCATCTACGGAAAATTCCATTGCAAGAATTGAATCTTGACTAATTTCTATAGGTCTAAATAATCCTTGAATTGTATTTGTTAACGGAATGATTAATTCTGATTCAAAACTATATTTATAAATATTTGAAACACCATTAGTATATGCATTCCAATATAAAAATTTACCATCAACGGACCATGAAGGGTTTTCGGGTGATCCACTTGAAGTAACAACTCTAAATTTAAAAGGATCTCCTTTTTCAATTCCTGTAATATCAGAAATGATAATAGATTGCTGCCCGGTACTTCTGTGTAAGGTTGCAGCAAGTAAATTTCCATTTCTATTGATTGATAAATCCTGCAATTCATCACCAACATTAAATATTGAAAGTGATTGTAATTCCGTATAAGGATAATTTGACTTTACTAAAATGGATTTGCCGCTCAAATGTTGTATGCCCCACAATTCGTGGGTTATAGGTGAAGAGGTTAAGTAACCAATTCTTGCGTTTTCAAATAATAATTTTTCTTTGTCAGAATTAAAATCGTACATCCAGAGATCTCTGTAAAGCTGATTATTATTTGTAGTAAAAAATAATTGCCGATAAATTTCGTCATATGCCAATGACGAAACCTGTATAATACTTGGTGACGGAAGTGTGCTTATTTTTATAGATTCAATTTTATTAAGATTTAATCGCTCTATACTTGCCAATTCACCTGGCCTGTGATAACCGAATAATATTGAATTAGTTTTTGAATCATATGTTAATTTGGTTACCCATCCAAAACTTTTATTTGTTAGATAATTAAGATCAGTTAAGGGATATTGTTTCAAAGTTTCAATATTCCGTCGTTGGAATTCAATTTCATTATTTACAAATTCTTCCCAAAATGAGTTAAACTCTACACCATAAATGTCTTTAAATTTTGATTCAAGTCCCGGATAGAATTCTTCAGGTTGCAGGGAAAACCATTCAATTAGTTTTTTCACTCCATATTTATCTGAAAGATGAGCAACAAATCTTGCTCCGTACAGATACAAAATGTTTTCTAAAAAAATAGTTTTATGTGAAGTATAGTTTTCCAACTCAGATGTTGAAGGAAAATTATTTTTATTATTAACTAAAGTTCTAAAATACATTTCATCAAAATTGCCCAAAATTCTACCATAGCCCCCACTAAACCAGGTTTCCATAAATACTGCTATTGCTTCCTGGTACCATCTTGGAGTATATCTATTATGATTTGTGAGTAAGCTGTATAACATTGAGAGCGGTTGATTTTTATCAGGATTTACTTTTCCAAAAAGACTTCTTGATGAGGATTCAAAGCTTCCTGCCATATCATTAACAACAATATGCACAAGTTCATGACTCAGCAGCCATTGAAATCTTTCTGAATATGGAACAACTTCATAACCAGGTTCTAATGGTTCAATCTCTAATCTTACATAGTTATCAGGAACTGTAGTAGTAGCACCGTATCCAAAATCATTAACATCAAAAGTATTTATAATAATTTTACCTTTGGGTTTATAGTTAAATAACTTCATTAACAGATTTAAGGAGTTTTCTGCAGATGATAAGAGATGAGTTACTAAGTGCGAATGTGAATCCCTGTAGATAATTTTAAAATGTTCGCTTTCTTGAGTATACCAATCTCCAAATTCTCTTTTATTAATCCTAACAATCAATTCATTTTCTTTTGAGCCTTTATAGACTTCTGTAATTGTTTCGGTTTCTTTTAAAGAAAAGATCCATTCTGTTGAATTATATGATTTTATAATATCGATTTTTTCTAGAATATCATCAGAAGATACTTTAAGAATTGAATCATTTGCTATCGTTGTACCCCAAAGCAATAAATGTAAATTTTTTGATCGATAAAAACTATTTGTTGTACTAACTGGTTTTTCTAAGATAATTTTTATGAGTGAATAATCGTCACCTGTTTCAACTGAAAATCCATCTATTCTCATTGAATGATTTTCTAATGTCTCTTTTTCTTCTATTTTCTCAACGACTTTAATTCTGTTTGCGGCAAGTTGAAATAATTCTTTATCCCAATAGTCATTAATTAATTCAACTAATGTTATAATTGAAACATAAATGCTTTCATTTTTAAGGTAGGGACTACCAGCTAGTTGAACAGTTTTAAGTATACTATCTTTATTATTATAAATAGTTACAAACGGATTATTAACTTTAAATCTGACAGAGATTGAGTCAAATGTTAAAGAAACGGATTTTAATTTATCAAGTTTTATAAGAGGTAATGAAAGTGCGTCAGCTAAATCAGTTAGTGAGACATAAACTATTCCTGTTTGGTTTTCAGCATTTATTAACCCATAGCTGTTATTTTGAATCAATGCGATTTTAGTTAAATCTTGAGCAATCGTAAAAGAACAAATAGTTATAGCAGTAATAAGAATATATACTGATCTCATGAAGTAGTTTGTTTAAGGTTACTGAAAATATTTTATACTATTTGTAAAATTAAAAAAAAAGCCTTCAATAAAAATTGAAGGCTTAATTTATAATTTTTTAAGAAACTATCTTACGAAAGCGTATCTGCTACCTAGTTCTTCTAATTGTGAACCTGAGCGTACCCATGCATAACGGCTGCCTAGTTCTTCTAACTGTGAACCTGAACGTACCCATGCATAACGGCTACCTAGTTCTTCTAATTGTGAACCTGAACGTACCCATGCATAACGGCTACCTAGTTCTTCTAATTGTGAACCTGAGCGTACCCATGCATAACGGCTGCCTAGTTCTTCTAACTGAGAATTTGATCTGTTTTGCAGGATCATATTATCAGCATTTTCAATTGAATTTGACACACTAATATGTTGTTCAACTAAAGTTGCTTCGCCCAGCACTCTATATCTAATCGCTTCTTCAACTTGTGCGAATGAAGTAACAACTAGACTGAACAACAATACAAACAGTAAAATGGATTTTTGCATAGCTCCCACCGTAACTGATGATTGAATATTATTTATTATTACACTGATTTCATATTAAATTTAACTCTGCATAACTAGAGTTAGCCCTCTAATACGGTGAAATAAAGGGCAATGTAAGTGCCATTGGAACTAATAATTATTTATTAAAATTGATGGATTTGGCTGATTTGGCGGTAAATATTACTGAAGGAATTAGGAAATTAAGTTTTTATTGTAAAATATATTTACAATGTTTTTTATTAAAAATAATTAATTATTTCTTTTTAGACACCAGAGTATCAAGTTTAGGTCTTGAAATTCCCAATAGTTTTGAGGCCTGTGATTTATTGCCCCCGACTTTTTCTAAAACTTGAATTGCATAATATTTTGTTAATTTCTTTAAATCAGTAGTCCCGTAGTTAAGGTCCATGCGAATTAAATTTTCTGACAATTCTGTTTGTGAAGAACCAGAAGGAGCTACTGCGGGGACTGAATTTATAAGATTTGAAAAATCACTCAATCTGATTTCGCCATCTTCGGAAAGTAAAACTGCTCTCTCAATTACATTTTTTAATTCACGTACGTTGCCTGGCCAGGGATAGCCAAGAAAAAAATATTTAAGTTCTTTGGTTATTCTTTTTACAGATTTATTAAAACTAGCATTAAAATCCTCAATAAAATAATCAGCAAGCCTAATAATATCTTCACTTCTCTCTTTAAGTGGAGGGAGTTCGATTGTAACAACATTGAGCCTATGATATAGATCTCTCCTAAAAAATCCTTCCTCTACCATTTGCTCTATGTTTTTATTTGTGGCAGATATTATTCTTGCGTCTACTGGAATATCAACAATACCGCCTAATCGTTTTATCACTTTCTTTTCAATTGCTCTTAAGAGTTTAGCTTGCAAATTCAAACTCATATCCCCAATTTCATCAAGGAAAAGTGTACCTTTACCAGCAATTTCAAAAAGGCCCAATTTACGTGTTCTTGCACTAGTAAATGCACCAGCTTCATATCCAAATAATTCTGATTCAAGTAAATTTTCAGGAATTGCTGTACATACAATATCTACAAAAGGTTCTTTTCTATTTTGACCATAATTATGAATGGCCCTTGCAAACAATCCCTTTCCAGTTCCAGTCTCACCTAATAAAATAATATTTGATGAACTTTGCTCTGAAACTTTTTTAGCTAATTCTATAGTTCTGGAAAATTTTGGAGAACTGCCAACGATATTGGAAAGATTATATCTATCGCTTATAAGTTCATCGGCTTTTAAATCAGAAGTACGATATAAACCATTAGAAATGATTTCTTTAATGTAAGTGGTAAATTTTATCATTTCATACGGAAACACAAATATATCCTGAAGACCCATCTTAGCTATGGTACTAACCAACAATGCATTATTATTTCGAATGACAACAATAATTTTGTTTTTAATATCTTTTTTAACGGATGCGACTTCTGCCAATAATCCTGATGCTAGTGAATCAATTTGCAAAACAAGAATCGTATCATCCTCTGGTGCAAATAACTTTGGATTTGTAAAAGCTATTGGAATGCTCTGAAGCTCAATCTGGCGTAATCCAGAATTAATTGCACTAATATCATCATTATCAGAATAAATTTTGATATTAACTTTGTTGGAATTCATTAATCTGTACCTGATTACCAATTAGTTTAAGTTTATCTAAAGCTATTTTTCTAATCGGATGATTAAAATAGGCTGATCTAATTTTACTATTAGAAATATTTTCACCTATTAAATTTATTAACTCATAAGCATAAATGCGAGGCTTTTTGGATTTATTAATATTTCCTCTCTCCCAATACAAATTTGTTATCTCAAATAAAATCTTCCAGGTCAGTTCAGTTACACTTTCATTCTCAATTATTTCAAATGCTTTTTCAAAGTTTTTAATAGCAGGAATATTTTCAATTTCAGGTTTAGCTTTTGCTATTTTTCCCAACAGATAATATCTATACGCCGATAATAAGTTATTATCTTTAATTTTTATATCAATCTTTACTAAGCTTATCAACTCTTTAACTTTTAAATAGTTCTCCTTGTTGATTAAATATTCACAAAAAATAAATATCTGTTCGATTGAATCATTGCTTTCGTCCAAATCTAAAGATCTTAGTAAAGTATTCGAAAATTCTATTTCGTTTACATTATTTTCCGACAACATGGAAACAAACATTTTAAGAAATGCAAAATGATTGTTTGCCTTTTCTGAAAGCTGTTTTTCGGTTAAGGATATAAGTTCGTATTTGTTAAGTACCCCGGAAAGTTCACCTATATCTCCAATTATAAACCAAAACTTTCCTAACAAATATAAGAAGTATAATTCGTCTTCTTTGTTATCTAGTTGTTTGAACTGTTCTATAGAATCGACTATACTATCAAAGCTGTGCTGAAAGTCAGAAATTTGAAGATAAACTTCTCCCATATTCCCAATTGATAAGGCAAGATAATTATTCATTCCAATTGAGCTAAAAATAGCTTTAGCTTTTTGCAAATTTTCAATAGCTTTTTCAAAATTATTTATTGACTGATGAAATACACCATAGTTCAATAAAATAGAACCCTCTTGTTCTAGATTACCAATATCAGAATTTATTTCAAGCGCTTTATTCCAATGTTTATCAGCTTCTGATTTTCTACCTTGCATATCAAGGAGTATCCCAATATTAACATGCATACCTGCTACTCGACTTGGAAGTTTTGCAAGTTCATATTTTTTCAAAGCTTCTAAACTATATTCTAAAGATTTATTTATATTGTTTCTAGATCTTACCTCTATCATAGCCATTAAATTATTTACTTTTCCCTGTTCTTCGAGCGAAAGATTAGAATCCTGCAATAATATTTTGCAATACTCTTCTGATTCAGAAAATCTGTTTAAATCAAACTCTGCTAAAGCCAGCACCACAGTAATTCTATTTGATAATTCCTTAATAATTTTTTCTAACATTAATTTAGTAAGTATTTCTATACCATCTTTCGTGTTGCCTAATTCTATTAAGCTGCTTCCTTTTATAAACCATAATTCATGCATTTCAGATTCAGAAAATCTCTCTAATTTGAGTTTATACAAATTTTCAAGCACGAGTTTATAATCACTTAGTTTATAAAGTGTCTTAACTAGTTCAGCAGTTAATTTTAGAGTTGTTTTTTCCGGTAAAAAATTCTTTAATGATTTTTCTAACAGTTCTTTTTTATAACTATATGCATTAACCTCCTCAGCCTTATCTATTTCTTTTTCCAAAACCTCAACAGCTTTTTCTGGGTCATTTGCCAGATCATATTGTCGTGAAAGTTCAACAGTATTAAAATCCGGGAAAAGTTTCTTGATGGAGTTAGCTAGGATAAGATGGAATCTAATTCTATTGCTTATAGTTGAGTATATATACCTTTTAAAGTTAAACGAATTTATAGAAGGGGCATTACTTAAATTCAAAGATTCAATAATATTCTTTTTTTCTAGTTCATTTAATATAGCTTTAAGGTTAGAACTTGAAACATCTAATAGGGTAGATAAGACAGTTTGTTCTACCGAGATATCAAAAGCTGAAATAATTTGAGATAATTTTAATTCCAAACTATTCAAATTACTCAATCGCATTCGATAGATTTCCTCGTGTGAACTTTGAAGAGCAAGTACTATGTCTTCTGTGGATGAAAATGAAACAATTGAGTCATCAAATTTTAGAACCTTGAGAAGAATCAAGTCTTTGATGAATTGTTTAATATTTCCAGGAAGTAAATCAGAATACAGTAATATATATTTTTTTAATTCTCGCTTTGGGAATGGCTGATAGTAGCTTAAATCCAGGAACTCTGAAAGTTGATGATCAGTAAACTGATTTAGCTGAATCTCACACAAATTATTTAGCTTCGAAGATAAATAATCAAAATCAGACGATTCTGAAAGAATGACTTTTATACCTTTTATCTGGAAAATACGAACTAGTTCAGTTAGAGTTTCAATAGTAAAGTTGTCGTATAAATTGTAGTCATCAAACAACAAAATTAATTCTATATCACTCCTAAGAGTGTTAAAAACTCTTTTTACAGTTTCAATAAATTTAACCGAGGAACTATTAAATAAATCTTCAACTATATGTGAATATTCCGATAGTTTTTCTATATGTATAAACTCGCTTAAAATTATTTTTCGAAAAATATACTTAATCGAATCTAATCCGGTTTTTGTTCTAGTATTTTCAATAAAAACTGAATTTTTATTTTTAAAATATATTTCCTGTAAGAGTGCTGATTTACCTGAACCATCAAAGCCAGTTATAGTAAATACTTCATTGCTTTTTTTATCTTTTAAGTAAGTATTAATAATATTTAAAGCATCATTTCTGGCACTAATGACTTTGGCTGGAATAAAATCTTTTGCAAGTTCTATATCGATGGATATATTAAGTTCTTTTAAAATCTCAATTGCATTTTCAAATCGCTCTGACGGATCTTTCTTTAACAACCTTGAAACAACACTAATCAGTTTTTTAGAATAAACACTTTCACTAAATATAAATTCATCCTCTATATGTGATTTATAAATCTCAAGTTCGTTATCTGTTTTAAATGGATATTTATCATAGATGATTCTGTAAAGTAATATGCCAAGAGAATAGTAATCTACTGTATGATTGTGCTGTTCATTTTTTAGAAGTTCTGGGGCAATGTATTGAGGGGTTCCCTTAACTTTATTTTCTAATTTCCCTACGTTATAAGTTGCAAATCCAAGATCGATTAATTTGATCTTTGGATAATTCTTATCTTCAGTGACAAGAATGTTTTCAGCTTTAAGATCGTAATAAATATAGTTTGATTGATGAAGATAATATAAGACAGAACAAATTTGTTTTAAAATGAAATTAAGCTGCTTCTCATCTTTAAGGTTTTGATAATTCAATATTTCTGTGGCTGAAAAATACTCCATCGTGATAAAAGGAGAATTATTTTCAATTTCTTCATCATCATTATCTTTTACCAGCACTATACTTAAATCAAATGATTTAATTATACCTGGGTGGTCTAATCGTTGAAGTGTAAAAAATTCATCCCTAAATTTTTGCTTTTCTTCTTCTGAAGAAGTTGGATCTAAAAATTTAGCAGCAACTTCTCTTTCAGGAAATTCAGTATCAATTACATGAAATACTTTACTTCTGCCTTCGCCAATCTTTTTTCTAACTATGTATCTTCCGTTAATCATCAATCAAAAATCGGATTTATTGCTTTATTAATTTTTTTACCAAATTCATTTATGGTTAACACCGTAAGCACCAGAATTATTCCTGGGACAAAAATAAGCCACCAGGCTTGTGTAATATATTCTTGACCAGATTCTATCATAGCGCCCCAAGAAGGATAATTTTGTCCAGTACCCAACCCTAAATAACTTAACGCTGATTCTGCTAATATAACATTGCTTAACTGGAATACAAGATTAACAATTACAGGAACAATAATAACTGGCAATATTTCTCTTTTCAATAGTTTAAAGTTTTTTAGTCCAATTAATTCAGCGGATATATAATATTTTTTACTTTTTATTGTAAGTATTTCTGTTTTAACTATTTTAAATAAACTCATCCATCCTGAAAAACCAAGAACAACTATCACTGAAATAATGTTATTTCCAAACAAAGCTAAAATAAGTACAACTAAAAAAATTGATGGTATAGTAAGGAATAAATCTGTCATTCTACTAATTACTAAATCTATCCATCCACCATTAATAGCGGCAACAAACGCAAGAAAAATTCCTAGAATAAAAGAAATAAGAACTGCTCCAAATCCAACAAACAGTGAGATTCTTGAGCCATAAACGATTCGGGTAAAAACATCCCTTCCATACTCATCAGAACCAAACAAAAAGAAATGGCTCTTAATAACAGGTTTATTTTCTTTCACTTCTATTTCAGAAAGGTTCAATTCGACTAACGACTCGGCTTGATAAATTATAAATTTTTCTTGAATGAGTGAACTATCAAAATAAACAATATTGCTGATAGTACCGGGAATAGTTTTGCCAAGTTTGTATTTAAAATTGATAATTTCATCGTTGGATGTGACAACATTATTTTTATATTCAATATAGTTCACTTTGGTTAGAGGAGGAAGTAATTTTGTGACCATAATGTTTTTTTGAAAATCCGGGTGTTGATTTGTAATAAAGGGTGCAAATAAAAAAAACATTATCAAAAGAACTAAAAAAATTCCAGATAAATTAATTTTGTATAATAATTTACTTCTAATTTTATTTGAGTAAATAATCATCATCGGTACTGCAAATAATATGACTAAAGAAAATAAATTATCCCAAAATTTAAAGTCAACAACAGCAAACATCACTTTGTTTTTACCAGGCAGTAGTGAAATAAATTCAAAATACAAACTAAGCAAATCTAAAATATGACCGATTCTAATTGTAAATATCAAAGAAATTAAAAAAATGATAAGATGCCATATTTTGATTTTTGATAACATTAGTTTATCAGATGTTTAGTTAGCCGTTTATCCAATTTAATTTTAATTATATCAGCAATAAAATTTGACACTATCATCATTAATCCAGCTACTAAGCTGCATCCAATTACCAATGGAAAATCTTTATTTAAAATTGCGTTTACAGTTAATCGCCCCATACCTGGTAAGGAAAAAATAATTTCAGTAATTAAAGCCCCACTTAACAGAGAGCCAAACTCAATACCGGCAATTGAGATAAGCGGATGTAAAGCATTAGGGACAAGGTGTTTTTTGAAAATCACTTTTTCCTCATAACCCAGGGCTCTAAGATTTGTAATAAAAGAACTTTTTGATAATGAAATTAGATTTTCCTTTAAATATTTAAATACTATTGCAATTCCTCCCAAAGATATTGTTATTAATGGTAAAACTATATGAAGGGAATAATCAAGCATTAAATGCCATAATGAGTTTTCTTCACTATAAACAGATTTTAATCCAGAAGTTGGAAAAACATTTAGATTAATTGAAAATAAATAAATAAGCACAACTCCAATAACAAAAGATGGAACTGAAAAAATAAATAAAAATAGCTTAGATAATATTTTGTCTAGTAGCTTTCCCCGATTCTTAAAAGCTGCTTTCGATAAATAATAACCAAATATTAACTGCAGAATGAAGCTTAAAGAAGCAAATAGTAATGTAAATAAAAAGTAGCTGCCGACTACCGATAAGACGGGTTGCCGATAAGTGTAGGACATTCCCAAATTGCCTGTAAATGCATTTGACAGGTATGAAATATATTGTATGTATAAAGGTTGGTCCAATCCAAAAGATTTGTAAACCTGTTCAGCTAGTTCAGGATTTAATTTAGGTGAAATAAATTTTTGAGTTGGATCACCAGGGGCTAAACGTACTAAAAAAAAGATTAATGTTAGCAGTAAAAACAGTACAATAATTGAACTTAATATTCGTTTGAAAAAAGATTTTATGGTTTCAGAATTCATGGCAATCTAATTATAAACTTTTCTATAGATACAATATACCAATGAACAGTATAAGCCAGATAAGAATTTATTGATTATCATTTTCTGCTGAAATTAAAAGTAATTATTCTTTGCATAATTTATTATTTTGGTCTACAAATACAAAAGTTTAATAATGTTAAGTGTAAATATAAAAAGTGTTTGCCGTAAAGAAACGGATAAAGATACTGAAGTAATAAGTAATATAGTTTTTTCTATTGAACCAGGAAAGATTTATATAATCCTTGGTATCAACGGTTCTGGTAAAACGACACTTATAAAATCTTTAACTAAACTTTTAGATACAAATGTATTCAGTACTACCGGAAAAGTGTTATGGAATAATGAAAATATTTTCCTGATGGACGAGTATAGATTACAATTGATTCGTCAAACAGAACTTCGTTATGTTTTACAGGATTTGACAAATAATTTTGACCCACTAAAGAGGTTAAAATACTACTTTGAAAACAACGGGCTGGATAAAAATACTTTATCTGATATTCTAAAAAGTTTTTTACTTCCAGAATATAATATTATAAGTAAGTTGTACCCTTATGAAATCAGTGGTGGAATGGCTCAGAGATTAAGCTTGATGTTCGCCTTTTTGCCAAAACCAAAATTGGTTATTTTAGATGAACCTACATCGGCTATCGATTACACGAACATCAATCTTATTAAAATTAAACTTGAAGAGTTTGCGCAACAAAATAACAGCGCTCTTATTGTAACACAGGATATTCAATTTGCTAAATACATTTCGGATGAAATTGCATTTCTAAATGATGGGAAATTATCTGAATTTTGTTCTACTGATAATTTTTTCAATGCACCAAATACAGAATACATCTCATTTATAGAAGCTTTTAATAGATTAAAATGAAAAATATAATATTAAAAGTAAAAAATGTTTCTTACACAGTTTCAAATTCTAAATCAACAACTAACAAGTCTATTGATATATTAAAAGAAATTTCTTTTGATGTTGAACGAAAACAAATTATTGGCATTTCTGGTGAATCAGGCAGCGGCAAATCAACTCTCGCTAAAGTAATTTCTGGAATTACTTCCCACACTACTGGTAAAATAGAAACGTTTTTTAATAGTGATTGGAATTTATCCGGTACTAAACCAATTCAATTACTTTTTCAAAACGATGGTAACTTAATCAATCCTTACAGAAAAGTTTTGAATATACTAACTGAAGCGTTTGAATTGAAAAACAATAGAAAGGATGATTACCAGGAGAAAGTTGAAAGTCTATTTCAAATTTTTAATCTTAATAAAACTCTACTTCATAGAAAAGGATATCAACTTAGCGGTGGAGAGCAACAACGTATATCACTGGCTAGAATAATGATAATGGAACCGGAAATATTAATTCTTGATGAACCATTTTCGTCACAGGATGTTGAAGCACAACTTAATATTTTAAATCTACTCAAAAAATTAAAACATGAGTTCGATATTACTATTATTTGTATTTCTCACGATTTAAAATTATTAAGCAACTTCGCTGATAAAATATTAATTATGTTTAAAGGTAAAATTGTGGAGGAAGGAAATACTTCAGAAATATTAACAAATCATCAGCATGATTACACAAGATTTTTACTTAAAGCTCAAACTTTAACATTATCTAAGGAAGAGATTTATTCATTTCACACTCACTATGAGCAAAACTAACGCAATACGGATTCTAGAATCTAATAATATAAAATTCAGTACTATGTCATATGAGGTTGATGAAGATGATTTAACAGGCCAATCAGTCGCCTATAAAGTTGGAGCTGATCCTAACACAGTTTTTAAAACTTTGGTTTGTATTGGTGATAAAACTTCGCATATAGTTTTTTGTATTCCTGTTACTGAAGAACTTAATCTTAAAAAAGCAGCTAAGGCAAGTGGAAATAAAAAAGTTGAAATGATAAAATTGAAAGATTTGCTTCCACTAACTGGTTACATTCGTGGAGGTTGTTCGCCTGTAGGTATGAAAAAACTGTTTCCTACCTACATTGATGAGACTGCGCAATTGTTTGATAATATATATATAAGTGCGGGTATTCGTGGAACGCAAATGAAACTGAATCCTGATGATTTGATCAAATTGGTAAATGGAATTTATGTGGATTTAATTTAAGCTTAAACTAATTCAACAATCTTTCAATTTTCTAAACAACATAACATCTTCTTTTGTTGTTATTTTAAAATTAAAAACTGATCCTTCAACAATATTTACTTTCTTCCCTGTCTTCTTGACAAGCATTGATTCATCAGTACCTATAAAGTTTTCTTTCTCAGCTTTGATTAGAGCGTTGTAGAGTTCTTTGTACTTAAATATCTGCGGTGTCTGGACATAATAAACCTCATCACGATTCAAATAATCTTCAACAAATTTTTTCCCTTTTATCAAAGTATCTTTAGCTTTTATACAAACCAATGCGTTCCCATATTTTTTTGCGGAATTTATTGCGTTTGTTAAAACATCTTTTGTAATCAATGCTCGTGCTGCATCATGTACAACTATCAAATCTTTATCATCCGCTTCTGCTGATAGGACAGCATTGTAAACTGATTGCTGTCTTGTTCTACCACCTTCAATAATAAGTTTTACTTTTGATAGTTTATATTTATCTACCAGCTTAAGAAGAAGTGAAAAATATTCTGGCTCCGCTGCAACAATAATTTTATTAATGAGTTTATTTTTCTGAAATGTTTGAAGTGTGTAAACAATTATTTCTTTGCCATTAACTTTCAGATATTGTTTAGGAGTGGCTAAACCACTCCTTAAACCTTTACCACCAGCAGGAATAATTGCTATGCTGTTCATCTTAATCTAAACAATCAACATTGCATCGCCGTAACTTAAAAAGCGATACTTTTCTTTTAATGCTTTTTTATAAGCTTTCATTACATTTTCTGTTTCACCAAGCGCACTTGTTAACATAAGCAAAGTAGATTCAGGTGCGTGAAAGTTAGTAATAAGTTTTTGTGTTACTTTAAAAGAATATGGCGGATAAATAAACTTATCAGTCCACCCTCTGCCCTGTTTTACAAATCCGTCAGCAGTTGTACTCGTTTCAATAGCACGACAAGCACTTGTACCAACTACAATAATATTATGTTTTGCGTGCATTGCTTTATTTATAACCTCAGCAGAATGCGCTGAGATTTCGTAATACTCAGAATCCATTTTATGTTTTGTCAGATCTTCAACTTCTACTGGTCTGAATGTACCTAAACCGATATGAAGAATTACTGGAACAATGTGTATTCCCTTCTTCTCAATTTTTTCAAGCAGCTTAGTTGTAAAATGCAATCCAGCTGTCGGGGCTGCAACTGCTCCATCAACTTTTGCATAAACCGTTTGATAGTTCTCTTTATCCTTTGGTTCAGGATCACGTTTGATGTACGGCGGAAGCGGGGTTAAACCGATTTTTTCAACTGCTTGAAATACATTTCCAGGCTGATTAAATCTTACAGTTCTGCCTCTTGAAGTTGTATTATCGATTACTTCGCACCAAAGATTATTATCAAAATAAATTTTGTTGCCAATTCTTACTTTTCTTGCTGGATCAACAATTACATCCCAAATACAATCTTCCTTATTTAATTCACGTAAAAGAAAAACTTCAATCTTTGCCTGAGTTTTTTCTTTTTTTCCATACAACCTTGCTTGAAAGACTCTTGTTTCGTTTACAACCAGTACATCACCTTTTTCCATATAATCAATTACATCAGTAAACTTTTTATCTTCCATCTCGCCGGTTTCTTTATGAACAACCAACAATTTAGATTTATCGCGAGGACTAACCGGGTACTTTGCGATGGAAGTTTTTGGTAAGTTATACTTGAAATCTGATAGCTTCATTTATCTCTACCTTCTCTTATTATTTTATTTTCCTTCTGTCACTCTGAGCAAAGCGAAGAGTCTGTTTTATATTGCAGATGCTTTCTTCGCTTCGCTCATCAGAATGACTTCAGAAATTATTTATTTCTTTTTAGATACTTTTTTCTTTACAACAACTTTCTTTGTAGCTACAGCTTTTTTAGCAACTGTTTTTTTAGATGAAGCTTTAGCTGGTTTTGCTTTCTTCATATCCTTAACAGCAGCCTGGGCAGCAGCTAATCTTGCGATCGGAACTCTGAACGGTGAACAACTTACATAGTTCAATCCAATCTTATGACAGAACTCAACTGATTTTGGTTCGCCGCCATGTTCTCCGCAGATACCAATCTTTAAATCAGGTCTGGTTCCACGACCGCCGGCAACTGCAATTTCCATCAGCTTACCAATTGCATCTTGATCAATTGATTGGAATGGATCTTCAGGAAGTATTTTCTTGTCAAGATATTCAGGTAAAAATCCACCTATATCATCACGTGAAAATCCAAATCCCATTTGTGTAAGATCGTTTGTACCAAATGAGAAGAACTGTGCTGTTTCAGCAATCTTATCAGCCGTTAAACATGCACGTGGAATCTCAATCATTGTTCCTGTTAGGTGAGCAATTTTCTTTAGTCCAAATTTTGCACAAACTTCTGCATGAACTCTTGTTACTATTTCATACTGATGTTTGATTTCATTTACGTGGCAAGTAACAGGAATCATTATTTCTGGAAAAGGTTTTTTCCCTTCTTGTAATAATTCTGCAGTTGCTTCAAAGATCGCACGAACTTGCATTTCAGTAATTTCAGGATAAGTAATTCCTAATCTCACACCACGATGTCCCATCATTGGATTGTTTTCATGCAAAGCATCAGCGCGATTATTTAATTCATCAAGAGAAATTCCTAAACTTGCAGCAAGTTTTTCTCTTTCATCAGTTCTTGTTGGAACAAATTCATGTAATGGTGGATCAAGTGTTCTGAATGTTACAGGATATCCATCCATTGCATCCATTGTTCCCTTAACATCATGTTTAACATGTGGGAACAATTCGTTAAGAGCATCTATTCTTTCTTGTTCTGATTTTGAATGAATCATTTTACGAAGTTTGAATAATGGTTCTTCAGAATGTTTTCCATAGAACATATGTTCTGTTCTAAAAAGTCCGATACCTTCAGCACCAAATGCTCTTGCACGTGCTGCATCTTCAGGAGTATCAGCATTAGTTCTAACTTTTAATTTTCTAACATCATCACATAATTTCATAAATGCCTGGAAGTCAGGATTTTCTTCAGCCGCTTTTATCATTGGCAATTCGCCTAAATAAACAGTTCCTTTAGAACCGTTAAGTGTAAGCCAGTCACCTTCTTTAATTGTAACATCGCCAACTGTAAAAGTTCTTTCATCATAATTCATTTTGATTGAGCCAGCACCAACGATACAGCATTTGCCCCAGCCACGTGCAACAAGTGCAGCGTGTGATGTCATTCCACCACGAGCAGTTAAAATTGCCTGTGCAGCACGCATACCTTCAATATCTTCTGGATTTGTTTCTTCACGTACAAGAATTACTCTCTTGCCTTCTTTTGCCCATGCAACAGCATCATTAGCATTAAATACAACTTGTCCTGATGCGCCGCCTGGTCCAGCTGGTAATCCTTTTGCAACTGCTTTAGTTTTAACTTCAACAGCCGGATCAATAATTGGATGAAGTAATTCATCAAGCTGTGAAGGTTGAACACGCATTACAGCTTCTTCTTTAGAAATTAATTTTTCTTTGTACATATCAAGAGCCATCTTTACTGCAGCAGGACCGTTTCTTTTTCCAACACGACACTGTAACATATAAAGTGTTCCATCCTGTATAGTAAATTCGATATCAAGCATATCGTGATAGTGTTTTTCCAATGATCTTTGAATACCGTGAAGTTGTTTGTAAGTAGCTGGCATTCCTGTTTCAAGAGATTCAAGATGTGCTGTATGCTCACTCTTACCAACTTCGTTAATTGGATTTGGAGTTCTGATACCAGCAACAACATCTTCGCCTTGTGCGTTTGTTAACCATTCACCATAGAAATAATTTTCACCGGTTGCTGGATTACGTGTGAATGCAACACCTGTTGCAGAGCTGTCACCCATATTTCCAAACACCATTGATTGAACGTTTACCGCAGTTCCCCATTCATCAGGGATTCCTTCAATTCTTCTGTAAGATATTGCGCGTTTACCCATCCAGCTCTGGAATACTGCAGAAACAGCGCCCCAAAGTTGTTCCATTGGATCTTCGGGAAAAGGTTTTCCCAAAACTTCCTGAACTTTTGCTTTGTAGATTTCAATCAATTCTTTTAAATCATCAGCTGTTAAATCAGTATCAGCATGAGCACCGCGAGCTTCCTTCATCTTGTGAAGTTCTTTTTCCAATTGCTGTCTTACGCCCTTACCTTCTTCAGGTTCGATTCCTGCAGCTTTTTCCATTACAACATCACTGTACATTTGAATTAAACGGCGATGTGAATCATAGACAAATCTTGGATTACCTGTTTTTTTAATTAATGCTTCACGTGTTTGATTATTCAATCCAGCATTAAGAATTGTTTCCATCATACCAGGCATTGATGCGCGAGCACCAGAACGAATTGAAAGCAGTAAAGGATTTTGTAAATCACCAAACTTAGCTCCCATTTGTTTTTCAACTTTTGCAAG
>CXWK01001047.1_pt1 | contig 30331 bp, 22 predicted proteins | sample 590851 | NCBI WGS metagenome assembly CXWK01 (sample SAMEA3498364, study PRJEB10139) | wastewater metagenome | biome: wastewater treatment plant; material: activated sludge | place: Denmark | collected 2014-08-01
GAGGGGTTCACCCGAGCGTTGAACCGGACCGTGAACGACGTCCTGCTCCGGGACAACGCCAGCCGCAAAGTCTCCCAGATCGCCAAGGAACCCGTCGACGACCGTTACAAACGAGCGACCGACGAAGACACCCTCGCCGGGCTCGCAGTCGTGCTTCAAATCCGGTTCCACGCCCCACAATTCACCAGCCAGACCAAGACCAGGCTCGGGAACACCGGCGTGTCCGCCCCCGTTTACGACGCAGCGAGAGACGCCCTCGCCGACTGGTTCACCAACGGCGGGAAACGCGCCCAAGTGAAAGCCATCGCCGACACCGTCGCCGACCGGATCCTGTCCCGGGTCCGCCACCGCGCCGAGCAGGCCGTCAACAAGAAGGTCAAGAGCTCCTCAGCCGGGATGCCCGACAAGCTCGCCGACTGCGCCGAACACGGCCCCGGGACCGAGCTGCTGATCGTCGAGGGCAACTCCGCCGCCGCCCCGGTGAAGGCCGGCCGCGACGCTTCGTGGCAGGCCGTGTTCCCCATCCGCGGCAAGATCATCAACGCGGCGAGCACCTCCCGCACGAAAGCGATGGCGAACACCGAAGTCCAAGACATCGTGACCGCTCTCGGCGCCGGCGTCGGCCGCAGCTTCGACATCGAAGCGGCCCGCTACGAACGGATCGTGCTGCTCATGGACGCCGACGCTGACGGCGCCCACATCCGGGCGCTCCTGCTCACCATGTTCGCCCATCTGCTCCGCCCGTTCCTCGACGCCGGCCGGATCTACTCGGCGTGCCCGCCGCTGTTCTCCACCAAATCCGGCGGCAGGACCCACTACGCCTTCAGCGTCGCGGAACGAGACACCCTAGAAACGCAGCTGACAAAAGGCCGCCGGAACGCCACCCCGCTCTACTGGGCCCGCTTCAAGGGCCTCGGCGAGATGGACACCGAGGAACTCGCGTTGACCGCCCTCGACCCCGAAACCCGCGCTCTGCGGCAGGTGACCGTCGACGACGCCGCCGCAGCAGACAAGATGATCGACATCCTCATGGGCCGAGACGCCGAAGCCCGCCGCAGGCAGATCACCCGGCGGTCCGCCGACTACGGCCACGCGATCGACGTCTGAGGAACCGGACGCATCACTACATCTGTGGCGGACGTTCACGGTTTTGGTCTATAGTGTGCCCATGGCGAACACGAACCCCCTCCCCCGAGCCATCGAGCTCGCCGGCGTCACTCTCGAGGACCTGGCCGGCTACCTCCACGCCGAGACCGAACAGGTGTTGGGATGGGTCACGGCCGACAACCCCGACGAGATCCCCGCTGACGCCAAGGAGATGATGTGCACGTTCTTCTCGAACGGGTACCTCTTCGACGACGACCCCCGGTTGACCACACCCGACGACGACCCCCGGTTGACCACACCCGACGGCGACAGCGGCACGCGGAAGAAGCCGCGACGGAAGATCCCTGCCGCCGAACGCCCCCTGTACGCGGCGATCCGGATCGCTCGTCTCCCACGCAGCGAACGGGAGCTGCTCGCGGCGCTGCTGCGGCCCAACACGGCGTTCGCCGATTCCGAGAGCGACCTTGTCGCTCTCGCCGCAGCCGCGGCCGACCCACGCAACGCGGCGTGGAAGCCCCTCGACGAACTCGTCGAAGCAGCGCACCTCGACGGTTGGAAGCTCGGAGCGCACGTCGCCCAGATGAAGTCCGTCGACGCCGGGCTCGTGTACCGGGCGTTGCAGCTCCTCGATGGGAACAGGTCCCCGGAGCGCCTCCCGTCAGGGCCGGCCCGCATCGAGACGCTCGCCGAAGCGATCACCGCGTTCGGTGACTCGGCAGCGGAGCGTCTGGAAACCGTACGACGCCTCGCCGGCGACTGAACAAAGGACCCCGCCATGCTCCCCGACCCTCTTCCGGTCCCCGACGACCTCAGCGTCTACGTACCGGACCAGCACCCCGAGGCCGAGTTCGCGTCGGCCCGCGTCGCGCTGATGCTCGCCGAGCTCAGCCCGGACGACCTCGACGCCCTGGCGTTCATCGCCCGCACCTACCGATCCGAGACGGGCGACATCGAGAGCGACATCGCCCGCCTGGCCGTCGAGCTCGCTTCGTTGGCCCCTTTGACCCGGTGGGCGGCGAGGACCATCGACCAATACTGGACACAGCGAGATGAGCACCGCCTCCCCTTCGTGGTGGCGTTCTCCTGGGCCCGGTTCCCGGCACAGGCGATGACCGAGGTGTCTCGCTTGGCGGCAGCGTTCGACTGGCGGCGCCCCCCCGGGCCGTTGGACCACTCCCCCCGGGGAGCGAACCGGGCCCTGTCCGACATCATGAACCTCACGACCATTGGACGCGCCCGCGCCCACCAGTTCAACGAGATCATGGCTGCCGCTGCGCCTCCCGCCCCGGCAGCCGACCTGGCGGTGGGAGCGGCGGCCGACGGCCCCAAGCTGCTGGCGGCTGCTGACACTGGCACGGAGGCAGCCGCCGCCTTCTTCACCCATGACGTTCCCGGCGACGCCGGGCCTGGTCCTGACCCGATAGCCGGCGAGCAGCGCGGCGCTCCCCGCCGCCGGCAGGCAGCAGTAGCAGCATCAGTAGCAGCTGCCACGGTCGCTGCCACGGTCGCTGCTGGGGCGGGAGGCGCAGCGGCAGTAGCGGCAGGAACAGCAGTCGTCGGCGGGGCCGTCGGGCTTATCTCGATGCGTCGCCGGCGTTTCGACGGAACGTTCGGCGACGAGGAAGCCCCGGTCGGACTTGATGCCGGCGACCACGCCGACGACCACACCGACGACCACACCGACGACCACACCGACGACCACACCGACGACCAAGATGGCCTCCCGGAACCAGTCGCTGTCGGGCCGCTGGCGCCGTTCGGTGAACTTTCAGCCGCCAGCGGAGACACGGAAGAACCCGAAGGTGGCGTCGACACCGACGACCAGGTCGGGGCCATCGGTGCCGACGCCGCAACCGCCGACGTCGAAGTGCCCCTGTTCGAGGAAGTCGACGCCGACGCCGCCGCAATGAAACACTCCGTGCAATGCGGCCAATGGGACTTCGACGGCGGCCAGTGCAGCCAGCGGACAGCCCACCCGTCAGGCCGGTGCGACAGGCACCGCCAGAACACGCTCACCGCCCACTGAGGGGCGGGCCCCGCCCGAGGGGTGCCGCTACTCACGCTGCGGCTATGGTTCCGTTGGCCACGGATACGGATCGCTCTTCGCTACGAGAGCGGAGGAGAGATGGCGATGAACAGGCGCGTCTGCGGTAGATACACAGCGGACGGGAGGAAGTGCCGGCGGTTGGCGTCGCGTCCTGATGGGTGGTGCGGTGTCTGCGCTGGCCTGATTGGCCCCAGGGGCGGCGCCCGTGGGGCCATCGCTGCTGTGCCGGCGGACCCGTTCCCTGTCGGGGGCGACACCAACCCGGACCGTTTGTTCGTAGCGCAGACCAGCGATCTGGTCGCTCAGCTACGGGGCCTGCTCGCTGGCGGGGCGTCACCGTTGGACGTCGAGGTCGGCGAGCTTGTGGTCGAGCTACGGGACCGGGGTGAGCACGACGCGGTCAACGCAGCGTTCGGCGCTGCCCCGCTACCGGAGCCGCGTGACCCGGCGACAGACCCAGCGGCGGCCGCTCTCGCTCGCGACGTTGACGAGGAACCCGACGACACCAGGGCCCAATAGGCAATCTCAAACCGTGAACTCGGCTACGCTTAGGGTCTGTGACTGGGGTAGCTGAAGACGTCGTCGATGTGGTGGGGGCTGGGGATTGGAAGTTCCCTGGCGGGGAGGACCCGCAGGCGAAGCGGCCGGCAGGGAACTCTGACCGCGACCCTGACGGGCTCCGGCGGGGTTGGCGGGGAGCGGTCGGGTGGGCCGCCTGGTTCTTCGCGACGCTGGGCCTGGTCCTGTTGGGGCTGGTTGCGTACACGCTCTTCGGCACCCGGGTGATAGAGCAGCGTAACCAGGGCCGGCTCGAGGGGTCCTTCGCCGAGGCCCGCCAGGAGTGGACCGACTCGAACGAGGTGGCGCAGGCGTTCGCTGAGGCCGACACTCCTGAAGAACGAGCTCAGCTCAACGAGTTCTTCGGGGGGCCGCCGGCGCCGCCGCCTGCGCCGCCGGGCGGCGCCGTAGCCCAGATCCGGATCCCGAAGATCGGCCTTGAGCGGATCGTTGTCGAGGGCGTCGAACGCGACAACCTGATGAATGGCCCGGGGCACTACCCCGGGACTTCGATGCCTGGCCATGAGGGCAACGCGGCGATCGCGGGGCACCGCACGACGTACGGCGCCCCGTTCTGGAGCCTGGATGCTCTGGCGCCCGGCGACGAGATCCTCATCACGACCTTGGAGGGAGCGTTCCGGTACATCGTCCGCGGGTCCGAGGTTGTGGACCCGGGCCGCGGCGACGTGGTCGGCCCGACCGACGGGGCGCAGCTGACGCTCACCACGTGCAACCCGCGGTACTCGGCGTCGACACGTCTTGTCGTCTACGCCGACTTGGAAGGCGATGCTCTCGCCGGGCGGGGAACCCAAGGCCAGGTGGGCGCAGGTAGCGGCCCGGCCGGGGGGGCCCCAACCGCAGCGCTCGGTCTCGCTGGGGATCCGGAGTCGCGGGCGATCGCTCTCAAGGCTGCCGCTGCGATCTTCTTCCTGTGGGCGTTCACGTACTGGGCGACGGGACGGTGGCGGAAGCGGTGGGTGTTCCCGTTTGCTCTGCCGTTGCTGTTCGCTGCTTGCGCGGTGATGTACGTGTTCGCCGAGCGGGCCATGGCCGCCGGAGCCTGACGAGGCCACATGTCACCCCGTGTGCTGCTACCGGTCGTGGCGGACGTCCCGGTCCCCGCCGCGCGGTGCGACTGCCGGGTGTGCCCGTTCTCGATCTCGAACCCTGACGCTGTCGAGCCGGTGTGCTCGGGGCGGAACACGTCGTGCTCGTACTGCGGGTGTTCCCGCCACCTTGACGTGGACGGCTGCCGGGAATGTCCGATCAGGTGCGGGTCACGGAACGACATCGCCGATTGGATGGTCGACGTCGGGGGCACGTTGACCTTCGACGACATCGACCTTGGTTCGAGGCCGCTGCCTGACGGCCTGCCCCGGTTCGTGCCGGTCATGGACGCGGACAGCATGACGAAGTTCCACGAGGCGATCCGCTGGCCGGCGTACGCGCTGGGGTTCCGTAGGGTGTTTTCCCATGAGAGCTTGAAGATCAAGCCCAGGTTCCTGAAGCGGTCCCCCCACGACATCCTCGAGCTCGACGCTGGCCAGCTTGCGGTTCTCGTCGGGTACGGCGAGGACCCGTTGGTGGAGGGGTACTGGACCCGTCGGCACGCCGACCGTGTCGTTGAACGCATCGCCGCTGCCGGGTGGGACGTCGTTCTCGCCCCGAACTACTCGGTGTACGTCAACTTCCCCCGGTCCGAGCAGCTCCTCAGCATGCGCCGCTCCTACATCGCGGCGCAGGAGTTCGCCGACCTTGGCGTGGTCACAGCCCCGTCGTTGTACACGTTCCGGTCCGAGGACACCGACCGGCACCTTTCGTGGATCGCTGATACCGACCCGGCTGCGGTCGCGGTGAACACCCAGACGTGCCGCACTGACGGCGACTGGGACCAGATGATCAACTCGCTGGTCTACATCGGAGCGGAACTGGACCGCATGGGGGCCCGCACGGGGGTGCTGACCACCGGCGCGTCACGGCCCGCTCGGCTCGCTCAGCTCGGCGCCGCTCTCGGGGGCCGCCTGTACGTCATCTCCCAGAACCCGATCCAGTACGCCCGCCATGGGGCGGTGATGACCAGCAGGGGCCGCGAGGAGCTTCACGCCGAGACCCCTCGGGCGTTCGCTCACAACGTCCGCTTCTACGCGGGGGTCGTGGACCGGGCCGCAGCGTTCGGTGTCGCCAACGGCGTCGGCGCGAACGGGGCCCCACCCGAGCAGAAACCCGATACGCCGACGGCATCTTCGAGTGAACGATGACCGCCGCGACCCCCAAGCCCTGCACTCGTTTCACCGCCTCCGGCCAGAAGTGCGGGAACGTGACCGCCAACGCGAACGGGTGGTGCGGCCAGTGCGCCGGCGCCCAGAACCCGGCGCATCCCGCAGCGAGCATCTCGGCGGCTGACACGAAGGCACTCGAAGCTGCGGGACTCGCTGTGGACCCGCTTGCCGCGGGAGCGTTCGAAGCGGAAGTAGGCGCTCTGGAGAGCAGCTGGCGGGAAACCCTGGAAGCAGCCGATGTGCTCGGGCCGGGCGTGTTCCCCGTCCACGAGCAGTACGAGGTCCTTGTCCGCTACGGCGCCGGGGTACAGGCTGCGGTCCATGCCTACGGGCCTGACCCGGACACGTGCGCTGTCGCTGTCGAGGACAAGGGCGAACTGCGTCTCGTGGTCGACATCGAGCAGTGGGAGAACGCCATGCGCACCCGGCTCCCGGGCGCCGAAGGCGCCGTCCGGGACGCCGCCGCGGCAGCGGACACCTGGCTGTCGGATCGGACCGACACCGAGCTGGTCGAGCTGGCGCAACGAAACGGCCGCCCCCATTTCGCCGCGGTCGACCGCCCCACCCAGGAGCTTCTCCTGAACCCGGGGATCGCCTTGAACCACCCGCAGAAAGCGACTTACGACGCCCAGGCCCGCCACCTGTGGTTCAAGTCCGGGAACAGCCGCTACGGGCCGACCGGGTACACGCTCGACCCTGACGTCCAGGCCGCTCTCGCCCCGTTCGTCCGGCAAGCCGAGACCTCTCGGGGCCCCATGACGGTATTCAACGACATGGACGGCCCGGCGCTCAAAGCTGCGGTGGATCACCTCCCCGCCGCCCACCAGTGGGACCGCCGCAAAGGGGGCCCGACGATGCGCCGCCTCGCCGATCTCGCCGCTTCGCACCCCGACATTCGGTTCTCCGGCCTGGTGGTCGGCCCAGGCGACCCTCCCCACGAAGGGGTCCGGGTCCAGATGATCACCGTTCCCGACGAGAAGCTGAGCTTGCCGGTGTTCCGTGAGCTCGCTGAGCTCGACGAGGTCCAAGTCGCCGCCGCCCCCGGCGACCGGACACACCTGGCGTGGATGTGATGAGAGAGCGGGGGTTCGTCGCCGGCGACCACGAGCAGGTCCTGACCGTCGCTCACCCGCACTGGATCGGTCTGCTCGGCCCGTTGTCCGCTCTCTGCTTCGCTGTGTGCGTCCAGGTGGCCGCGTCGTGGTACGGGTCCACCCAGGGGGGCTCCGTGTCGTGGGTGTGGCTGCCAGGGGCAGCCGCCGCCACGGCGGCGCTGTGCTGGCTCGGTCAACGCGAGCTGCACCGCCGCTACACCAGGTTCACGCTCACGACCCGCCGGGCCGTGTACGAGACCGGGATCCTGTCCCGGAACCACTGGGAGACGCCGTTAGCGGCGGTCACGTCGGTGTCGGTCCGGGCGAACCTCATGGAACGGGCGCTCGGCCTCGGCGACCTCAGGATCGAGTCGCCCACAGACAGCGCCGCCCCGCTGATTGGTGACGTGCCGAACCCGACACAGATCCGAGACCTGATTCTCGACACCCAGACCTCAGCGCAAGGGCCGGCGGCGCCGACGGCGGCCCGGGCCCGGCCTGACGACGACTTCTGAAAGGACCCGCTGGCTGTATCCGCGCGTGAAACGCGCGGATACAGCCAGCGGGTGCCCTAATCTGGGGTTACTGCTACCCGCTTGGCATCTTCGCGTGCCGAGCCCACGTCAACGTTCGGAGTGCCCCCCATGAGACTCTTCGCAATCCACGGAGGACCGGAGCCCGTCAGCGGCCTCGCCCTCGACTTCGTCGGGGCGCTCGCCGTCGACGCCGACACCCACTTCCTGGAGTGGCTACCGGCGTCCGGGCCCAGATCCGAGACCGCCAGAGCCCACATCGCCGAGCTGACAGCGGCGGCCGCCACGATCGGCTGGGAAGCCGCAGCGGATCAGTGGATGGCCAAGGCGAACGGCGTGAACTGGGACCTCGCCGAGGTTCCCGCCGGCGACTTCGTCCCGGTCGGCCTGCCCGCGTCGGCCAGCAAAGTCCACGCCGCGGTGTTCGGCCTGGTCGACGACGCTCTCGCGACGGCCGCCTGATGGGCTCCAAGGGCAACAAGCCGCACCAGTCGATCGCGCTCGCCCCGACCCAGACTCTGCCTGATCCCGCCGCGTCAGCAGCGGTGTCGCAGCCGGGCCCGGTCGAGGTGGTCTCTTCCGGCGAGATCGACGGCGGCATCTCCGTCGGCGTGTACGCCGGGGCTCTCGGCGGGGGCGGGCTTGGCACCATCGCCCCGCCCGCTTCCCCACCGCCGGTCGTGCCGCCCGAAGAGCTCCCCGAGTGGCACGAGGAGTTCAACGCCGCCGCTGCCGGGTGGGCCACGATCGCCGACGACCCGAACGCGACGATCCACGAGAAGTACGCGGCGTTGCAGGACTACGGCGTTGCCGCCCGCGCCGCTCTGAAAGAAGCGCAGGGCGAGCCCGGCGGCGACGCCCTCTTCGCGTCGTTGAAGGAAGACACCGGAGCGTTCTTCGACGGGCTCACCAAAGCAGAGGTCGACGAACTCGCGGCCGCCGCCGGGTTCGAACACCCGATACTCGCGTCGAAGGAGTCCGTGTCGTTCTGGCTCGACCCGGCGTACAGCCCTCACCTGCCGCAGAAAGCAAAGATCCAAGGGGCGGCACACAACCGATACCAGCAGCTGCTGTCAGGCTCGATCCCGGACTACAAGGGGATCACCCTCGCTGACGTTCAGGCCGCGACGGCTGTTAGCGGCCCGGGGGCCACCTGGACAGCGACTCCCGCCGAGTTCGCTGACCTGACGTCCCAACTCGAAGCGTTGACCGCCTCGCCCGGCGTGTACGCCCCGGCGACGTCACGGGCCCAGGCGATCTTGCTCGAGAACCAGATCGTGTCCGCCGCTGTGCCGGACATGGCCGCCGACGATCTCGCAGTAGCGAAAGCCGCAGCGACCGACAAGACGACCCAGCTGCTGAACGGGCCCGGCGGTTACTCACCAAGCGTGTCGAAGGCGTTACACGACGCCGGGGCACTGACCGCCGACCAGGCGTACCTGCTGGGCAACGACGACGCCGTCACCTTGGCGCGGCTCTCCAGCCCGGCAGCGACCGCAGCGGAGCTCCACGACAAGGTCACCGAGAACCGGCAACTGGCCGACGACTACCTCCAGAAGGTCGCCGGGGCGGACATGGGAGCAGCGAATGCGGCCATGTCCGGCAGTGCCGGCATCGACCTGTCGACCGTTGCCGGGAAAGCCCAGTTCGCTCAGGCGCTCGGGGACGCCCAGGCCGCAGCGGCAGCGGCCGACAAGCTGAACGAGTCGGTCATGGGGACCATCCCCAAGTGGTTCAGCTCAGCGACACCGTTCCAGCATCCCGACCTGGCCGGCAGCTGGCCGTTCCCTACCTTCCCGAAGTCGCAGCAGCAGGGGTTCCGGAACTGGGCGAAAGACCAGCCGCTCCCGGCTCTCCGAGACATCGCCGGGACGGCAGGTCTCGTCGACCCGGACAAAGCCGCCACCCGAGCCGACGTGCAGAACTACCTCCTGGCGGCGGTCAGCCTCAACGGCGAGACGGCAGCCCTCAAGATCCAGGAAGGAGTCGACACCAAGGCCACCCAGAAGAAGATCCCGAAGCCCAAACCCGTCCCGGCGGCAGCACCGTCGGCGGCTCCCCCGGCACCGTCGGCGGCTCCCCCGCTAACCGCTGCCGCGGTCGCTGCTGCGGCGAAGCCGGGGACCCACACAGCGAAGCTGAAGCTGATGCAGCAACGGCTCGCTGCGTACGGAGCGGCAGCGAAGGCCGTCCCGGCCCGGATCGACGACAGCGACATCGCCGGCCTCGGTTTCACTGACGCCCCGACAAGCCAGCAGGTACCCGGCGGCTCCCACACCAAAGTCACCGTCGTCGACGAGGCCGGGAACCGGTGGCTCCACAAGAAGGGCCAGCCCGCCCAGGCCGAAGCGGAAGTCGCTGCGTCCCAGGTGTTCGCTGCGGCCGGCGTGGCCGCCCCGCCGGTGTACCGGCACCACTACAGCGGGATCTCCGGGACTGTGCAGCCGGTCGTTGAGGGGTACAGCACCCTCGGGGCGCCAAGCGACCTCGCCCAGACTGACGTCGACATCGTCGTGCGCACGATGGTGGTCTCGTGGGCCATCGGCGACAACGACGCGAACGAGCAGAACTTCGTCCGTACCCCACCGACAGCGACCCCGACCGGGGAGATGGTCACCGGTATCGTCAAGATCGACAACGGGCAGGCCGGGAAGTTCTTCGGCGACCCCAACGAGCAGCTTTCCACCGGCTGGCAACCCAACTCCAACTACGGCACCCCGCTGATCCACCAGGTCGTATCAGCGGCCCCGTCGGGCGGGCTCGCTGACGGCGTGCGGGTCGACGCGACCGCCGCGGTGCCCGTCATCAAGGCGATAAGCGCTCTCAGCGACGACGAGTGGCGATCCATGATGCGGCCCGTCGCCGAAGCCGGCGCCGCCGACAGCCACACCCCCTGGCGCCCACGGATGGTCGAACGGGTCGCCGCCCGGACCGGCAAACCCGAGTCCCAGGTGACCAACCACGACATCGCCGAGGAGTTCCTCGCCTTCGCCGTCGACCGGAAGCACTCAACCCGCGACGACGTCGTCGCCTACTTCGAGGAGAACGGTGTCGACACAACCCCCATCGTCACGACCACCTGACCGGGCCGTGACCTCAGGTCACGTGCTCGTCCACGCAGACGTCCGGGAAGCGATCCGGGCGCTACCCGACCGGTCGATCCGGGCGTCGGTGAGCTCGATCCCGTACTGGGGCCGCCGGTCGTACCTGCCCGGAGATGACCGTGAGCTGGGGGTCGAGCCGCTGTGGCAGTACCTCGAGAACGTCGCCGACGTCTACGACCTGATGGCCCCGAAGCTTGAACGCGGAGCGATGGTCTGGATCAACATCGGCGACACCTCCGCTCACACAGGCGGCGCCGGCGGCGACTACTACAACGAGAGCGGCGGGTACGCGGCCAAGGAGCGGTACCGCCCACCCGAGCCGCTCGTGTGGGTCCGCGACCCCTACACGCTCGAAGGGTTCCGGCTGCACGACCTCGCCGCCGGCCAGAAATGCGACGTCCCCGGACGCCTCGCCCACGAGCTACAAACCCGAGGGTGGCGGCTACGAGCGAAAGTCGTGTGGAGCAAGCTCCATCCCAAACGCGAAGCCATCAAGCAGCAGAAACGACCGAAAGAGCAGCACGAGACGATCCTGCTGCTGACCCGCGACGAGGTCGCTGACAGCCTGTTCTTCAGCGACGACGAAAAACTCGGCGACGTGTGGGAGATGGACGTCGCCCGCGGCCACGAAGCGAAGGGCGACGCCCCCTGGCCGTCGGCGCTGCCCGCAAGGATGCTCCGCCTCTCCGGCGAACCGGGCGTCGCTTTCGACCCGTTCGTGGGGGCAGGGAACAGCTACCTCGGGGCCGATCAGGCCGGCTGGCGGCTGGTCGGCGCCGACCTGTCCGACGCGCAGGTAGCCCTGTGCGTCGAGCGGGGCTTCGTGGCCGGCCCGACCGGTCTCGAGTCGTTGCCGGCAGCTCTGCTGGTCCCCCCGGCAGCAGCCGGCCGGAGTCTCGCGGCGGCAGCGGCGACGGTCGCCGGATAGCACCCAGGTCCGGGAACTGCGACCACGGTTTCGGGTATAGTGGGCAGGTGATCGTTCTTCGCCGCGTCGCTGTGTCCGCTGTGGCTGTTCTCCTTGCTCTGGTGGTGATGCAGCCCCCCGGAGGCGCCTCAGCCCGAGGGGCTGCATCGGATGGGGCGACGCCGACCCCTTCGGGTGGCCTTGTCGACCTCGCCGGCGACAGTGCAGCGCCGAACGCTGCGGAAGCCGGCCCGGGCGCAGCGGAGGTTGTGCTGCCGGCATGGCCGACGACGTCGTTGACGTGGGGGATGGTGAGCTTCACCCGGGACATGAGCGCCGTCGACCAGACCGCCGAGATCGCTGCGGCTTTCTCGGCGTGGTCGGCGGTGTCGGGCCTCACGTTCCGTCAGGTCCCCGACTGCGGTCTGCCGTTCGGCGACGTCGGCTGCGTCAGCCCCGACATCCGGGTCCTGTTCGGCACGGGTGACCACACCGCCGGCCAGGACCCGTTCAACCTCGACCCCTCCTTCGACGGGCCCGGCGGGGTCGCCGCTCACGCGATCGGGCCGCCGCCCACCTGGGGAAGCGCGTCGGGTGACCTGCACGTAGACGACGCCGAAACGTGGACCGCAATGTCCGGGGCGCTCCCGCTGCGGCTCATCGCTATGCACGAGATCGGGCACTCCCTCGGTATCCCCGGGCACGCCCCCGACAGCCAGTGCCCTGCCGGGGTCACCGCGAACCGGCCGATCATGTGCACCGCTGTCAACACCCGCCAGGCGGCGATCCCCCACGCGTGGGACGTGAACGAGATGCGCGCCCGGTACGGGGCGCCGACCTTCCGGGCGGACGCCGGAGCCCGCTGGCCGAGCGCCACCGCGTGGAGCACCCCGCGGCTCTACAACACCAACGCTGACGGGCAGATCATCACCGGCACCACTCCCCGACGCACAGCGAAGAACTTCCTGGTTCAGGTCACCAACGACGGGGCCGCCCCGTCGTCGTTCCGGGTCACCGGCGGGGCGGGGTCACCGGCGTTCGCTCGCCGCTACCAGTCCCAGTCCGACCTGACCAACATCACCGCGGCGGTCACCAGCACCGCCGGGTTCACCACCCCGGTCCTCGCCCCAGGCGGGACGTTCACGGTGAAGGTGACCGTGACCCCCGCATCGACGACCGGGGCCGGGTCCACCGCCACAACGAAGGTGCTGTTCACCCCCACCGACATCTCCGGGCGCGGCGACTCCGCAGGAGCGACCATCACCGTCACCTGACGGACCGGGCGGCGGCGCACCCGGACGAAACTGCGCTCGCTCATTTGTCATGAGCTGAGCCGCTGGCCGCCTTGACGGCCAGCGGTCCCTTCCCCGTGGGGTCCAGCGCCCGCAGCGGCACTGGTAAGGGTTCGCAGTTCTCGACCCTGGTGGGGGTCGGCGCCGTTGCCACCATCAGCCCCTGAGGGCTTCCGGCGAGATCCCCGGTCGGGGTGTTCTCGTTGTTGGTCTGATGTCGGCTTCCCTGTCCCGGGCTCGCCGCCCGGTTGGTGTTGCCTGCTGCTTCCCGCCGCCGTCGGGACCCAGCCGCTGGTTTCCCAGGCGGGGTCGACAGCTACGCGGGCAAGGTTCGCTGCGGCGTTGAGGTCACGGTCGATGACCAGACCACAGTGGTCGCAGCGGTACTCGCGCACGGCCAGCGGCAGCTTGGGTTTCACTGCCGCGCACCGTGAGCACATCTTCGAGCTCGGGAACCACCGGCCGGTGTGCACCAGCCGGGTCCCGGCCCATTCGGTCTTGTAGCCGACCTGCCGGCCGATCTCCCCCAACGCGGCGTCGGCGACCGCCCGGTTCAGGCCCTTCTTCCGGGCCCCGCCCCGGCGCATCATCCCGGCCACGTTCAGGGTCTCGACCACGACCGCGGTGTGGCCGGCGGCAACGAGGCTGCTGGTGGCCTTGTGGATGCTGTCGGCGCGGATGTCGGCGGCCCGCCGGTGCAGACGCGCGATCCGGGCCCGGAGAGCTTTCACCCGGTTCGAGTCGACCGGCCGGCCGGCGGCGTCCACCCGGCCTTCAGCGACCGCTACCCGGTGGGCCCGGCCGATCTTCTTCTGGAGCCGGGCGATCTGGCTGTGGACCCGGTCCAGGGCCTTCGGGTTCTCCACCCGCCACACCTCAACCCCGTCGGGGTCGGCGACCACCATCAGGTTCTGGGCACCGACCCCCAGATCCACCCCCACCACCGAGCTCGGGCAGCTCGACCTGGGCCTCGAGGCGGAGCTCGACGACCTGGAGCTGGAGCTCGACGAGCTGGAGCTGCGGCCTGCGGGTTCGTGGGTGTCGGCGGCCGGCTCGAGGAGCTCCTCCTGGGCCAGCTCGAGCTCGGACCCGGGCGTGTGGCCGTGGCCGGGGATGGGCTGGTGTTGTTGGACGTGGATGGCGACGGTCCACCGTCCGGACGGGGTGCGGGAGATGGTGGCACCGGTCACCGCGGCGGAGCCGGCTTGGAGGCGGCGGGTGAGCCGTTTGAGGTTCTCGCGGGTGCGGACCTGGCCGCCGAGCGGGCCGGGGAGCACGATGTGGCGGTTGTCCCGCGCGCCCTGAACGGCACCGACCTTGATCTTGGTGTGGCTGGTGACGCGGATGGATTGGGCGCCGGGCCGGCGGCGGGACCGGAACCGGGGGAACCCGACCGGCCGGCCGGCCCGGGTGCCTCGACGGGAGTCGGACCAGTTCTTCAGAGCGGCGGCGAGCTGCGCTGTGCCGGTGTCGAACGCCCAGACCGACACCTCACCCCGCCAGGGGGCCACGTCGTCACGGGCGTCTTTCCACACGGCTCGCAGCCCGAACGCGGACCATCCCAACGGGTCGGTGACCGGCGCGCCCCACTGGGCCTTCTCGGCGGCGCGGGTGTCGAGGTTGGCTTTCACCTCGGCCAGGGCGGCGTTGAACGCGAACCGGGCAGCACCAACCGCCCGGGTCAGCTGGGCCTCCTGGCGATCGTCGAGGTCGAGGGTGAACCGGTAGGCGCCCGGAGACCAGTCGCTACGGAACTCCCGCCGTTTCGGGCCCGGCTTCTTCACCGGCTCCGGTTCCACCGCAGGCGTACTGGTGCCCGCAGACACAACAGCAGCACAGGTCGCGGTGGTCACCCCACCATTCTCCCCCAGAGGTGTGACAGTCACGTGCGGTTCTCGGCAGGCAACCAACAACGTGAGCGACCCCCCGACTGGCCGCACCCCACCACTCACCACAAATGAGCGTCAGCAGAAACCGCCAGCAGCCATGGCATCTTTCCCCTGTGAGATGACAACGCTGTCCGCCACCTGCAAGGGCTACACCCAGTCCGGCACGTCGTGCACGAAGAAGACTCAGGACCCGAGCGGGTTCTGTCATCTGCACGGCGGCTGGACCGCGCAGCCTCATGGAGGCGCGGGCGGGCCCGTCGCGACCCCAGCGCACGACCCGTTCGCGTCCGGGGCGCTGTTCGGGATGGGCACCGATCCGGACGCCCCGGCTCTTCCCCCCACAGCTCCGCTCCCCGTCGGTTTCGCCCCCGGGATACCGGTCCTGGTCGGCGGATCCGACCTGTACGACTCGTCAGCCACGCTCGCGTCGTACCTCTCCGAAAAGGACCCGGACTCGTCGTACGAGGTGCTCCACACCCGCGTCACCCCCGAAGGCGAAGCGAAGCTGATCGAAGCGCTCGGCCTCGACCAGGTGAAACTGGTCCCCGTCGTCAAAGACGTCCCCCACTCCGGGACCGTGCCCCTCGACGCCACCCACTCGCTGCACTCCCAGATCCAGACGCTCGCTGTGTCGGTCAACGCCCGGATGAAGAAGGGCAGCGTCCAATGTTCCGGCACGAGCCTCGACGGGTCGACCTGCCAGAACCCGGCGAGCACCGAGGACGACCTGTGTTGGCGGTGCAAGAACAAGGACCGGTTTGCTGCCCTCGAGGCGTCCCTCGACGCCGCTGAGACCGCTGCGGTCACCGATGCCGACAAGGACATGGTGGCCGCCTACCGGGCCCAGGCCGCGGTGATCGAAGAACGTTTCGCTGACGGGTACACCGTGCCGTACACCGCCGGCGGCAAGATCGACCCGCCGCTCGAACAGTTCGAAACCACCTGGGTCACCCAGGAAAACGGCACCGAAGAAGTCGTCGTCGCTGACGCTGACGTTGCGCTCCTCCCGACGAAGGAACGCAACAGCACCCGCATCGACCCCTCGATCGACGAGAAAGGCGTCGCTTCCTGGGACGGCAAACGAACATCGAAATCCCCCGGCCGGGAATGGTCGATCCAGCTGGGCGACGGGTACACCGCCGTGTACCGCCCACGTGTCCTCGCTGACCTGAAAGGCGGCGATCACGTTTCCGGCATGGGGCGCCTCACGATCGTCGCCCCGGCCGGCGCCGGACGAGGCGACGAGCTCGTGAACCGCCTCGGCCGCCTCCACCTGGCCAACAAACCGCTGACCAAAGAACAAGCCGAGTACGCGTTCCTGGAACGCAACATCGAAGCGATGGGCCTGACCGAGCATCCGCTCATCGCCGACGCCCGCGCCAAGGGGCAAGTCATCGACGACACCTACGCCGAGCAGGTCACCTCGGAACGGATGACGGACTTCTTCGACGAGCAGATGACCATCGAGGAGTTCGCTCTGCTCACCAAAGAGATCCGCGCTGAAGCCGAAACGCGGGCGCTGCCAGACCGGGTGAAGGTGACCCGGTCCGCTCTCGCCGCCGCGGCCGGGTGGGGCTCAGGCGACGACCTGTCCGACGACGCCTCCTATGACCCCACGCCGGTGCCGTCAGCCGGATGGGTGAAGTTCCGGCGTATCGACATGGCGCCCGGGGCACCGGCAGCTCAGGCATGGTCCGGCCTACGGATCGTCCACAAGGTCGGATCCAAGTCGGGCGGCAGCCTCGCCGACATGATCCGCAACGGCGGAACTCTCGCATCGCAGGAACGGCGCCGCACCTACGGCACCCCCAAAGGTCTCGGCATGAGCGAACCGCAGGACGCCGTCTCGATGGGCGGGTCCAGCGTGTTCTTCAACGGCGTCAAAGCTGCCGGGAAGGTCTCCTCCCACGGGACAGCGACCCTGCACTGGGACGGCGCCCAACTCAGCGGCCTACTCGGCCAGACCGGCTGGTACGCATCGAACGGCGACAAGTACGGAGCGCTGAACCCCCACGACTCGCACTACAACGCTGCGGGAATCAGCCGCGACCCCATCAAAGCCGCCCAGTGGGCGTCGGCGAGCTCCGCTGAGATCATGATCGAAGAAGGCGTCGATTTTCTCCGCACGAACCCCCCAACCCGAATCGTGGTCCCGAACGCCGGCCAACGCCAGGCCATCCTCTCCGCGTTGACCGCCGCCGGGTTCGCTACCCTCGGCGGCCGACCCGCAGCCGACGTCGTCACCGTCGGCTGACGCCGACGGTGACGAGGATTACCGCAAACCGACGGCACGGTTCCGGTAGCCTTGTGGGGTGCCTGGACCCGAAGCTCGCCACCTGCCGCCTCGCCGCTACGAGGAGCTTCCTGTCGACGGCGACGGCTCCCCCGCTATCCGCACCCAGGGCCGATCTCCTGGTGACGACACCAGCGTCGAAGGGGTCGCCGACCTCGTCACGTCGATAGCGACCGTGGGGTTGATCCACCCGATCGTGGTGCACTTCCCCGACGTCGACGGCGGGCCGGTGGTCGTGACCGGCGAGCGGCGGTTGCGGGCGTTCCGGCACGGGTGCCGGGAGTTCCCCGACAACCCGCACTTCTCCAGCGGCAACATCCCGGCGTTCGTGTTCGACGGCCCCGTGGGCGAGGAGACGCTCCGGAACTCCCAGTTCGTCGAGAACCTCGCCCGCCTGGACCTCCGCCCGAACGAGATGGGACGGGCTCTGCTGCTCGAGCGGGCCGCTCTGGTCGTCGACCGCTTGACCGAGGCCGGTCACCCGCCGCCTCCTGAGGTCACCTCCGCGGACGACCCGGCGGAACGCTGGGAGTCCCTGAAGCAGTGGCGCTCGGAAGCGGGCGCAGCGAACATCGGCGCTGACTGGCCTGAGGTGATCGACGCTCTCGGCGTTTCGATCAGCCCTGACAAGGCGGCGCTGCTGGTCCGGGCGTACCGGACCCTCCCCGACGACCTGGGGTCCGAGATGGACGCCGAGGAGATCTCGCTGCATTCACGCCAGCGTTTCGCTCAGCTGTTCTCCGGCAGAGAGGAAGCCGCCGCGGCGCTCTGGGAACGAGCCCAGGAGACCGGCCGCACCGACCTGTTGACCAAAGCGGTCGCTGAGATGGCAGAGGACGATGAGCTGAGCCCGGCCGAGGCTCTTGACCGGGCCGCAGCAGCCAACGAAGCAGCGAACAAGTCCCGGAGCGAAGCTCTCAGCGGCCCGGCGCCGTCAGCGAAGCTTGACGACCCCGGCGCCCACGCCGAGCCCGACGAGGACGATTTCGAGGACTTCGAAGGCGACGAAGGCGACGGCGGCGGTTTCGACGTCGGCCCGCTGATCGCTGAGATCGAACGGGCTGTCGAAGCGTTCCGGGCCGGCCAGGAGCCGGCCCGGTTCAAGGCCGGCAGTCTCCGGCTCGCTGTCCGCGATCTCGTCGCTGAGCTCGGCGCCTGAACGACCAGCGTCCCTCCGTCTGGTCAGGCGTTCGAGCGGGCCGCCCATGCGGCCTTGGCTCTGTCTGCGAGATGGAGCTTCTTCGCTGCCCAGACCGGCAGAACGACCAACGCGACCGTCTCGATCCACACGAGCGCGACGAGAGCGGCTGCGAACGCCGCCCAGGTCGATCTGAGTCCGCCGGCGTTGCCGCTCCTGGTCGGCCAGTAGTCCTCCAGGCCGTCCCAGAGGATCCAGGCGGCGGCCGCCAGCCAGATCAGCGTCGGGACCGGCAGGATCGACAGCGGGTAGTCGGGGCTGTCGTAGAACACCGCGAGCCGGGCGGGTAGGGCGACGAGGAGCAGCACCTTCATCGCTGCCCCGTGGGTGACTCCCGGGGGGGCGTCGGGGCACTGGCCGGGCTTGTGGGACACGACCCATCCGGTGCCGTTGTGGCCCTCGACGCGCCCGCTGCCGGCGGGGACCTGCCGGCTGCACGCCTGGCAGCGGGCGCTGTGCTGGTTGGGTCTGTGGTGCTCTGCTGGGGCGTCGTGTCGGGGCGGCGGGCTCGATGGCCCGCCGGGTCTCCGGTCGGCGGAGCGTAGGGCGTCGTACTCCTCCCGGGTTGCCGGGGCGGACAGCACGGCGTACGCGGCTTGGAGGTCCTGGAACGCCCGGGTCGAGTCGTCGCCGGCGTGGTCGGGGTGCAGGAACCCGGCGAGAGTTCGGTAGGCCCGTCTGATTTCCGGGGTGCCGGCGTCGGGTCTGACTCCGAGCGTGGCGTAGTAGTCGACGGTCGGGTCGATCGTGGTGGTGGCGGCCATGGCGGTTACCTTCCTTCGTTACCGTAATCGTATAGCACGGTTCCGTGGTAGTGGCAACCATTCCCACTTTCTTCACACAAGAAAGCACCCGAGATGTACCGAAACGAACGATCCTAGAGGTCCCAGCTGTGCACCGGCGCCCACCCGCTGGGGGCCTCGGGGTCCTGGCGGAGCAGCAACGTCAGGCGCGAGCCGGGCTCGGGGACCGGCACGAACGGGTCGTCCGGCGCGCCGTCCCACACGACCAGGGCCCGCACCACACCGTCCACCGGCCCCGACGAGGCGCCGGCAGCGAGGATCTCGACGTCGCCGTAGGCCGCCTCCTGCGGCGGCGAGGCCGTGTCGATGCCGTCGGCGGACTCGAGACCCCAGTAGGCGGCCCACTGCCGCCGGCCGCGGCCGGTGAGCTCGGCGACGGCGACGTCCTGGGCGGCGGACGTCGCCGAGGCCCAGGTGCCGGGGTCGAGGTCGCTGGACTCCGGGTCGGAGATGACCTGGTACACGTCGCCCAGCGTCATGTCGGTGCCGAACAGAAGCTCCCACTGGGGGACCCCGATGGGCACCGCCGCGTCGTGGTTGGTGCCGGTGTCGTCGTCGGGGGGGACCGTGACCGTGACGGTGGGGGCGGTAGGCGGTACCGACGGGACGGCGGGCGGGGCCGACCCCTCGGGCCCCCCGGAGCAGCGGGACATGATCACGACGGCGATGACCACGAACGCTGCCGCTGCGACCACTACAAGCCTTCGAGGTGCCATACCAGCAAGGCTACTACCGCTCATAGCGGTAACGGTTGCGGGGGCGAGCCACGCCCCCGCAACCCTACGGAGAGGTCGGTGGACTGGGGCAGCTGCTGACAGATCACCCTTGACACTGACATGTTCACTCAGCTCCCATTCACACTCCAGTGCCAAGGCTCAGAAGGCAGGTTGTAGAGACCGTATCTAGCGGCGTTGCTGGAGAGCCAGACGAAGCACGCCGTCCCTCTTGACGAGCAGTTATCGAAGTCGATCGCGAGCCCCCGTTCGTGCTGTGAGCGGCCCGGGATCGCTGTCGGCACCCGACACGACGACGCCGGAGCGGTCCACACGTCAGGACAGCCGTTGATGGTCCGCAGCTGGATCTGCCGGTCGGTGGACCGCCACCCGCTGCCGCAGAGCCGCACCCCGCCACCGGTAGCCGCCGCCTGCATCGACCGGACGTTCGCTGCGATGGACGCGTCGACGCCGCCGGCGATGCAGTCGACCGCTTCGATGTTGCCGGTGGGGGCGCCGGCGGTGACAGGCCCCCCGCCGGCGGCCGACGCGAGGTACGCGTCCATCGCGGCGCGGATGCGGGCAGCGGCGGCGAGGACGTCGTTCACGTAGACGTCGGAGTGGTTGTAAGAGAAGATCGCTCGCCGCTGGTTGTCGGAACCGGCCTCGGCGAGGGACCCGCCACCCCCCACGCAGTCGTAGATGCCGCCAGCCAACGCTGCGTCGAAGATGTTGTGCGGATCCTGCTGACCGTCGTTGTTCCCGTCCAGGGGTCCGTACTGTTCGACGTAGCCGTCCCATGTCGACTGGAGGAACTGCATGGGGCCGACGGCACGCCCGTAACGGGTCGGGGGCCCGAAGATCTGCGGGGTGATATTGCCCTGGGCGTCGGCTGACGCCCCGCCGGAGGTGCCGTGCCCGGACTCGATGTAGCCGTGCCCGGCGATCAGCTCGACGGGGATCTGGCAATCTGGCCGGTCGACAGCGAGCTTGTCACGGGCAGCGACGTACGCTTCGGCTACGACTTGGGGGACTCCGGCGGCGACGAGCGCTGCGACTTCGTCTCCGGCGGCCGAGCCTGGCTCGACGGCACCGACCAGCTCGAGAGCTCGTTGGATGACGTCGTCAGCGAACGCTTCGGGGTCCTGCCCACCGCCGGCCGATGGCGACGGTCCGGCGGCCACCGGGGCGCCTTGGACGGTGACGGGGGGGTTCGACACCCGCGGCACCAGCGACGTGATGCCAGGCTCGGCGGGGAGCTGGGCGGGGGCGACGGCCCGGAGGTAGTTCACCAGGCCGGTCTTCTCCAGCCCTACCGACCCCGCTCCTGTGCCTCGGATGACGTCGAGGCTCTCGATGGTCTCACGGACCCACCGCCGCCACGGGTACCCGTCGGTTGGGTCGCCGCAGACGTCGGTGACCGTCGCTGAGTTGAACGCCGAGTCTGCCCACTTCTGGTCGTATCGGCTCTGGTCATCGGCACTGAAGGCCGCCCAGGGGATCGCCCGGGGGCCACCACCGCTCGTGGGTAGGGCGTTGGTTGCGTCGACGACAGCCTGCTGGCATTCGGTGATCTCGTCGCCGTTCTCGTCACCGGGAGGGTCGTACGGCTCAAAGAACTCGAACCCGGCGCCGTTCTCGGGGCCCAGTGCGCCGGGCATCCGGGACCAACCGGCCCGCGCCCCAACTGGGCCCGACGCCGGCGATTCGTTTGACTCGAAGACGATCTGCGCGGCCGTAGCGATGTTCGAGATCGGGTTGCAGCGGTCAGCGCCGGAGTCCTCAGCGAGGGGGAACACCCCAGCGGCTTCTGCGGTGCTGTCGCATTCGTCCTGCCCTGAGCGGGACCATGCCCAGGCGACGCCTTGGGCTTCGGCGACGAGCTGAGCGACCGCCTGGGGCCCTTCGACGGGCCCGTCGGCCGTTTCGATGCGGACACTGGCGTGGTTGAGGGCTTCGCAGCGGAACGCTGACTCGATGAGAGCCGGCACGGAGTCGTCGAACGCTGCTGTCTGGCAGCCGATGGTGTCGAGGGTGATAGGGAACTCCTGGAGGACACCGTTCCAGAACTCCTGGATGTGTTCCTCGGTTCCGTCGACGCCGTCGACGGCGACACTGCGGGAGCTTGACGGGTCCCAGAACCCGGCTTCGGCGACACCGTACGGGTCGTACGGTTCGCCCGTGTCGGGGTCCGCTCCGCCGTGCCGGTCGTCCCGGATCTCGTCGAGGAGCCCGGCGACGAACTCGAGGGACTGCTCGGCGTCCTGGAAGTTGATGTTGGGGTTGTCGTCACGGACGTCTGGCGGGACGAGGAACGGGCCGGTTCCCTCGTCGCCACCGCCGCCGATTGCTGGGGACACCTCCGGCCAGTTCTGCCCTTCGGTGCCCCCCCCCAGGGAGGCGTCCGGGGCGGCAGGGACCGTGCCGCTGTCGCCGGTCGTGTTGTTGTTCCCGCCGGTGATCTCATTCAGCAACGAAAACGGGTTCACGGCTGTGCCGCCGCGGCCACCTTCGTAGATGCCGAAATGGAGGTGCGGGGCGTCTGCCGAAGCGTCGCCGGAGGAGCCGACATAGCCGATGAGGTCGCCCGCCTCGACGGCCGATCCGTCCGGTGCGCTGTCGGCGTACCCGGACATGTGCGCGTAGTAGTAGTCGGTTCCTTCAGCGTCGATGAGGTGGATGACAGTCCCGCCGAGCCCGTTCGTATCGCGGGTGATCGTCCCGTCAGCGATCGCGTAGAGCTCGGTTCCGTCGGCGGCCATGATGTCGGTGCCCTCATGGGAGCGTCCGCCGGAGCGGGCCGCTCCCCACGTGTCGGAGAACTGGTACGGCTCAGCGACAGGGAACGACTTCCCCTCCGCGTTCACCGTTCCCGTCCCGCCCCCGCCAACATCGCCACTGGTTGAGCAGTCTGTGCCACGGGTGATGTTGTCGTACGGGGACCGGCACCCGGATTCGGTGGCGATCTCGCCGATGGCGGCGAGGATCGGCCACGGGACACCGGTCTCTTCACCGACCCGGAGGTACGCCTCAGACCACGACGACGAAGCGATCTCCTGACGGGCGAACTCGGCTGGCGGGCCGACCGGCTGGGAGAAGTCGGTCAGAGTCGTGCCGAACAGCGACATGACCAGGACCAGCCCGATCAGTGCGACTACCGGGATCGCCTTGACGGCCACCTTGCCGTAGAACCGGCCGTACGCCTTCCCGGCGACCCCCCCGATCTTCGCCCCGGCGGAACCCCCGAAGAACGCGCCGATCCCGGCGCCGAGCCCCTTGCCGATACCACCGGCGCCACGTTCTGCGGACGAGGCGTCGGCCTCGTCGCCGAGGACCCTGTCGGTGGCCTTGTCGGCGACCTCGCCGACCCTGGCCATGGGGTCGCTGTCGCCGCCACCACTGAGACGCTTCGACACATCCTTGGCCTTGTCGACCAGGCCCGTCTCGCTGCCGCTGTCCTTGTCGCCGCCCGTGTCGCTGCCAGGCTTGGTGAAACCCGAGGGGCGCCCACCCCCGGCCCGTGCCGACGAAGACCCCAACGGATCCGCCTTGGCCCCCGCCGCCGGCGGAGAAGACGCCCCGGCTCCTCCTCCTGTCCCGGTTCCTCCGCCGGCTCCTCCTCCGGCGGCCGACGCAGCGTCGGCCGCCTTCCCCGTCTTGTCGCCGAGCTTTTCGAGACCACGCCCGACCGCCCCGTCGCCGGCTTTGGTCTGCTCGGCGGGTTGGGGTTGGCCCTTATTTGCTGGCGGCGGCCCCGTAGGCGGGCTATCCGGTTCGGGTACAGCCGGGAGCGGGCCCGACCCGGACGGCAGATCTACCGGGGGGCGAGGGCCCGGCTCTGCTGTTCTGGGAGGGCGCTGCGACTGAGCTTCATCGTCCTGCGGGGGCGGCACCACCCACCTCCTCCCATCCGGCAGTGGTGTCCTGGACGGTGACGTCGAACGTGACGATGCCGTCGGGGCCATCGACCGACACCGAGAACGTCACGGGGCTGCCGTCGGGGTCCTGGGCGGTCACCGCCAGGCGCAGCACCGTCGAAGCCGGAGCCGACCGCTCTGCGGCGGCTGCGGTCGCCGCGGCGACCGCAGCAGGGTCGATGTCGGCCGGGGAGCCGTCTGGGGCGACCACCTCCACAGGGGGGGCGGTCGTCGGCGGAGCGGAGACGGGAGGCAACGCTGTGATGGTCACGGCCGGGGGCGGCGTTGTCGTCGACGTCGGGGGGGTGTCGTCGGTGGTCAGGGCGTTGAACGCGACGACCCCCACGACCAGAACGACGGTGGCCCACAGCACGACCCTTTTGCCGAGGTCGGTCCATTCGGGAAGCGCCCCTGAACTCCCGGTTCTCTGCGCTGCCTCGTTGGACAGGCGTTCCCAGACACCCATCAGGAGCCCCCAGCGGGCTCAGATGCGGGCGGGAGCTCTCCGCGTGGGGGCTCGGGAGGCAGAACCGGCTCAGCGTCAGCAAGGAGTCCCCTCCCGGCGCCAGCTGTCGCCGCCGACGCCTCGCGGAGAGCTGAGACGACCCGACCAAGCGATTCCTCGGTCCCGCCGGCGACGTACACCCCAGCGACGGCGGTCTCGACTGTTTCTTTCAACGCCAGCCAAGCGGCGTCGGCTTCAGCGAAACGCTCCGGTTGGGGTCGGGGGTCTTCGTAGCCGTTCACGCCCGCTCCTCGCAGCATGACCCTCAGCTGGAAGGTGTCGTTCGCGTACCCGTTCAGCTCTTCGACGATGCCCTCGACGGCGTCGCTGAACGCCGCCCGCGCCGCGTTGAAGTTAGGGTCGGCCGGGTCGGAGGCGAGAAGATCCTCGCCGGGCCCGTAGACCGGGCTGATCAGCGTGTCCGGGTCGGCGGCGGAGAGGTTCACGAAAGCGGTCCGGCAGCGGTGCTGGTACAGGTCGACCTCGGCGTCGAGAATCTGCTGGTAGTGGGACCGGTGCATCGACACGAGCTCAGCGGCCTTCTGCCTGGCCCATGAAGACGACGGCAGGTCCCCCCGGGGCAGCACGAGACCGTTGAGGGCCTCGTCGCTCTCTTCGCCGTCGCGGTACGCGAGGACCCGTTCGGCGTCGGCGGGATCGTCGTAGATGTTGAACTTGCCGGCGAGGAGAGCGTCGCGAACCTCGGCGGTGTTCGCGTCGTAGAACCCGCGGCCGACGAGCTCGAGGTAGAGACGTACGGCGTACTCGTCGTCGGTCTCTTCGGGCAGCCGCCGGCGGGTCACCGGGTCCAGCCAGAACGCCGGCCATCCGGCTTGCCCCAGCTTCACCCGCGGGGGAAGCCTTCGTGCCCCTTCGGGGGTCCCGGGCGGCAGCTTCACCTGCGGCGGGTACCCGTACGGGGTCACGATGACGTACTCCTCGTCCAACCCGAACCGTTCCGCTGCCTGAGCGCGCGCCGCCCGGACTTCCGCCTGGGACAGGTAGGTGCCGGGGACCATGAGGAACTCGTTGTCTTCGAGCGGGCCCTCGTCGCCGTCGGCAGTGGTGGTCGTGTCAGTGGGCATCGTTAGTCACCATAACGGTTAGGGGACGCTCTCAGGTAGCGGGAGGCGGGCCGACCGACCCCCCCGTGGCCCCGGTGGTCCCGCTCGTGCTCCTACTCCCGGAGTTCGATGAGGTCTCGGGAACCCAAAGCCCCGAAGGGGTCTCGGTCCCCCGGGCGGTGCGACCGCCGCCAGCGTCGACCTCGACCACTTCGCGGGTGTCGGAAGCGTCACGGATCTTCTCGACGTGATCAACGACGCTGGTTCGGGACACATCTCCGATCGCCTCGGGGGTGTCTCGGGGGGCGATTCTGGTCTTGATCTGCTTGTAGACGGCCAAGCCGGCAGCAACGCCGATCACGGGCGCTAGGAGCCCCGCAGCCGGCAGGAGACCCACCGAGCCCAGGGCTGCGGCAGCGCCGGTCGCCAACGGGATCGACTTCAGGGCAGCGACACCGCCAGCGAGCGTGCCTACCGCCCGACGCCCCATCGACGGCTTGCCTGCGCCGCCCTTCTTCCCGCCAGACGGAAGAGCTGCCGGAGTCCCGGTGCCACCGCCGCCAGGACCGCCGCCGCCGGGGGCAGCCAGACCGCGAGAGCGGCCTCCTCGCCCGCCAGAGGGGAGAGCCCCGCCCTTGCCGTCGCCGCCCTTGCCGTCGCCGCCCTTGCCGTCGCTGTCGGGTTTGGTGTCCTCCGACGGGGCACCGATCTGGCCTTGCTGGTCTTTGCGCGCCTTTTCGGCATCGCGTTTCTTGTCGCGCTTCGCCATCGACCGTCTCATGGAATGCTGCCGGCGGAGATCGCGGGCTTCGCGTTTCGCCAGGTTGCCTGCCTTCTGCCCGATGCCGCCGCCGCCGCCGGGCTGGCCGGAACCGTTGGGGTTCGATGCGTTCATTACGAGCTTCATCGCTCCGCCGGCCTTCATGATGCCTTTCAAGCCGACAGCCTCAGCGAACTTCGACAGCAGGAACACCGACGCAAGCGGAATCACCCCGATCCAGATCGACGTGACCGGACCGGTGCTCTGAGCGGCGAGGAGGCCCGTGCCGCCGACGACCTCACGGAGGGTCGCCATGAACACGACGAGGACGCCAAGGAACGTCGAGAAGACGACCTTGGAGAACAGCATCCCGACCCCCATCCGGCCCATCTTTTTGGAGATTTCTGCGGCGCCTTCCCCTGGCCATGCTGTGATGAGCAGCCAGAACGGCAGGGCGATGAACATGAGGATCACGCCGAACTGGGCGATGATGAGCCCCAGGCACAAGCCGATCAGCGCCCAGGCGAAGACGCCGGCGATGACGACAGACAGGACGCTGACCCCGACGCCGCCGCCGCCGATATGCCCGCGGATGTGACGGTAGAAGTCCCGCGCTCTGGGCGCCGGCTGATCCTCTTCGCCGCCGCAGGTGGTGTCGGGATCGTTGTCGTCGGCGGCGTCGCACTCGAGGAACGACCCGTCCGTCGCCCGGTTGATGTCGCCGCCGACCTCCATGTGCCAGGGCCCCGGGTTGTCTTCGGGTTCGGTTTCGCCGTTCGCGTACCACTCTTCGCATTCGGAGACCTTCGGGCCGCCGTTGTCCGGGCCCCCGTTCACTGTCGAAAAGGGTCCTCTGACGAAGAAGGCTCCGTTCCGGTACCCGCAGGTCGCCCAGCCGGCCATGTTCCGCAGAAACTCGTCCTGTACGTTGTTCTGGTTGAAGACGCTGCGGTTATCGCCGTCGTTGGCGCCGGGGATCGAGTCCGGCGCAGGCGCCCCTGTCCGCTGCTGGACTTCGGCCTGGATCGACGGGGCGACTGTGTCGACTTCCAGGAAACGGCAGTTCATGACCCGGCCGATGCCGGGGTCACCGAACTGCACGATCGACCAGGGGGTGAGGTACGCCTCTTCCCACAACTGGGACATCTCGGCTTTCGCTGCCTGCCGGGCGTTGACGCCAGCGGAGTCCAAGACGCCGCCGCTGGTGACCGTGGCGTCATAGGTCCGGTACAGCGCCGCCGTGTAGTTGGCGCAGTCGAGCTTGTCCCCCGGCGCCGTGGGCGGGTCGCCGGCGACGCCAGCGAACGAACGGAACAGGCCCTCGCTGAGGAGGCTGGAGACGTTGTCGACGGCGATCATCACAGCGCCGGGGGACGTCGTCGGGCTCTGCGACGCCGCCGACTGGGCGAACATGAACAGCAGGCCCACAGCCACAGCGAGGCGGGCTAGAGCTTTCCCGGGGGGCTGACCGCCACCCATGCCCACCTTCACCGCTATGGCGATGATCGCGAAGATCACGACCAGTATCCCAATGCCGGTGGACGTGATGGCTTCGAATACGGCGCTGTACCCGTTGTTCACGGCCCTGGACGCGTTGCTGAGCAGGTCGAAGCCGACGGCCGCCTCGAGGAAGTAGAGGGTGATCCGCCAGATGATCGAACCGACAGCGAGGAAGATCCCTGAGATCCCGAGAAGGACCCGGTCGGTGGTGTCGCCCGTCCCGAAATCGCTGTAGAGGCCGGACGCTGGGCTGTTCCACCGGTACGCGGGGAGGAGGTTCTCCCCGGCCTGGGAGAAGGCCCCTTCGTAGGTGCCGCAGCCGTCAACCCCGGGGGTACAGGCATACGCACGGTCGACCATGAACGTGGACACGAACCCGACGACGAAGAACCCGACAACGAACGCTACGGGCCAACGCTGCCACCGGGGAGCCGAGTGCCACCACACCCAGGGGCGGGCCCCGGCACGATGAGCGACCGCTGCCATCACCTCACCCCTCGGGCGAAGCGACGCTTGGGTCGGGCCCGGTCGTCGAGCGGCCACCCCTGGTCGTCGACGCTGCCAGGAGCGACCCGCACCGAAGACCCGACGATGGCGATGTCACCCTCTTCCACTTCTTCGAGTGGGCACATGCCCACGTACACCTGCTCGTCCCGGTCCCCGATCCGCACGCGCCTGCGGCGGGCGTCGAACGTGAGCCGGATCCAGGTGCCGAGCGACTCGCCGGTCTTCATTGGGGACACAGCCTCAGGCGTCGCGAGCGCCCACCCGGCGACGCCGCCGATACCGACGAACACGGGCACAGTCCACGAGGTGCGAATCACGACGTACACGATCCCGCCGAAGGCGCCGCCGACGACGATGCCAGCGAGGACGAGCAGGATGGCCTTCAGGCGGAACATGCCCGAACCGCCCACTCCGATAGGGACGCGGGTGGGCCCGCGGGTCACGACCGGGGTGAGAACGATCATCAGAAACAGCCCGAGATCAGAGGTTCAGGAGGTCCGTGAAGACAGTCTCGATGAAGAGCCGGACAATGCCGACCATGCCGTCACCGACGAGACCGATGAGCTCGGGGACGATGATGAGGACACCGAGGACCATCATCATGATCGAGCCGAGCAGGCCGCCCTTCCCACCGCCACCGCCGCCCATGCCGCCGCCGCCGCCGCCGGCCTTCGAGCGAAGCAGCTTCCACAGTCCGGTGATGAACACGATCACCCCGACAATGGCGATCAGTGGGCGCAGCGCAGCGAAAAGCGACGTGCCGGTCAGGTCGTTGATGGCGTCCGTCACCGCTCCGGCGAAGACGGCAGTGTTGGCGTTCATGGGAGGGCTCCTTGGAGGATTGGCGTGTTCCGACCTTCAAGATGCCAAGCGCCTTCAGTATTTGGGCGTCGGAAATCGTGAACCGGCATCTCGGTAATGGTAACCCGCTGGCGGTGACGCAGGGGGGCACCTTTCGTAGTGGGCTCACAGACGACTGGGCCCCTCCCGCGGGAGGGGCCCAGTCGTCTTGCTGTGGGGTATCGGGGCCCTTGCCCCGATGCGCCTGTCAGCTGGGGTTGGGGCGCCGGCGACGACGGATGACCATCATCCCGAGACCAGCAGCCAGAGCCAGCCCTGCGAGGAGCATGATCTGGGTGATGTGGTCGCCGGTGAAGGCCAGCGTCCGGGTGAACGGGTTCCCTCCGACGGGCGTCGGACCAGGGCCAGGGCCAGGACCGGGACCCGGAGGCGGCGGCGGGTTGTGCGGGATCGGGAAGTCCGCCTGGTCGGTGTTGTTGTCCGGAACCGGGTCGTCTTGGACGTCGCTGGTGACTGTCGCTGTGTTCCGGATGGTGTCGCCGGGCTCGGCGGCGGCGGGGACACGCATGGTGATCGTGAAGGTCACCGAGTCGCCGACAGCGAGAGCCTGGTCGGACACGCACGTCACTTCGAGGCCGGTGGCGCCGCACGACAGCGGGCCGTCAGCGCTACGGAACAGCGAACCGTCCGGCAGCGTGTCAACGACCCGCCACGTCGGGTAGGCGACACTGGGACCGTTGTTGGTCACGGTGATCCGCCAGACGGCGTCCTCGCCGGGCAGGCCGGTGCGGGCGACGTCCTTGACGAGCTGGAGGTCGACCGGCAGGTAGAGGCGGACCTCGGCGTCGTTCTCGTCGGTCACCGGCGAGGCGCCCGGAGCGTCAGGGACATCTCCGGTCACCGAGGCGGTGTTGACGAAGTCGGCGCCGGCCGACCCGACCCCACCAGCGAGGACACAGTCGTAGGTGACGGTGTCCCCGGCAGCGAGGTCGCCGATGGTGTTGTCGCAGCCGGGGACGAGCGGGTCGTCCACGGTCACGTTGACCAGGTTCACGTTGCCGGTGTTGGTGACCACGATCCGGAAGTTGATGTCGGAGTCGACGTCAGCGAGACCGAACAGGCCGTCGCTGTCGTCGGCCTCGATGTAGTTCCCGGAGCCGGGGGTGTCTTCCACCAGCTTGTGGATCTCGATGGCCGGGTCGACGATGTTCACGTCGGCGGGGTCGTTGTCGTCGACGGGGTCCCCGAGGGGGTCGTCGCCGGTGACCGACGCCGTGTTGGTGGTGTCGCCCTGGTAGCCGTCGGTGACGGTGCAGGTGTAGGTGACCGTCGCGCCGGCGGCGAGGGTCCCGATGGTGTTGTCGCACTCGGGGCCGTTCGGGTCGGTGACCTCGACGTTGGTGAGGTCGACGTCGCCGGTGTTGGTCACCACGATGGTGAACGTCACCGGCTGGCCGGCC
>CXWK01000415.1_pt1 | contig 30212 bp, 27 predicted proteins | sample 590851 | NCBI WGS metagenome assembly CXWK01 (sample SAMEA3498364, study PRJEB10139) | wastewater metagenome | biome: wastewater treatment plant; material: activated sludge | place: Denmark | collected 2014-08-01
TGAAAGCCACGCGATCGAAGGGTTGCACCGCGCGCTCGCGGCCGAAGGTGTAGCGCGCCTCGGAATCCTCGGCCTCGTCGTCGTCCGAGTATTTCTTCACCACTTCCTGGAAGGGGACGCCCGCGCGCAGGGCCTCGGCGGCTTCGTTCATGCGCATGCGCATCGGCAGCAGGTCGTTGGCGTAGCGCGACTGCAGCACCTTGAGCGGGATCAGGGCGGCGACCGCGTCCATCAGCAGGAGATCCGTGGCGGCAGGTCGGAAGGAGCGGTAGTAGAGCACCAGCTCGTTCAGCTCTGAGGCCATGATGCGTGCGCCGTCCACGTCGAGCAGCGGTCGCTCGTGCTCGAAGGGCGGCTTGAGCTCGGTCGGCAGCGGACGCGGTCCGTGACCGGGATCCGCTTGCACGGGTGTTGCTGCCGCCGCCGCGCCCGTCGTGCCGTGGCCAGCGGCATCGCCGACCTCGACGGGCGGCGCCTCGGCGGCGGGCGGCGGGATCAGCGGCTTGCGCCGGAGCGCGTCCTTCGCCTCGTTTTGCGTAGCGGGGAGCAGGGCGAGCAGGAGGAGGGAGCTCAGGAGCATGGCAGTTCAGGGATTCCGATTACGGAAGAATTCGTCGAGGGAGCCGCGGAAGCTCTCAAGATCCGAGGACACCGGCTCGGCGTCGAGTTCCGGGGCTGGTGCCGAGGTGTCTGGATCACGCACTGCCTGCGCATTCGTGCGCGATTCTGCAGCGGGCGTGGCACGTGGAGCTTCCGTCGCCGCAGCATAGGAGCCGCGGCGGAAGGCGCGCTTCCACACCTCCGTGCGCGGAAGCGTCGGCGGGCCGTGCGCGAGCATGGTGCGCATCAACTCGTTCCAACCGGAACCGGTGAGGTAGAGCGCGAGCAGCACGGGCAACAGGATCTGGCCCGAAGCCCAACAGAGGAAAGCGGTGGCCACCGCGATCGCGGAGAAGGGCGGAATGACGGCGCGCGTGGCGTCCACGAAGGGACTGCGCCGCGCGAGAAAGGCGCGCAGAATGCGGCCACCGTCGAGCGGAAAGAAAGGAATGAGATTGCCGAGGCCGAGCAGCAGGTTCACCACCACGAAACCCTCGGCGAAGCGGCCGGGGATCGGCAGGGCGATCAGCGCGAGCAGCAGATTGGCGAGCGGACCGGCGGCGGCGACCGGCGCCTCGGCTTGCGGGCGTTCGTGCAGACCGGCCAGCCGCGCCATGCCGCCGAGCGGCCAGATCGTCACGTCAATCACCCGCAGTCCGAGGTGGCGGGCGACGAGGGCGTGCGCGAACTCGTGCGCGAGCAGGCCCAGAGCGAGTGCGCCGACCAACGCTGCCACGAAGCCCGCGCCGCCCGCGCCGGCGTTCGCAGCCAGCGCCACCGGCAGAGCCAACAGCAGCAGCGCGGCCGGCGACACCAGCACCGGGATGCCGAAAATGCGGCCCAGAGGGACCGGCCGGAGCAGGAAACCGAGCATCGTGCGGCGCGGGGACGCGGAGGAGCGCGGCGCGCTCCGTCACGTTCCATCCAGTCTAAGCCCTCGTTACCATGGGTTCATGCGGAGCTTGATCGCAGGGATACTCGCCGTGATCGCGCTGGCTACGGCCGCGGATGCTCAGATCTATTCGCTCCACTTCAAGGATCCGAAGCACGCCAAGAACTACTCCAAACAGATCTTCGTGCGCGGCGGGGAACAGGTCGTGCTCGTGATGCTCAAGAGCGGCATCACCAAGAAGCCCGACGGCAGCGGCTTCACTTGGCAGCCGAACGACCGGCTCGAATTCTTCATCCAAGACCAGGACGATCCGAGCAAGGTCTCCTTCGAGGTCAACGGCGAGGAGCTCGATGTCGCCGTGAAGAGTCTGGTGATCGCCATCCAGGGCGACCGCGTCTCGCACCTGAACAGCTTCATGATGCAGGAGAGTTTTTTCACGCTCGCCAAGGAGTATCAGCGGCGCGAGCGCGAGTTGGAGGAGTTGGAGGTCGCACAGAAGGAGGTCGAAAAGGGCAGTCCGGGGTGGTTCTCGCTCGCGCGACGCAAAGTGCAGGCGCTGGAGCAGCTCAGGACCTGGCTGACCGAGACCGGCTACCTCCGCGCCGCCAACAAGCTCGAGCGGGATCTGCTGCGCGAGCGCAAGTCTCTCGACGAGGGCTCGCGTGTGCGCATCGAACGCGCGCTCGGCTCCCTGAAGGAGGTCAAGATTCCGGAGAAGCTCGCGACGGTCGCCAAGTCCGCGGCGCCCGGAGTCCAGTACGCGATGCAGGAGAGTCAGCATCTGCGCATCATTCATCACGCTGGCGTCGAGTCGGGGCGCGTGACCGCGCTGCTCGAGCTCGGGGAGCGCGCGATCGAGTCGTTCAAGAATGAGTACGTGGATCCCTACGCCGGGACCGATTTTCCGGACCACGTGCCGGACGATCTGTTCCAGGAGTTCTTCTTCGGCACTGAGGACCTCGGTCAGTACGAACGCATGCTGGTCGAGTATTACGGCCAAGGCTGGGGCAGCGGCAAGAAGAAGGAGGACAGCCTCAAGGCGCAGGGCTCGCGCCGCAACGTCGAGAAGCTTTCGCTCGCCTACTGGAAGATCGGTGAGAACCAGGATCTCGAGGGCATCGTGCTGCACACGCTCGGACACACGCTCGCGGAGCGTCACTACGAGATCGGCAACGGCCAGGATTGGCTGACCGAAGGCAGCGGCTACGCGCTCTCCTTCGCACTGCTCTCCCGCAACAACGTCAACTGCTTCTCCTTCGAGCCCGAGAAGAAGGGTGAGGGCACGGTGGCGAAGGGGCCGGGCGAGACCAAACCCAAAGCGCCGACCAAGACCACCGTAGCGGTGATGAACGGTGCGCGCGAGGTGATGGCGGAGATGGCGGTGATCGCCGGACCGCCGATGGATCAGCTCGCCAAGAAGGAATTGTGGGCCTTCGTCAACGAGGACATGGCGAAATCGTGGGCGTGGTACGACTGGATCGCGCGCAAGTGCGGCAAAGAGGGCCAGATCTGGCTGCGGCGTTCGTCGAAGATCGCCAATGCTTCCCAAGACGTCTTCCTCAACGAACTCCGGACCATGACCGGTGAAGTCTTCACGATACCGCCCGGTAAGGATCCGATCGCGACCCTCGAGGAACGCTGGAAGGAGTACCTGCGCAGCGAGTACGGCATCAACACTCCGTGAATCCGGAGCGCCTCAGCCCGGATGCTGCGACGGCATTCCCGCTGCGCGCGCCGCTCCTCGCGCTGCTGATCTACGGCTGTCTGATCCACTTTCTCGAGCTGACGATCCTGATCTTCGGGCGCCGCCGCGCTGCGGGTGAAGGATTCACCGCATCCTGGCTGCCGATCCTGACCGTCGTACATACGCTGTTCGCGGCGCTGCTCCTCGCCGATGCCATCCTCGCCCTGCGCAGCGGCGCGCGCCGCCCCGCACGGCTCGCGTTCGAAACCGGACTCGCGCTCGCGGTGTTGTGGGCGCTGCAGCGCAGCGCGGAGTTGATGGCCCTCTCCTTCTAGAACGATCCGAACAGCATCCCGGCGAAGGTGCTGACCGGCTGCGCTTCACGCGCGTCCTCGAGTTGGGCGTTGAGCGTCTTGAGCGCCTTCAAGAGCTCGTCGTAGGCCTCTTCCTGCGCGAGCAGGCGCCCGAGACTGCCTTCGCCGTCGCGCAGGCGGCGCGAGACTTCGGCGAGATCGGCCAGGAAGGTTTCGGCGTTGTCCGCCAGAACGGAATCGTTCAACACTTTGCCGAGCAGGCCCTTGCCAGCCGCCGCGTCGTCGGCGAAGACGCGCAGGCGCTCGGAGGCGGCCTCTAGATTCTCGAGCAGGCGCGCAGCATCGTCCTTCAACTGCGGATCGTTGAGCAATGCACCGATCAAGCCCTCGCCCTCCTTGGCCATGCGCGCGATCTCGCGCACGTCCACCATGGTGGCACTGGCATCCTCGACCAAGGCGACCACGCGCTCGCGCATCTTCTCGTCGGAGATCAAGGCACCCAGCGCTCCCTTGCCCGCGCGCACGTCCTCGACCAGACTGCGCACGTCGGCGAGAGTGCGATCGAGATCCTCGCGCATGCCCTCGTCGCTCACCAAGGCACCGAGGACGCCCTTGCCGGAGGCGATGTCGTCACTCACGCGGCGCAAGTTGCCGATCGCCGTGCGCAGGTCCTCGCGGTTCTCCTCGACCAGTTCGCGCAGCACCTCCAGCGCCGGCGGAGAGGATGTTCCGACCAACTCGACGTTCGCGGCCACCGGCTGCGTCCCCGGCGGACCGGGATCAATCTCCACCACGCGTCCGCCGAGCGCGCTGAACTCCGCAATGCGCAGTGCGTAGCCCTGGCGCAGTCGGGGCGCTTCCTCGAACTCCATCGCCACGCCAATGCGGCGATCCGGCGGGCGGTCGTAATCGAGCACCACTGAGCGCACGGTACCGGTCGGACGGCCAGCGACGTGCACGGCATCGCCTTCCTTGAGGCCGCGTGCGTCCGGGAACCAAGCCGTGAGCTCGGTCTTCTCCTGGAAGCTGAATCCGGTCAACACGATCGTGTAGTAGAGGAGCAAGGCGATGGCTCCGAAGAAGACCAAGCCAAGCGTGAAGTCGCGGCGGGCGGAGGATTCCATGAAGCTTTAGTCCAGCGGAGTGCCGAGGAATTCGTGAACGCGCGGATGATCCGAGACCAGTACCTCGGCGGGCGGTCCGGAGAGCAGGATGCGACCGTGTTCGAACACCGCCAACTCGTCGCCGATGGTGCGCGCGCAACGAGTGCTGTGCGTGACGGCGATCGCAGTGGTGCCGAGTTCGTCCTTGAGGCGCCGGATGGTGGTGCTGATGCTGGCACTCATCTCGGGATCGAGTCCGGCCTCCGGCTCGTCGTAGAGGATCACCTTCGGTTCGGTGATCAGCGCGCGGGCGAGCCCGACGCGTTTCTGCATCCCGCCCGAGAGTTGCTCGGGCAGTTTGGCGTCGGCACCTTCGAGCAAGACCAGCGCCAAGGTCTTGTTCACGCGTTCGCGGATTTCGGACTCGGCCATCTCGCGGCTTTCGCGTAGCGGCAGCGCGACGTTGTCGAACACGCTCATCCAGTTGAGTAGCGCGGAATGCTGAAACAAATATCCCATGTCCTTGCGCAGCGCACTCAAGGCGTCGGCACGCAGGCTGGGCACCGACTTACCCATCACCTCGACCTCGCCCTGATCCGGCTTCAGCAGGCCGATCAGGTGCTTGAGAATCACGCTCTTGCCCGAACCCGAGGGTCCCATCAGGACCAGCGAACGCCCCTCTTCGACCCGGAAGGAGAGCCCGTCGAGCACCTTCTGGGTGCCGAAGCTCTTGTGCACGTCGCGCAGTTCGATCGCCGCCATCAGGTGGTGTAGATCAGTTTGCCGAGGAAGAAGTTGAGCACGATGATCAGGATGATCGAATTGCGCACCGCGGAGCGCGTCGCGTCGCCGACGCCGCGCGCGCCGTGGCGCGCCTGCAATCCGCTCGCGCAGCCGACCACTGCGATCGTGAAACCGAACACGGTGGCCTTGATCAGCGCGGCGTAGAGCGACTTCGGCACCGGCAGCCACCACACCCAGCGATCTTCGAGCGCACTGGTGGCGTCGAGCAGATAACCGCTGAAGTCCACGCCGAGTTGGGTGGACGCAATGATGCCGCCGCCGAGAATGCCGACCACCGAGCCCAGCACGGTCAGCAAGGGCGCCATCAGCGTGAGCCCGAAGACGCGCGGCACCACTAGGAAGGAGGACACGTCCACCGACATCACTTCCAGCGCGGTGATTTCCTCTTGCACCTTCATGGTGCCGAGTTCGGCTGCCATCGCGCTCGACACCGCGGCCGCTAGCAGCACCGCGGTCATCACCGGCGCCATTTCGCGCACCATCGCCACCGCCACCGCGAAGCCAATCGCTTGCTGTTGACCGTAGCGCTGCAGTTCGTAGCCGAGCTGTAACGCGAGGATCATGCCGATGAAGAAGTTCACGAACAGCACCACGTGCAGCGTCTTGACGCCCGAGAGGTGCATTTGATCCAGCAGTCCGCGGCGGCGGCGCGGCAGGTGCGTGACGCGCGCCAGCGCTGCCATGCCGACCGCCACCGCGAATCCAGCGGTCGCGATCATCGGCGCCAACAGGCGCGCACCGGCGCGTTCGACGAGGTTCACGGGGTGGGACTCGGAGCTCGAGTGGAGAGGTCCGGCCAGCCCGGACCCGGAAAAGCCGGGGACTCCAGCTCACGGCTTCCGTCCGGCGCAGTGCGCCAGCGCAGCAAGCCGAACAGCAGCGCAGTATGCGCCGTCCCATCGGGTTCATTCCAGCGTCCGCCCAGACCGGCGAACGAGCGCCGCCGGTGGCCGGAGCCTTCGGCGTCGTGCCACAGGCCCAGCCAACCGCGGCGAATGCGTTGCACCGGTGCCGGCTGCACGGGCGTGCGATCCGACCACAGCTCGTAGAGGAAGCCGAAGTTTCGCGAGAGGATTTCGGGTTCGATCACCGAGGGAATTCCCGGGTCGAGGATGCGCACGATGCGCGCACCATCGCGCTCGCTCTTCTCGGAGAAGACCGGCCACAAGCGGGTGTGCTCCGCCCGACTGCCGTCCTCCCACGCCGAACGTGAGGCGTAGAACAGCGGCACGCCGTACCAGGACTCGCGTTCGCCTTCGACGATGCGGTCCTTGCGCCACCAGAAGAAGGGGAACAACACGCTGCGGTACTCGGTGTCCGGATCCCGGTAGTGCAACCAGAAGGGAAGCACGCGCCGCACCTTGCGTTCCTCCGATGCGTTGGTCTCGAAGCGCACCAACGGCCAGAAGGTGAAGCTGCTGTGGCCCTTGCTCGGCTGCTTCTCCCAAGTGAAGAAGGGCCACAAGACGCTGGTGGCCTCGAAGTCCCCCTGTGTGACGTGTCCGCCGATCAAGAAGGCCAGCCAGCCCTTGCGCGGATGCTCCAGATCGAGGCCGTCCTCCGTCAGGTTCAGCATCGGCCACAGCCAGAAGGAGCGCTTGTACTTGCCGGGAACTTCGGCGCGGCCGAAAAAGGGAAAGAATCGCCAGCCTTCTTCGCTGCCTTCCTGCTTGCCGAAGAGCGGCCACAACCAGTGCGTGGCGGTACGGTCGTCCTTTTTGTTCTGGATCCACAACGGCCACAGCGCGAAATGGAATTCGTCGTAGCTGAGGACGTCGCGACCGCTGCCACCGAAGGGAAACACCCAGAAATAGTCTTCGCCGTCCTCGCTGCTGCCGCCCGCGATCAACCACATCAGCAAGGACCAGTCGCTGTCGCGGATCCCGTCGGCGCGGCGCTCGGTGCGATACCAGCCGAGCGGGAAGAGGCGCCAGGACAGCATCTCGCGCTCTGGCTCATGGAAGCTGCGGCCGAAGGCGAAGAGGAAATCGGATTCGTTGGAGCCGTCCGCACGGCGTTCGGTCCACCACAGGGGACTCACGGCCCAACGCGTGGCTGCCGCGTCGGCCTCGTGGCGCAGCGCGCCGCCGAGCAATTCCGCACGCTCCCAACCGGGGAGGGTGTGCCGCGCGAACAGCGGCGCCACGTGGAGCTCGGCGTTCGGCGCCGCGCAACTCACGGCGGCCAGAGCCAAGGCGCACGCATGCCGAAAGCCCGGCCTCATGGCGGGATTGTAGGCTCCACGCAGGGCCGATGCGCAGCACCCTCCACCTCGCTCTTCTCGTCTGCGCGGGAAGCCTGTTGCCGGCATGCGGATTGTTCCGCTCGGAGCCCGAGCTGCCGACGCTCGAGGAAGTGCAGGCGGCGCGGGCCGAACAGGAGCCGCAATGGCAACGCTTGAGCAACGCCTACGACGCACTGTTGCGCGACCCCTTGCTCGGATGGGCGACGGTCGAGTTGATGGCGACTCGCGCACCCGGTGACGCACGTCTCGCCGCGATGATCCAGGATCTGCGCGTCGAGCAACAGGGCGAGGAAGCGGTGCGTGCGGAAGCTCAGGCGCGCTACGACCAGGATCCGAACGTGATGAACACCTGGCTGCTCGCGCGGCGCACGCCGGAGCGCGGGCGCAGGCTCGCTCTGGTCGAGGAGGCGCTGGAACTGCAGCCCGGACATCAGCAGGCGCAGGTGATGCGGCTCGCGCTGGAGGCGCACGTAGGGAATCCGGAAGTGCTCGATGATCTGATTCGCCTGCTGCGTCTCCATCCCGGACTCGCGGAAGGCTGGCGCTTGCTCGGCGAGTTCGCACCGCTCTACGCGCGACCGGAGCTCGCGCTGCGCGCGGCCGAAACCGAGCCGTGGTCGCCCTACACCAACCCGCGGCTGAGCACCCTGGCGTTGGCCGAGGCCCTGCTCGCGGGCGGCAACCCGGAGCGCGCGTTGCAGGTGCTGAGCGAGTTTCCGGCCGACGACGATTCGCTCGCGGTGCTGCGCGCCGCCGCGCACGCCGCCGCCGGAAGAGCGGAGCGCGCGCTCGCGATCCTCACGCAGGTCATCGCGCGTGATCCCGGCAACGCCATCGCGCACTTCAATCTCGGATTGCTCTACCGCGACTACCTGCCTGATCCAGCGCTCAGCGAACGCCACTTGCAGGCCTATCTCGATCAGTCGGATCTCCCCTTCGAGCAGGACCTGTTGCGCCGCGTGCAGGCGGAGTACTGGCTCCTGCAAGCTCGCGGCTTTCCCGCTGCGGATCCGCCGCTGCAACCGTGAAGGCTCTGGTGCAGCGCGTGGGAAGCGCGTCGGTACGCGTGGACGGGGTCCTGCGCGGGGAGATCGCGCTGGGCTTGCTCGTCTATCTAGGATGCGAGCGTGGCGACGGCGAGGTTCAGATGCTGCGACTCGCGGACCGCGTCTCGAAGTTGCGCGTCTTCGCCGACGCCGACGGGCTGAGCAACATGGACCTGCAGCAAGTCGGCGGCGCGATTCTGCTGGTCTCGCAGTTCACCCTCTCCGCTGATCTGCGAAAGGGCAACCGGCCGTCCTTTGGCTGGGCGCTCGCCCCGGAGCCGGCGCGCATCCTCGTCGCCCACTTCGCCGCGCGGCTGCGTGAACGCGGCCATCGCGTGGAGGAAGGCAGCTTCGGAGCGGAAATGGAGATCGCCTCCGTGAACCTGGGACCGGCGACTTACTGGCTCGCGGAGGACCCTGCACCGCCCCCGGCCCCGACTTGACGAATCGCCGCAAGTCCCGATACTGAACGCATCTACGAGCGCCGGCGTTCTCCCCCGGACCGCGCGAATGAGCAAGAAGGCACGTCAGACCGTCACCAAGCGGGAACTCGTTCAGAGGATCGCCGACCGGACGGGGCAAACCAAGGTCTTGGTGCGCGAAGTGGTCCAGCAGTTCCTGGACGAACTCGCCACCGAGTTGGTGCACGGTAACCGTCTGGAGTTCCGCAAGTTCGGGGTGTTCGAGGTGCGCGCCCGTCCGGGACGCATCGCTCAGAACCCGAAGACCATGGAGAAGGTCGAGGTCCCTGAAAAGCGCGTGGTGCGCTTCAAGGTCGGCAACGTCCTGCGCCAGATGGTGGACGAAGGTCGGCTCGACCTGCTCTCATCGCTCACCGACCGCGACTAGATCGCGGCCAGAGCTTGCGCGAGATCGCGCTCGAGATCCTCGCCGTCCTCGACGCCGACCGAGAGCCGGATCAGCCCATCGGTGATGCCAATCGCGCGCCGGATCTCCGGCGGTACCGAAGCGTGCGTCATCGGAGCCGGGAGTTCGACCAAGGACTCCACGCCACCGAGTGACTCGGCGAGCGCGAAGAGTTGCAGGCGCGCGACCACGGCGCGCGCGGCGGCTTCGCCGCCCGCCACTTCACAGCACAGCATGCCGCCGAAATCCTTCATCTGTTCGCGGGCGAGCGCGTGCTGGGGGTGGGACTTGAGGCCGGGGTAGATCACACGCTCCACCTTCGGGTGCCGCTCGAGGAACTCCGAGAGCCGGCGCGCGTTCGCGCAGTGGCGTTCCATGCGCAAATGCAGGGTGCGCAGGCCGCGCAGGGTCAGGAAGGCGTCGAAAGGGGAGTTGGAGGTGCCGGCGGAGTTCTGGTGGAACCACACCGTTTCCTTGCGCGCCGCGTCGCGCACCACCAGCGCGCCGCCGACCACGTCGCTGTGCCCGGAGACGTACTTGGTGGTGCTGTGGATGACGTAATCGCAGCCGTAGGCGATCGGGTTCTGCAGCGCGGGAGTGGCGAAGGTGTTGTCCACCGCGACTTCGGCGCCGACCTTGCGCGCCGCCGCCACCGCCGCGGCGAGCGGCGTGAGTTTGAGCAACGGATTGGTGGGCGTCTCGAGGTAGAGCAGCCGCGTGTCGGCGGGCATGCGCGCGAGTTCCTCGGGTTTGCTGGAATCGAGGTAGAGGAAGCGCAATCCGAAGCGCTCCTCGACGCGGCGGAAAAGTCGCCCGGTGCCACCGTAGAGATCGTCGCCCGCCACCACCAAGTCGCCCGCCTTGAGCGTGAGCAGCAAGGTGTGGATGGCTGCCATGCCGCTGCCGCAGGCGAAGGCTGCGGCGCCGCCTTCGAGATTCGCGAGCGCGTCCTGCAGTGCGAAGCGCGTCGGATTCTGCGTGCGCGAGTACTCGTAGCCCTGGCGTGGTTCGGCCGGAGCGTCCTGCACGTAAGTGCTGGTCATGTAGATCGGCGGCATCACTGCGCCGGTCTGAGGATCGGGAGTCCACCCGGCGTGAACCGCGCGAGTGCCGAAGCCGTGAGAAGGTTTCTGATTCATCGGGCACTGCCGCGCGCGTGTTCGAGGCGGCGCAGGCTCTGCAAGAGATCGTGGCGGTCGAGCGGCACGAGGCTGCCGTCGGCGCGCTGCACGAGCACCGCCTCGCGGTGCTCGAGAGCACTGAGCGCTTCACGCCAGGGCGCGTCGGCGCGCAGGAGCGGCGGGGGTGGCGCGAGGTGTTGCGCGACCTTCAACGTCTCGAGCGCATCACCGGCGGCAAGTCGGCGCAACATGGCGGCTTCGTCGAGCACGCCGACGCACTCACCCTTCTCGTTGCGCACCGGAAGCGGGCGCACATTGCGTTCTCCGGTCTGGCGCAGTGCCCACGTCAAGGAGTCGCTGAGCAGGACTTGGGCGGTGCCGCGGTCGTGGAGGAGATCGCCTACGCAAGCCTGCGCGGCCGGCACCATCGGCAGATAACGCTGATCGCGCATCCAGTCCTCGGAATAGACCTTGGAGAGATAGGCGCGTCCCGAATCCGGCAGCAGTGTGACGACGCGCGCTTCCGGCGGCAGTCCGCGCGCCACTGCGAGCGTCGCGAACAGATTCATGCCGGTGGAGCCGCCGCCGAAGATCCCCGTCGCGCGCGCGAGGCGTCGCGCCATGAGGAAGGAATCGCGATCCGCGACGACGTGGTATTCGTCGATCACCGAGGGATCCCAGGCCGCTGCGATCTCCTCCTCGCCGACGCCCTCTACGGCGTAAGGCGCAGAGGTGGTGAGTTCGCCAGTGCGCCACCAGTGCGCCAGCACCGAACCCGGCGGATCCACGCCGACCACGCGCACGGCGGGATCCATTTCCTTGAGATAGCGACCGATGCCGGAAATGGTGCCGCCGGTGCCGGCACCGGCCACGAAGGCCGTGAGCCTGCCGCCGCACTGCTCCCAGATCTCTGGACCGGTGCTGAGATAGTGCGCCTGAATGTTGTCCGGGTTGTGGTACTGATTCGGCCACCAGCCACCGCATTCGCGCGCCAAGCGCTCAGCGGTCTTGGTGTAGTGGAGCGGCGAATGGATCGGCGCGTTCGACGGCGTCACCACCACGGTCGCGCCGAGTGCGCGCAGCGCGGCGATCTTCTCGGCGCTCATCTTGTCCGGGATCACGATCGTGATCGCATAGCCGCGCGCGGCGGCCACCATGCACAGCCCGAAGCCGGTGTTGCCCGAGGAGCACTCGACGATGCGACCGCCGGGCTTGAGCAAGCCGGTGCGTTCAGCCTCGTTCACCATGTGAATGGCGATGCGATCCTTGATGCTGCCCCCCGGATTCACCGACTCGACCTTGATCAGCACCTCGCAGCGGACTTCGGGATCGAAACCACTTGGCAGTCGCACCAGCGGCGTGCCTCCTACGGCTTCGAGTATCGTGTCAACGGTTCCGGCCGCGCGCCGCCCCTGGCTGGTCTTCATGCGCGCGCATTCTAGGCGGCTGGCGCACAGCGTTCATGTCCGCCGATTCCGCGCCGGTCTTCGCCGAGGAAACGCTCGCCGCGCTCGGCTGGAGCGCGGCGCTCGCGCTCGTCACGGAACGCTGCGCGACGCCCTCGGGCCGGCGGATCGGTCTCGCACTCCGACCGGACGCACTCACGCCTGCCGAAGCGCGTGCGCGTGCTGACCGCGGCCGCGAAGCCCAGGCGGCGGCGCAAGCCAAAGAGATCCCGGGCCTCTCCGGCTGCGCGGATCTGGAGGCCATTCGCAATTTGGCGCGCGCACGCAGTTTGGAGGGCAGCGAACTGCGCACCGTCACCGAAACCTTGGTGCGCGCCGGCGGTCTGCGCTCCTGGACCAGCGGTCGGCGCGATCGCGCCGCCATGCACGCCTGGATCCACGCCGCGCCCTGGCCGCAGGACTTGATGGAGTCCATCCGCGCCGCCGTGGACGCGCGCGGACGCGTGCTCGACGAGGCGCATCCGGCCCTCGCGAAGCTGCGCATCGAGCTCGGCAACTTGCAGGAGAAGCATCGGCACCGCCTGGATCAGATCGCCGAGGAGTGGCACGCGCGCGGAGCGCTGCGCCAGCGTGCGCCGGTGCGCCGCGGTAATCGCATGGTGCTGGCCTGCCGCAGCACCGGCCTGCCGCGCGGCTACGGCATCGTTCATGATCGTTCGCAGAGCGGCGACACGCTCTTCGTCGAGCCGGGGCCAGTGGTGGAACTCGCCAACCGTGCCGAGGAGGCGCGACTGCGCGAGCATCGCCTCGAGAACGAGGTGCTGCATCGGCTCACGGCCGAGGTTCTGCGCGCGGGGGATCGGCTCGCGCGCGTGGACGCGATGCTCGCCGAAGTGGATCTGTGCTGTGCCGCCGCGCAGTGGGCAGACGCCTGCGGAGGTGCGTGGCCGAAGTTGTTGGAGGCGGAGGAGGCGATGGTGCTCGCGCGCGCGCGTCATCCGTTGCTGCTCGCCGAGCACGGGCTCGACGGCGTGGTGCCGCTCGATCTCGAACTCGGCAGCGCCTACGACCTGCTGGTGGTGACCGGACCGAACACCGGCGGCAAGACGGTGGTGCTGAAGACGGTCGGTCTCCTCGCCTGCCTCGCGCGCTGCGGTTTGCCGCTGAGCGCGGCGGCCAACAGTCGAGTGCCGTTGTGGCGCGGAGTGGGTGCCGACGTCGGCGACGCGCAGTCCTTGCAGAGCAGTTTGTCCACCTTCAGCGGGCATCTGCGGCGCATGTGCGCGCTGCTCGCGAGCGCCGGACCGGGGCATCTCGTGTTGCTCGACGAACTCGGCACCGGCACTGATCCGGAGGAGGGTGCCGCGCTCGGGCAAGCCCTGTTGGAACGTTTCAGCGCGCTCGGCGCGCGCGTGATCGCGAACACGCACCTCGGCGCACTCAAGACCTTCTCGCTCGGTGCGCCGCGCGCGGAGAACGCCTCCATGGAGTTCGATCCGATCACCCTGGCACCATCCTTTCATCTGTTGGTAGGGGTTCCCGGAGCGAGCCATGCGGCCGACGTCGCGGAGCGGCTCGGGCTTGCGCCGGAGGTGGTGGCGCGCGCGCGCGTGTTGGCGGCGCGCGGTGGTGGCGCGGAGCGCGTGCTGGCCGACGTCGGGCGCGTGCGACGCGAAGCGGAATTGCTGCGCAGCGAGGCGGTGCAGCGCGCTGAGGAGAGTGAATCGCGCGCGCGCGACATGGCGGATGCAGAGGCGCGTTCGCGTGAGCGCCAGGAGTTACGTGAGCAGGAGGCGGAGCTTGCGGCGCGGCATTTGATCGCCGCGGTGGATGGGCGGCTCGAGCGCGAGGCGCGTTCCTTGTCGGGGCGACTGAAGGGCGCCGAGCGCGAGGACTTCGAGCGATTGTGCGCGACGATTCGCAGCGATCTGGCGGCGAGCGATCCGGCCTTGCGTTGGCGGGCCTTCGTCGGGGCGCTCAAGAAGGGGGAGCGCGTGTGGGTGCCGAAGCTGCGCGAGAGGGTTGTGGTCTTGAAAGTGGACCGTCAGCGCGAGAGAGTGAAGGTGCGCCACGAGGGGACCGAGTTCGAATTGCCTTGGCGCGAGCTGACGTGGACGGAACCGCCGCCGCCGGAATCGAGCCCGAACCCAAGACCTTGAAGGTCCTGGTGCTCGACAACGATCGCACCATGCGCGATCTGCTCGCCTATGCCTTGCGCGGTCGCGGTTTGTCGCCGGTCGTTGCCGAGGGGCTGGAGGAGGCCGAGCGGGCGCTCGCCGACGTGGATGGCCTCCTGCTGGACTTCCAACTCGGAGAGGGCCAAACCGGCGCAGCCGTGGCCCGGAGATGGGCGGAGGAGGAGCGGTTGCCTCCGTTCTGGCTCGTGACGGGGATGCCGGAGGATCCGGAGGTGCAGGGGTTGAGGGAGCTGGGGGAGTTGCAGAAGGTGGTGGGGAAACCGTTTTCCTTGCTCGAGCTGGTGGAGGGAGTCGAGGACACCCTACGGAAGCTGGCCCAGTTGGGTGGAGCAGCTCCGGATTCAACTTACGCCTGCATCGAAGCTTGGGATCGTTTCGAGCTCGGACCCGAACAGGAGACCGATATCCTGCCGCAAGTGCCTGAAGAAGAAGACGTTAGGACCGACATGCACCACGCAAGTGGGCCAGATTCCGTTGAGTAGCTCTTCTTTTTCCGGCCTCCGCTGGCTCACCGCCGGCGAATCTCACGGCCCCAGCCTCATCGCCCTGCTCGAGGGTCTTCCGGCCGGCCTGCACGTGGACCTCGAGCGGATTCGTGCCGGTCTCAAGCGGCGCTGGGAGGGGCCGGGGCGGGGGCCACGCGCCAAGTTCGAGACCGACCTCCTCGAACTGCTCTCTGGCACCAAACGCGGGGTCACGCTCGGGACGCCGCTCGTCCTCCGCGTCGGCAACGCGGACACGCGGATTGATTCCCTTCCCAACTTGAAGGCCCCGCGCCCGGGACACGCGGATCTTCCGGGCATGCTGCGCCTGCAATGCCGCGACGCCCGCGCCGTGCTCGAGCGAGCCAGCGCGCGCGAAACGGCGGCGCGCACGGCTCTGGGCGAGGTCGCCCGACAACTCCTCGTTGCGTTCGGCATCGAAGTCCACAGCCGGGTGCTCCTCATCGGCGGAGTGGATGCTTCCGACGAAACCGCCTGGACCGCTGCCATCGAGGCCGCGCGCGAGGCCGGAGACTCCCTTGGCGGGGTCTTCGAAGTGAGTGCCACCGGCTGCCCGCCCGGCCTCGGCGGCTACGCGCAGGCCGCCGACCGGCTCGACGCCCGCTTGATGGCCGCCCTCGCCTCGATTCAGGCCGTCAAAGGAGTGGAGATCGGCCTCGGTTTCGCCGTCGGGAGCCTGCCGGGCACTCGCGTCCACGACCCCATTCATCTCGATCCCGCCGGCTGGGCGGGGCTCGGCCGCGCCAGCAACCACTCAGGCGGGGTGGAGGGTGGACTCTCCACCGGCCAGCCGATCGTGCTCCGCGCTGCGCTCAAACCCATCCCGACCCTGCGCCACGGCGTCCCCTCCGTGGAATTGGCCACCGGCACCGCCTCCCGCGCTACTTACGAGCGTTCGGACGTCTGCGTCGCCTTCCCCGCCGCCATCGTGGGGGAGGCCCTCCTCTGCCTGGAACTGGCCAGTGCCCTCCTCGCCCGCTGCGGGGGCGTCTCGATCCGGGAGATGCGCGCCCGCTACGATGCCCTCGGACGCGCCGGCGACCCGCGCGGCTGGCCGGAGGACGTCTCCGACCTGGACTGAGCCCCGCCAGGCCCGTGTTCTGCGCCGCTCAGCGTTGACTTGGTCTGCGGGGACCGTATCATGCTTGGCCCTTCACCGCGCCGCTTCCAAGCTAGCGTAGCTCAGTTGGTAGAGCATCCGCCTTGTAAGCGGAAGGTCAAGGGTTCGACTCCCTTCGCTAGCTCCAGCTGCGGAGGGTCTGCTCATTCCTGTTCACATCCTGGCGCACCGCCGGGCTCACGGGGAGATACCGAAGTGGCCAAACGGGACGGACTGTAAATCCGTTGGCTCCGCCTTCACAGGTTCGAATCCTGTTCTCCCCACCATCGCAACGTTCGCGCGGGGCCGTCAAGACCACCGCGCGCGGGTGTAGCTCAATGGTAGAGCCCCAGCCTTCCAAGCTGGCCACGTGGGTTCGATTCCCATCACCCGCTCCAATTTCTCGGCTTGCCTTGGAGGGCGCTGCTGTAGCTCAGCCGGTAGAGCACTTCCTTGGTAAGGAAGAGGTCACGGGTTCAAATCCCGTCAGCAGCTCCAGCGCCTTCAACTCCTCGCCGGGTTGCAGCCCGGCCGGCCGCCGGCCAAGTGCCTCGGCTTTCTGTTCTTCTCGCCTCCTACGAACCTCACGATCCCAACGAACCGCCTGATCCGCGGATCCCATCATGGCTAAGGAAACCTTCGTTCGCACCAAGCCGCACGTCAACGTCGGCACGATCGGTCACATCGACCACGGCAAGAGCACGCTCACCGCGGCCATCGTGGCCCGTTCCGCTTTTCAACGGAAGACGAAAGCCAAGAGCTACGCCGAGATCACCAAGGGCGGCACCGTTCGCTCGACCGACAAGACCGTGACCATCGCGGCTTCGCACGTCGAGTACGAAAGCGCCTCCCGGCACTACGCGCACGTGGACTGCCCGGGACACGCGGACTACATCAAGAACATGATCACCGGCGCCGCCCAGATGGACGGCGCGATCCTGGTGGTCTCGGCCGCCGACGGCCCGATGCCGCAAACCCGCGAACACGTCCTGCTCGCCCGCCAAGTGCAGGTGCCGAGCATCGTGGTCTTCCTCAACAAGGTGGACCTGGTGGACGACGAGGAGCTGCTGATGCTGGTCGAGGAAGAGGTCCGCGACCTGCTCAAGAAGTACGACTTCCCGGGCGACACCGTGCCGATCATCCGCGGTCAGTCGAAGGCGGCGCTCGAGGGCGGTCCCGACAACGACGCCAACAACAAATGCATTGACGAGTTGCTCGCGGCGCTCGACAGCTACATCCCCGAGCCCCAGCGCGCGGTGGACAAGCCCTTCCAGATGTGCATCGAGGACGTGTTCTCGATCGAAGGTCGCGGCACCGTCGTGACCGGACGCATCGAGCAGGGGGTGGTGAAGGTTGGCGAAGAAGTCGAGATCGTCGGCTTCAAGGAAACCGTCAAGACCACCTGCACCGGCGTCGAGATGTTCCAGAAGACGCTCGATCAGGGCCAAGCCGGCGACAACGTCGGCGTGCTCCTGCGCGGCGTGAAAAAGGAAGACGTGCAGCGCGGTCAGGTCCTGGCCAAGCCGGGCACCATCAAGCCGCACACCAAGTTCGAGGCCGAGGTGTACATCCTCACCAAGGAAGAGGGTGGCCGTCACAAGCCCTTCTTCAACGGCTACCGTCCGCAGTTCTACTTCCGCACCACGGACGTGACTGGCACCATCAACTTGCCTGAGGGCGTGGAGATGATCATGCCGGGCGACAACGTGCACATCAGCGTCGAACTGATCACCCCGACCGCGATGGAGGGCCAACTGCGCTTCGCCATCCGTGAAGGTGGCCGCACCGTCGGCTCGGGCGTCGTCTCGAAGATCATCGCCTAGTCAGGAACTGGCCCATTCGGCGCTCGCGCCGAATGGGCCGCACCCCTTCCCACCATGAAGAACAAGGAACGCCACGTCTTCCTCGAGTGCACGGTGTGCCGCAACCGGAACTACGTGACCGGTAAGAACCGGCGCGCGGAGTACAAGCTGGAACTCGCGAAGTTCTGCGCTTTCTGCCGCAAGCACACGGATCACAAGGAGAAGAAGCTCTAGGCCCGGCCTAGGCATCCGCCGCCATGCTCTACGCGCACAAGCCCGACGAAGGCCGTCACGCTCGCCAGACCTCGTTCTGGTTGGGGATCGGCATGATCTTCTTCGGCTGCTATTCGTTGTCGGCGGAGCTCGGCACCTGGCAGAGCTTGCGCAAGCCGATGTTCGAGGGCTTCCCCGAACTGCCCTTGCTCGCGATCCCGCTCACCGGCGCCTTCTTGGTGTCCGCCGCGATCTTCGCGGCCCTGGCCTACACCTACGTGCGTTTCCTCGCCAGGGTGCGCGTCGCCGATCGCCTGATCGAGGTCGAAGGCGAGATGCGCAAGGTCACTTGGCCCTCCTTCGAAGAGGCTTCCAATTCCTCGATCGTCGTCATCATCACCGTGCTGGTGTTGATGGGCTTTCTCGCGCTCTCCGACTTCCTGCTCGGCGAAGCCTTCAAGCTCCTGCTCTGGAATCGCTTCAACAATGGCGCTTGAGTGGTACATCGTGAGGGTGCTGACCAACCGTGAGGAGCGGGTGCGTGAGAACCTTGTGCGCCGGATCAAGTCCGACGCGCTCGAGCACCGCATCCCGCAGGTGCTGGTGCCGGTCGAGAAGATCGCGCAGGTGCGCGGTGGTAAGAAGCGCGTCTCGAGCAGCAAGCTCTATCCGGGCTATTTGCTGATCCAGGCTGATCTGGGCGACTGGGAAGGCGCCGATCGGCCGAAGCAGGTGGACGACCAGAAGGTCTGGTTCGCGCTGCACGAGACGCAGGGCTTCGGCGACTTCGTCGGCGGTCAGAAGCCGCCGGCACCGATGACCCACGACGAAGTCGAGGGCATTCTGCAACGCATCGAATCCTCGGAATCGAGCCCGCGCATGGCCGTCACCATCAAGCGCGGCGATCAGGTGCGCATCAAAGAGGGCCCCTTCGAGGGCTTCGACGGCACGGTGGAAGAACTCGTGGAGGGCCGCGGCCAGCTACGCATTTCTCTCACCATTTTCGGAAGGGCCACCAGCGTGGAAATCGACCACTGGCAGGTGGAACCCGTCTAGAAGACCCGGCGCGCGAGCGTCGACCCGTTAGAACCACGTTCGTGGGAGGGCAAAAATGGCCAAGGAAATCACCGCAAAAATCAAACTGCAATGCCCCGGCGGGCAGGCCACACCGGCCCCGCCGGTGGGTCCGGCGCTCGGCGGCGCAGGCGTGCCGATCGGCGAGTTCGTCAAGCAGTTCAACGACGCCACCCGCGACCGACTGGGAATGATCATTCCGGTGATCATCACCGTCTTCAAGGATCGTTCCTTCAAGCTGGAGTACAAGACTCCGCCGGCCTCGGTGCTGCTGCTCAAGGCGGCCGGTGTCGAGAAGGGCGCCAAGCTGGTCGGCACGGAGACGGTCGGAACCGTCAAGCCGGAGCAAGTGCGCGAGATCGCGAACATGAAGCTCAAAGATCTCAACGCCGCCTCGCTCGAGGCTGCGGTCCGTATGGTCGAAGGGACGGCGCGGAGCATTGGCATCCGCGTGGAGGGCTGATCATGCCGAGCCGCCGCTTCGCTGAGAACGCCACCAAAGTGGATCCGGAGAAGGTCTACGCCATGGGCGAGGCCTTCGGTGCGCTGAAGAGTTTGCGCAAGGCCAAGTTCGACGAGACCGTCGAGTGCGCGGTGCGCCTCGGCGTGGATCCGAAGAAGTCGGACCAGATGGTCCGCGGCGCGGTCAGCCTGCCCAACGGGCTCGGCAAGACCGTGAAGGTGATCGCCTTCGCCGAGGGCGCTGCCGCCGAACAGGCGACCGCCGCCGGTGCGATGGAAGTCGGTGGCGACGAACTCGCTGCCAAGATCGAAGGCGGCTGGACCGACTTCGACGTGGTGATCGCGCACCCTGCGATGATGCGCGTGGTCGGCAAGCTCGGTCGCGTGCTAGGTCCGCAGGGCAAGATGCCTTCGCCCAAGTCCGGCACGGTGACGCCCAACGTCGCCCAAGCTGTGAAGGAATTCCAAGCCGGTAAGGTCGAATTCCGCGTGGACAACGGTGGCAACGTGCACGTGCCGATCGGCAAACTCTCCTTCACCCCGCAAGCGCTCGAACAGAACGCGCGGGCCTTCCTGGACTACGTGGGAACCTTGCGGCCGGCTTCGGCCAAGGGCCACTACGTCCGCAACGTCAGCGTGTCTTCGACGATGGGCCCCGGCCTGCGCGTCGAGTACGCCTCCACTCACTAGGAGACGCACCCATGCCCAGCAAGATCAACGAGTGGATGGTCCGCGAGTACGCGAACCTGATGAAGGACCAGGATGGCATCATGGTCCTCGCTCTCGAGGGACTCTCCGTCGCGCAAGCTTCGACGCTGCGCAATGAGATTCGCAGCACCGGCGCGGAGTTCTGCGTCACCCGCAACCGCCTCGCCAACGTGGCGCTCAAGCAGGTCGGCGTGCCGCTGTCCACGGACACCTTCGATGGACCCTGCGCAGTCGTCGTCGGCTCGGCCGAAGCCACTATCTCGGCCGCCAAGGCGATCGAGAAGCTGTGGGCGCTCGAAAAGGAGCGCAAGGTGCACTACCGCGGTGCCTACCTCGACGGCTCCACCATGAACGCGGCAGAAGCGGCGCAAATCGCCTCCATGCCCGACAAGAACACGCTCCGCGCCATGATGTGCGGGGCCATCATCGGGCCTGCCCGGATGCTCGCCACCGTGCTCTCCGAGGTTCCCGCTTCTCAAGCCCGCGCGCTCAAGGCGCGTTCGGAGCAGGAGCAGGCTGCCTAGCCCGCCATTCCTTCGACTCGACCCCGCATTTCCCCGATTCCGTCACTACCCATGTCCGAAACCACCACCACCGTGGACCTCGACTCCGACCTCGAGGCGATCTTCCAGAAGCTGGATGCCCTGCCGCTCGGCAAGGCCGCTCAACTCGTCAAGGCGATGGAGAATCGCTGGGGCGTCAGCGCCGCCGCGCCCGTCGCGGTCGCCGCTGCTCCTGCCGCTGCTGCGGCCGCCGAAGAGGAGAAGACCTCCTTCGACGTCATCCTGGAAGCCGCCGGCGACAAGAAGATCGATGTGATCAAAGTCGTCCGTGCCGTCACCGGTCTCGGCCTCAAGGAGGCCAAAGACCTGGTGGACGGTGCGCCGAAGGCAGTCAAGGAAGGCGTCTCGAAAGACGAGGCCGCCCAGGTTCAGAAGCAGCTCGCCGACGCAGGCGCCAAGGTCAAAGTTGCTTGATCGACTCAGCCGGCCCCACAGGCCGGCCGTCACGGCGACGGGGCGTTCGCGCCCCGTGCCGTCGAGTCGTTTCCCCGCCGCACTCGCGGCGGTGGTTTGCGCCGCCCCGGCTTTGGCCGGGCGCCGCGCCCCGCGTCCCGTCTTGTCCGCCTGATTTCCCGCCGGTCCTCTTCCGCCGCCCATGACCGAGAAAGCCCAGAACGTCGCCGACTACCCGATCCGCGACTACCGGTCCTTCAGCTTCCGCGATCCCGCGCTGCTGCCCGGCCTTTCGGAGCTCCAGACCCGCTCCTACTCCGACTTCCTGCAGGTCGAGACCCCCGCCTCGCGCCGTAAGGTGCAAGGGTTGGAGGCCTTGTTCCGCGAGGTCTTTCCGGTCGAGAGTCACGACAAGACGATGGCTCTGGAGTATCACTCCTATCACCTCGGCCGGCCGCGCTACACCCCGGACGAGTGCCGCCAACTCAAGTACTCCTACGCGCACCCGTTGCGCGTGCGGATGTCCTTGCGCAAGGGCGAACAGCGCGTCGAAGAGGAGATTTACCTCGGCGATCTGCCGGTCATGCTCGGTGGCGGTGAGTTCATCGTGAACGGTTCCGAGCGCGTGATCGTTGCGCAGTTGCACCGCTCACCTGGCATCGACTTCGCGGTCGAGCACCACGGCGGCGAGAAGAAACTGCACAGCGCGCGCGTGATCCCCGAGCGCGGCTCCTGGATCGAGCTCGCGGTCAGCGGCAAGGGCACCCTACAGGTGCGCATCGACCAGCAGTCGAAGTTCTCCGCGCTGACGCTGTTGCGCGCGATGAAGTCGGAGTGGGGTACAGACGACGCAGTGCTGCGCCTGTTCTACGCCACCGAGGCCGTCGAGCGTGGACGCGGCACCAAGGCCAAGTTCGCCGCTGCCCTGGAGAACAAACACGCTTGCGGCCAGATTCGTGATCTGCGCACCGGCGAGGTGTGGGCCGAAGCCGGCGCATTGATCACGCCAGAGTCCGCCGAACGCATCGCGGCGTCGGAACTCGAGAGCATCGAAGTGTTGATCGCGCCCGAGGACAAATTGATCCTCGATTCGCTGCGCGAAGACGGCACCACCACGCACGAGGAAGCCCTCGCGCACATCTACAGCAAGCTGCGCCCGGGCAATCCGGTGCAGCTCGAGAAGGCGCGCGAGCTGCTGCACGATCGCTTCTTCGACGCGCAGCGCTACAGCCTGGGCCGCGTCGGTCGCTTCCGCATCAGCCGCAAGTTCGACCGTCCGGCCGAAGCCGACAAGGGACCGACCACCTTGACGCCTGAGGATTACCTCGACGCCGTCAAATACCTGCTCGGCCTACGCCAGGGCATCGGCGAGACCGACGACATCGACCACCTCGGCAACCGCCGGGTCAGGACCATCTCCGAGATGGCGGGGGAGGAGTTCCGCAAAGGCATGCTCAAAGTGGCGCGCGCCGCGACCGACCGCATGTCCCAGGAGGACGACACCGAAACCATCACGCCGCGCAGCCTGATCAACGCCAAGGCCTTCTCAACTGCAGTGGATCAGTTCTTCGCGCGCGGCGAACTCTCGCAGGTCGTTGACCAAACCAATCCGCTGTCGCAGCTTGCGCACGAGCGGCGCTTGTCGGCTCTCGGTCCAGGCGGTCTGAACCGCAAGCGCGCTGGCTTCCAGGAGCGTGACGTACACATCAGCCACTACGGCCGTTTGTGTCCGATCGAGACTCCGGAAGGTGCCAACATCGGCCTGATCTCTTCGCTATCGCTGTTCGCGATGGTGGACGATTACGGATTCTTGGTCACGCCCTACCGCGTAGTCCGCAATGCCAAGGTCACCGACGAGATCGCGTACCTGCGTGCTGACCAGGAGTACGAGGCGGTGTTCGCTCCGGCAGACGCCGAGATCGACGGCAAGAACAAGCTGGTGTCCGACGACACCGGGCACGTGATGTGCCGTTTCCACGGCGAGTTCAACCGCATCCAGGAGTCGGAGATCGAGTATCTCGACATCGACCCCTCGCAGATTCTCGGCATCAGCGCCTCGCTGATTCCCTTCCTCGAGCACGACGACGCCAACCGCGCGCTGATGGGATCGAACATGCAGCGCCAAGCGGTGCCGCTGTTGATCACCGAGCCCGCGCTGGTCGCGACCGGCATGGAGGTGGCGGTGGCCGAGAACTCCGGCTGGGTGGTGAAGGCGCGCAAGGCCGGCACTGTCGAGTACGTGGACTCTGAGCGCATCAAGCTCAAGGAGGATCCGGAACCCTACGAACTGCGCAAGTTCCAAGGCACCAACGAGCACACCTGCCTCAACCAGCGTCCGCTGGTGCAGGTCGGACAGAAGGTCAAGCGCGGCGAGATCATCGCCGACGGTCCCGCCACGCACCGCGGTGAGTTGGCGATCGGTAAAAACCTGCTGGTCGCCTTCATGTCGTGGGAGGGCTACAACTACGAGGACGCGATCGTGGTGAGCGAGCGCCTGGTGAAGGAAGACTTCTTCACCTCGGTGCACATCGAGGAGTACGAGGCGGAGATCCGCGAGACCACGCTCGGCAAGGAGGAGTTCACCAAGGACATCCCCAACGCCGGCGAGCGTGCGCTGCGCAACCTCGACGACGAGGGCATCGTGCGCATCGGCACGCGGGTCGGGCCGAACGACATCCTGGTCGGCAAGATCGCGCCCAAGTCGAAGACCGAGCTGACTCCGGAAGAGCGCTTGCTGCACGCGATCTTCGGTCGCGCAGGTGAAGACGTGAAGAACGTCTCGCTGAAGCTGCCGGCGGGCGTTTCGGGCATCGTGATCGGTGCGCGTAAGTTCACGCGCAAGGTCAACATGACGCAGACCGAGCGTCGCGACGCGCACGAGCGCATCCGCGAGATCGAAGCCGAGTTCGACGAACTGATTCGCGCCGAGCTGCAATCTTGCGCCGACGAACTTGCCGAATACCTCGGCGAGGCGCTCAAGGATCCGCAGACCAAGAAGGCGATCAAGATCACGCAGGCGACGCTGTTTGGCGACCTCGAGCGGATCCGTGACTACCTCAAGGGCTACACCGAGGGCATCTCGCACCCGAGCACCCGCGGCAAGGCCGAGGAGATCGTGCGTGCACACATGAACCGCATCGAGGACAAGGAGGCCTGGAAGGTCAAGATGTCCTCGCGCCTCTCACGCGGCGACGAGCTGCCGACCGGCGTGCTCGAAATGGTGAAGGTTCAGATCGCGACCAAGCGCAATTTGTCGGCGGGCGACAAGATGGCCGGCCGTCACGGCAACAAGGGCGTGATCGCGAAGATCTTGCCCGCCGAGGACATGCCCTACCTGGAGGACGGCACTCCGGTGGACATCATCCTCAACCCGCTCGGTGTGCCGAGCCGGATGAACGTCGGCCAGATTCTCGAGACGCACCTCGGATTGGCCGCCAAGAAGACCGGTTTCCGGGCTCTCACCAGCGCCTTCGACGGCGCGGCTGAGGAGCACATCGAGAAGGCGCTCAAGGAAGCCGGACTCCCCGAGACCGGAACCTCGACGCTGTTCGACGGACGCACCGGTAGCCGCTTCGAGCAGCAGGTCTGCGTCGGCTACATGTACATGCTGAAGCTTCACCACTTGGTGGACGAGAAGGTGCACGCGCGCTCGACCGGCCCCTACAGCCTGATCACTCAGCAGCCGCTGGGTGGCAAGGCGCGCTTCGGCGGCCAGCGCTTCGGCGAAATGGAAGTGTGGGCGCTCGAAGCCTACGGCGCTGCTTACCTGCTGCAGGAACTGTTGACCGTCAAGTCCGACGACGTGGACGGCCGCACCAAGATCTACGAGTCCATGGTCAAGGGCAAAAACATTCTTGAGCCCGGCACGCCGGTGTCCTTCGAGGTGTTGATGAACGAAATCCGTGGTCTGGGCCTGAACATTCAACTCGAGAGCACCGAGGTCTAGGGAAATGAGCAACGACGATCCGATCTTCGACAGCAGTTCCGATCTCCAGGTCGGTCCGACTCTGCAGGAGCAGCGCGATGCGCTGTCGGTCACGATTCGCCTTGCCTCCCCGGAGGACGTGCGCACGCAATCGCACGGCGAGGTCAAGAAGCCCGAGACCATCAACTACCGCACCTTCCGCCCTGAGAAGGACGGGCTCTTCTGCGAACGCATCTTTGGCCCCGAGCGCGACTACGAGTGCTCCTGCGGCAAGTACCGCGGTCAGAAGCACATGGGCATCGTGTGCGACAAGTGCGGCGTGATGGTCACTACCTCGCGCGAGCGTCGCAAGCGCATGGGCCACATCAACCTGGCCGCGCCGACCGCGCACATCTGGTTCTTCTCGGTCACGCCGAGTCGCATCGGCAACCTGCTCGGCATGAAGAAGACCGAGCTCGAGCGCGTGATCTACTTCCAGGACTACGTGGTGGTGGACCCGGGTCCGAGTGAGTTCAAGCGCTGCCAACTGGTGGCCGAGGACGAGTACCGTCGCGCGCGCGCGCAGCACGGCTCCGCCTTCCACGCCGGCATGGGCGCCGAAGCGGTCAAGGAGCTGCTCGGCTCGCTGAATCTGGACCTCATCGCGCGTGAGTTGCGCGAGGAGATGAAGAACTGCACTTCGAAGCAGCGCCTCGCCGACATCATCAAGCGACTGCGCACGGTCGAGATGCTGCGCGATTCTCCCAACGATCCGCAGTGGATGATTCTCGATGCGGTGCCGGTGATCCCGCCCGAGTTGCGCCCCTTGGTGCGCCTCGACAGCGGCAACTTCGCCTCCTCCGACCTCAACGACCTCTACCGTCGTCTGATCAACCGCAACAACCGCCTCAAGCGGCTGATCGAGTTGAACGCGCCGGAAGTCATCATCCGTAACGAGAAGCGGATGTTACAGCAGTCGGTGGATGCGCTGTTCGACAACGGACGCTGCAAGCGGCAGGTGATGAGCACCTCCAACCAGCCGCTCAAGTCGCTGACCGACATGATCAAGGGCAAGCAGGGGCGCTTCCGTCTCAACCTGCTCGGCAAGCGCGTGGACTACAGCGCGCGCTCGGTGATCGTGGTCGGTCCCGAGCTCAAGCTGCACCAGTGCGGCTTGCCCAAGGTGATTGCGTTGGAACTCTTCCAACCCTTCATCATTCGCCGTCTCAAGGAGCTGCGTCTGGCCGAAACCATCAAGGCCGCCAAGAAGATGCTCGAGCGCCGCGAAGAAGTGGTGTGGGACATCCTCGAAGAGGTGATTCAGAACCACCCGGTGCTGCTCAACCGCGCGCCGACGCTGCACCGCATGGGCATCCAGGCCTTCGAACCGGTGTTGATCGAAGGCAACGCGATCCAGATCCATCCGCTGGTCTGCCAGGGCTACAACGCCGACTTCGACGGCGACCAGATGGCGGTGCATCTGCCGCTCTCCTACGAGGCGCAGATCGAGGCCAGCACCCTGATGCTGGCCACCAACAACGTCTTCTCGCCGTCGAACGGCCAGCCGATCATCTCGCCGCACCAGGACATCATCCTGGGTCTCTACTACATGACGGCCGAGCGCAAGCAGTGCCGCAACGAGTGGCGCGAGGACGGCACTCCCGGCCGCGGCTCCTACTCGAGCATGGACGAGGTGCTGCTGGCCTACGCCTGCGGCCACATCGAGACGCACTCGCAGGTGCGGGTGCGCGTCGAGAAGGGCACGCTGTTGTGTGACAAAGTCGGCGTGATCCGCACTCTCGACAAGGCTGAGGTGCTGACCACCACTCCGGGCCGCGCGATCGTCAACGATGCGCTGCAGACCGGCATGCCGTACTACAACCTTCCTCTCGACAAGAAGGCGATCCGCGAACTGATCCACGACTGCCAAAAGTTGTGCGGACGAGATGCCACGCTGCGTCTCCTCGACGATTTGAAGGCGCTCGGCTTCAAAGGCGCCACCCGCTCCGGTCTGTCCTTCGCCAAGGACGACATGCGGATCCCGAAGGACAAGTGGGACATCATCGCCGCCACCCAGAAAGAGGTGGACAAGGTCCGCGAGGACTTCAACGAAGGCGCGATCACCGACAACGAGCGTTACTCGAAGGTGATCGACCTCTGGACCAGTGCACGGGACAAGGTTTCGACCGTGCTGCTCGACGAGTTGGCGCGCGACACGCGCAACGGCAAGCCGTACCTCAATCCGATCTTCGTGATGGCGAACTCCGGCGCACGCGGTGGCGTGGACCAGATTCGTCAGCTCTCCGGCATGCGCGGCCTGATGGCCAAGCCGAGCGGCGAGATCATCGAGACGCCGATCCGTGCGAACTTCCGCGAAGGCCTGCACGTGCTCGAGTATTTCTCGTCCACGCACGGCGCGCGCAAGGGTCTCGCCGACACGGCGCTCAAGACGGCCGACTCCGGCTATCTGACGCGCAAACTCGCCGACGTCGCGCAGAACGTAGTGGTCGCCATTCATGATTGCGGCACTCTCGGCGGCATCGCCAAGGAGGCGGTCTATCAGGGTGAGAAGCTGGTGCAGCCGCTGCGCCAGGTGATTCGCGGCCGCGTCGCGCGGGACACCATCCGCGACCGCGTGACCGACGAACTGGTGGTCTCCGAGAATCAGATGATCACGCCGGAAATCGCGCGTCGCATCGAGGATCTCGGCTACACCAAGATTCGCGTGCGCAGCCCGCTCACCTGCGAAGCCGGCACCGGCGTCTGCGTGAGCTGCTACGGCGAGGACCTCGCGCGCGGTGCGCAGGTCGAACTCGGACTGGCGGCTGGAATCATTGCCGCGCAATCCATCGGTGAGCCGGGCACCCAGCTCACGATGCGCACCTTCCACATCGGTGGTACCGCCTCACGTGCGGTCGCCGAGTCGGAGATCAAGGTGCGGCGTGCTGGCACCGTGCACTTCACGGAGCTGCGTACCACCAAGAACCCGCAGGGGGACACGGTGGTGCTCTCGAACACCGGTGAGATCGTGGTCCGCGACGAGAAGGACCGCGAAATCGATCGCTACGGCATCCAACTCGGCGCGCGACTCTTCGTCTCCGACGCCGAGAAGATCAAGCGCGGTCAGAAGATCGCCGACTGGGATCCGCACTTCCTGCCGATGCTCGCGCAGTACGACGGCGTGGTCAGCTTCGAGGACGTCATCGAGGGTCGCACCATGACCATCGAGGAAGACGCCAAGACCGGCTTCAAACGCTTCAAGGTGGTCGAATCCAAGGGCGATCTGCACCCGCAGGTACTGATCAAGGACGGCCAAGGTCACGTGCTGCACTACCTGTCGCTGCCCGAGAACGCCTACCTCGAGGTCAAGGACGGCGCCAAGGTCAAGTCGGGAACTCTGCTCGCCAAGTCCCCGCGCGTCGCGGGCGGCACGCAGGACATCACCGGCGGCCTGCCGCGCGTCACCGAATTGTTCGAGGCGCGCACGCCGAAGAACCCGGCGGTGATGGCGGAAATCGACGGCATCGTAGAACTCGGCGAGAAGCGCCGCGGTCGTCGCGCGATCCTCATCAAGAACGCCGAGACCGGCGCGACGCGCGAGCACCTGGTGCCGCAGTCGAAGCACTTGCGCGTGCACACCGGCGACCGCATCCGTGCGGGTCAACCCTTGGTGGACGGACCGCTCCCGCCGCACGAGATTCTCTCGATTCAAGGCGAGGAGAGCTTGCAAGCCTACATGGTGCGCGAGATCCAGGGTGTCTATCGCGCGCAGGGCGTGACGATCGACGACAAGCACGTCGAAATCATCGTTTCCCAGATGATGCGCAAGGTGCAGGTGGACTCGCCGGGTGCTTCGACCATGCTGCCGAACTCCTTGGTGGACAAGCACGCCTTCCGGCGCGTCCGCGACCGTCTGCTCGGAGAGGAGAAGGATCCGCCGACGATGCTGCCGATCATCATGGGCATCACCAAGGCCTCGGTGCAGTCCGAATCCTTCATCTCGGCGGCCTCCTTCCAGGAGACCACCAAGGTGCTCACCGAAGCGGCTCTGCGCGGCAAGCGCGACGAACTGCGCGGCCTCAAGGAGAACGTCATCCTCGGCAACCTCATCCCCGCCGGCACCGGCTTCCGGGGACTCATCCGCTCCCGCCTTCAGAAGAAGGTGGACTTCACCCAATTCGCCGGCGAGTTCGCCGACTTCCCCGCCGAAGAGGCCGGAGAAGTCCTGAGCTGACCGGCTTGACCGCGAGTCGGCATCGGGTAAGATTTCTCCCCGATTCGCCGGCCCCGCGCCACGAACATCCCACCGCATGCCCACGATCAACCAGCTCATCCGCAAGGGCCGCCGGCTCCAGCGGACGAAGTCCAAGAGCCCGGTGCTCGACCGCTGCCCGCAAAAGCGCGGCGTCTGCACCCAGGTTCGGACCATGACGCCGAAGAAGCCGAACTCGGCGCTCCGCAAGGTGGCGCGCGTGCGTCTCTCCAACGGCAAGGAGATCACCGCCTACATCGGCGGCGAGGGACACAACCTACAGGAACACTCCATCGTGCTGGTGCGCGGCGGACGCGTCCGCGACCTGCCGGGTGTGCGCTATCACATCGTGCGCGGCACCCTCGACTGCGGCGGCGTGGACGGCCGCAAGCAAGGCCGCTCCAAGTACGGCGCTCGCCGTGGCAAGTAGAGAGTAGAGACCACTTCCGATGCCCCGCTCCTACAAATCCACTTCGATCTTCGTCAAGCCGGATCCGCGCTTCGACTCGTTGATCGCCAGCAAGTTCATCAACCGTCTCATGTACGACGGCAAGAAGACCACTGCGATGCAGGTCTTCTACGACGCCTGTGACCAGGCTGCCGAGAAGCTCTCGATCCAAGCCGGCGAAGTCTTCGTCAAGGCGCTCGAGAACGTGCGCCCCTCCGTCGAAGTGCGCAGCAAGCGCGTCGGCGGTGCCAACTATCAAGTTCCGCGCGAAGTCAGCCCCAAGCGCGCCCAGTCCCTGGGCATCCGCTGGTTGGTGGACAATGCTCGCAAGAAAAAAGGCATGCCGATGGCTCGCCGTCTCGCTTCCGAGTTCGTGGATGCCTGTAACAACACGGGTACCTCGGTGCAGTGGAAGGAGAACGTGCACAAGATGGCTGAGGCCAACAAGGCTTACTCACACTTCGCTTTTTAGGCGGGGTTGAGGGTTCTTCGGCCCGCCGGGGCGGGGTCC